>WBZO01000608.1_pt2 | contig 65729 bp, 49 predicted proteins | sample 5204261 | NCBI WGS metagenome assembly WBZO01 (sample SAMN12412400, study PRJNA552823) | activated sludge metagenome | isolation source: activated sludge from anammox sidestream of wastewater treatment plant... | place: USA: North Carolina | collected 2017-09
CCAGGTGAGCATCATCAGCAGGATGACGGCCGCCACGAGCAGCGGGAACCAGCCCCCGTGGATGAACTTCGGGACGCTGGCGCCCAGGAACGACAGCTCGAGCGTGAGCAGCGGCAGCGTGACCAGGAGCGCCAGGGAGCGCCGCCAGCGCCAGCGGCGGCGCGCGACTTGGTAGGCGAGCAGCGTGGTCATGAGCATGGTGAGGATGACCGCCACGCCGTAGGCCGCCGCGAGGTTCGATGAGTTGCCGAAGCCGAGGACCAGGCCGATGGTGCAGCACATCAGCGCCCAGTTGAGCAGCGGGATGTAGATCTGCCCAATCTGATCGGCCGAGGTGTGCTCGATCCGGGTGCGAGGCCAGTACCCGAGCATGGCCGCTTGGCGCGTGAGGGAGAAGACGCCCGAGATGAGCGCCTGAGACGCGATCACGGTGGCCAGCGTGGCCAGCGCCACCATGGGATACAGCAGGCCGCTGGGCGCGAGCCGAAAGAAGGGGTTGGACGTGGCGCTGGGCTCACGCAGCAGGAGCGCCCCCTGCCCCAGGTAGTTGAGGAGCAGCGCCGGCATCACCAAGCCGAACCAGTTGCGACGGATGGGTCCGAGCCCAAAATGCCCCATGTCCGCGTAGAGCGCCTCGGCGCCGGTGACACACAGCAGCACCGCGCCGAGGACCACGACCCCAGGCAGGCCGTTGTGGAGGAAGTAGCGCACGGCGTAGAGCGGGTTGACCGCCGCGAGCACCTCGGGCGACTGGACGATGGAGCGCAGCCCGAGCACCCCGAGCACCACGAACCAGAGCACCATGATGGGCCCAAACACGCTCCCGACGCGCGCCGAGCCGAAGCGCTGTACGCTGAAGACCGCCACCAGGACCCCCACGGTGAGCGGGATGATGAGGGGCTCGAAGCGTGGGCTGACGACGGAGAGCCCCTCCACCGCGCTCAGCACCGACACGGCCGGGGTGATCATGCCGTCGCCATAGAGCAGCGCGCAGCCGGTGAGCCCCAGCAGCGGCAAGAGCCCTCGGCGGCTCAGCGAGCTGCTGCCCGGGATGGCGAGCGCCATCAGCGCGAGGATCCCGCCCTCCCCGTGGTTGTCCGCGCGCATCACGTAGGTGACGTACTTGAGCGACACGATCAGCGTCAGCGTCCAGAAGACCAGCGACACGACCCCGAGCACGTTGGCGTGGGTCGCGGCGACGCCGTGGCCTGGCGCGAAGCACTCCTTGATGGAGTAGAGCGGGCTCGTCCCGATGTCACCGTAGACGACGCCGAGCGCCGCCACGGACAGCGCGAGCGAGCGCGGGAGGGGTCTAGGTCCGGGGGGCGTGGGTCTTGGGGAGCTGGCCATGGTGGGGGCCGAGGCGGCGGGGGCCGGCCCTGGCGACGACGGCGGCAGCCACTAGCACGCCCCGGCCTGCTACCCCAGAGGTGCGTGTGGGGGTGGGCGTGGAGCCCCCCCTCGGGTCACCGTCGTCAGGCGGCGGCGAGGCGGAGGGACCGACCGCGGGCGCTGGTGGCCACCGCCAGCGCCAGCCCCGGGAGGGTGAGCCGCAGCGCCGAGGATTGCGTCAACCCCTGCGCTCGGAGCGCCCCGAGCGCCTCGAGCGCCGTGAGGGGCGTGAGCTTGGCGCGGCGAGCGAGCTGCGCCAGCGTGGGGCGGCGGCCATCGCGGGCCAGGGCGTAGAGGGCGTGGAGCAGGGCGAGCTGGGAGGGGTGGAGGGTCATGAGGCACTGATACGATGGACCCTGAACACGGGCCCAGTTTCCTGCGTGCAGTGGGGTCACTTCGATAAGTGCCTACGGAGGGGGGCCGCGCGCCCGTCGGTGGGTGCGGCGTAGGGTGGGGGGCGCGACGGCGGGCCCCCGGGGCGAGCTGCCCGTGGCTGCTAGCTCGGCGGGAAGCGCCAGAGCTGCGCGGAGCGTGCGAGCGCCGCCCCGCGGGAGCGCGCGCCCGAGCGCGACGTCGCGGGTGGTGAGCGCACGCGCCGCGCGGGGCGCCGCGCGTGGAGGGCGGCCGACGGCGCGGAGCGCCGCAGTCGTTGCTTGCCAAGATCAGGGCGATTAGCTTCAGTGCCTTGGGTTGGACGCGCAGCTGACGAGGCAGAGTGATGAGACGGCCGTGGTTGAGCACGTTGGTGGTGGTGATGGCGGCGGGCGCCTGGGCGAGCAGCGCTCGAGCGCAGGATCTGGCGGCGGCGGAGGCCCTGTTCCGGGAGGGCAGAGAGCTCATGCAGAAGGGAGATCTGGCGGCGGGCTGCGCCAAGCTGGCGGAGAGCCAGCGGCTGGACCCCTCCTCGGGCACGCTGCTCAACCTGGCGAGCTGCCACGAGCAGCAAGGAAAGCTCGCGACGGCCTGGGCCGAGTACCTGGCGGCCGCGCGCCTGGCGCAGACCCAAGGACGCCCGGAGCGGGTGGAGGAGGCCAAGCGCCGCGCTGGCCTCATCGAGCCCAAGCTCTCCTACCTGACGGTCCGCAGCGCGCAGCCGGTCGAGGGGCAGGAGCTCCGCCGAGGCGGCGTGGTCATCACGCCGGGCTCTCGGCTACCGACGGATCCTGGGTCGCACCAGATCGTGGTCAGCGCGCCGGGCTATCAGACCGTCACGCTCGAGGTGAAGATCGGTACGCCCTCCGATGAGCAGGTGCTCGAGGTGCCGCCGCTGGTGAAGGCGGAGCAGCCTCCCAAGGCGGGCTCCACCGCCGCGCCCCCGGCTGCCTCGGGCGCTGCGAGGCTCTCCGGAGCGGGCGCCTCGTCGCCTCCCCAGCTCGATGAGGGTGGCGCTTCGTGGTGGCCCTACGCCATCGGCGGTACGGGCGTGGTCCTGACGGGCGTCGGCGCGGCCTTCGGGGTCATGGCGCTGGGGAGCTACGCGGACGCGGAGGATGCCTGCCCCAAGCGCACGGCCTGCTCGCCCTCCGCCATGGAGCTGCGAAGCCGCGCGGACGTCCGCGCCAACATCGCCAACGTCGGGCTCGGCCTCGGGCTCGTCGGTGTCGGTGTCGGGGCCTACCTGCTGTTGACCTCCGAGCCGTCGGCGGCGCCCAGCAGCGCGGCGCGGCGGCGCGCTGCGCCGGGTGGCTGGGCGCGCTATGAGGTGCTCCCCTTGCTGGAGCGGACGAGCGCTGGCGTGGGCGTCCAAGGAGCCTTCTGATGAGACGCGCGCTGTTCGTCGGGAGCTTGGGCCTCACCGTCGCGCTGGTGGGGTGTCAGTGGGTGGCCGGCTTCGAAGACTTCGAGGAGGGGTCGGCTGGCGCCGCCGGGGCTGCAGGCGCGTCGCCCCCCGATGGCGGAGGCGCTGCGGGGAGCGCCGGCGCAGGCGGAGGCGTGAGCGGCAGCGGAGGCGTGAGCGGCAGCGGAGGCGTGAGCGGCAGCGGAGGCGTGAGCGGCAGCGGAGGCGTGAGCGGCAGCGGAGGCGTGAGCGGCAGCGCGGGTGCACCGCCGAGCTGCCTCACCGCGACCCACGCCGCGAACCCCATGCGTGGACCGAAGCTCATCCCCCAGCAGCGCCAGGACGGCTCCTGCTTTTTCATGGATGAGACCGAGGTCACCGTCGAGCAGTACGACGCCTTCTTGCAGTCGCCACCTCCCACCCCCACGGACGCTTGCGCCTGGAAGGGGGTCGGCATCCCTGACGGCGGTGCGGGCAGCAACCCCTTTGCGCGCCCGCCGAGCTGCCTCAGCGGTCAGCCGGTAGAGTCCCCGGACGCGCCTGTCAGCTGCGTGGACTGGTGTGACGCCTACTACTTCTGCCAGTGGGCCGGCAAGACCCTGTGTGGTGACCACGCGAGCGGCTTCAAGGACCCGACCCAGAGCGACTGGTACGGTGTCTGCAGCGCGAACGGGGCGAGGCGGTATCCGTACTCTCGCTCCACCTTGGACGTGGAGGCCTGCAACACCTACCAGAACGGTACGAGCGGCTGCGCGAACCAGCCCACGTCCACCTGTAGCCGCGTGGACGCGAAGTCGCTCTCGCGCTGCGCCACGGAGAGCCACGTGTACGATCTCGTGGGCAACGTCGCGGAGTGGACCGGCGCCACCTGCTCCACCACGGGTGAGAGCGGGCTCTGCAACGTGCGCGGCGGTTCGTACGTCAGCGACACTGACCCTAGCTGTGAGAGCAATTCCTCACGGCAGCGCAAGACGGCCGAGGTCTACATCGGGTTTCGCTGCTGCGCGCCGTCGACGGGATGGCAGCCGTAGTGGCGTGGAGGTCGGCCCCTTCGGACGCCGATGACCGCTGAGCTGCTCCGGCCGGGCCAGCTCTTCGCCGGCCGATACAAGATCGAGCGGCCGCTCGCCGAGGGAGGCTTCGGGGCGGTGTACGTCGCCGAGCAGATGAGCACGGAGCTGCGCGTCGCGCTCAAGGTGCTCTGGCCGCACGTCTTGGCGTCCCGGGACGCCGTGGAGAAGTTCCATCTGGAGGCGCGCGTCGCGAGCCGGATCCAGAGCCAGCACGTGGTGCAGGTGCTGGACGCCGGCTTCGACGACGCGACGAAGATGCCGTTCTTGGCGATGGAGCTGCTCAGCGGGGAGACCTTGGAGCAGCTCGTCGAGCGAAGCGGTCCGCTGCCGGCGGGGCAGCTCGTCACGCTGATGGGGCAGCTCGCCAGCGGCCTCGACAAGGCCCATGCCCATGTCGGAAAAGACGGAGCCCCGGCGCCCATCGTGCATCGCGATCTGAAGCCGGAGAACCTGTTTCTCACCCAACGAGAAGACGGCGCGCCATGCCTGAAGATCTTGGACTACGGCATCGCCAAGGTGCTCTCTGCGGACACGCAGCTCAGCCAAGAGATCCGCGGGACGCCGCTCTACATGGCGCCGGAGCAGGCGTCGGGAGCGGCCGTCACCGTGCGCACCGACGTCTGGGCCTTGGGGCTCATCGTGTTCTACGCGCTGACCGGTCGCTCGTACTGGAGGGTCGCAGCGGGGGAGGGGAACACGCTCGCGCAGCTCTTTGGCGAGGTGCTGGTGCAGCCGCTCGAGCGGCCCAGCGAGCGGCTGCGCAGTCTGGGCGGAACTCCCGGCTCGCTGCCGGCAGAGTTCGACGACTGGTTTTTCGGCTGCGTCCAGCGTGAGCCGGAGCGGCGCTTCGCGAGCGCGGGCGCGGCGGTGCGAGCGCTCACGCAGGTGCTCCAGGCGACGGGCGGCCCGGAACGGCTCGCCAGCCCGAGGGGCGAGGGAGCCGGCGCGACCTGGGCGGCAGGGACCCCGGAGCTGGTGGCGGCCCAGGGGCACCAGCTCCCAGGGGCGATCACCGCACCGCTCGCTGCGGGGGCGAAGCCCGCGCAGCGCTGGGCGGTGACCATCGCCGAGCCGGCCGCGGCGGTGGAGGCTGGAGGCCAGGCTACGGCGAGTGCGCCGCTCGCGCGGCGGGCGAGCCCCTGGCGCTGGCTCGTGGCCGTGGGCGTGGGGGGCGTGGGGCTGGCACTCGCCGCGCTGCCGTTGCTGAGGCGAGCGCCCGACGGCGAGGCGAGCGCCAGCGCTTCGGGCGCTGCGACGGCGGGGCCAGGGAGTGCGGCGGCGCCTGCCTCGGCGGCGCCGTCCGCCCCCGCCGTGAGCGCGCCCTCGGCGGCCATGAGTCAAGCCGCGAGCACAGCGCCGAGCCCGCAGCCCCAGCCCCCGGGCGGACGCCCCACCACGCGCCCCGCGCCCCCTGCGCCCCCTGCGCCCCCGCTGCCGCCCCCACGGCCGGCGCCCCCGTCGATCTACGACGACCGCTGAGGCTGCCGAGCGCGGGGCACGCTGCTGGACGCGCGTCAGGCCACGGGAGGCCGAGCGCTGCGCTCGGCCAGCGCCTCGGCGGCGCGCCACACCGTCGCCATGATGGTGTGCTGTGGGTTGACGCCCAGGTTGGTGGGCAGCGCGCTGGCGTCCATCACGTACAGGCCGGGGACGTCGTGGCACTCGAGCCGGGCGTCGACCACGCTGGTGCGGTGGTTGGCGCCGGCGCGCGCGGTGCCAAAGAGGTGCGAGGCCAGCAGGTGCACGTCTTGGCGCTTCAAGGGCGCCTGCTCGAGCAGCCTGACCTGCTCCACGGTGGTGAGCGCCTCCGGCAGCCCGCCGAGCCCGGGGAACACCTCCGTGGCGCCGGCAGCGAACATCATCCTACAGAGCAGCGCGACGGCGGTCTGTACCTTGGCGAGGTCCGCGGCGAGGGGCTCGTACTGGACGACGGGGCTCCCGAGCCAGCTACGCCGAACGCGCCCGTGCGCCTGCATGCGCACCTGGGTGGCCCACTGTGCGTAGTGATCGAGCTCCGCGAGGCGCTGCTGCCAGGCGTGGCCAGCACCCGGGAGCCGCGCGGCCAGCATCTCCGGGGGGAGGCTCAGGCTCTCGAGCTTGAAGCCGCGCTCGCGCTGGGGCACCTCGTAGCCCTGGGTGGCACCGAAGCCCATGGTGATGGGCTCCGCGAAGCGCCCGACCACGGCGCAGCCGGGGTGAGCCTGGAAGTAGTCTCCGACCGGGCCCCCGACGCCGCTGCTCGCGAGCAGCACGGGGGTGTGGATGGCGCCCGCGGCCACGATGACGCCGCGCCGGGCCATCACCTGAAAGCGCCCGCGGCGCCGCCGGGTCCGAGGGTCCAAGACCTCACCCTCGACGCCCACCGCGCGCCCGCGTGCGCGCAGCACCCGTGTGGCGCGGCACAGCGGGTGAAGGCGCGCCCCGTGGGCGACGGCGCGCGGGATGTAGCTGACGTCCATGCTCTGGCGCGCCTCCAGCGGGCAGCCTTGGAGACAGCGCGCGCGGCCCTGGCAGCGCCGCGCGTTGCGCGTGATGGGCTTGCCGGGGAGGCCGAGGGCCTCACACGCCTGCCGCATCTTGTGCCCGTTGTTCCCCAAGACCTCGTCCGAGGTGGGCGCGACCTCCAGCTCCAGCTCGAGCTGTTCGAAGATGCGCGTGAGGGCCTCGCGTTCCACGAGCCAGCCGAGCCCGTGGTCGCGGGTCCACTCCTCCCGCACGTCCTCTGGCAGGCGCCAGATGATCCCGCTGTTGATGGCCGTGCTCCCGCCGACCAGCCGACCCTGGAGGAGCGGCATGGGCGTTGGCCCGGAGGTGGTCTGGCTCCCGAAGTCCCGCACCGCGAGGGCCATGGCGTCGAGCAGCTCCGCGGGGCGCTCCTCGCGGGTCAGCAGGGGGCCCTCTTCCAGGAGCACGAGCGAGTAGCCGGCTTCGGCGAGGACGCGCGCCGCTGTCGCGCCGCCGGCGCCCGTTCCGACGATCACGAAATCTGCGGCGTCCTCCAGGGTGAGCTGCGCCACCGTCAGCCCTCCACGCTGGGGACGAGGGGGAGGGCGCGTGCCGCCGGCGCTGGCGGGCTGGCGGGCAGCGCGCGGAGGTAGTGGCTGCGCTCGCGCAGGGTGGCGACCGAGAAGAGCGCGAGGCTCGTGGCGAGCTTGAGGTAGAGCGCCAGCTCCCGGAGCAAGAAGCTTCGGTGGACGAGCAGGCGAGCCAGCAGGGCGCCGCGCTGCTCCGGCGCCACGCTCGAGAGCAAGCGCAGCCGACCGTCGAGCAGGAGAGGGGAGAGGGCCGCCAGCCACACCGCCAGCCGAAGGCCTAGCCGCGCCAGCGGCGCCGACGCGGCCCCCATCACCAGCAGGGCATGGACGAAATCCACCTCTCCCGGGTGCGGAGCGAAGGCGGCGCCTCGACCGGACACGAAGCCCTCCATGGCGGCGCTGGCCCAGCGTGCTTCGAACTTCATCCATCGCATGGTGTGGTGCTCGGGGGTGGAGAGGACCTCAGTGGCAAGTGGTCATACCAGTTGCCGTGCTGAGCGCAACCTCAGGTATGCACTGCGTCAAGCGATTCTCAGCGAAGCAGCGGGTGGTCGGCGTGCGCTCGCTGCTAAGCTGCGCGCCGGCCCGCCGAGCGCGGTGGCCGGAGCCCACCATGTATTTCCAAGACATCATCCTCAACCTGCAGCGCTTCTGGGCAGAGCACGGCTGCCTGCTCGTCCAGCCGTACAACTCCGAGGTGGGGGCGGGCACCTTCAACCCGAGCACCTTCCTCCGCGCCCTCGGCCCGGAGCCGTGGAACGTCGCCTTCGTGGAGCCCTCGCGGCGCCCCACGGACGGCCGCTACGGCGACAACCCCAACCGCGCCCAACAGTTTCATCAGTTCCAGGTCATCCTCAAGCCCAACCCACCCAATCTCCAAGAGCTCTACCTCGAGAGCCTGGTGGCGCTCGGCACGCGGCCGCTCGACCACGACGTCCGCTTCCTCGAGGACGACTGGGAGAGCCCCACGCTGGGGGCCTGGGGGCTCGGCTGGCAGGTGTGGCTCGACGGCCTGGAGATCAGTCAGTTTACCTACTTTCAGCAGGTGGGGGGCTTCGACTGCCGGCCCGTGAGCGGCGAGCTGACCTACGGGCTCGAGCGGATGGCCATGTACCTGCAAGACGTCGACAGCATGTACGAGCTCCAGTGGAACCGTGACGTCACCTATGGAGATCTCTGCCAGCGCGCGGAGTGGGAGTGGAGTAGCTACAATTTCGAAGAGGCGCGCACCTCGGCGTACCTGGCTCACTTCGACGAGCACGAGCGTGAGGTCACCCGCCTGCTGGCGCGGGCGGAGGATCCCTTGGGCAAGCTGGTGTTGCCGGCCTACGATCACGTGGTCAAGGCCGCGCACGCGTTCAACATGCTGGACGCTCGTGGGGCCATCGGCGTCACGGAGCGGCAGCGCTACATCTTGCGCGTCCGCACCCTCTCGCGCGCGGTGGCCGCGGCGTGGCTCGCGCAGCGGGAGGCGCTCGGCTTCCCGCTGCTTCGGGCGGAGCGCGCCGCCGCGGAGTAGGTGCTGCAGCGCGCGGCGCCCTCGTGGCGCTGCGCCTGAGCGCTCAGTCGACCACCTCCGTGGGCACCAGCTCCACGGAGGCGAAGCGCGCGAACTCGAAGCGCGCCAGGCCGCTGGCGAGCCCGCTGGCGCTCAGCTCGGCCAGTCGCACCCGGCGGACGCTGAGCCGCGCTGGCGTCGCCTCGGTGAGGTGCAGGGGCACGCTGGCCAGCCCGTCGTCTTTGAAGGCGCACCACGTGGTGGCGGCGCCGCTCATCTCCAGCTCGACGACGACCCAGTCCGTTGGACTGCCGGGGCGCCACGACAGGCTGAGCTCGGCGCCGACCGGGAGCTGCTCCAGCCGCGCCCAGGGCGTCCCGAGCACCTGGAGCTCTTCGAGCTCTTCCGGGGCGAGCACCGTGGTGTCGATGTCGCTCAGCTCGGAGCCACGGCGTGCCTGCACGTAGTACAGGCTCCCCGCGGGGAGGGTCTCCGCGGCGCGGTCCGTGGTGGTGTACACGACGCCGCTCAAGAGGTTGCTCACGGTGGGGAAGGCCCGGGGCGCCAGCGGCGTCTCTTGCCCGTTGCTGGCCAGGCTGAGCTCACCGGCCTCCAGCAGGGTGACCGCGCCGGACGTGAGGGTAGTGCGCTGAGGGCTCTGCCGTGAGGCGCACTGACCCAGCGGAGGGGGCACCTGGACGCCGTCCAGCAGCTCGAGCGCGCTGCTAGGGTCCACCTGGGCAGGGACCCGTAGAAAGCCCACGAGCGCGGCGGCTTCGGCGCTCTCGTCCCTGGCGGTGCTGCGCTCGACCCGCAGCAGCATGTGGACGCTGCCGGCGGCCTCCTCGGTGGAGTAGCTGGTGACGTTGCCCGAGCAGCCCAGCGCGAGCAGCAGCGAGCCGACGGCCGCGGGACTCAGGGAGGCGAGAGCGCGCACCCGACAAGGATAGGAGCGGTCGCTCGGGCGCGCAACTCGGGGAGGGCGCCGTCAGAACCGGACGCTGAGCGCGCCCGCGGGCGCGACGCCGAGGGCGTGGGTCACGCCGGTGTAGGTGACCTTCTGCGAGACGCCCGCTCGGCGCTCGAGCAGCGCGGCCTCGCCGCTGAGCGCTAGGTACGCCACGTCCACGCCGATGGAGGCCTGCACGGGGTAGAGCCCGACGGCCAGGCCGAGCACGCCGCCCAGGCTCCACTGCTGGGCCGCCCCTGCCGCGAGCACCTGCTCACGGGCGTCCGGGTCGATGCGCAGCGCCCAGTCTCCGCCGAGGTGTTGGTAGCCCAGCCTAGGCCCCGCCCAGAGCTGGACGATGCTGCCCTTGCTACGCCAGCCAAGCAGCAGCGGGACGTCCACCCCGAACCCGCTGAGCCCGCTGCCGTCCACGCCCGGGATGGCGCCCAGCCGCTGCGCGGTGGCGTCGTCCCCCTGCTCGTCCTCGGCCATGCGCTCCAAGAGGGCGCTAGCGCCGGCGCCGACGCTGAGCGCCACCGTGTCCGTCAGGACGTAGGCGTAGCGGCCGTCCACGCGGACGCGGCGCCCCGTGGCGCTGAGCCCGGCCTCGGTGTTCCCCTGGAGCCCGAGCCGGAAGCCGACGAAGGGCGCCACGCCCGGAGCGACAGCGGCGTACGCGACGGCGCCGCGCAAGAAGGCCTCACGAGGGCGGCCGGGAGCGACGCCGTTGGCGTTGGCGCTCTTGGCGGCGTTCAGCTCCGCTTGCGCGGCGCCCGCCATGAGCTGCCCGCTGACGCCGGCGCTGAAGCTGCTCTCTCCGGCAGGGAGCGGGTGAGCGGGGTGCAGCAGGGGCGAGGCGCCTCCACACCCGGTGATGACGAGCACCCCACCGAGCCACCACCGCTGGGAGAGGCTGCCCAGCACGCTAGTGCTACTTACGGAAGCGCGAGGGGAAATTGCCGCTCTCGATCCGCGCGCGCAGCTCGGCGTCGTCCGGGTGGAGCTGCAGCGCGCGCGCCGCGAGCTGCTCTTCCGTCTCCGGCCGGGAAGGATCCGGGAGGCAGCACTCCACCGGGCAGACGGCCTGACAGGCCTCATGGTCGTAGAAGCCGACGCACTCCGTGCAAAGATCAGGATCGATGACGTAGATGTCGTCGCCCTCCGAGATGGCCTCGTTGGGGCACTCCGGCTCGCACGCGCCGCAGTTGATGCAATCTTCTGTGATGTAGGTTGCCATGATGCCTTCGCGCCCTTGGCCTCGGGTTTTATGGGGCACGGCGCGCCAGTGTCAAGGCGGCTGGCGCCGTGGTGGAGCTAGGTCTAGCATGCGCGCCGCCCATGGCTGCCCTCTTGCACCGACTTGTCTTGCCGCTCGCGTTAGGGGTGGCGCTGCTCGGCGCCTCGGGCTGCAAACCCAAGATCGGCGACGAGTGCAGCACCTCCGTCGACTGCTCGGCCTCCGGTGACCGCCTCTGTGACACCACGCAACCGGGCGGCTACTGCACCCTCTTCAACTGTAGCCCTGGGACCTGCCCGGAGGAGGCCGTGTGCATCGGCTTCGGGCCGGAGCGCTCGCGGGCGGCGGCGTGCAAGGACGCGCAGAGCGGCGGGCGCCTGCGCCGCACCTTCTGCATGCGGAGCTGTGGCAGCGACGATGACTGCCGCGGCGGCTACGTGTGCCAAGACCTCGGGCGCGCGGGCAACGACTGGGGTGCGGTGAGGGTGGAACATGGCGGCAGCGGTCGAGTGTGCGTGGTCCCGTACAGCGGCGAGCCCCTCGGCGAGGGCGTGGGCACGGAGGTGTGCACCGGGACGGACGCTGGCTTCGAGGACTGGGGCAAGCCGCCCGACGGCGGGAGCGGCGGAGCGAGCGGTGGCGGGGGAGCGAGCGGTGGCGGCGGAGCGAGCGGTGGCGGCGGAGCGAGCGGTGGCGGCGGAGCGAGCGGTGGCGGCGGAGCGAGCGGTGGCGGGGGGGCGAGCGGGAGCGGGGGAGCGAGCGGTGGCGGGGGAGCGAGCGGTGGCGGCGGAGCGAGCGGGAGTGGGGGCGCGAGCGGCGTGGCGGGGGCGGGGGGCGGCTAGCGACCGATGCCGAGCGTGGCCGGTCGAGCCAGCCGAGCGGTCGTGGCTGGCCGCGTGCTGCGCGCGCTGCTGAGCCAGGCGCTCGGCGCGCTCGGGGTGGTGCTCGTGCTGGCATCGCTCGTGTTCTTGGCGCTGCGGCTGCTGCCTGGAGATCCTGCGGCGCTCATCTTGGGAGAGCAGGCGCCCGCGAGCGCGCGCGCGGAGCTGCGCTCGCGGCTCGGCTTCGACCAGCCGCTGCTCGTGCAGTACGGGCGCTTCGTGGTCGGGCTGATACGCTTGGATCTGGGGCAGAGCCTCGCGCGTCCGGGGCGCACCGCCTTCGGCGAGGTGTGGGGCGCGCTCGGGCCGACCGCGGCGCTGGCTGGGCTCGCCGTCGCCTTGGGTGCGGCGGGCGGGGTGGGCGCGGCCTTGCTCGGCGTGGGGCCGTGGCTCGGCGCTGCGCGACGCTGGGTCGTACGCGCCGTGCTCGTGGTGGCGGCCACGCCGCTGCTCGCCCTGGCGCCGCTCGCCACGTACCTGCTCGCGCTACGCTGGCGCTTGGTTCCACTCCCCGGGGATCCGGACGGCGGCTTCACGGGGCTGGTGTTCGCCAGCGTGCTGCTCGGCCTGCCGCTGGGCGCGCAGGTGGCGCGCATCGCGCGCGCCGCCCTGCTGGAGGTGACGCACGCCAAGTTCCTGGAGGTCGCGGTGGCCAAGGGGGGCGGCCCGTGGCGCGTGTGGGTGCTGCACGCGCTGCCCGTCGCCTCCGCGCCCATCGTCGTGGTGGTGGCGACGCAGCTCGGCGCGCTGCTCGGCGGCGCCATCGTGCTCGAGCGGCTGTTCGAGCGTCCGGGGCTCGGGAGCCTCATGCTGGGGGCCTACGCCGCGCGGGACATCCCGGTGATGGAGGCGTCGGTCGTCGCCTCGGGGCTGCTGTTCGTCGTGGCGCAGTCGCTGTCGGCGGCGCTGCAGGCCGCGGTGGACCCACGCGGAGGTGCGGCGTGAGCGCGCGGCGCGGGGAGCGGCGCGCGCTGCTCGCCGTGGTGCCCGTCGTCGTTCTCGCGCTCGTCACGGGCGGCTGGGCCTTGGGGTCGGCGCGCTCACCCACGCGCATCACGCTGGAGCTGTCGTGGCAGGCGCCGAGCTGGGCGCGCCCCCTGGGCAGCGCGGAGGCCGGGGTGGACTTGCTGGCGCTGCTGACGCATGGCACCGCGCGCGCGCTCGCCTTGGCGGCGACGGTCGCGGCCTTCGGCTTCGTGCTGGGCACGCCGCTCGGCGCGGCGGCGGGCCTGCGCCGCGGGCGGGTCCTGGCCGTCACGCTCAGGCTCTGTGATCTGGTGCAGGCCTTCCCCAGCTTCCTGCTCGCGCTCGCCGTGCTCAGCGCCGTCACGGCGCCGAGCCGCGCGCACCTGGCCGGCGTGTTCTGCTTGACGAGCTGGGCGCCCTTCACGCGCCTCGCCGCGGCGCAAGCGCGCACGCTCGCCAGCGCGCAGTTCGTCGAGGCCGCGCGCGCGCTCGGCCTCCGCCCCTGGCAAGTGCTGGCGCGCCACGTCGTGCCCAACCTGCTCGGCCCCGTGGCCATCCAGGCGGGCGGCGTGGCGGCGGGCGTGGTGCTCGGCGAGACGGCGCTCGGCTTCGTCGGGCTCGGTCCGAGCGACGGCGTCAGCCTCGGCGCGGTGCTCGAGCAGGGGGTCGCCGGCATGCTGCGTGCTCCGCACGTGCTCGCCTTCGGCGCGCTCGCCGTGGCGGCCGCGAGCGGCTCGCTGCAGCTCGCCAGCGAGGGGCTACGCCGCTGGATGCTGCGCGCGCCCGCGGGCTGAGGCGCCCGCGCTGCGCCGCGGGGATGAGGCCATGGCTTGCGGCGTCGTGCTGAGTCGGCCCACACTGAGGCACGCCGATGTTCGAGCCCCAGATGCTCCCGCGCACGCTCGAGGCGGTCGAGCGCGACGTCACCGCGCCACGCTCGCAGGTGCGGCTGGCGGCGGTGCTCGACGCGCGGCGGCACACGAGCGGAGAGGACAGGGACAGGGCCGTCGCGGCCCTGACGCGCGCCCTCCGCGAGGACGCCACGGCCGAGGTGCGCGCGGAGGCGGCGCTGGGCCTGGCGGACGCCGCGGCGGAGCAGGCCGTCGAGGCGCTGGTCGAGGCCTACGAGCGGGACGCGGCCCTCTCGGTGCGCCAGCGGGCGCTGCTGGCGCTCGGGGAGTGCCTGGGCGCGGACGCGCCGCGGGTGGAGCGCGTGCGGGTGGAGCGGGTGCTCGCCAAGGCGGCGGCCAGCGAGGAGCCCTCGCTGCGCTTCCAGGCGCTCATCGCGCGCGCGCGAGTGGCGTTCACCGAGTTCGAGGCGACGCTGCCGCGCGCGCTCCGTGACGAGGACGCGGAGGTGCGCTACATCGCGCTGCGGCTCGCGGAAGAGCACCGTGAGCGGCTGGGCGTGGAGCCCGTCCGACGGGGGGCGCTCGAGGCGCTGCGTGACGCCTCACCCGCGGTGCGCGCCGCCGCCGCCATCGTGCTGGCGCGGCTCGGGGACGAGCGCGGCGACGCGGCCCTGGTGGAGGCCGTGGGCAACCCCACGCTGGATCTGGAGGACCGCGGCGCCTGCATCGAGCTGTGCGGAGAGCGCGGGCTCCAGCGCGCCGTCCCAGCGCTCGCGCGGGAGGCCTACGGGCGGCTCGGGTGGCGCGGCGGGCCGCTGGCGTGGCAGGCCCTCGTCGCCCTGAGCCGCCTCGGTGAAGCGCGAGCAGCGCAGAAGATCTTGTCGGGGTTGCGCGCGTGGTCGCGCGATCGGCGCACCTTCGCCGTCGTGGCGGCCGGTCACGCGCGGCTCAGCGCGGCGCGTCAGACCTTGCTCGCGTGGCGCGGCGACGCGCGCCAGGCGGAGCCGGAGGCCGTGGAGCAAGCGCTCGCGCGGCTCGAAGAGGGCGCGCGCTAGGCGGCCCCACGAGCGGGCTCCCATCGGCGGGCGACCGTGGTATTGCTGCCAGCGTATGACAAGCTCAGCTCCCGCCTCGGATCCTACGCTCGGCCTGCTGCGTGTGCTGCGGGACGACGGCAGCTCGGACCCCGCCACGGATCCCATGTTGCCGCAGGCCCAGCTCCTCCGGCTGTATCGGGAGATGCGCCGCGTGCGCGTGCTCGAGGGGCGCATGGTGGCGCTGCAGCGCCAGGGGCGCATCGGGTTTTACGGGAGCTGCACCGGGCAGGAGGCCACGCCCATCGCCGTGGCTGCCGCGACGCAGCCCACGGACTGGGTGTTCCCCGCGCTGCGCGAGAGCAGCATCATGCTGTACCGGGGCTTTCCCCTCGTACGCTACCTGGCGCAGGTCTTCGGCAACTCCCTGGATCTCTTGAAGGGCCGGCAGATGCCCAGCCACATGAGCTCGCGCTCGGTGCATCAGGTCTCGTGGTCGAGCTGCATCGGTCCGCAGCTCCCTCAGGCGGTCGGCGCGGCTTGGGCCGCGAAGCTGCGCAAGGAGCCCACGGTCACCGTCGGCTTCATGGGGGACGGCGCCACCAGCCAGCCGGATTTCCACGCCGCCATGAATTTCGCGGCGGTCTACCGGGTGCCCTGCGTGCTCATCTGCCAGAACAATCACTGGTCCATCAGCGTGCCCACCGCGCGGCAGACCGCCTCGCAGACCATCGCGGTCAAGGCGAAGGCCTACGGCATGCCCGGCGTGCGGGTGGACGGAAACGACGTGCTCGCGGTGTACGCGGCGGTGAGCGACGCGGTGGCGGCGGCGCGTGCCGGCAAGGGCCCCACCTTCATCGAGAGCGTCACCTACAGGATCGGTGCGCACTCCACCAGCGACGACCCCACCCGCTACCGCTCCGAGGCGGAGGTGGCGGAGTGGGCCGCCAAGGACCCCATCGATCGCTTCCGCCGCTACCTCACGCGCCTCGGGCTCGTCACCGAGCAGAGCGATCAGCAGCTCGAGGCAGAGCTGAACGACGAGATCACCCACGCCATCACGGAGGTGGAGCGGCACGGCCCCCCTGCGAGGGAGACCCTCTTCGACGACGTGTACGCGGTGCGCCCGTGGTTCTTGGAAGAGCAGCGCGCGGAGCTGCTCGCGCAGCCGCCGGCCCCCGCGCCGCACTGAGCGCTCGGCGCTTGTGACGCGGCCAGCGCTCGGCTAGCTCGCCAGCATGACGACGCAGGAGTTCGACGCAATCGTCCTTGGCGGTGGCCCCGGCGGCTACGTGTGCGCCATCCGGCTGGGCCAGCTCGGCCAGCGCGTGGCGTGCGTGGAGGCGGAGGAGGTGGGCGGGGTGTGCCTCAACTGGGGCTGCATCCCGAGCAAGGCGCTCATCGCCAACGCTCACCTCTGGGAGAAGGCGCGCCGTGGTGCGGAGACGGGTCTCCGCTTCGGTGAGGCCACCCTCGACGTGGACAAGATGCAGGACTGGAAGGGCGGCATCGTCAAGAAGCTGACCGGCGGCGTGCGCGGGCTGCTCAAGGCCAACGGCGCTACGCTCATCGAGGGCTGGGGCACGCTGGAGGACGCGCACACCGTGGCGGTGAAGGCCAAGGACGGGAGCGTCCAGCAGCTGAGGGCCACGAAGGGCATCGTGCTCGCCACGGGCTCGGCCACGGTGCAGATCCCGGGCTTCGAGTTCAACGGCAGCACCATCATCGGCGCGCGGGAGGCGGTCAGCTTGCGGAAGATCCCAAGGCGCCTGCTCGTCATCGGCGGGGGCGTCATCGGGTTGGAGCTGGGCATGGTCTACCAGACCTTCGGGGCGGAGCTCACCGTGGTGGAGGCGACGCCGAGCCTCCTGCCCGGCATGGATGAGGAGTGCGTCAAGCTCGTGGAGCGCACGCTGAGCAAGCGCGGCGCCACGGTGCTGAAGAGCGCCAAGGCCCTCGGCCAGAGCTCGAACCCGGACGGCAGCGTGAGCGTGAAGGTCGCGGTGGGCGGCGTGGAGCAGACGCTGGTGGCCGACGTGGTGCTCGTGGCGGTGGGCATGCGCCCGCGCAGCCGTGACCTCGGCCTGGAGCGGCTAGGGGTGAACGTGGACGCGCGCGGCTTCGTGCCCACGGACGACACCTGCCAGACGAACGTGCCCGGCGTCTACGCCATCGGGGACGTGAGCGGGCAGCCCATGCTGGCGCACAAGGCCTCGAAGGAGGGGGAGGTGTGCGCAGAGGTGATCGCGGGCCACCGCGCCGGGAAGGACTGGGTCACGGTGCCGGGCATCGTGTTCACCGACCCGGAGCTGGCCAGCGTGGGGCTCACGGAGGCGGCTGCCAAGGCGCAGGGCTACTCGGTGAAGGTCGGGAAGTTTCCATTCGCCGCGCTGGGGCGCGCCATGAGCATCGGGGAGACGGACGGCGTGGCCAAGGTGGTGATGGACGCCGCGAGTGGGCGTGTCCTCGGCGTGCACATCGCCGGCCCCAGCGCCAGCGATCTCATCAGTGAGGCGGCGCTCGCGCTGGAGCTGTGCGCCACCGCGGAAGATCTGGCGCTCACCATCCACCCACACCCCACCCTGGGGGAGGCCTTGATGGAGGCCTCGGCGGCGGCGCTCGGGCACGCCATCCACGTGGTCAACCGCTAGGCGGCCGCTGGCGCGTAGCGGCTCGGCACGAGCGCGCGCAGGGCGGCCAGCAGGGCTACGGTGAGCAGCAAGCCCAAGAGCTGGTGCGCCACCCCGAACCACAGCAGGCGCCCGGAGATGCCCGCCTGCAAGGTGGTGACGACGCCGAGCGTGACCTGCGCCAACACCGCCACGAGCACCAGGTGTCGCTCGAGGCCGAGCGTGCGCCGCGCCCCCCACCACCAGCCGAGCAGCGCGAGCGCCAGCAGATACGCTAGGGTACGGTGCACGAACTGCACCGACAGCGGCACGTTCCACCACCAGCCGCCCTCGAAGAGCTGGGGCGGGAGCCAGCGGCCGTTGATGGTGGGCCAGGTGGGCGCGGCATGGGCGGCGCGCAGCCCCGCCATGAAGGCGCCCCAGGTGAGCTGCACCGCCAAGAGGGCGAGCAGCGCGCCCGTCGCCCGCGTGAGGCTCTGGGGGGGTACTCGCGGCGGCGTGGGGCGGAGCAGCGCCAGGCCCTCCCAGACGAGCGCCGCCAGCAGCACCACGGCGAGCATGAAGTGCGCGGCCAGGCGCAGGTGGCTGACGTACACCAGATCTTGCAGACCGCTGGCCACCATGAACCAGCCCATCACCCCCTGCGCGCCGCCGAGGGCCAGCAGCCCCAAGAGCCGCGCCTTCATGCCCTCGAGCCGCCGTTGCCTCCAGAACACCGCCAGCGGCAGCACGAAGAAGACACCGAGCAGCCGGCCCCAGAGACGGTGAAACCACTCCCAGAAGTAGATGAACTTGAACTGCTCGAGCGTCAGGTGGCTCTTGAGCAGCTGGTACTGGGGGATCTGCTGGTACTTGCCGAAGGCCTCGCTCCAGCCCGCGTCCGTGGTGGGAGGGATGACGCCCAGCAGCGGCTGCCACTCCGTGATGGAGAGGCCAGAGTCCGTGAGCCGCGTGATGCCGCCGAGCACCACCTGCAAGAGCACCGCCGCAGCCACCAGCAGCAGCCACCAGCCCACGGGGCGCAGTCGGTCCGGACTCGACATGGCGGGGGGCCTACCGTAGCGCGGCGGGGCTGTCGAGCCGTCCGTAGAGCCCCCAATCCGGCGGCAGGCTTCTTGCGCTGCGCTCGCGCCTACGGCGGCAGCCCGATTCGGGCCGCTGATGAGCGTGCTCGGCGCGCCAAGCCTGGGAGTGGAGCCGCGCTGGCGGTGCGGTGCTCTGGAGCGCGCTCGAGCAGCTCGGCTCGAAGATCGGCGAGGTGACCAACCACCTCTTCGGCGCGACGTCGGCCGCCGAGGGCAACGGTGATGCGTGGACGGCGCTCGGCAACGTCATCGGCTTCACGGTGGGCCTCATCGTCAGCGCCATCGGCGTGCTCGTCTCCGTCATCTCGGCTGCGGTCGCCATCGTGAGCGTGGCGATCGAGATTGTGATGTCGGTCTTCTCGAGGGCGGCCGACGTCATCACGGGCGTGGTGTTCATCATCGGCGGCATCATCAACGGGAGCTGGACCGACATCTGGACGGGCATGAACCTCGTCGCCTTCGTCGTCGCCGACGCCATCATCGGCGCGGTGCTCGAGCTTGCAGGCGCCATCGCGGGAGTCATCGACGCGCTCTCGGGGCTCTTCGGCGAGGGCACGCAGTGGCAGCAGGGGATTCGTGACTTCCGCTCGTCGCTGCGCACCGACATGGTCGATGGCATGGGCGTGCAGGACCTCAGCTTCACGCGGCCAACGCGCCAGGGCACCACCGTCGCCGAGTCGACCTTCGGCACGATCACGGCCGAGCCGTTCGCCGACGGTGCCATCCCCGCCGATCTCCGCGACGGAGCACGCGCCCTCTTCCCTGACCTCGACGGCTCTTACAGCCGCGCTCGCCCAGCTTCATCTCTAGGCTACGAGACCCCTGCCGAGGATGAGCTGGAGGCGCTCAGGAGCGAGCACGCTGCGTCGCCAACGTGTCCAAGAAGCCGGGGGAAGCCTACGAGTGCGCCGTGAGTCACGCGGCAGAGAGCAGAGCGTGAGGCCTCACGGCGACGGTGAGCAGTGCCCGATCCACTGTCAGGGCCTGGCGACGACGAGGAAGGTGCCGAATTCGAGCGCGGTGTGCGGCACCACCGTGGGGAAGGTGCCCTTGGGTTGCGTGACTGCCGTCAGGTTCATGGGGAGCGTCACGAGGCCGCCGGTCCACACGCCCTCTGCTACCGGGGTGCCCTCGAGGTCTTGGAGATCGTACACCGCGTAGCGGCTTTGGCAGGCGAGGACGGTCGAGAGATCGACGTCCACGCTCTGCCGTCCCTCCCAGTTGTAGACGACGACGTGACCTCGCCCCGCGGCGTACCGGTTGGGGCGCACGACGATCTCGTTCTGGGTGGGGAGCCCGGCGTGGTAGCGGCTCGTTCCGTCGAGACCGGTGCTCGTCTGCCAAGCGGAGAAGGTGTCGCCGTTGAACAGGCCCTGCCAGTAGTCGTTGTCCTGCCAGGTGAAGCCCGAGGTACCGCCCCCGAGGAAGGCGTTCACGACGTCGGAGCTGGCAGAGAAACCGATGACCGTGTTGCTGCGGAGGGTCAGCTCGGACCAGCCACGGATTTCGTAGAAGGGGGGATTGCCACCGACGATGGAGTTGCCCTCGAGCAGGGCGTCGTCGTTCGCGACGCCATAGCCGAGCTGGACGTTGGCCTTCGAGCTGAAGCCGGGTGACCTCGATCCATGGTAGAGGTGATTGCCCCGGACGGTGATGCGCCCTGCGGGCTGGAATCCGCCGATGAGCAGGTTGCGGTCCAGCTGGTGGTAGCCGAGCACGCCGTTGTTGAAGAAGAGGTTGCCCTCGAAGGTGAAGCCCTGGATGGCGCCCCCCTCCGTATACGCCTGCGCCCCGTCCCGCGCGGCGTTGAAGATCACGTTGTCCGCGATGACCTGGGTGCCGGTCGCGTTCTGCAGGTACATGTTGTGTCCCTGCCCTTGACTGGGGCCGCTCCAGCCGTTGTTGTAAATGATGCTGCCGTACACCTCGGAGTTCACCGCCGAGCGCCACATCCCGATGCCAATCCCCAGGTTGTCGTGCACCACCAGGTTGATGCAGCGCACGCCTGGGGCGTACACGTCGACGCCGTCGTTGCGGATGATGTCCGGGGGACCGTGGGAGTCGACGGTGGAGGTGCGCTGCGTGTTGGAGTTGGTGACGTGCAGGTTGGCGAAGGTCACGTGCCCTCCGTTGACGGCGAGCGCGGCGACGTCCGTCACACCCCGGTTGCCATCCAGGATGACCTCGTCGGCTCCGAAGGGCCTCACCACGATGGGCGCGTCCTCTCGCCCCTGGATGCGGCTATCGAAGTTGCCACGATAGACGCCGGCGTGCAGGAGTACCTCGTCTCCCGGCTCGACGCCGCTCGCCGCGGACAGCGCGTAGCTCAGGGTCCATGGGCTCGCCTCCGTGCCCGCGCCGCCCGGCGTGGCGCTCGCGCTGACGTGAAACCGTCGCCCCGTCCCGCGCTGGAGCGGCGTGGGCTCCGCCGCGCGGCTGACGCAAGCCCTACCGCTGCCGCCCGCGCCTGCGCTCCCGCCGCCGCTGCCGCCCACGCCTGCGCTCCCGCCGCCGCTGCCGCCCGCGCCCGCACTGCCGCCTGCGCCTCCGCTGCCGCCCGCGCCGCCGCTGCCGCCCGCGCCTCCGCTGCCGCCCGCGCCGCTGGTGCCCGCGGCGGCGCCGCTGCCGCCCGCGCCGCTGGTGCCCGCGGTGGCGCCGCTGCCGCCCGCGCCCTCTTCCTCGCCGCTCCCGCAGCCCGCGAGCGACACCAGCAGGATCCAGGCCACCACCCCACCCAACGCGCGATCGAGCTTCATGCGCGGAGTCTAGGGCACCCGCACACCATGCGGTAAGGCGTCGAGGTCCACCAGCGGAGGGCGAGCTACCTCCCTGAACCGCGCGCTGGCGCTGCGTGGCTCGCCAGCGCCCTCGGGCCGAGCGCTGCGCCCCCGAGCCGGCCTTGGCGCGCGGTGGCTGGCGCCCGGTGAGGGTTGCTGGCATCCTGCCGGGCATGGGACTGTTCGACAGGATGGGACGCGTCATCAGCAGCAATTTCAACGCGCTGATCGACAAGGCGGAGGACCCAAGCAAGTCCATCGAGCTGACCCTCACCGAGATGCGGGAGCAGATCCGCCGCGCACGAGAGGAGGTGGTGCGAGCCGTCGCGGCAGAGAAGCAGCTCAAGAGCAAGCTGGAGCAGCTCGGGCAGGAGCACACGCGCTGGGCCCAGCGCGCCGAGCTGGCCGTCAAGCACGGCGACGACGAGCTGGCGCGGGAGGCGCTGCTGCAGAAGAAGCGCATCACTGGGGAGCAAGATCGCGCCGAAGCGCTCCGCGCCGAGCAGCGCGGGCACGCCCTGGAGATGAAGCGGGAGCTCGAGCGGATGGAGGCCAAGCTGTCGGAGCTGGCGGCGCGCAAGAGCAGCCTGGTGCGCGCGGCGGAGCAGGCCAAGGTCGGGCAGGCGGGCGTGGAGGGGCTAGGCGCCAAGCCCGGCGGCGCTGCCTTCGCGGAGTTTCGCCGGATGGAAGACCAGATCGAGGGAGTGGACGCCGCGGTGGCGGCGCAGCGAGAGGTGGATGAGGCGCTCGGGCTCGGGCGGGGGCCCGGAGGGCTCACCCGAGAAGAGGTCGAGGCGAAGTTTCGTGCGCTGGAGGGCGGAGCGCCGCCGGGCGCGGGCAGCGGCCGCGGCGCCGAGGTGGAAGAAGAGCTGGCGGCGCTCAAGCGACGCGTCCGTATCGGAGACTGAGGCGCGTGGCGCGGCGGCTCGTCGTCTGCTTTCGCTGGCGCGATCAAGAGCGGCAACGGCTGCAGGAGCGGCTGGGGGCGCTGCTCGCGCGGGCGCAGGTGCTCGGCGGGCGGCTCTGCGCGTGGCAGGCGGAGTCCGCGGCCTTCGATTTCGAGCCGGAGGCGCTGGAAGACGCGGTGGAGCTGATGCTCCAGGAGGGAGCCCTGCCGGAGGGCTGGGGCGCCACGCTGGCCGAGGGAGAGCTCACGGTGGTGGTGGGCTGGGGCGCGGGCGCCGCCGTGGTCGAGGGTCCCGCGCTGGCGAGCGCCGCGCGGCTCACCCGCCTGCTGCAGGGCTCCGAGGTGCTCGTCGACGCGTCGGTCGGGGCGCTGGCGCGCGCCGAGCTGCTCACGCGCGGCACGCAGCGGGGGCAGCGTGGCGCCGTGCGGCTCCGGGGCGCGCGGCTCGACCTGCGCTGGCCGCTGCGCCGCCCGGTGGCGCGCGCCGTGGCGCGGCTGCGAGCGCCGGCGTACCTCGGGGCCGAGCGACTGGCGCAGCTCGCCGTGGAGCCCGGGCGGCTCACGCTGGTGCGCGGCGCGCGCGGTGCCGGCGGGACGCGCGCGCTGCAGGAGCTCCACCGCGCCGCGCCGGCCAGCCTGTGGGTGCAGCCCGGCCCCGTGGGAGAGCCGCTCGGCGCCCTGCGGCGTGCGCTGCGCCGAGCGCGGCAGGCCGCTCGCGTGGAGTTGAGCGAGCTCGAAGCCGCGGCGCTCGAGGCGCTCCTCGATGGTCAAGGTGGGGACGTGGCGGAGCTCGCGGAGCTCGTCACGCGCTCGGTCGGCGCAGGGGTCGGCCTCGTGCTCATCGATGACGCGGCGCTCGTCGAGCACGACTCGCTCGAGGTGCTGGCGCTCGCGGCGGAGCAGGGGGAGCTCGGCGTGGTGGCGCGGCTGGGAGGCAGTGGGGCGCCGCCGGTGCCGCTCCAGCGCCTCGCGCTGGCGGCCGAGACCACGCTGGCGCCATTCGACGAGGCGACCAGCGTCGGCTTCGCGCTCTCCATGACGGGCGGCGCGCTCGAGGGCCGCGTGGCCAGCCGCGGCGCGCGGGTGCTGGACGGCCTGCCGCAGACGCTCTGGCAGGCGCTCTCGCTCGGGCTCGAGCGCGGCGTGCTCATCTGGGAGGGAGACAAGATCATCCTCCGCTCACGCACGGCGTCCTGGCTCCAGGGCGGGGGCATCGGGCTTGCGCGCTCACGGCGGTCGCTGCTCACGCCGCTCGAGCGGGAGCTGCTCGAGGCGCTCGCGCTGCTCGGAGGTGACGCGGACGAGGCGGATCTGCTGCGGGTGGTGGCGCCGACGGAAGACGTGGAGCCAGCGCTGACGCGGCTCGCCGCGCAGGGCTGGCTCACGCGCGGCGCGAGCCTCACGAGCCGCACCCTACAGCGCGCGCTGCTCTCGGCGCTCACCCCTGAGCAGCGCCAGCGCTGGCACCACCGCGTGGCGCTGGCCCACGCGCAGACCGAGCGCCCGCTGGACGCGGGCGTGGCCGCGCTGCACGCGAGCTTGGCGGCGGACGTGGAGCAGGCGCGCCTGCTGGCGCGGCGAGCGGCCGGCGCCACCATCACGGCGGGGCTCGGTGAGAGCGCGGAGGCCTTCGAGGCGGCGCAGACGCAGGGCACGGTGGCGCTCGCGCACCGCGGCCTGGCGGCGGGCTACGTGCAAGACGGCGCCTCCTGGCTCGCGCCCGCGCGCCGCGCGGAGAGCCACTCGCCGGCCGCCCGAGGCAGCGCGCCGCCGTCGGTGCGCTCGGCGCCCACGGCGGCGGCCGAGCGCGTGACGCCCGCGGCGACCGAGCGCGTGCGCGCCATCGACGCGCTGGAGAAGGGGGAGACGTCCGCGGCGCTCCAATTGCTCAGGAGCGGACGGGAGCAGGCGCGAGACAAAGACGCGCGCGAGCAGAGCCGCGCGGCGCTCGCTCTGGCGGTGGGGCTCAGCGCAGCGGGCCGGAGCGCAGACGCTCTGCTCGAGGCCCTCGAGGGCCTGGCGCGCGCGAGAGAGGCCAGCGATGCGCGTGGTGAGCGGGCGTGCCTGCTGTTTCTCACGCAGCTCTGCGACGCCACCGGCGCCAGCGCCGAAGCGCAGCGCTGGCGCGGCGCCTTGCCCCCCGAAGCAGGCTGAGCGCGCCGTCGGCGCGCGCTCGAGGGCTAGCCGTGGTCGCCGCCGCGCGGCTCGGCCGCGGGCTGCTCGGCCGCGGGCTGCTCGGCCTCCCACAGCTCGCGCAGCACGGCAGCCACGGCTTCGTAGAGCGCCTCGGGGATCTCCTCGTCGAGCTGGAGCTCTTGCAAGGCGCGGGCGAGCGGCACGTCGCGCACGACCGGCACGTTCCAGTGGTGGGCGGCCTCCAACATACGGCGCGCCAGCTCCCCTTCACCGTGGGCGAGCACGCGCGGCGCGCTCGCCTCGTCGCCGGCGTCATACCGTAGGGCGGTGCAGAGGTGGGTGGGGTTCACGATGAGGACCGTGGCTTCGCGGACCTTGGCGATGCTCGCGCTGGCCAGCACTTCTTGGTGAGCGCGCTGCCGGGCGCTGCGCAGCTCGGGGTCCCCTTCGGACTCCTTGTGCTCCCGCTTGACCTCGTCCTTCGTCATTTTGTTGCGCTCGAGCCAGGCGCGAAGGCTCAGCCCGAGATCGACGAAGCCGAGCGCCAGCCCGACCAGCGCCGTCGTCCAGCCGAGCCGCCGCGAGGTGTGGGCGGCTACCGTCCACGCGCCGTCCCACGCTCCAGGGCTGCTGACCAGCGACGGAGCCTGAGCTCGGACGAGGTCGAAGGCGGCCCAGGCCACGACGCTCGCCGTGATGAGCGCCCGCAGCACCGCGGAGGCGCGTTGCGTAGACCAGAGCTGCCGCAGGCCGGACACGACGTTGAGCCGCTGGAGGTCCGGAGCAAGCTTCTTGAAGCTGACCACGCCGCCGCTCTGGACCACGCCGGCGGCCAGGCTGGCCAGGCTCACCACGCCGAGCAGCGGCAGGCTGAGCACGAGCACGTCACGCGTGAGCTCCCAGGGGGATGCCGCGCCGGCGCGCAGCTCGAGCACCGCGACGAGGCGGGCCGCGCTCGTCGTGACGAGGGCGCCGAGCGCCGCGGGCACCACCGTCAGCGCCGCCACGAAGCCCACGGCGCGAGTGAGCGCCTGTGAGGCGGGCGTGTCGCCTTGCTCCCGCGCGCGGCGCAGGCGCCGGGGCGTGGCCGCTTCGGTCTTGTCGCTCATGCCGGAGGCTAGAAGCCGAGCGTGCCCGAGCGCCCGCCGGTCAGGCGCCAGGTGTTCGCGGTCTGCTGGATGATGGGGGTGCGTAGCGCGGGAGGGGGATGGCTCCGCTCGAAGCCGAACAGGATGGTGGCCGGCGTGAGCTGGTCCAGGCCGCCGAAGAAGCGCATCGTGAGCAGCCCGCCGCCCTCCGTGAGGTGGTAGTCCGCGCGCCGCGCCCCCGTGGCGAGCAGGTTGTTCACCCCGCCCACGTCCGCGGCGATCTCATTGGGTTGGTTGAAGAGCGGCACGGCCTGGGACAAGAGCGCGCCGATCTCCCCGAGCCCGATGGTGTTGCCCGCGGTGCAAGGCAGATGCCCCAAGTAGTGATGCGCCAGCTCGTGCCCCAGCACGAAGCCCGCCTCCTCGTCGAAGAGCTGGTGCTGCCGGGTGACCTTGCGCGCGTCCACTTGCTGCGCGGGGTTGAAGAAGCCCGCGGCGGGGCGGACGATGGGGGCGCCGGGGCGCTGGTGCTGCGCGAGCAGCGCGATGTAGGCGTCCGTCAGACGTGTCCCGAACAGCTGGTCGGTGGCCTCCGTCTGCGCGAGCGTGGCCATGACCTCGAGCAGCCCATCGCTGATGGCCATGGCCGCCTTGCCGGTCTTGGTGCAGGCGGCGAAGGCGTTCACCTCGCCGACGGTGTCGTCGACGACCAGCGGGATGCCGGTGACGCGCTGCTGCTGGGCTCCGGGGAGCGCCGCTACCAGCTCCGTGAGCAGCGCCTGGGCGCGTCCGCGGAGAAAGCCGAGCTCCAGCTGGTTGATGGGGTCTTGGGTCACTGGCGGCTGGTCGGTGACGGGGGGCACTGGCGCGGGAGGCGGCGGCGTCCCTGGCGTGGTGGGCTGCGGGTACTGGCCCTGCGGGTACTGGCCCTGCGGGTACTGGCCTTGTGGGTACTGGCCCTGCGGATAGGGTGGGGGAGCCTGCCCGTACACCGGGCCGCGATCTTGACGCGTCCGGCAGCCTGCTAGGAGCGCCACGCCGGCCGCCAGCAGCGCGACGCCGCCCCACCTCGACCACGGATGACAAAGTCGTCTCACGGCCGCGGAGCATAGCACCAGGTCGGAGGGGGCGAGGCCCAGGGCCCCTGCGTCGTCAGCGTGGCTACTCCGCTGCGCTGCGGCCGCTCGCTGCGGCGGCGGCTGCCCACGGCGAGACGCGCGACAGCGTCCAGCCGACCACGAGCAGGGCGCCAGGCACCGGCGCGCTCGGGCCTCGCCCCGGGTCGCTCCAGCGCAAGGAGCCGCGCGCTTCGAGCCAAGGGCCGTCCACGCTCCCGGCGAGCGGCACCCCAGCCCCCAGCGAGAGCTCGAGGCCGCGTGGCGGCTTGCCCCCCGGCGACGTCCCGTGACCCCACCAGGCCGCGACGCCGAGGCCCACCGAGTCGAGCACGAGATCCGCCAGCGCGGGGCCCTGCTGCCAGTCGAGCGACCAGCGCGGCAAGAAGGACGGGCGCAGCTCCACGCCGAGCCCCACGCGCCGCTCGAGCTCACCCGCGCCGAAGCCCTCGGCGTAGAGGAGCGTGAGCCCCGCCGTGTGGAAGGTGAAGGCGGAGAGGCGCAGGGCGGCGCGCGCTCCAGCCGCCTCGAGCTCCGCGCCGAGGCCGGCGCTCAGGGTGAGATCGCCGTCGAAGCGGCCATACACGCCGTCCGAGCTCGGAGCGGGCTCCGCGAGGGCCCGAGGCGCCGCGCAGAGGAGCCCGAGCGAGAGCGTCACCACCCGGGGAGCGCGCCTCATGCAGAGATGGCTCGCACGAATTGGTCACGCAGCTCCGCGGCCACGATGATCCTCACCCGCTCCATCCGCTGCCCCCGCAGGCGCCCCAGCAAGAACGACACGTCGCCCGGCTTGCGTGGCGCCCCTTTGGCGAAGACGACCCCGAGTGGATCTCTCGCGTCATCGAACGGGACGTCGCTGGCCGCGTCGAGCGCCACGTACAGATCCGGGTCCAATCCACCGGCGCGCGCCACCTCCCGCGCGACCTCCAGGGCGTGCGCGCGCCCGGCCTCGCTGAGCGCGCCGTCGTGCAGCTCCCAGGTCTTGAACAACTGGCGCCGCACCAGGCGTCTGCAGAGATCCGCGAGGAGGGCGTCGTCGCTGCCCTGGAGGAGCGAGAAGGTGTTCCACAGCACGCTGTCGTCGAGCTCCAGGTACTCCCCCAGCGAGCAGTCGCCGGTACGGCAGAGCCTGACGAGGGCCGCGGGGACCGCTGGCAGCCTCACGCCGTCGAGGGAGAGCCTGCGCAGCCGCCTCAAGATCTGTCGCACCATCACCTCGGCGGCGCGGCTGGCCTTGTGGAAGTAGACCTGCTGAAACATGAAGAGGCGCGCCAAGATGAAGGACTCGATGGCCGGCAGCCCCTTGGCGCCGTCGATGGCCAGGCTGGCGGGGCCCTCGGCGCTGCTGGCAGGGGTGAAGCGAAAGCTGCGCAGCAGCCAGTCGAGGTCGAAGCTGCCGTAGCCCACCCCCGTGAAGTAGGCGTCGCGCAGCAGGTAGTCGCAGCGATCCACGTCGAAGGTGCCGCTGACGGTGCGTCCGAGGTAGGGCAGCGGGTGACGCCCTTGGACGAGCTCGGCCACGGTGGCGGGCAAGCGCGCGTCGATCGTCGCCAGCGTGCGCCCGAGCTCCGTGCCCTCGTCCAGCAGGATCCGGCGCGTCCACTCCTCGTGCGTGGGGCTGGCCTCGAGGGCGTCCTCGAACAGGTGGGAGAACGGACCATGCCCCACGTCGTGCAGGAGGGCGGCCACCAGCGCCTCTCGCCCCCGCTCCGGGCCGAGGCGCTGCGCGAGCGGCAGATCCTCCTGGACGCGCCGGAGGCGCGCGAGCAGTCGCGTCATCACGTGGGCCGCGCCGACGGCGTGGGAGAAGCGGGTGTGATCGGCGCCTGGGTACGCCAGAAAGGTGAGCCCTAGCTGTCGGACCCGCCGGAGCCGCTGCACCTCAGGAGCCTCGAGGAGCTGCGGGACGACGGCCTCCTCCGCCGACTCGAAGGCCACGAGGCCATGAACGGGATCACGTAGGATCATGGGGGTACCCGGCGCGAAGCCTAGCGCGCCGCCAGGCTGGGCGGCGCAGAAACAATGAAAAGTCTAGTAGACAGGCGCCGCGATCCGTGTCCTGGTTGAAGCTTGGCAGGGTTGCTCAGGCCCTCACAGCGTCGCCCATGAAGACCCCCCGCAGTCGCGCCCCTGAGGCTCAACGCTCCGGCGCTCCTCGACTCGAGGAGCTGCTGCGCCACTTGCCGGAGCGCGGGCTGGAGCAGCTCGTCCAGCGTCTCGGCATCGCCATCGATCCGCAGAAGCGCATCGATCCACCGGCGCAGGTGGCCCGCGTGCTGGTGCTCTCGCCCGAGCTTCGCAACCCCGCGCTCCTGGAGGGCCCGTCGCGGGAGCTGCTCTATCGCATCGCGGAGGCGAACGGCGTGCTCGACCTGCCTGCGCTGCCCACCACGGCGGAGCCCCTCATGGAGCGCGGCCTCGTCTTCGCGCGGCAGCGCCAGCGCGGCGTGGAGCTGGTGCTCCCCATCGCCTTCCTGCTCGTCCTGCGGCCGTGGGAGGGGGACGACCCGCGAGGGGTGCGGGCGCTGCTCGCCGAGGCCAGCCAGGACGTCGGCACGAGCATCGCGACCCAGTACCTCGGCCGGCCGGCAACGCCACCGCTCAGCCTTTCCTTGGAGCCGGCGTGGGAGGCGCTCATGGACGAGGCGCGGCTGAAGGCCGATCTCGACGCGCTCGCGCCCGCGGAGCGGAAGCTGCTCAGGGCCATCGAGAAGGGCGGGGGAGAGGTGGACACGGAGGAGCTGCTCGAGCTCGAGCGCGAGCCGCTGCGCCTGCGGGGCGCGGCTGGAGCCACGCCCTCGCGTCGAGGCATCGGGTTCGCGCTGGAGCGCCGAGGCTTCCTCGTCCCGGTCCACCCCAACCGCCACATCATCCCTACGGAGGTCGCGGCGGCCGTCGGCGCGGTGCGCCGAGCGGATCGCGAGGCGCAGCGGCGAGAGGTCCACAGCCGAGTACTCGGCGCGGACCACGCGCCACGACGCGCGCGCTTCGCGAGGGATCCGGCCCCCTTGGCCTTGGCGCTCGCCATGTCCACGCGAGATCCTGGCGTGGAGATCCGCCCGGACGTGGGGACCTCCAAGAGCCTCTTGGGGCGCTTGTCCACGCGCTTCGGGCGCGACCCCGAGACCGTCGCCATGATCGCGGCCCTGAGCCGGGCGGTGGGGCTCTGGGATCCTTCGGCGGATCTGGTGACGGCGTCGCCGGGCGCGCTCACGCTCACGGAGCTGGGGCGCGCGCTCTTTCTCGCCTGGCGCCGCGGTGGGGCCTGGGACGAGGCGCGGCCGGACGGGGAGCTGCTGCGCGTCCCGGCGGAGGCGCGCGAGGCGAGCCCCATCGGCCCGATCCGGGAGATGGTGGTGGACGCGCTGCGGGAGCTCGGTGACGGCCAGTGGGCGCCCTGGGAGGCCGTCGCCGTCTACGTCACCACCGATAGCCGCACGCCTGGCCTGGGCCGGCTGCTGGAGCGCTGGGCCAGCCGCGCCGGGGTGGAGGCGTCCACGCCCCTGCAGGTGGCCGAGCGCATGACGCTCGACAGCCTGCACCAGCTCGGCCTCGTGGACGTCGGGGAGCCGGAGCCCATCGACGTAGAGTTCAGCGGCCCCACGGTGCGCCTCACGCCACGTGGGCGGGCGTTCTTGAGGGAGCAGCCCCTCAGCAGCATCGTGCCCCCGGGCATGTTCACGGAGAGCGCCGTGCTGCGGGTGGGAGGAGGCTCGCAGGTAGGGCATGTCCTGGCCTGCGCCCCCTTCACCGAGTTCGGCGTGGTGGATGACGTGCTTCAGCTGGACGTGACGCCGCAGGCCATCGCGCTGGCGCTCGCAGCGGGGCTGGAGACCTCGGCCATCCGCGGGCACCTCGAGGCGCTGGCGCCCTTGCCGGAGCCGGTGCAGCGCCTGCTGACGCAGACCGGAGCGGTGCTGGGCCGGGCGGAGTACGTCGCCACCGGAGGCTTCCTCTGGGTGGACGATCCGGAGATCCGCGGGCTGCTCAGCACGCGCAAGCAGACGATGGACCTGTTCATCGATCCCTCGCCCGCGGGCGGCCTGCTGCTCGTTCCGGGGATGGACTTGGACGCCGTGGCTCGGCGAGCCAGGGGGCTGGGCATCGAGATCCTCGTGGACGGCGAGGTGTTTCGCGCCCGCACGATCGTTCCGGGGCGGCGCAGCTCCACCTCGGTTCCGGCCGCGCCGCGCCCGCCCTCCACCGCGCCCGGGTCGGGGCGGCGCAGCAGCGGCGCCCTGCGCCGCACGGGCTCCTCGCAGTCCCTGGCTGCCGCCAAGCGGCGGAGCTGAGCCGCCGGCCCCCCCTGGCCTGCGCCGGCCCCTCGGCGAGGGTTGTCAGGGGCGCCATTCCCGCGCATCCTTCCCCAATGCGGCACCTCTTCGCTTCAGCGCTCGCGCTCTCTTTGATGGCGGTGGCTGCGCCGGCTGCGGCGCTCTCACAGCCCGATGGGACGGTCATCCCCCAAGGCAACGCGCTGCGGAACTTCCTCCGCGCGCAGAGCTACGGCGGTCAGCCAGAGTCCATCGATCCGCTGACGGACGCTGCCACCACCCCGGAGCGGTTCAAGCCGGGGTGCACGTTGACGTTCACGGTGATCGGGCGCGGCGCGGGGCAGAACAACTCCTTCGGCTGGTACAACGTCACGGGCTCCAAGCCGAAGAAGAGCGAGCTCTACGAATTTCTGACGTGCTCGGACGGCGTCGGGACGGTCCGCCAGCTCGACATCGCCAGTGACCCACGCTGGGCGGGCGGGGAGATCGGCTTCTTCCAAGCCACCACGGAGGGCGCCGCGGGCAATTGCGTGGCCTTTCCGCTGAGCGACACCGGCTCGAACCCGACGCTCGGCTACGTCTTCTACTCCGAGAAGGCGTACAACGACGACAACACCAGCCCCAACCCGTTCATCCACCTGCTCATCATGGACAGCAAGGTGTTCCCCAGCGCCTTCTATTTTGGCTGGGAAGATCTGTTCGCGGGCGGGGACAACGACTTCGAAGACTTGCTGACGCGCGTCGAGGGCATCACCTGCACCGGCGGCGGCGCCGCGTGCGCGGTGAGCGGCGCTCACGGACGGTGCGCCGAAGGGGTGACACAGTGTCGTAACGGTGCGCTCGTGTGTGAGCCGCAGTTTCCGGCGCAGCCGGAGGCCTGTAACGGCTTCGATGACGACTGCGACGGCGAGACGGATGAGGGGGATGACCTGTGCCCCAGCGACAAGGTCTGTTACCAGGGGCGCTGCCAGCCGCCCTGCGGCGATGGTGAGTTTGCTTGCGCTCCCGGTCTGACGTGCAACCAAGCGGGGCTGTGTGTGGACCCCGCCTGCGACGGCGTCACCTGCGACGACGGCAAGGTCTGCGTCCGCGGCGTGTGCAAGGGCGCCTGCGACGACGTCACCTGCCCGCACGGGCTCACGTGCTTCAACGGCAACTGCGTGGATCGCTGCCAAGGTGTGACCTGCGACGCCGGCTACCAGTGCCACGACGGGGTCTGCCAGCAGTGCTCATGCGGCGCCAACACGGACCTCTGCACCGGAGGCCAGGTCTGTCAGCCCACGACGCAGCAGTGCGTCGAGCCCGCCTGCAGCGGCGTCAGCTGTGAGGCCGGCAAGCACTGCGAGGCCGGTAGCTGCGTCAGCAACTGCCGCGGCGCGGTGTGCCCGGTGGGTCAGCGCTGTGAGGAGGCCACCGGCACCTGTGAGACCGATCCGAACGCCCCGGACGGTGGCGCGGGGACGGGAGGTGTCGGCTTCCCGGACGGCGGCATCCTCGGTGGCTCCGCCGGCACGAGCGGCAGCGCCGGGACGGGGGCTGCGGGGTCCGGTGGTCGCGCGGGCAGCGGCGGCGCTGGGGCAGGCTTCGGTCAGAACGGTGACGTCACCGAGGGCAAGGGCTGCGGCTGCGCCCTCCCGGGGCAAGCCAGCAGCGCGGGCGCAGGGCTCGCGGCGCTCGCCCTCGGCGGGCTGCTCCTGGCCCGCCGCCGACGCTACGGCGCGGGCTCAGGCCTCTAGTCTCCGGCGGACCCAGTCCTCCACCCCGCGCGTGGCGCTGACGTGCACCACGCGCCCGCCGCTGACGAAGGCCTCCGTGGGCAGCGCTCGCCCGTTGTACTCGCTGGCCATGGTGTAGCCGTAGGCCCCGGCGTCCCGCAGGACCACGAGCGCCGGCGCCTCGCTGCCCATGGGGTGCAGGCCGAAATCATCGGCGCTCTCGCAGACGGGGCCAACGACGCGCCAGGGGTGACCGCTCGGTGCAGCGTCCAAGGCCTCGACGCGGTGGTGGGCCTGGTAGAGCGCCGGGCGGAGGAGATCGTTCATCCCGGCGTCCAGCATCAACCAGCGCTTGCCCTGGTGCTCCTTGGTCTGGACCACCCGCGCGACGAGCACGCCGAAGGGCGCGACGATGGCGCGCCCCGGCTCCAAGACGAGGCGCAGCGCGCCGAGCCCCTCGGCGCGCAGCAGGTCGAGGGCAGCGCGCGCGAAGGCCACGGGGGGCTCGCACGCGCCCTCGCCGTAGTCGATGCCGAAGCCGCCGCCGAAGCTGAGGTAGTCGAGCCGCCCCCCGGCACGGAGGCGTGCTCGCGCCTCTTCACACACTACCCGCGCCGCCTCCAAGTAGGGGCCGGGCTCGCGCAGCATGGAGCCGACGTGCATGGAGAGCCCGACGCCCTCGAGCCACCCCTCGCTCGCGTCGATCCGGCGCCAGGCCTCGGGCAAGGCCTCCCGCGCGATCCCGAATTTTGCCTCGTCGTGGCCGGTCGCGATGTGGGCGTGGGAGTCGATGTCCACGCTTGGGTTGACGCGGAGCGCGACGCGCGCCGTCACGCCCAGCGCGCGGGCGCGCTGACCGATCCGCTCCAGCTCCTCCACGCTCTCCGCCTGGATGCCCAAGAGCCTCCGGCTGAGCGCGAGATCGAGCTCCGCGTCCAGCTTGGCGACGCCGCTCATCACGATCTTCGAAGGGGCGATCCCGGTCGCTTCGGCGACGGCGAGCTCACCCCCGCTGACGACGTCCGCGCCACCGCCGGCGGCCGCGACCCGCCGCAAGAGGCTGCCCGCCGTGTTCGCCTTGACGGCGTAGGCGACGGTGTGACGCGGATCTCCGAGGGCGGCGACGAGGCCGCGCACCGTCGCCTCGATCCCGTCGAGGTCATAAAAGTACGCTGGGGTCTGGCCACCCACGCCATCGAGGAGGTCGAGCAGGGGGGTGCCTCCGAGGAGCGCGCGCTGCTGGGCGTCGCGGGAAAAGCCGTCCATGGCCGGCCTCTTGCCGCGCTTCTGGTGCAGGTGCAATCGCTGCTTTGACCCAAGCTGGGCTATCCTCCTCATCACCCGTGCCGGTCCGTCGAGCGAAAATCATCTGTACCTTGGGCCCCGCCTCGGACGGGCCCGGGGGCATCGAGTCCCTCGTCGAGCTGGGGATGGACGTCGCGCGGCTGAATTTCAGCCACGGCACCTCGGAGCAGCACGGGCTCCGCGCCGAGCGCGTCCGGCGGGCGGCCGAGCAGCAGGGGCGCCCCGTAGCGCTACTCCAAGATCTCTGCGGCCCGAAGATCCGCACCGGGGTCGGGGGGCCCACCGTCGCGGAGGTGGGTGAGCAGCTCGAGCTCTGCGCGGGGACGCACGGGCAGCCGGGGCGGCTCGCCATCCAGTACCCCACCCTCACCGAAGATCTGCACGTCGGCGACAGGCTCTTGCTCGGCGACGGTGACATCGAGCTGAAGGTGACGGCGGTGGGGGCCCTCGTGGTGACGGCGCGCGTGGTCAACGGCGGCGCGCTGCGCGATCACCTGGGGGTCAACCTGCCGGCGGCGCGCCTGCGCGGCGGGGCGCTCACGGAGAAGGATCTCCTGGACGTGGAGCACGGCATCGCCATCGGCGTGGACTGGGTCGCGCTGTCGTTCGTGCGCCATCCAGAGGAGGTCCGGCGCCTGAGGCGGGAGCTGGCGCTGCGAGGCAGCAAGACGCCCATCGTCGTCAAGGTGGAGACCCCGCAGGCGCTCGAGCACCTGGAGGAGCTCGTGGCGGAGGCCGACGCGGTGATGGTGGCGCGGGGCGATCTCGGGGTGGAGCTGTCCCCGGAGCGCGTGCCCGTCGTGCAGAAGCGGATCTTGGGGGTGTGCCGCGCGCAGCGCAAGCCCGCCATCGTCGCCACGGAGATGCTGCAGTCCATGGTGGCCTCGGCGCGCCCCACGCGCGCCGAGGCCAGCGACGTAGCAGGGGCGGTGTTCGACGGCGCGGACGCGGTGATGCTCTCGGCGGAGACGGCGACCGGCGCGTACCCGCTCGCCGCGTGCCGGATGATGTCGCTCATCATCAAGGACGCCGAGGCCAGCCAGTTCTACTGTCCTCCTCAGGCCCCCATCGGTCCCACCGCGGCGGACGCCATCGCCCACGCGGCCTGCGACGTCGCGGCCAGCGTCGGCGCGGCGCTCATCGTGGTGCTGACCACCAGCGGCTCGACGGGCCTGCTGGTGAGCAAGGCGCGCCCTCGAGTGCCGGTGCTCGCGCTGTCGTCGGTAGCCCGGACACGCTCCCTGCTGGCGCTGGTGTGGGGGCTCTCGCCGCGCGCCTTTCGCGAGGTGCAGGACGTCGACGCGGTGATCGCGGATCTTCGACACCTGCTCGCCAGCGAGGGCTGGCTGGAGTCGGGGCAGCGCTACGTGGTGGTGTACGGCGCGCCGCTCGGGGTCCAAGGGACCACCAATTCCATCCGCGTGGAGACGCTGCCATGAGCGCGCTCGCGGGGGAGCGCCCGCGTGTCGGCAAGTACGAGCTGCTGGAGGAGGTCGGCCATGGCGGCATGGCCACGGTCTACCGGGCCTACGACGAGCGGCTGGACCGCGAGGTGGCCATCAAGGTCATCCACCGCCACCTCCGGGAGAACCGCGAGGTGGCCGCGCGCTTCAGCAGTGAGGCGCGGGCGGTGGCCAAGCTGGAGCACCCGAACATCGTCAAGGTCTACGACGTCAGCTCGGAGGAGGAGGTCGAGCGCTGGCTCGTGGTGGAGCTGGTCCGAGGCACTACGCTCCGGCGGCTGCTCCAGGAGCGCGCCCCGCTGCCCCCGGAGGTCGCCGCTGCCGTCGGGACGGTGCTCGCCGGAGCGCTGCAGCACGCGCACGACGCCGGCGTGGTCCATCGGGACGTCAAGCCGGAGAACGTGCTCGTCGAGCTGAGCAGCGGCGGGGCTCGGCGGGTCGCGTCCACGCCTCGCGCCAGCGCCGCGCCGCTGCGAGCGGACCCCACCCCCCGCCCCACCGAGCAGCGTGGCGCCTGTGCCGGGCGCCTGCTCCTGACAGACTTCGGGATCGCCAAGCTGCTCGACGCCCAGGGCGTCACCTCCACGGGGCAGGTGCTCGGCTCGCCGGCGCACATGGCGCCCGAGCAGATCGAGGGTGGGGACGTCGGGCCCACGGCGGACGTCTTCGGGCTCGGCGTGCTGCTGTATGAGTGCTTGACGGGCAAGCTCCCCTTCGACGGCAAGAACCCCGCGCAGGTGCTGCGGCGGGTGCTCGACGGAGAGTTCACGCCGCCGGCACGGCTCGAGCCGCGCGTCGGCGAGCCCCTGTCGGCCATCGTCTGCAAGGCCCTGGCGCACCAGCCGGAGGCGCGCTTCGCTAGCTGTCGTGAGCTCGCGGCGGCGCTCCAGGCCGAGCTCACCGGCCTCGGCTTCGGCCCCGCCAGCGAGGAATTGTCCGCCTTCATCGCGGACGAGGCGAGCTACCGCAGCCGCCATGAGGCCCAGGTCGTCGAGCACCTGCTCGCGCTCGGCACGCAGGCGCAGGCGCGCGGCGACGCGCTCGGCGCCGCTGGCGCGTGGAACCGCGCGCTCGCTTACCGCCCGGACGACGCGGAGCTGCTGGCGCGTGTGAGCGGACTGGCCCGTCAGCAGCGCACGGGCGAGCGCCTGCGGCGCGCCGGGGTCTTGCTCGGGGTCGCCGCCGTCGTCGGCGGGCTGAGCTTCCTCGCGATGCGCTGGTGGCGCCCCGTGAGCCCCACCATCGGCTTGGAGCCGAGCGAGGCCCGCCTCGAGCGCTCGGTGGACTTCAAGCCGCCGCAGGTCACGCGGGAGGAGCTCTTGCTCGCACCGAGCCCCTCGATGGGCGCCGCGCTCGACCGCAAGCCCACGCTGACTCGGCTGCCGCCGCCCCCCGCACCGTCGGCGCGCCCGAGCACGCGCCGGGTGCGCGTGGTGTTCAGCGGGGTCCAAGGAGCGCGCCTCCGCCTGAACGGGCAGGACTTCAACTGGTTTGGCAACGCGGAGCTGTCGCTGCCGGTCGGGACGCACCGCTTCACCATCGTACCTCCCAGCGAGGACTGCTGCCAGCCGGCCGAGGACCCCGCGGTGCGCGTCGTGACCGCGGGGGAGGGGACCCAGACGCTCAGCTTCCGCTTGGCGTTTCGAGACGCCGTGCTCGTCGTGCCGAGCGTCCCGGAGGGCGGGCAGGTCAGCTGCGTCGGCTTCTTCAGAGGCGCCATGACCCAGCCGGGCAGCCAGCGCGTCGTCATGAACAGCGCCAGCTCGACCGACACCTGTGTCCTCACCCCCCCGGCGAGCAGCGGCTCCCCGAGCGCCCGCAAACAGGTTACGCTGCGCCCCGGACAGACCTTCGTCCTGACCTGGCCCTGACCCCGCTCGCCCCTCGAGGGGTGGTGGTGCTGCTGGATGCGCTCGCTCCCCCCATTTTTCGTGATGCTGGTCTTGATTGGCTCCTCCGCGGGGCCGGCGAGGGCGCAGCCCGCACCGCCGTCAGCGCCGAGCCCCAAGCTCAGTGACGAGGCCGAGCTGGCCAGGGTGGTGAGCCAGTACGAGGCGGGGCGCTACCAGGAGTGCGCAGCCTCCCTCGAGCCCCTCCTGGCCCCCGGGCCGAGGCAGCTCCAGAGCCCCAGCGTCCTCGAGAGCGCGCGCGTCGTGCTCGCGGCCTGCCTGCTGGGGGACGGCCGGGGAGCGGACGCCGAGGCGCAGCTCGCGCAGGCCCTGCGCGCCAACCCGCGGATGCCGCGGCCAGACCCCCTGGCCTACCCGCAGCCCGTGGTAGATTTGTGGATCCGCGTGCGCGAGTCCCTCCGGGAGGAGCTGCGCGCGGCCGAGGAGGAGCGCCTGAAGTTGGCGGACGCGGCGGCCCAGCAGCAGGCCCGAGTGGAGGCCGAGCAACGGGCGCGCCTGCTTCGTCTGGAGCAGCTCGCCAGCGAAGAGCAGGTGACGCAGGTGAACCGGCGCTGGATCGCGGCCATCCCCTTCGGCGTGGGACAATTCCAGAATGGTCACGCGACGCTCGGCTGGACCTTCTTCGGCGTGGAGGTCGCGCTCGGCGCGGTGAGCCTGGGCGCGCTCGCGGTGCACCTCTCGGCCTACCGGCAGATCGCGGCGGGGCACCGGCTCGACCCCATAGAGACCAACTCGCAGCTCAGCACCTCGTTCGCGGTGCTCCAGGTCAGCTCCTGGACGCTGCTCGGGACGGCCGCCCTCGGCGTGCTCGACGCGCAGCTCCGCTTCGTCCCGGAGGTGCGCCAGGTACGACGGCGCCCGCTGCCGGAGGAGCTCCGTCGGCCCAGCGCGCTGCGTACGGCGCCGATGGCGGCCGCGCTCCCGGGGGGCGCCTGGCTCGGCCTGGCGGGCACGTACTGACGGGTCGCGCGTGCTAAGAGCGGGCGGTATGTCCTCCAGCTTCTGGGATGAGCGCTTCGGCGCCGAGCAGTACGCGTACGGCCGTGAGCCCAATGACTTCTTACGGCAGCAGGCGGCCCGCATCCCGGCGGGCCCGGTGCTCTGCCTCGCGGACGGCGAGGGGAGAAACTCCACGTTCTTGGCGGGGCTCGGGCACGAGGTCACCGCCGTGGACTACTCGGCGGTCGGGCTGCAGAAGGCCCGGCGGCTGGCGAGCGAGCGAGGGGTCGCGCTGACGACGGTCGAGGCCGACCTCGCGGAGTTCGAGCCGCCCAGGGAGGACTACGCGGGCATCGTCGCCATCTTCGCGCACTTGCCGGTGGACGTGCGGCGCCGCGTGCACGGCTGGGCTGCCCGGGCGCTGCGGCCGGGGGGCGTGTTCGTCTTGGAGGCCTACACTCTGGCGCAGCTCCCCTTGGGGACGGGCGGCCCTCGGGACCCGGCGCTGCTGATGAGCCTGAGCGCCCTCGAGCAGGAGCTGGCGCCGCTCGAGATCGTCCTCGGTCAGGAGCTCGAGCGAGAGCTCCAGGAGGGGAGCTTCCACTCCGGCAGGAGCGCCACGGTGCAGCTCGTGGCGGTGCGCCCAGCGCAGCCCTGAGCGTCGCTCAGCGCTTGCGATAAGCAGCGATGTAGAAGCCCGCCAGGTGCTTGAGCGGGGAGTCACAGAGGCGGCGCTCGAGCCGCGTGAACACGCGCCGCCCGAGCAAGCTGCGCATCACCATCGCGGTGGGGATGGCGATGCGCACGCCGCGCGCGTCGGTCAGCTCACAGCCGGGCGGGGTGAGGCGCCGGGCCGCGCCCGGGGAGTCGAAGCGCGTGTACACCTGGCTCTCGTCCGCACCGTCGGCGATGGCGCCCGCGGGCCCGAGCCGCTTGACCAGACCGCGGAGACTGTACGGATTGTAGAACTCCGCGAGCACGTAGCCGCCGGGCCGCGTGACGCGCGCCATCTCCGCGAGGGCGCGCTCGATCTCCCGGACGTGGGCCAAGACCTTGAACGAACAGCTGACGTCGAAGCGGTCCGCCTCGAAGGGGAGCGCGGTGGCCGAGCCCTGCTCCACCTTCAGCCCGCGCGCGCGCGCGCGCTCGAGCATCCCTGGGGACAGGTCGATGCCGGTGGCGCTACGGGCGAAGCGCGCGATGCGCTCCAGCACCAGCCCCGTGCCACAGCCCACCTCCAAGACGTCCTTGCCCTCGCCGTAGCGCCGCACGAACTCGCTCTCGAGCTCATCCAGGAGATCATGGTAGCCCCCGGGGTCATTGAGCCCCCGCTGGGCCTCGTAGCGGGTGCTGAAGGCGTCGTAGTAGCGCTGGTTGGCGTCGTGTGAGCCGGAGGCGTCCATGGCCGCCTCGTGTTAGCCGTGCCCAGCGCCCGGTGGCAAGGGCCGAGCATCCAGACGGGGGACCGCCTGTGCGGAGCCGCACCCGGTCAGCGGCGCCCAGGAGAGCTGGCCCCGACCCTTCGCGGTGGGCCTACAGATCATTTCGCCCGGTGGGACGTTACACGCCGTCATGCTCCACGGCCGGGTTTCGCGTAAGATGACCCCGGCGGAGGAACCTTGGAAGTTCCCGTGACTCCAAGGCAGTCACGCTCTGGCCGAAGGATCGCCATGCAGAAATCTACACCCTCCTCCTCGGACGCTGCGGGCGCACGGCCCCGGCGCTCCCTTTGGCGCTGGCTGCTCGCGCTCGGCGTGGTGCTCGTGGGCGCCCTCGGCGGGCTCTACTGGTGGTCCCGGCCCGTGCCCCCCGAGCGCTCGTCGCCCATCCAGGCGCGGCTGGAGCTCGCGGCGGGCCCGGTGGACCTCGATCGCGGTCAGGGGGCCACGCGCGCGGAGACGGGCGCCGCGCTCTTGGCGGACACCGTCGTCTCGACGCAGGCTGGCGCCCGCGCCCTGGTGCGGCTCCCCGATGGCTCCGGGGTGTTCCTGCGCGAAAAGACGCAAATCAAGCTCGGCGTCGCTCAGGTCGAGCTGCTGGCCGGGGAGTACTGGCTCGACGCGCCCCCGACGGACCGCACCCCGCTCGTCCACCGCGTCGGGCAGGTGGAGATCGCCGCGGCGGACTCCGGGCTCGACCTGCGCCGCGAAGGGGAGGGCGCGGTCGTGTACGTGGCGCGGGGACTCGCGACGCTCACGGCGCCCAAGGGGCGCGTCGAGGTCAAGAGCGGTGAGCAGGTGGTGGCCACGGCGGAGGCCGCGCCCAGCGTGGCGCCGCTCGCATTCTGGGACGACTGGACGGGGGGCCGCGCGGATCTCGGGGGGCAGGGCCTGCCGGGCGCCGGCAGCGGCACCATCTACGGCGTGGACGAGGGCGCGCTGCCGGGCGCGCCGGTCACCAAGCTGGAGGTCAGCCGCCAGGTGGTGCGCGCCAAGCTGCGCGACGGCATCGCTCAAACGGAGGTCGATCAGACCTTCTTCAATCCGGCCGAGCGCCCCGTCGAGGGCTGGTACTGGTTCACGGTCCCGGAGCGCGCCAGCGTCACCTCGTTCGCGGTGGAGACGAACGGGGTGCTCGTGGAGGGGGAGTTCATCGAGAAGAAGGAGGCCGCCGCCAAGTACGGCGTGGCCAAGGCGAGCGGCTTCGCCCCCGCCATCTTGGAGTACGTGGACGCCAAGAGCTACCGCGCGAGGATCTATCCCGTGCCGGCGGGTGGGACGCGCCGCGTGGTGCTGCGCTACGTCGAGCTGAACCCGCCCCGGGACGAGAAGCTGAGCTACGTCTACCCCATGGGCGGGCGTGAGCCCGCTCGGATCGGCGAGTTCTCGCTCTCGGTCGACCTCGGCGCGGACGCGACGCGATGGAGCGTCACCACGCTGGCGGACGCGCGCCTCGAGCAAGGCGGGAGGCTCGTGACGATGCGGCGCTCGGGCTACGTGCCGCGCGCGGACTTCCAGCTCGTCGCCAGCGGGATGAAGTCCCGCGCGCCGGTCACCGTGGCGCGGTTCCGGGCGGGCGGGGAGGCCGCGGACTACGTGCTCGCGCGCTACACGCCGGATCTCGACTGGAGCAAGGCCGCGCAGCCGCGCGGTGACGTGGTGCTCGTGGTGGACACCTCTGCCGCGGGTGACGAAGCCAGCCGTCAGCTGGCCACGCAGACGGCGGAGGCCATCTTGCGGGCGCTCTCCGCGGAAGATCGCTTCGCGCTGGTTGCGCTCGACGTTCGGCCGACCATCGTCCACCCAGCGGAGGGGCTCGCGCCGGCGTCGGAGGCGGAGATCGCCAAGGCGCTCGAGGCGCTCGCGGGCCACGCCGCCGGCGGCGCCACGGATCTGGCCTCCCTGTTCGACGTGTCACTGCAGCGGCTCCACGGCGCCGAGCAGCCCGCGGTCGTGTACGTCGGGGACGGCCTGCCCACGAGCGGCGTCATCACCAGCCAGCAGCTGGTCGAGCGCCTACGCCGCTCGTTCTCGGGAGCGCGCGCGCGCTTGTTCACGGTGGGGGTGGGCGTGGATGCGGACTACGCGCTGCTGGGTGAGCTGGCGCGCGCCGGGGGAGGGCAGAGCCTGCGCGTGGAGGAGAGCGAGGCCAGCATGGCGCGCGCCCTCGAGCTCGCCGCGGCGGTGAAGACCCCCACCATCACCGATCTCGAGCTGGATTTGGGGGCTGGCTTGGACGACGTCTTCGACAGCGCCAGCGGCAAGGTGTCTCGCGGGCAAGACGTGCTGGTGCTCGCGCGGACCCACCATGATTTGCCTGGGCAGCTCCGCGTCAAGGGGCGCCTCGGCGGCGAGCCCTTCGAGCGCAGCTACGAGGTGGAGCGAGATCGTGGGGTGCTCAGCCAGTACGTCCCGCGGCTCTGGGCGGCGGAGTACGTCCGGCGCCTCTTGGGGAGCTCCAGCGCTCCGGACGCCGAGCGGGGGCGGATCGTGGCGCTCGGCGTGGAGTATGGCCTGATGACGCCGTACACGAGCGTGCTCGCGCTCGAGAGCGAGGCGGCGTACTCGCGGATGGGGATCCAACGCCGACGCTCGCCCCTGCGCGGCGTGGAGCTCACGCGCCTCGATCCGACGCAGGAGCGCTCGCTCCTCGAGTCGCTGACGCCGGCCTCGCAGGTGGCCTTCGGGTGTAGCCGCGCGGAGCCAGCGCGCGAGGAGACGATGGCCGCCGCTCCCGCCGCGGTCGCGAAAGCCGAAGAGGGAGAGCGCCAGGACGACAAGCTCGAGAAGGCGCAAGAGGCGCCCGAAGCTCCGGCCAAAGACGGCGATCCCCTCGCGGGGCCCGCCCTGGAGCCTGCTCCCGCAGCGGCGAGCCCCGCGGGCCGTGGGGAAGGGTCGGGTGGGCTCGGCCTGATGGGCTTCGGCTCTGGAGGGGGAGGCAAGGTCAGCGGCGGAAACCTCGACGAGCTGCCAGCGCGGCGCCAAGGGGGCGTGGCTGGCCCCGTCGCGCGCCCCACGGCGGCCCCGCCGCCGCCGCCGCCGCCGAGGAGCGCGCGGGCGATCCTCGCTCGACTCGCAGCGCAACGGGCCGCGACGACCGACGCCGCGCTGAGCTTCCAGCTCGCCACCTGCAGCGACGCCTCCCAGCGCCCTCTGGCGCAGCGCATGCTGCTCTGGCAGAAGCGCTTGCGCACGGCGAGCTCACCGCAAGAGCTCATCGAGCGCTACCAGACCGCAGGGCGCGCCTGTGAGCTGCCGGACTGGCGCGCCGAGCGGAGCTTCTTGGAGCTCTTGCAGCGTCGCGTGACGGACGTGGGCGCGGTGAGCGTGGTGCTCGGGCACTTCGCTCCCAGGGTCGACGTGCAGCGCTTCATCGCACGGCTCATCTTGCGGCGCACGGTGGACGAGGCGCTCATCGCCGCCGTCAACCGCGCGCTGTTCGGAGACAGCATCAACTGGACCCTGGCGGACGTGGAGCTGACGGGGATCCAAGACCCGGACAAGCGGCTGGCGCGGCTGCGCGAGCTCGCAGCACAGTCGCCCGATGATCCGAACGGCGCCGTGCGGCTCGTCCGGCTCTATAGCCAGCTCGGCAAGAAGGAGGAGGCCGTGATGCTCGGGCGCAAGCTGCGCGACTCCGGGCTGCTCACGCCGCTCATCGCGCGGCAGGTCGGCGACGTGCTGGCTCGCAGCGGGGCCTCGGAGGAGGCCGTGCGCACCTACTCGGAGATCGTGGAGTTCGACCCAGAGAGCCTCCCCTCGCGTCAGCTGCTCGGAGACATCTACCTGGGGCACGGCTGGTACGGTCCGGCGTACACGCAGTACCTCACGCTCACCGAGCAGGCCCCCGCGGACGCCATCTCCCTGCTGCGGCTCGCCGCCGCCGCCGCCGGCAGCGGTCGCGTCGACGAGGCCCTGCGCCTCGAGCGGCGCGTCGCGAGCGCGCAGGGGACCCCCGGCCCCACCGATCCACGGCGCTGGGCTCGCTGGATGAGCGCGGCTCGGCTGGCGCGGCTGCTCGAGGAGCCCCCAAAGACCCCCGCCGGCCAACCCCCGGTGGACGCCGCCAAGCACGCCGAGGCGGTGCAGCGCAAGCTCAAGGAGCTACAGCTCTGGAACAGCCCCGGCACGCTGGCGCTGCTCACCTGGGAGGCGCTGGACGCGGAGCTGCAGCTCGTCACGCGCTCGGCCGACAAGAAAGAGGTCTCTCTGGGCGAGTCCTCCAGCGCCAGCGCCATCGGCTTGGTCGCTGCGTTGCTGTCGCCGTCGGACGTGGAGGGGACGAGCTACGGCGTCCGGTTGACGACCCCTCGGCGCGACGATCCGGTGCCGGTGACGCTGCATTTGCTGACGTGGGACGGGCAGCGCTTCAGCGTGAGGCTAGTGCGGGGGGTGCTCGCGGCGGGCGACACGGAGCTGTCGCTCTGAGGCGACGGGCGGGCAGCGCGCTGCCGCGGGGGCGTGGCTCCCGCGGCAGCGCTGCTGCTTCGGGCGAGCTCCAAGGGTAGACTCGCCGCATGGCTCATCCGACCACGGGAGCGAAGGGTCTCGTCCTTGGCCTGCTGCTGACGCGCGCCCTCCAGGCTGCTCCCACCCCCCCGGCGCCCGTGGCGCCCCCGCCTGCCTCCGCGCCCGCACCCACGGCGCCCCTACCGGCCGCGCCTCCGCCGCCCGCCGCGGCCCCCGCGCCCCCACCGCCCGCCGCGGCCTCCGCGCCCCCACCGCCCGCCGCGGCGTCCGCGCCGTCCGCGCCGCCACCGGCTGGGTCCGCGCCCGCCGTGGCCCCCGGGCGCGCTTCGTCCGCGCGCGTCAGCGTCCCGCCGGACTACGTGTACGTGAGGCTCGACAGCTCGCTGTCGAAGCTTCGCTTCGCGCTCTCGTTCGAGGAGGACGGCGAGGCGCTGCAGATCTGCGAGGGCTGGTGCGAGGGCTACGTCCCCAGGGGCGAGTACTGGCTCACCGCCGCGGCGACGGACGAGTCCGTCGGCGGCCAGCGCCGCTTCGACGTGACCTCCGACAGCGACGTCTTCATCACGCCGCGGACGCACGCGCGTCGCAACCTGGGCCTCGCGATGGGCATCGGTGGCCCCATCGTCGCCTTCGCCGGCATGATCACCTTCGTGGCCTCCGTCCTCAGCTCCTTCGACGAGGCGCCCCGAAAAAGCGGCCAGGTGGGCGCGATCCTCGGCGGGGGGATGTTCTTTGGGGGGATCGCCATCACCCCCATCGGCTGGGTGCTGTTCGCGCAGCGGAGCCCGGCGGTGGACGTCAATCCCCTGGTGCTCCGGTGAGGAGGCTGGCCCTGGGCCTCGGGGTGCTCACGGTGCTCGGCGCGGCGCCGAGCTGCCTGAGCGGAGCTGGCGGTGGCGCTCCCCCGTGCGATGCCCACGCCGTGCGCGCGGCCCCCACCTTCACGCGCAAGACGGCGGACGTGGGTCTCGGCGCAGTGCGGGGCAACCGCTTGATGGCAGCGGATCTGGACGGCGACGGGTATCCGGACCTCATCGTCCACCGGGTCGGCTCCAACCTGCGGGGCGGTGCGGCGCCAGGGGACCCCAGTCCCTACGCCGTGCTGATGAACCGCCCCGCCGACACGGGTGGACGCCGCTTCGTCGACGTCACCCGGGAGAGCGGCTACGGCACCCCTCGTGACGGCACCGGGGAGCTGCGGTCGGCACAATTCGCCGTCGCGGCCGACGTGGACGGCGACGGCGATCTGGATCTCTTCAGCGGCACCTACACGGATCCGCAGAAGGTGGCGGTGCCACCCAGCCCCGCCGATCTGGACCGCAGCGAGCTCCTGCTCAATGACGGGCAGGGCCACTTCACCCTCGCGCCGCCGCTCGAGCCTTGGTCCAGCGGTCGCGGTGAGGTCACCAGCGGGGCAAGCTTCGCGGATCTGAACGGCGACGGGCACGTCGATCTGTGGGTCACCGCGTGGTACGCCGCCTACGGCCGCTCCAGCCTCGGTGGGCAGTCCCGCGTGCTGCTCGGCGCGGGGGACGGCACGTTCACGGACATCACGGACGGCTCCGGGGTCACCACCGAGACGAGCGGCTACGAGGAGGGTGACAACCGGCGCCCCGCCTACGGCGCGACCGCCTGTGACGTCGATGGCGATGGCGACCAAGATCTGCTGCTGAGCGCCTACGGACGCCAATGGAACCAGCTCTTCCTCAACGACGGCTCCGCGCACTTCGAGGAGGTGGGGCGCGCCACGGGCTACGCCGGGGACGATGAGCTCGACTACTCGGGCAACCAGAATTTCCTCTGCGCTTGCCAGGCCGACCCCACCCTGGATCCGCTGTGTCCGCCCGCACCCCGGCCGCTCATCGACTGCACGAACAGCGGCTGGCCCTCCATGGACGCGCAGCCTTGGCGGAACAACGGCAACACCTTCACCACGGCCTGTGGCGACGTCACGGGGGACGGCGTGATGGATCTCTACAATGCGGAGATCGCCCACTGGTGGGCGGGCGCGTCGAGCGACCCGTCCAACGTGCTCGTGGGGGAGCTGAGCGCGGAGGGGCTCCGGTATCGGCGCGCGGACCGCGCCGCCGCTGGGCTGGCGCCGCCGCACGTCGGGGTGGACTGGAACGAGGGCGGCATCACGGCGGCGCTCGCGGATCTGGACGGCGACGGCCGCCTCGACATCGTGCTCGGCACCAGCGACTACCCCGATCAGTTCACCTGGGTCTTTCATCAGCGGAGCGACGGCCAATTCGAGGAGGTGGGGGAGGCCTGGGGCCTACATCACCCCTGCGGCAGCGGCCTCGTGGTGGCGGACTTCGACCGTGACGGCGACCTGGACGTCGTCGTCGGGTCCGGGACGGCACGGGACTGCTCGAAGCTCTGGGCCGAGCCCGAGGTCCACTACTACGAGAGCGACGCCGCGACGAAGGCGAACTTCATCACGGTGCTCCTCGAGGGAGGGCCGGGGAGCAACTCGGCCGCGGTCGGAGCGCGCCTGAGCCTGCGCACCGCCGACGGCACGCGTCAGGTCCGCGAGGTCCAGGGCGGGTACGGGCACTTTGGGCTGCAGTCGGACTTGGCGCAGACCTTTGGCGTGGGCGCCTGTGAGTCGGCGCAGCTCGAGGTGAGCTGGCCGGGCGGCGGCACCAGCCGGCACCGCGTCACCCCCCAGCAGCTCGAGGCGGTGAGGCCGTGAAGCCCGGCGACCACCCTGAGTTTTTTCGGTTCCCCGCGCCGGAGGGCCGCTCGCGCGAGAGCAGCATCCGGCTGGATGCGGAGGGGCGCTTCTGGCACGACGAGGAGCGGGTGGAGCACCCCGGCATGGCCAAGGCCTTCGGGACGTGGATCCGCCGCCACCCGGAGGACGGGCGCTTCATCCTCTCCAACGGCTACGACTGGACGTACTTCACGGTGGAGGACGTCCCGCTGTTCGTGCAGGGCGTCCGCGTCGCGGAAGGCGTCGTCTGGCTGACGCTCAGCGACGGGACCGTCGAGGCACTGGACCCAGGGACCCTGCACCACGGGCGGCGCAGCGACGCGCTCTACCTGTGGGTGCACGGAGGGGCGCTCGAGGCACGATTTCACCCGCAGGCGCAGCTCGCGCTGGCGCCGCTCCTCGTGGAGCTCGCTCCCGGGCAGCTCGCGCTCCGGCTGGGTGAGCGGCACTGGCGGCTGCCGGGGGCGTGACGCGGCGCGCGTTCAATCATCGTCGCGACTGTGCTAAAGAGGCCGGCCATGCGTGTGCTCGTGGCCGATGCCTTCTCCTCGGACAGCTTGGACGAGATCCGCTCTCTGGGGGTAGAGGTCGTTCATGAGCCGGAGCTGGCGGGCGAGGAGCTCAAGAGCGCCCTCGGCCGGGCCGGGGTGCTGGTCGTGCGTGGCACCAGGGTCAGCGCGGCGATGCTGGAGGCCGCGCCGGCGCTCAGCCTCATCGTGCGCGCCGGCGCGGACACCTCGAACATCGACGTGGCCGCGGCGAGTCGGCAAGGGATCTACGTCGCCAACTGCCCCGGCCGGAACGCCAGCGCGGTGGTGGAGCTGACCCTGACCCTCATGGGCTGCCTGGATCGCCGCGTCCCGGACGCCATCAACGGCCTGTGGAGCGGCCGCTGGGAGAAGGATGAGTACGCCCGCGCCAAGGGGCTCGCCGGGCGCCGGCTGGGGGTCGCGGGGGTGGGGCACATCGGCCGCGGGGTCGCCAAGGTCGCGCAGGCCTTGGGGATGCGGGTGCATGGCTATGGTCGTTCGCTGAGCACCAACCTCGCGCAGGAGCTGGACATCAAGCGCCACGACAGCCTGGTAGAGCTGGCGCGCTTCAGCGACATCTTCAGCGTGCATCTGGCGCTCTCGCCCCGCACCCACAACATCGTCGGCCGGCAGGTGCTCGAGGCCTTGCCCGACGGTGCCTTCGTCATCAACACCGCGCGCCATGAGCTCGTGGACTACGCCGCTTTGAATGAGCTCATCCCCGAGAAGGGGCTACGGGTGGCCGTGGATGTCGCCCCGGGCGAGCCCGTCGAGCGCACCGGGAGCTTCACGCATCCGCTGCTGACGGCCTTGGCCCAGCGAGGCGCGCCGGAGGTGCTCGCGCCGAGCGGCGCGGGGTCTGGCGGGTCGGAGCAGGAGGGCCTGGTGTACGCCACGCCGCACATCGGCGCCTCCACGGACAGCGCCCAAGCGGAGATCTGCGCGGAGACGGTGCGGATCGTCCGAGCGTTCATCACGGAGGGGGAGGTCCCCAACGTCCTCAACGTGGCCGCGGCCTCGCGCGCCCGCTACCAGCTCGTCGTCCGCCACCTCGACAAGGTGGGCGCCATGGCCAACGTCCTCGCGGTCCTCAAGCGCCACGGCATCAACATCCAAGAGCTGGACAACACGGTGTTCGAGGGGGGGCGCGCCGGCTGCGTGAAGATCCGCGTCGACCAGCGCCCCAGCGAGGGCTGCCTGCGGGAGATCATGGCCTTCTCGGACGAGGTCCTCCACGTCCACCTCATCCAGCTCCCGAACCTGGCCTGAGCGCCCGCCAGACCGGCCCACAGGCCGGTGATGGGTCTGGTGCTCTCAAGTGCCGGGATTGTTGGAAGATCGGCCCTCGCCGGGGCGCTTGCGCGAGCGCCGGTGCGCGACTAAGCTGCGCCTCCACAATCGGGCGGATCCCGGCGGACCCCCATTTCGGGTCCGTTTTTTTTTGCTCATCACCTCCATGGCCATCGCCTACGAAAAGCTCCAAGGACTCGACCGCGAGAAGCTCCTCGCGGCGGTGGAGCCGGTGTTGGTCGCACACCACGTGGAGGGCGTCGAGCTGATCTGGGGGACGGACTCGGACGGCTGGCTGCTGCAGCTCACGGTGGAGCGACCTGGCGCTCGCCTCCCGGGCGCCGGGGTCACGATCGATCTGTGCACGGACCTCTCGAGAGATCTCTCCACGGCCTTGGACGCCGCGGACGTCATCCCGCAGCGCTATCGCTTGGAGGTCGGATCTCCCGGGGTCGAGCGGCAGCTCTATGGCGCGGCGGACTACCAGCGCTTCGCCGGGCAGCTCGTCAAGCTCAAGCTCCGAGCTCCGCTCGCCGGGCAGCGCGTGCTCCGCGGCACGCTGCACGGCCTGGACGAGGCCGGGGGCGTGTCCCTCGACACCCAGCACGGGCTGCTGTCGGTGCCGCTCGAAGAGATTTCCGTAGGGCGCTTGGTCTTCGAATTCGGAGCCAGCACGCGAGACAAAGGCCGACCGAAGGGCGCGCGCCCTTCGCCAAGAGGTAGCGGGAAGAGCCCCCGCAGACCGCAGGGAGAGAGCAAGTAATGGCAGGGCAAGCAGCGGGGATCGACGTAGATCTCGGTCCCGTGATCGAGCAAGTCGCTCAAGAGAAGGGCATCGACAAGCAGATCCTGATCGAGACGATGGAGGCCGCTATCCTCCGCGCCGCGCAGACTGCCTTCGGTCCCACGCGAGAACTCGAGGCACGCTTCAACACCGAGACCGGCCGCATCGATCTGTTTCAGTACATGACGGTCGTGGAGGAGGTGGAGGACAAGGAGCGGCAGATCACCCTCGACATCGCCAAGAAGCACGGGCTCGACGCGGAGGTGGGTGAGGAGCTCGGGTTCCAGGTGTTTTGGCACCCGCGCGACGCGGAGCACGCCAAGCGTCAGGACAAGGAGTTCGGAGACGTCCTCGACATGAAGCAGGCGCGCAGCACCTTCGGGCGCATCGCCGCGCAGACCGCCAAGCAGGTGCTCTTGCAGCGCGTGCGGGACGCGGAGCGGGACCTCATCTACAACGAGTACAAGGACCGCAAAGGGCAGCTCATCCGGGGCATCGTGCGCCGCTTCGAGAAGGGCCACACGCTCGTGGTGGATCTCGGTAAGACCGAGGGTGTGCTGCCGTCGCGAGAGCAGACGCCGCGCGAGACGTATCGCCCCGGGGACCGCATCGTCGCCTACGTGAAGGATTTGGACCGTGAGTCTCGCGGCCCCATGATCATCCTGAGCCGGAGCGATCCACGGCTGGTGGACAAGCTCTTCGAGAGCGAGGTGCCAGAGATCTACGAGGGCATCGTCAAGATCATGAACGTGGCGCGCGAGCCGGGCTCCCGCAGCAAGATCGCGGTGGCCACGCGGGACTCGGACGTGGATCCGGTCGGCGCCTGCGTGGGCATCAAGGGCTCACGCGTACAGGCCGTCGTGCAAGAGCTGCGCGGCGAGAAGATCGACATCGTCCCCTTCGACAACGACCCCGCGCGTTACATCATCAACGCGATCCAGCCGGCGGAGGTCAACAAGGTCATCATGGATGAGGCCGATCACCGGATGGAGCTGGTGGTCCCGGACGAGAAGCTCAGCCTCGCCATCGGGCGCAAGGGGCAGAACGTGCGGCTCGCCTCGCAGCTGACGGGCTGGAAGCTCGACATCATCAGCGAGAGCAAATTCCGGCAGATCGAGGACGAGAGCCTCCAGGCCCTGCGTGAGATCGAGGACGTGGGTGAAGAGCTCGCGCGTGGGATGTACCGCTTGGGCTTCCGCGCCCTCGAGGAGGTCGCTGAGGCGTCCGTCGAGGAGCTGGCCAGCATCGGTGGCATCGGCTCGCCGGAGGCAGCGGAGAGCCTGAAGCAGCGCGCGGACGCCGCCATGGAGCGGCTGCGGCAGGCGCGGATCGAAGAGGCCTCGGCGCGGCTCGAGCCGCTCACGGACAAGGACAAGCTGCGCTTCGTGCAGGGCGTTGGGCTGCGGACGGTGCAGCTCCTGGAGGAGGCCGGCTATCGCACGGTGGAAGATCTGGCCCGGGAAGATCCAGACCGGCTCGCCATCAAGACGGGGCTCGGCATCAAGAAGGCGCGTCAGGTGCAGGCGGGCGCCGCGCACTTCCTCAGCGCGGAGGCGCAGGAAATCGAGCGGGCCCGCGCCGCGTACGCCGCGGCCAACCCAGCCCCTGCCGCGGAGTCCACCTCGCTCAGCGAGTGAGCCGAGCTGCGCTCATGACACCCTCGAACAGCTCCTCCAGCGCGGCTCTCCCCGCCCCCCGCGCAGCGCGACGCGACGCCGCGCTGCGCGTCGGGGCTGGCCCGCGACCGCGGAGCTGCGCGGGCTGCCGTGAGGAGGCCCCCCGCGCGCAGCTCCTACGCCTGGTGCTCGGACCCGAGGGCGCGCTCTTGCCGGATCTGGCGGGCGGTGGGTTTGGGCGTGGCGTCTGGGTCCACCCCTCACCGCGCTGCCTCGCCTTGGCGGCGCCCCGCGGCGCCGCCAAGAGCTTGCGCGCGGAGGTGGTGACGCGACCGGAGCAGCTCACGGAGGCGATCCGGAGCGCAGCGTCGCGGCGGGTCGCTGGCTTGCTGGCGTCGGCCCGGCGGTCGCGGAGCTTGGCCGTGGGCAGCAGCGCGGTGGCGGAGGCGCTCGCCCAGGAGCGCGTCGCCGTCCTCGTCGTGGGCACGGACGCCCGCGCCGCGGCGGAGGCGCCCACCATCGAGCGCGCCGTCGCGGCGGGGCTCGCCCTGTCTTGGGGGAGCGTGGAGAGCTTGGGGCACCTCTGCGGCCGCCCCGCCGTCGCCGTGCTGGCCGTGACGGACGAAAAGATCGCAGCGGCGCTACGGGGCGCCGTCGGTCTGGCAAATCTTCAAGGTTACGAGGCACGTGCTGCCGTGGTCGAGCCCCACGCAGGTACGGCGCTCCGTGAGGTCGCCTCTCTGGAGGATGGATGAGCAAGCTGCGTGTTTATGAAGTGGCCAAGGAGCTTGGCATGGACAACAAGGCGCTCGTCGCCTTGTTCCAGTCGATCGGCGTCGCAGACGTGAAAAATCACATGAGCGTCGTCTCGTCGGAGCACATCGACCGGGTCAAGCGCCAGCTGGACAAGGGGGGAGCCCAGAAGCCCGTGGAGCAGCAGCTCAGGGCGGGTGTCGTCAAGCGCCGTGGCGCGCCCAGCGCGCCGAAGCCGGAGGCGTCGAGCCCCCGCGCTGCGGTCGAGCCGCCGCCCCCGCCCGTCACGCCTGCGGCGCCTCCGCCGGAGCCGGTGCGGTCGAGCCCGAAGGCGGCGGAGCCGCCGGCGGTCGTGGAGGCCGCCCCGGAGGCGGTGCGGTCGAGCCCGAAGGCGGCGGAGCCGCCGCTGGCCCTGGAGGCTGCCCCGGAGCCCGTGCGGTCGAGCCCGAAGGCGGCGGAGCCGCCGGCGGTCGTGGAGGTCGCCCCGGAGCCGGCGCGGTCGAGCCCGAAGGCGGCGGAGCCGCCGCCGGTGGTGGAGTCGCCGCCCGCCGCCTCGCCGGTCGTCCCAGTGGCGGCGCCGCTGCCGGAGCCCGTCATCGTGGAGTCGCCGGCCGCCGCCGCACCGGCCGCGCCACCGGCGCGGCCCAGCTCCGCGCCCAAGACGGGCATCGACGTGTGGGAGGGCCGCCCTGGCGTGCCCATGCCGCAGGTGCAGCGAGGCCCCGTACCCCGCCGCGTGCAGTTCGACGCCAAGGGCCCGGGGGCCATGGGCAGCGGCCCTGGCGGCGTTCGTCGCGCCATGGGGCCGGGCAATCGGATGGGGCCCAACCGAGGAGGCGTGGGCGGCGCTCGTGGGCGCGGCGTGGGGGCGGGACCCGCCAAGAGCAAGAGCCACTTCCCGGGGACGCAAGAGCGCTCGGCTCAGAAGAAGATCGTCAAAATCGAAGACACCATCGGTCTCCAGCAGCTCGCTGCACGGATGGGTGTCAAGGCTACCGAGCTGCTCATGAAGCTCATGCGCCTCGGCATGACGGGCGTCAACATCAACAGCACCTTGGACAGCGACACCAGCAAGATCGTCGCCAGCGAATTCGGCTGGGAGGTCGAGGACGTCGCGGTCAGCGAAGAAGAGCAGCTGCTGGCGGCGCAAGGGCTCGAGGCGGGGGTAGAGGACGAAGAGCGCGAGCTGCGGCCGCCGGTCGTCACCGTCATGGGTCACGTGGACCACGGCAAGACCAGCCTGCTCGACCGCATCCGCAAGGCCAACGTCGCGCAGGGCGAGGCGGGCGGCATCACCCAGCACATCGGCGCGTACTCGGTGGAGACCGCCAAGGGGCGGGTCACCTTCCTCGACACGCCTGGCCACGAGGCCTTCACGGCCATGCGGATGCGCGGCGCCCAGACCACGGACGTCGTCATCTTGGTGGTGGCCGCGGACGACGGCGTCATGCCGCAGACGCGAGAGGCCGTCGCGCACGCCAAGGCGGCGAAGGTACCCATCGTGGTCGCCATCAACAAGTGCGACAAACCCGACGCCCAACCGGATCGGGTTCGGCGGGAGCTCAGCGAGGTCGGCCTGGTGCCGGAGAGCTGGGGCGGTGACGCGCAGTTTGCGGAGGTGAGCGCGCTCACCGGCGCGGGGGTGGACGAGCTGCTGGAGCTGGTCGCGCTCCAGAGCGAGGTGCTCGAGCTGAAGGCCAACCCGAACAAGCCGGCCACCGCCGTGGTGGTGGAGGCCGAGCTCGACCGCGGCAAGGGTCCCGTCGCTACCGTCTTGGTGCAAGACGGCACGCTCAACCGCGGTGACATCCTGCTGGTCGGCCCCGCCTACGGCAAGGTGCGCGCCATGCTCGACGACCGTGGCCGCAACGTCGCGTCTGCAAAGCCCAGCACCCCGGTGAGCATCATCGGCTTGTCGGACGTGCCCAGCGCTGGGGACATCGTGCTGGTGGTCAAAGACCTGAAGAAGGCGCAAGAGCTGGCCGAGAGCCGCAAGGTCAAGGAGCGTCACAGCCTGATGCCCTCCAAGGGCCCGCGCATGACCATCGAAGAGCTGCAGGCGGCCATGGCCACCAGCGAGCAGGTGGAGCTGAAGCTCATCATCAAGGCGGACGTGCAGGGCTCGGTCGAGGCCGTCAGTGAGGCGCTCACACGCCTGACCACCGCGAAGGTCAAGGTCAGCGTGGTGCAGGCGGGGGTCGGCGCCATCACGGAGGGAGACGTCAACCTCGCCGTGGCGGCGGGGGCCATCATCATCGGCTTCAACGTGCGCCCGGCGGGCAAGGCGGCCCAGCTCGCCCAGCAAGAGCGCGTGGAGATCCGTCAGTACTCCATCATCTACAACGTGGTGGATGAGGTGAAGGCGGCCATGGAGGGCAAGCTTGCCCCCACCTTCGTGGAGAAGAAGCTCGGCAGGGCCGAGGTGCGCGCGGTCTTCAAGCTCAGCAAGGCAGGGCCCGTGGCGGGCTGCATGATCATCGAGGGGCTCGTCAAGCGGAACGCCAGCGTCCGTGTCCTGCGGGCCGGTGAGGTCGTCCACGAGGGGAAGATCTCCAGCCTGAAGCGCTTCAAGGAGGACGTGAAAGAGGTCAAGGAGGGCTTCGACTGCGGCATCGCGCTCGACGCGTACTCGGACTACGCCGAGGGCGACGTCTTCGAGGCCTTCGAGCTGGAGCAGGTCAAGCAGACGCTCTGAGCGTCGCGCTTACCGCAGCGTGGGCATGCTCCATGGCAGCTGACGGCCGACGTCCCCGCCGCGTCGCGGACGCGGTCCGCTCGTATCTAGCGGGGCAAGTCCAGTCCAAGCTGGGGGATCCGGTGCTGGCGCTCAGCGTGCTGACCAGCGTGGAGGTGTCGGGAGACCTCGGCCTCGCCAAGGTGGGGGTGCGGCACCTGGCGATGGAGAGCGACCCGCTGGCGCGCGCGGCGCTCGTCAAGCGCTTCGAGCAGGTCTCGCCTCGGCTCCGGCGCGGCCTCGGCGCGCACCTGGGCCTGCGCCGGGTGCCGGAGCTGCGCTTCTTCTATGACACGGGCCACGACGCCGCGGAGCGCGTGGAGCAGCTCCTGCGCGAGATCGCCAGCGAGCCACGCGGCAGCACGGAGTGAGCGCGCGGCCCGGCGGGCCGTGGTGGTGCCACGAAGCTCCTCGGCCCCGTAATGGACGAGAGGCCCGCTCGCGCGTGGCGAGGGGCCTCTCGTCGGCCAACAACGTGGCTAGGGTGGGGTGTTACTTCTGGACGATGAGGGCCACGCGCCGGTTCTTGGCGCGGTTGGCCTCGCTCGTGTTGGGAGCGAGCGGCTTGTCCTGCCCGTAGCCCTTCGCGTCCAGCCGGTCTGCCGCGATGCCGGCCCCGACCAGGGCCGCGCGGACGGCCTCCGCGCGCTCTTGGCTGAGGCGCTGGTTGAAGGCCGCGGTGCCGGTGTTGTCCGTGTGCCCCTGGATCTCCAAGCGCATCTCCGGCTTGCTCCGGAGCACCTCCGCCAGCTCTTCGATGATGGCCTGCGAGTCCGGCAGGATGACCGCCGAGCCGGTCTGGAAATGGACCTGCTGCTTGAGCTTCAGCTCATTGGCCGTGACGACCACGTTGGCCACCTTCGGGCGCTTGTTGAGCCCGATGGTAGCGCGCGCGTCTTCCCGGGGGCGGATGTCGTACTCGTTCACGCTGGTGAAGTAGCCCTCGAGCTCCACCGTGACCTTCGCGGTGCCAGGGACCACGTTCTCGAAGCGGAAGCTCCCCGCGGCGTCGGACTCCAGGCTGAGCTGGCGCCCCAGTTTGTCCGTGATGGTCACCTTCGCGCCAGCGATGGGCGCGCCGCTCGCGGAGTCCACGAGCTGACCCACGACGTTGCCGACCTTCGGCAGCGCCTCGAGCTCGCACTGCACGTTGACCATGGTGATCCCGCCCTGGGAGGGCACGTCCGCCGGCTGCGCGGGCGCGCTGGGCGCTCCGGGGGCCGCCTGGGGCGCGCCGCTACCCGCTGGCGCGGCCTCGCTGACCGTGGCCGAGCACTCTCCGGGGCGGTAGCCGTCCGCGGTGATGGAGAAGGTGTAGCTGCCCGGATCCAGGTTGCCCGTCGTGAACTTCCCGGCTTCGTCCGCCACCATGCCGGTGAGCGTACGGCCCGCGTAGCGTACGATGGCGTTGGGGACGGCCGCGCCCGTGCCCTTCTCCGTCACGGTGCCGCTGATGAAGCGCTCCGGCGGGGCGACGGGCTGGGGCGTGGGCTTCTCCACCTCGACCCGCTCCACCACGGTCTGCGGCCTCTGAGTGTCGAAGGCGTAACTGGCGCCGAGGTAGAGCGTCCAGGGCGTCTGCGGGGAGACCTCCTCGATGAAGCTGGAGGTCGCCCCTGTGCCGATGTCGAAGGCGGCCAGCAGCCCCAGCCCGTCGAAGAAGGGGGTGGCGCGCACGCCCAGGGTGACGCGCGAGGGCGTCGTGCTGAAGCCTGCGTCGTCGCCGAGGCAGCCGTCCCCGCTGTAGGTGCGGGACTTGTAGCAGGTGTAGTCCTGGCGGTTGACCGGGACGTCGATGGTCCACTCCACGAAGGGCCGCGCCACCTCGAACACCCCCTCCACGCCGATGCCGGCCGTGAAGGCGTCCACGCGGTTGACGTTCATCCCGAGCCGCTCCGTCCGTGTGACGCGCATTCCTCGCGACTTCTCGGTGGGGAGGACGACCTGCCCGGAGTTGTCGAGGTCGTAGCCGAGGTTGAGGTGCAGACGCAGCGGGAGCCGAGCGCTCGGATCTTGACGATGCGTGAAATCTGCCGTGCCCAGCAGGCGGAAGGAGCCGCTCGTCCCATCGCCGTTCAAGCCGATGTCGCCTGCGCCGTTGAGCAACCACAGCTCCGCGGAGCCACCGAAGGCGAAGATGGAGTCCGGGCGGGCCGGGGTGAAGGCCTTGACGCCGATGTTGGTGTCCCCGAGCACCTGCAGCAGGCCGGGGCGGTTCTGATCGCTGCTGGTGGCGGTGGAGTGTAGCCCGGCGTAGGCCTCCAAGAACGGCGCCACCGTCACGGAGAGGGTGAGCCCCGCGCCGATGCGGCTGATGTCGTCCTCCGCGGCCTTGCCGCCGCTCGGGTTGGGGCAGGGGGTGTCGGAGTTGCAGAGGAAGCCCGTGCCCGCGTAGCCGCTCCCGATGAAGCTCAGCCGGAAGGTGCCGGGGGCGCCGCTGAGGGCGCTGCGGGTGTGCAGCAGACCGACCGCGCCGCTGAGCGAGTTGTGCTCACGCAGTGAGAGGCGGCGCCACTCGAGCTCTTCGGTGGGGGTCCGCTCCGCGGCCGGGGTGGCGTCCACGTCCGCGCTGCCGGACGCGCTCGCGCCGTCCGTGCCGAGGGAGAAGCCACCGGACGCGCTGGCGGCGGCCGGCTCGGCGGGGGTGGGAGCGGGGGCTTCAGCGGGCGCTGCGCTGGGGGCCTCCGCGGGGGGGGCGGACTGAGCAAAGGCGCTCACGGAGGCGGAGAGCGTGGCGATGAGCGAGCTGGCGAAAGAGACGAGGCGTACGGTTCTCATGGTTCCCCTTTGGCGTGTGCCAATCGGCGGCGAAAACGGATGCACGGGGCTTCTAACACGGGCCTCCCGGTCATAGAAACGAACTCTGTCGAGAGCGGTCGCTTGCCCGCTCGAGGAGAACCGTAGGGCTCCACAAGTGGCGCCTCCATGTAGCCGGTGGCCACGTTCCCGGGGGCGCCGCCGCGCGCGCCACCTCGAGGGCTGCAATCGGCGGCGTTCCGGCTAGACTGCGTCGCCGTGGCCGACGCGCTGATCGAGGTCCAGGACTTACGGAAGGAGTTCCGTCAGGGCTTCTGGATGCGCCGCGTCGAGGCGCTGAAGCGCGTCAGCTTCAGCGTGGAACGTGGTGACATCTTTGGATTTCTTGGCCCGAACGGGGCCGGCAAGACCACCACGCTCAAGATCTTGGCGGGGCTCATCCGGCCCAGCAGCGGACAGGCCAAGCTGTTCGGGCAGCCCGTTCCGAACGCCAAGATGCGCGGCAAGCTCGGCTTTTTGCCCGAGAGCCCCTACGTGTACCCCTACCTCACCCCGTGGGAGTTCGTCACCTTGTGCGGCAGGCTCTCCGGCTTGCGCGGGGGCGCGCTGCGGGACCGCAGCCGCGCAGTGCTGGAACAGACGGGGATCTACTACGCGGCGGACCGCCCCGTGCGCAGGCTGTCCAAGGGTATGTTGCAGCGCACCGGGCTCGCGGCCGCGCTCGTGGGAGACCCAGAGCTGCTCATGCTGGACGAGCCGATGAGCGGGCTCGATCCGGTAGGCCGCAAGGAGGTGCGCGACCTCATCCTGAGTGAGCGAGCGAGCGGCCGCACCATCCTCTTTTGTACGCACATCTTGGGAGACGTGGAGCTGCTCTGCGACCGGGTCACCATCCTGAGCCGGGGGGAGGTGGTCGTCAGCGGGGTGCTCCGGGAGCTGCTCAAGGGCGAGGTGCAGCGCACGGACATCAGCTTGTTGGGCGCGCCGGAGCCGCTGCTCCAGCAGCTCGCGGCGGCGGGTCACGGCGTGCGGCGTAGCGCGGCGCGGACCGTGGTGGAGGTGGAGGGGCAGGCACACGTGGCGCAGGTGTTGAAGCAGGCGCTCGAGGCCGGGGTCGAGGTGCGTGAGGTCGTCAGCCGTCAAGAGACGCTGGAGGCTCTGTTCGTGAGGGAGGCCATCGAGGCGCCCAAGCGGCGAGAGGCTGAGGCGCTCAGCGGCGCTGGCGTCGCGCCAACACCGCCTTGACGTTCGCGAGGTCCTTCGCGCTCAGCTCGCGCGTGACGATGAGCAGCGTCAGGTACAGGGCGGCCACCACGCCCGAGTACGCGAGGGTGAGCAGCTTGCCCGAGCCCGGGAGCCAGCGCGCGAGCAGGACGGCCACCGCGAGGCTGCTCAGCACGCGCACGAGCGAGAGCGGCGCCACCACGGCGCCCGCCGTGCGCCACACGAAATAGGCGGCCAGCGCGGTGGCGAGTCCCAGGCCCACGCAGGTGGCGATGGCCGTGCGCAGGAGCAGCTCCGGCCCGAAGGGCGTGCCGCGCACCAAGGTGAAGCAGAGCGCGCTCACGAGCAGCGCGGCGGCGCCGGTGACGAGGGTGCTGACGCGCTCACGCCCGAGCGAGTTGAGGACGGTGATGAAGATCCCGAACACGGCGAAGGCGCCGAAGCCCAGGGTGAGCAGCGTCATGCTGCGCGCACCGAGCGCCGCCGCCTCGGCGCCGAACACGAGGTTGAGCAGGCCGGAGGCGAGCCCGGAGGTGACGCTGACGAGCAAGCCCATCAGCACCAAGGCCAAGCGGACTCCGGTCCGCACGTAGCTGGCCACCGCCTGGCGATCTCCGTCGCGGTGCGCCGTGGCCAGCATGGGGAAGAGGATGAAGGTGATGGCGATGAGCAGCTGGTACGGCAAGAACGAGAAGAGCTGCGTCGCGCGGTACGCCCCCACGAGCGGATCCGCGGCGTGCGCGCCGAGCCCCGCGCCGAGCGCCGCCTCTCCAGCGAACTTGCGCAACAAAGCGAGGTCCGCCTGGAGCAGCAGGTTGAGCAGCACCTGGCTGGCCACCAGCGGCACGAGCAGCCCGAAGTACTTCACTGCGCCGCGCGTGCTGGGGCCAGCCTTGCCCGTGCCCACGAGCGTCAGCGCCACCAGGAAGACCAGCGCCGTGGCGAGCGTGAAGCCGCCACTGGCGCCCTCCACGCCGAGCCCGTGCGCGCGCAGCGCCCACCACCCGCCGACCACGAGCGCCGCCGTGCGCAGCGTGGCGGCCAAGATATCGAGCGCCGCTTGATGGACGAAGCGCTGCAGCCCGTTGAGCGCGCCCACCAGCGGCGCGTACACGCCGTAAAAGAACATCACGCCGGAGAGGAGCCTGAGCCCGCCCGTCAGGTGTGGGGCGCCGAGCCAGCTCGCGATGCGCGGCGTGGCCAAGAAGAAGCCGGCGCCCAGCACCACCGCCACGAGCAGGTGCACCGTGAGCGCGCTGCGCAGCGCGGCGGGGCGCTCGCTGTCCCGCGCCTCCGCGACCGTGCGGCTGACGCCCTGGATGGAGCCCGTGATGACGGGGTTGTAGGCGATGCTCGCGGTGGACAGCACGCTCGAGAGGGCGCCGTAGCCGGCGAGCCCCAGCACCCGGGGCAAGATGATCTGCTGCACCAGCCCCAGCGCGATGAAGTACAGCTTGGCCACGCTGATGGCGAGCCCGCCGCGCCCGGCAGCGCGCGCCAGCTGAGCCCCGTCCGCAGCGGCGCCCGCGCCACCACCCGTGGCGGAAGGGGAGTGCTCGCCTGCGAGCGGGGAGGGGGGCGGAGGCGAAGCGCTGGGGTCCGACACGCCGCCCCGGCCTAGACCGGTCCCCCTCGGCAGGTCAACGCCTCGACCGTCACCTCCGTCAGTTTTGCTTGACCTTGGCCCGCGCCAAGATAGGCTCCAGCGCCCATTCCGGAATAGCTCAGTCGGTAGAGCAGGCGACTGTTAATCGCCGGGTCGTAGGTTCGAGTCCTACTTCCGGAGCCATTCATGCGGGGTCGCGGAAACGCGACCCCGCACCTTTTAACAGCGGCCCCCGAGAGCGATCTCCGGGGCCGTTGCCTTTTCTCCCCTGATTCCCCGAGGGTTTGCGCGTTCGCGAGCGTCGCGTGCGCAGGGACAGCGTTCGCGCGGAGAGCGTCGCGTGCGTGAAGACGAGCGCGTCGAGGGCTCTCGGGACGGCGTTCGCGCTCTCATCTCGGTCCCGTGGGGAGAGAGAAGCCGAGACGCGGTTAACAGCCGACCCTCGGTTTCCGGGACCGTGACCGGGCGATCAACTGTCCCGCGCCGGGTGGGACTGTTGACCAACGGGGCGCTGTCCCGCGCGAGCGCCGAACGGGCGCCCACGTTGGCGCGTGGCGCGCCGTCACGCACGGGCCGCTCCTTCGGCTCGGCTCTCGCCGGCCGGCGCGAACGGGCACAACGTGGGCGCGCACGTCGCGCAGGGGGCGCCACGTCCGGCACACGCGTCCCCTCGCGCCACGCGGTTCGACTTCGAGCAGAAGGTGTAAAGCGCCTCCTGAACGAGCCTCGGCGAGTACGCGGGCAGCTCGGGCGCGAACAGGCGGAGGTCGAGTCTCGAAGCCTGCTCGCGCACCCACCGCTCGCGCGCGTCGTAGGTCTTGGCCGCGCCGCGCGCGCGGAGAGCGTCGACCGCGCGCGCGACGTTCGTGTCGACGACCACCAGCTCGTTGCCGTCAACTTCCGGGAACCAGGGCGTGAGACCCGGAGCCAGCGCAGGCGTCGAGAGCGCGCTCACGAACATCGTCGCGAGCTTGCGCCCGACGCGATGCACGGCGGCGAACCGCTCAACGAGGAGCACGGCGCGCCTCGTGGGTGACGGCTCCTCGCGGCAGACGTCGTCGAGCAGCGCCTTCACCCCACCGCCCCGCCAGAGTCGAAGCCACGCTGAGGTCGGCAGCTTGCCCATGTCGCCCATGCGGTTGAAGACGCGCGTTGCGTCCTTTACGTGGCAGGACTCACCAGGGCACGTGGCGCACTCGATGTCGTCGCCGTCCTTCACGACGTCGCAGCCTTCCTCGAAGGCCTCGACGGAGTGCAGCGTCGGGCAGGCGTGCCGCGCGATCGACCGCTTCAGCGTCGCGACGTCGGCGACGACGCGCATCGAGGAGCGCGGCAGCGAGCGCTGCTGGCGCATGATCACGACGTCGCGCAGCGCCTGGTACATTGAGAGCGTGACGAAGAGCCTGAACACGGCGGCGTCGGTGCCCGCCCCGAGCTCGTCGGGCTCGATGGCGAACGCTCCGATACGGGTCGGGTCGCAGTAGAACGGCACGCCCTCGACGCGCGCCTCGTCGAAGTACCAGCGGACGATGGCTTTGGTCTCCTTGAGGACGCGCATCAGCCCCTCTGCTTGATGCGGGCGCGCTGCGTGGCCCTTGGCCTGATGCGCGTCTGGAGTTCCTGGTGGATGTCGACCGTCGCATCCTCGTGCCACAGCCGAACCGCGAGCCCGTACCACTGCTCCGCTTCCACGCCGTGCGCGAACCGATTCTGGCACCCGACGAGAACATGCAGCGTCGGCTCCGTCTCGCCATCGACCTTGGTGAGCTGCGGCGCCTTCTGCCATTCGATTCGACGCACCTGGAGCGTTGACCAGACGAGGTCCCGCTTCGAGGGGCGAAGTCCGAGCTGGTTCTTCTGTGGAAGCGACGGCCCCTGTTCAGCCGCACCCGGAGTCTGTCGGCCACGGAACGCGGCGATCTGGTCGCCCGAGATGCCCTTGAGAACCTCGAGCCACATCGTGCGCGCGAGGTAGTCCTTCCTCGAAGAACGCACGGGCGGGTCATAGGCAAGCGACACCACCATCCCGCGACGCCCCTTGCCGGAGAAAAACGCGGGCGGGACCTTCACCGAGTAGACGTGCCAGTTGTCCTCTGCCACGACGTCCTCCGCGAGCAGCACTGTGCTGTTGCGGCGGGAGTGCTCGACAAGATCTGCATCGACCGCCCCGTAGCCGACGAGCCGAAGCTTCTCCCAGCTCTCGTCGCCCTCGGGGTCCAGGAGCCATTCCTGGGGACACGGCGGCAAGACTGTGCAGGCGCCAAGGAGCGCGCGGACCGTGTTCGCGGAAGCGGGCTCATCGAGAATCGTCGAGGCGGCTTCGAGCGCGAGCGCTGCGCTGTGCGTGATGTGAGGAGCCGCAAGCGAGGTCCCGAGCCCTGACGTGAGATGTCTGCCCGTGGTGCCGGGCAGTCCCGTCGTCGGCTCGCCAAGATGAAGGTCCAGACCCGCACGCCTGTTCGCAGTGAGATCGGGCACCCAGGACAGCGACCCACCCGCGAAGGTTCTCAACCCGAAGTTCCCGCCGTAGGCCACCACGTCGGGCTTCACGGAGCGCTGGCTCTCCTTGGCTTCGTAGCCCGGCCCCACTCGCGAAAACGGCGCTGGGGCCCCTACCGGGGCAGCGGCAACCGTCCCGCTGGTGTGAGGAGCATCGGAGCGGGCCAAGGCTCCAACGGTGATCGCGATGCCAGCGGTGCCCGGGGTACAAATCCTCGTCGTCGACTCCCGCAACCGAGCGTCTCGAACGGACGCTTGCAGGGCATCGCGACCCGAGGCCGAACCGTCCGGCAGCGGAGGTACCTCGACGTTCCCGGCACTGACCACGATGACGATATCGAGCTCGCGCGCCAGTTGGTCGAGCACCTCGGCCCACGCGAATTGGCGCCCTCCCGCATAGACCTGCGCGGAGTCGCCTGCCGAGAGATTGAACACGCGGCATTGCTGGTGTTGGTGCAGATACCGAATGGCGGCCTCGACGAGCTTTTCGGGGCGGTGCCCGTCCGGGAATCGAGTGCCCCCGTCGTCCCGGCGCATGAGGACCTTCCCGCTCGCCACCAGAACACGTGGCGTCCACGCGTTCGTCGAGATGCAGCGGTGAACATCACCGTACACGACGAGCCCGGTCACCTGCGTCCCGTGCCCTTGCTGATCCGATGACCCCTCCCCGGAGAAGTCGACCTCGGAGAGCACCCAGTTCTGCAGCAAGGGATGCCCACTCAGCGTGCCGCTGTCGATGACTCCCACGCGCGGCTCCGAGCCCGTCGGTGTCGGCGGGGTTGGGAGCGCCTGCGTCGGGTCGAGGACCACTGCGTAGGCTGGCGACAAGACAGGCGGCAGCTCCACCAGCGCGACGAGATCGAGGTCGAGCAGCGCCTCTGCCAGCGCGCGGGTGGCCTTGATGCGAGCGAGGATCAGACTCTGCGTCCTCAGCTCGTCGATGTACTCGCCGCGATGTCGCGAGCACAGCGCGCGCAGCGCGGTGATGACTTCGTTGGCCGTCTGCCCGCCCGAGTGCCAGAGGTCGACATCAAGCTCAAACGTCGGTGTCGTCGGGAGCTGCTCACGAGCGAGGCGAGGCCCCGTTCGGTCTGCGCGCGTCCTCGCGCCCGACCATTCCAGCGCGTCGAAGAGGCGGGCTCTAACACCGGGCGGGATGTCGCCCTGGCCCTCGTCGCCTCGCCGGTACCGATCGAGTTCCCGCTGGAACGACGCCACGTCTTGTTGCGCCGGGAACTGCACCGTCACGCGCGACACCTGCTGCTTCGCCGGTAGCGTCGCGACCTGGTTCACCGAGGCGGCGCGTAGTGCTGCCTCCACTGACGCAGGCCACGTCGCGCGCTCGAGGACGGCCAGCTTGGAAGCGTCCGTGTGGCGGAAGGTCGGGTCCGCCCTCTTGGCCGTTTCGAGGTCGTTCCTCGTCGCGGAGCGAATGCGAAGTTGCTCCTGCGCCTCATCGGCTTGAACGAGGTGGGTCGCGATGGCGGTGTTGAGCGTGTCAACCGTCTGCCTCGCGGGGAGCTGCACCAGGCGACGCTGGGTGGCGCGGCTCTCCACCTGCTCATCCACCACCGTCGCGTGAAACCGGCTCTCGAGGACCTCGCGGATCGACGAGTCCCAGCTTCGCAGCTCGAGGACGAGAAGGCGGTCCGCCGCGATGCCCTGCGCGGTTCGCGTAGCCTGTGTCTGCGTGACGGCGTTCTGGACGCTGTCGGCGACCTGGCCACCGTGCCCGCCGCGCCCGATGACCTTGGGAGGCTGCGGTGGCGGGTTCCCTCTGCGGCGCTCCCCAGCGATGTCCTCGCGATCGATTGCGAGATGCCGAACGGGCGGCGGCGGCCCGCTCGGCATCAAGGACATCTGGGCGCGCGAGGTCACTTGCGGTCCACCAAGGGCGCCCCCTCACCGGGAGCAGCCCGCTTGAGTACCGTTCGACGATAGGCGAAGCGCTCGAGCGCCGCCTCCACGTCGGCCGAGCGCAGCGTCTGGCTGCCATCGAGGGCGCATGCCTTCCGAGCGTCGAGGCACACGCGCTCGGCGTCGGCGAAGCTGGCACCGGCGAGCTTCGTGACGAGCCCGCTCACCTGCTTCGTGTTCGTTCGGAGCGGCCGGAGCCGCTTCGTCACGAGCGCCTTGAGTGCCTCCTTGTTCGGGAGGTCCAGCCGCAGGACGTCGTCGAAGCGGCGCCAGATGGCCGGGTCGAGAGCCTGCTCGAAGTTGGTCGCCGCGATGATGAGCGAGCGACCGTTGAAGCTGTCGAGGAGCTGGAGGAACGAGTTCACGACGCGCTTGATCTCGCCGTGCTCGGTCGCGTCGTCACGCGAGCGCCCGATGGCGTCGAACTCGTCGAAGAAGATGACCCACTGCCCGCGCGCGGCGTAGTCGAAGACCTTGCGAAGGTTCGCCGCGGTCTCGCCGAGCAACGACGACACCACGCTGTCGAAGCGCACGTAAAGGAGCGGCAGCGCAAGCTCGGCAGCGAGCGCTTCTGCCGAGGCCGTCTTCCCGCATCCTGAAGGACCGCACAGAAGCAAGCGCCGCGTCGGGGCGAGCGCGTTCGCTTCAAGGATCTCCCAGCCGCGCACCTCCTTGAGCACGCGGTCGAGCGACGCGCGAACGCCGGGGGCCAACACGAGGTCCTCGAAATAGCGCTCGGGCGTGCGCACCGTGAGCAGCGGCGTCCGCCGCTCGCTGTCCATCGGCACCGGATCGAACGCGGGCTTCGTGCCCCGCAGGTCTTCCATCGAGCGCACGCCGTTCGACAGGATGCGCTGCAGCTCGTTGGCCACCACGGCGTGGTGCTTCTTGCGCTCGTCTTCCACGAGCTCGTTCGCGGCCAGGCGGAAGGCCTGGTCGTCACGTCGCTGGTAGGCCTCGAAGAGTCTCTTGAGCAAGTCGGCGCGTGCCATCACCGCGCTCCGAGCTGGTTCGCACCCGAGACGACTCGGGGCGAAACCGAAGGCGCGGCGGGCAGCGGCCACCACCGCTTGACCGTGCCGTCGAGGAGGTCGTCGACCGGAACGCCCACAAGCCGGATGCGCACCTGCTGGCCCGCTGCCGAGGGCGCGAAAAGCAGCGTCGTCGCGCGCTCGAACTCGTCTCGCGCGAGCGGATGAAGGAGCAGCACCTCGCGCGGCTCGGGCATCGCGTAGGCCAGCCCGTAGGTCGTGAGCTGGTACAGCTCGGCCGACGACGGCGGGTTCTCGTGGCGGTTCTTGTACTTCGCGTCCGCGACCGCGACGACCTGATTGCGCCGGCGGAAGACGAAGTC
>WBZO01000455.1_pt1 | contig 65669 bp, 56 predicted proteins | sample 5204261 | NCBI WGS metagenome assembly WBZO01 (sample SAMN12412400, study PRJNA552823) | activated sludge metagenome | isolation source: activated sludge from anammox sidestream of wastewater treatment plant... | place: USA: North Carolina | collected 2017-09
ATATTGGTCCGATATCAGTTTCGTTAACCTGACTATTTTCAGAATATCCACCATAAGGTGTGAGGAGTAATCCACGTAAGAAGGCTAACTCAGTCATTGTCATTGCGTGATAGATAGTTGCTTCATTTATTCCTAACTGCCTGTCATCGGAAACAATATTGCTGGTTAAAACTATTCCTTGTTTCCAGCTATCTGTCAGTTTGTATTTTCCCAATGCGAATAAATATTCGTCATCCCTTATGCTGTTAGTCGTACTCTGAATTAAAGTTGACCGGTAATTCTGATTAACTTTGTATTCAAACCTTTCAAACGATCCAACTAAATCGAAGCCAGTGTTCAAATAGTAAGTGTTTAACTGTTTATCAAAATTTGAGAATAATCTGTTTAAAGAACTGACAGGAATAAAATACAACGATGAATCAATGGTAACCTGACAGTATGAAGTTTGGGAAAGCAGGATAAGGGTTCCCAAAATTTTGAATACGGCAATTCTATAAAGATTTACTTTCAAGATTTCAGAGATTTATTAGAATTTTTCTTCAATTAAAAATAAGCACTTCCAACTGACTGATAAAATCTTATATAATGAAGCCAAATTTTTTACCGCTCAAACTGACTTGAAAAGGTTTACAAGGATCAGGTCTTAAAAAAAATAATTATATTTAATATGGTTTTTTTCTTAATGATTTTAGTCAACACTACTAATGTCTAAATCAAAGTCTTCAAAAAAAAATAAATCAAAAAAAGAAACTTCATCAGTAAAAGTAACCCGAAGAAATTTTGCAGATTATATATCACAAAAAAACTTCGCGTTAATATTTGCACTAACTTATTTGGTTGTTGTCGGAATTGTGAGCTTTGTATTTCACAAAGTCGGAGACTACGGAATAGAAACTGATTTTTTCTGGGGGTTTGTCCCGAGTGCAAAAAAATTTTTAGCCGGTGAAATCCCAATGGATCCATTTCGCGGACCTCTTTATCCGATGATACTCGGGCTGCTCGGTTTTTTACTCGGTGATTTTTTTCGTGCAGGAATTTTAATCGCTTTAATATCCGCATCAATTGTAATTTATTTTTCTTTTGAGATGTTGAAGAATATATTCTCACCTGTAATCTCTTTTTTTGTCACATTTTTGCTTGCAGTAAATACAGTATTCATTCAGTATTCTTACAGCGCTGGTACTGATATGTTCTTCAATGCACTTGCAACCGCTACACTTTTTTTCTTTTTCAAATGCAGGGAGTTTAATTACAAAAATCTGATTTTCGCAGCATTTATCGGTGGATTATCTTACCTGACAAGGTATAACGGAATTTTTCTTGCTGGTTTTATTTTTATTATTCTTTTTGTGAACTATTGGAAGATTGATTGGATAAAAAGAATTAAAGCATCGTTATTATTTGGAATTGTTTTTTTTGTTACGTTTTCTCCGTGGGGATTTTATTGCCTGAGTGAAAAAGGATCTTTCTTTTACAATGAGAATTACAAAAACATTGCGTTCGAAATTTATGGAAAAGGAAAAATAAGCTGGGATGAGTTCTGGTTTAGTGGAAGAAGCGATATTAATTCATTAACTCAAACTATTACAAAAGATCCGGAATTATTTTTCTCAACTGTTATTGGAAACATCTCCGACCATTTCCTGAAAGATATGGAACGGTTAATAGAGTGGCCTGTCGGTGTTTTTGTTATTCTGGGAATATTCTTTTTGATTATTTCAAAACCTCATAAAAAGTGGAATGAAGTTGAAACTGGATATTATATAGTGAACTTATTTTTCTTTGCACTGCTTCTTGTTGTGTTCTATAGCGAGCGGTTCTCTATTTTTTTAATTCCATTCTATCTCTTGTTAGCCATACAACCATTTTTTATTGAGAAGTTAAAACTATCTGGTTTACTGCCAAAGAATTTAAGATATGTTATATTATCAATCTTAATTGTTATTACAAGTATAAACTCATATACATTTAATCAAGAAAATATAAATTCGGGACCTACGGAGTTATTAGCACTTGGTGAATGGTATGAAGCAAATGTTTCGCCTGAGATGAAAGGGAAAACAGTCGCAGCCCGAAAAGCACATGTTGCATATTATCTCGATATGGAATTCAAGTTAATGCCAATGGCTGATTCTTATGAAGATTTTATAAAAAAGTTAAATGAAAATAATATTGATTATCTCTACTTTGGTATTGTTGAAGCAAGTTTCAGAAATGATTTGGAATTTCTTATTGATCCGAATAGTAATCATCCTGGACTTGAAGTCGTGGTTTATTTTAATAATCCACCTTCGGTGTTATATAAAGTGTTGAAAAATTAGAATCACGATCCTTTAATTAAATTTTTATGACTTTCGACGCTATATTTGTGATAGGAATAATCTCCCACTTTAAAAAATGCACATTAAACTTTTTTTCATTCGAAAAATTAAAGCTCTCTTTTCAAGATTTAAACTCCATATTCTTTTCAAACCGTTTGAAAGCATTTTACTTAATTTAATTTACTTATCCAGATTATCTCGCTGGATTTCTACATCACCAAAAGGAAAATTCAATGATTTTTATAATAGGTGAGTTCAATATGAAAATCGATTTCAATTGCACGAATTCGTATTTAATGAAGAAATAAAAAATCAGGTGATTGATTATCTTGAATTTGGTGTTGCTGGTGGAACAGCATTTAAATGGTGGGTTGAAAAAATCAAAAATCAAGAAACACGTTTTTTTGGGTTTGATGTATTCACCGGGCTTCCGGAAGATTTTGGTGTAATGAAAAAACAGCATTATAATACTCAGGGACAAGCACCGATTATTAATGATAACCGAGTTACTTTTATCAAAGGTATGTTCCAGGATTCGCTTCCAGGTTTTCTTCAAGATTACAAATCCGGCAACAGAAAGGTTATTCATATAGATGCTGATCTTTATTCATCAACTATTTTTGTATTAACTAAGCTTCACCCATTTTTAAACAAAGACGATATTATAATATTCGATGAGTTTGGTGTCCCGACTCACGAATTTAAAGCATTCACTGAAATCGTGTCAGCTTATAAATTGAACTATGAGTTTTTAGGCGCAATTAATAATTACCTTCAAATCGCAATTAAATTGAAATAGTAAAAGCTCTCCTGATATCTAAAATAGTTTAACTTAAAGTAATTCATTAGTGATTGAAAAAAGCAGAAGCATATTAAACTTTGCTTTGACAATACCCTGTATTTTCAATAATTTTGACCTCAATTATTTGATAATTATAAAATGATAATAGATTATATACCACTGTTTCTAGTTTTAGCTGTTGCTCTTATTTTTGGTGTTGTTGTTGTCTGGTCGTCAACGCTAATTGGTCCGCAACGACCAAACAAACAGAAAACTTCCACGTATGAAAGTGGTATGCAGCCTGTGGGTACAACAAAACAACGGATCTCAATTAAGTATTACCTGGTAGGAATGTTCTTTATCATATTTGATCTTGAAGTCATATTTATTTATCCATGGGCTGTTCAGTTCAGAAAATTATTTGGTGAATTTGGAATATCAGTATTTGTATCTATGCTTTTATTTTTAATTGTCCTCGAGTTAGGATATTTATATGCGTATAAGAAAGGTGGATTCAATTGGGATTAGAATCTTATATAAAAGAAAACGGATTTTTAACAACACAGCTCAACGCAATAATTGGCTGGGCAAGAAAAAATTCTGTTTGGCCTATGCCTATGGGAATTTCCTGCTGTGCAATTGAAATGATGGCTGCTGGCGATCCGAAATATGACATAGCCAGATTTGGTTCAGAAGTGATGCGTTTTACACCACGACAATGTGATCTTATGATTGTTGCCGGAACAGTCACTTATAAAATGTCACATGTTGTTAGAAAAATTTATGACCAGATGCCTGAACCGAAATGGGTAATTGCAATGGGAGCTTGTACATCTTCGGGCGGAATGTATCGCTCATATTCTGTTGTGCAGGGAATTGACCAGTTTTTACCGGTTGATATTTATCTCGCTGGTTGTCCGCCACGTCCCGATAATCTTCTGAATGCTTTGATTATGATTCAGGATAAAATAGGCAAAACAAAAGCATCTCAATTTCAGAATATTACAATCGAAGATGAAGGTATCAAGGTCCCGGAGTTGAACGTACTACAAAACAATTAATTGCCATGAATTTAAAAGAACTTATTCCTCAAAAACTAAAAGAAAAATTTCCTTCAGTTGAGTTTGAACAAACTGAATATAGAGATGAACTTTCAATTAAGTTTGAGAAGAAATACATCGTTGAAGTTTGCAGATTTTTAAAGTCAGAAGCTGATCTTGAATTTACTTGGTGCTCGGATGTAACTGCCATTGATTGGGCTGCACGAAAGGACAGATTTACTGTTATTTATAATATTTTTTCAATGAAACATAACTTTCGTTTGAGATTAAAATGTGATGTTGATGAAGCTGATTGTTCGATTGATTCCGTCACTTCAATCTGGCAGGCAGCAAACTGGCAGGAAAGAGAAACCTTCGATATGTATGGAATAAAATTCAACAATCATCCTGATTTAAGAAGAATGTATATGCCCGAAGAATTTGAATATTATCCTTTAAGAAAAGATTTTCCATTGATGGGTATCCCCGGATCGCTGAGTTTACCCAAAAAATAATTTTCATGAAACAGTTAGAAAAAGAAACAGACCCGAAAATTTTACAAGCACTTCTGAATACAAGAAACGATTTTACAATTGATGATGCTTTGGAAAATGAGATGATACTCAATATGGGTCCGCAGCATCCTGCAACTCATGGTGTACTTCGTTTACTTTTGAGATTAGATGGCGAGAGAATTATTGGTTGTGTACCGGAACTTGGATATCTTCATCGGGGATATGAAAAAATGGCTGAGAATATGAGCTACTATGAATACATTCCTCACACAGACCGCCTTGATTACATCTCACCAATGGCAAATAATGTTGCCTGGGTTCTTGCTGTAGAAAAGTTAGCCGGAATTGAAGCTCCAAAACGGGCTCAATATATCAGGATGATGATTGCAGAACTTGCCAGAATTACATCTCATCTTGTTGCAATCGGTGCTTTTGCAATGGACGTTGGAGCGTTGACAATCTTTTTATGGACTCTTCGTGAACGAGAGAAAGTTCTGAATATTTGGGATATACTTTGCGGTGCTAGATTTACAAACAGCTATACACGAATTGGTGGAGTTGCAAACGATGCTCAACCGGAAGCATTAGCAAAAGTAAAATGGTTCATTGATCAGTTTGAACAAAACCTGGCTGAAATTGAACAGTTGATCAACACTAATAGAATTTTTATTGAACGCGTTGATGGTGTTGGTGCCATTTCAAAAGAAGATGCAATTGATCTGGGTTTCTGTGGTCCAAACCTGCGCGCTTGCGGTGTTGAATTTGATTTAAGAAGAAATACACCGTATTTATGTTATGATGAAATTGATTTCAGAATTCCAACTTATACTGAAGGAGATTGTCTTGCACGATATTTCGTAAGACTTGATGAATGCCGCGAAAGTGCAGAGATCGTAAAACAAATTCTTGACAAGATACCGCAAGGACCGGTTCAGGCAAATATTCCGCATAAAGTTCTTCCTAAAAAAGATGAAATTTATACTAAGATGGAAGAATTGATTTATGATTTTATGATTGTGAATTTTGGGATTAACCCTCCTGCAGGAGAAATATATCATGCTATTGAAGGATCAAAAGGAGAACTCGGATTTTATCTCGTCAGCAAAGGTGATGGGAAGCCCTGGAAGAACAAAATACGATCACCTTCGTTTAATAACTTGCAATCATTACCGAAATTAGTTGTCGGTCAAATGATATCTGATGTTGTTGCAATAATTGGAAGTATTGATCCGATTATGGGAGAAGCGGATAAATAAATGGAAACATCAAATATCAAAACACAAATTTCAAATAATATTCAATCCTTAAATTCTAATTATAAAATTTGCTTTAAATATTTGAATTTTGATTTTGGTGCTTATTTGTTTTTTGGTATTTGAAAATTGGAGCTTTAATTAAATGGAATTCAAATTCACACAAGAAAATCTCGGAAGAATAGAACAGGAAACTAAAAAATATCCTGTTCGCAAGCCTGCAGTTATGTCTGCACTTTATATTGCCCAGGAACAAAATGGATATATCAGTTTTGAAGTGATGAAAGAAGTCGCTGACGTTCTTGGAATGACTGCTGAAGAAGTTCTTGGAGTAGTTACTTTCTATACAATGTTTCATCAGAAACAGATGGGGAAATACCATATCCAGGTTTGCACAAATGTTTCATGCATGCTTCGTGGTGGTTATGAAATCTGGAACCAGGTGAAAGATAAATTCGGGATAGATCATATGGGTGTAACTGCGGACCAGAAATTTTCTCTTGAGGAAGTTGAATGTATGGGTAGCTGCGGAACGGCACCGATGATAGCAATTAATGAAGACTATTATGAGAATCTTTCTAAAGAAAAAGTTGAGGAAATATTGAATGGCCTCACCCCAACCCTCTCCAAAGGAGAGGGAGTTTAAAAATTTAAACAAAAAATCATAAATGACTTTTATTGACAAAATGCATAATCAAATTGAAAATGGTTTTTTAATAAAGTCCTCCTTCGGGGATTTTCCTAAAGGGATGCCTTTGGCAAGGGGACCGTGCTAATATGGAAAAAATAGTTCTCCCCGAAATACAAGACCTGCATCTGATCGATGTTTATATAAACAACAACGGATACAATGCTGCAAAGAAAGCATTCACTAAAACTCCTGACGACATAATCGATCAGGTTAAAAAATCCGGATTGAGAGGAAGAGGCGGTGCTGCGTTTTTATGTGGACTTAAATGGAGCTTTATGCCGAAGACTTCGGTTAAGCCAAAATATCTATGCATCAACGGTGATGAAAGCGAACCTGGTTCTTTTAAAGACAGACAAATATTCGAATTCAATCCTCACCAAATGATTGAAGGAGCGATAATTACTTGTTATGCGATCGGTGCAAAGACTGCTTACGTTTACATCAGAGGTGAGTATCACAAGTGGATTAAGTTATTGCAGAAAGCTATTGATGATGCTTATGCAAAAGGCTTTCTTGGTGTAAAGATGAAAGAAACTTTCAGCACTGATTTTTGCTGTGATGTTTATATTCACAAAGGAGCAGGTGCTTACATTTGCGGTGAGGAATCTTCATTGATGAATTCATTAGAAGGCAAAAGAGGATATCCAAGAGTAAAACCTCCGTTCCCTGCGCAGAATGGTTTATGGGGTTGTCCGACTACAATCAATAATGTTGAAACAATAACAAATGTTCCGCAGATAATTGAAAAAGGATGGGAATGGTTTTCAATAATCGGACATCCAAAACATCCCGGTACTTTGTTGTTTGGTGTTAGCGGACATGTAAACAAACCCGGAGTTTATGAACTTCCAACAGGTACTCTACTCACGGATATTATTTACAATTATGCCGGTGGCGTTCCAAATAATAAAAAAGTTTTGTGTGTTATTCCTGGCGGAACTTCAATGCCACCAATTCGTGGAGATAAACTCGAAGGTGTCAGGATGGATGCTGAGTCCCTGAAAGAAGTTGGTTCTGCTATTGGTACCGGTGGAATTATAGTAATGGATGAGGATACCGATCTCGTAAAAGTACTAGCAAGAATTGCACACTTCTACCATCACGAAAGCTGTGGACAATGTACACCTTGCCGTGAAGGAACAGGGTGGCTTGAAAAAATACTGAAAAGAATTTTAGCCGGTAATGGTTCTGCAAATGATCTGGATTTACTTATAACAGTTGCAAACCAGATTGAAGGAAATACTATCTGTGCACTTGGTGAAGCAGCAGCATGGCCTGTTAAATTTATGGTGGATAGATTCAGAGATTATTTTGAAGCAAGAGTTAAAAATGAAGTCAGCTTACCTGTTGCGAATAAAGTCCATTCGATGAGAGAAACTGCATTCCCGCTTGCAGATTTTAAGAATTAAGAAATTCCTGAAAATTCTGCAGTTCCCAGCGTCTCAAGTTTACTTTTTAATTACCCATAAGTCTATTGATTTTAATTAATTAAAGTATATATTTGTAGTATATATTAGAAAGGCTGTAATGGATATAGCGAAAATATTTAAAAACGGACAAAGTCAGGCAGTACGTTTACCCAAATCTTATAGATTGAAAGGTAAGGAAACTTATATCACCAGAATCGGTGATGCAATTATCCTGTTACCTAAATTAGAAAAGTGGGATTTGATGTTTGCAAGTTTAGAAAAATTCTCAGATGATTTTATGACAGAAAGAACTCAGCCAACTTTAGAAGAGCGAAAAGGATTGTTTTTTTGAAATATCTTCTGGATACCAACATCTGCATTTACATTATCAAGAAGAAACCAGAATCGATCATCAAAATCTTTTCTAAAATAAAACTTGGTGATGTTGCGATATCTGCCATTACGATCGCTGAATTGTATTTTGGTCTAGCTAAGAGTTCAAAACCGAATGAGAATACCATAGCATTGCAGGAATTTCTTCAGCCATTAGTCACGCTAGATTTTAATTCGGATGATGCTGTTGTTTATGGTAGGATAAGAGCTGAACTCGAAGCTAATGGTCAAATGATAGGTGCGATGGATTTGTTAATAGCTGCTATCGCATTAAGCAGGGAACTTATCTTGGTAACAAATAATGAAAAAGAGTTTAGTCGGATTAAAGATTTAAAGCTCGAAAATTGGGTTTGAAGAAATCAACTTACCGATAGCAAACAAAGTCCACTCAATGAGATCAACCGCTTTCCTGCTTGCGGATGTGAAGAATTAAAATAAAAAATCCTCTTCCTGGGAAGGGGATTTTTTGAATGTAAAATAATTCAGATCTCTAATTACCTGCAGCGGTTCTAGCTCCAAGTTCACGATCTAACATATATAAGCCTCCTTTATTATCTCCAATCATTTCAAGTTTACGAATGATTTCTTCGACAGTAGCTTCTTCTTCAACCTGTTCGTTAACAAACCACTGCAAAAAATTATTGGTTGCATAATCTTTTGATTGAATTGAAAGATCCACAAGCTTGTGAATTAGTCCTGTAATTTTTTTTTCGTGTGTTAGAGTATCTTTAAAAGCATCCATAACATTTTTCCAGCTTGTCTTTGGTGCATCTATCTGTGTTAAAATTACTCTGCCGTCGGTTCGTATAATAAAATTATAAAACTTCATTGCGTGTCCGTATTCTTCCTGCGATTGAATTCTGAACCAGTTTGCGAACCCCTTTAAACTTTGTTCTTCGAAATGAGCAGCTATTGATAAATACAAATATGATGAATAAAGTTCGTCAGTTAACTGCTTGTTAAGTGCATCCTGCATTTTCTTAGTTGACATTTTTTGCCTCTTGCTTAGTTGGTTTTAGTAGAATAATTTTCTGCAAATATAAATAAAGTGAAACAAACTCACTCATATACTTCCCTTACTAGAGATGGAATTATATTAGCTAAATCCTAGTATCATATAATTCGGTTAACTATTTTCATAAAATGATATGAACTACAATAAGGGCTTCTCTTTTTAAGCGAAGGATTAGTGCCTGCCCCGAACTTGTTTCGGGGATGAGTTCCCTGTTGCTAAATACATAATAAATCCTGTGATATATCACATTATACCATATTTATAAATTGAAAATGCATTTCGCTTTAACTAACTTTGGCAAGTTTTTTCAATTCAAATCATATTATCAAGGAGATAAAAATGGCTGTAAAAATAGCAATAAATGGATTCGGGAGAATAGGAAGACTTATACTTCGTTCTATGGCTGAAAAGGGAGTTTTAGGAAAAGAATTTGACGTCGTAGCACTTGTGGATGTTGTAAATGATGCGAAATATTTTGCTTATCAGTTGAAGTATGATTCCGTTCATGGCATTTTCAAAGGCGAACTAAGCTCGAAGAAAAGTAAACCGGAATTAGAACACGATGATATTTTAGTAATTAATGGAGATGAGACCAAATGTGTTCTTGCAACTAAAGATCCTTCTCAACTTCCGTGGAAAGAACTTGGTGTTGACGTTGTAATCGAATCAACCGGACTATTTACGGATTCAGAAAAAGCAAAAGGACACTTGACCGCTGGTGCGAAAAAAGTACTTATCTCAGCTCCGGGTAAAGGTGAAGTTAAAACAGTTGTTATGGGTGTAAATGATAATGAACTGAAGCCAGAGCATAAAATTATTTCCAACGCTTCGTGCACTACGAATTGTCTGGCTCCGGTAGTTCACGTTTTATTGAAAGAGGGAATTGGAGTCGAGGTTGGAATAATGACAACAATCCATGCTTACACTGCAACACAAAAAACTGTTGACGGTCCATCGAAGAAAGATTGGAGGGGCGGTCGTGCTGCTGCAATAAATATTATTCCTTCAACAACCGGTGCTGCAAAAGCTGTTGGCGAAGTTCTGCCCTCTACGAAAGGAAAATTAACTGGAATGTCGTTCAGAATTCCTACTGCTAATGTTTCTGTTGTCGATCTCACTTTCCGTTCGACAAGAGATACCTCAATAAAAGAAATTGACGAGCTTTTAAAAAGAGCATCGGGCACTTATTTGAAAGGTATTCTTGGATATACTGAAGAAGAGCTTGTTTCAACCGATCTGAATCACGACGAACGTTCATCAATTTATGATTCATTGGCAACGCTTCAGAACAATTTCAAAGATGAAAAACGATTCTTCAAAATTGTTACCTGGTATGATAACGAATGGGGTTACTCAAACCGATGTGTTGATCTTTTGATGAAAATGACGAAAATGTAAATGAGAAGGATGTCATTCTGGCCCTGCCTGTCCGGCAGGCAGGTTGTCCGGAATCTGTCTTTACTTAATAAAATATTTTTGGATTAAACTCGCAGCATTAAAATGAATAAACTTTCAATAGATAAAGTAGATTTGAAAAATAAAAGAGTTCTTGTCAGAGTTGACTTTAATGTTCCTCTTGATGAAAAATTAAATGTAACAAACGACATTCGGATAGTTGAATCACTTCCAACAATTAAAAAAATAATTGAATCCGATGGCAAAGCGATTCTTATGAGTCACTTGGGAAGACCAAAAGGAGAACGCAAAACAGAGTTCAGCTTAAAACCAGCAGCAGAACGATTAAGTAAATTACTTGGTAAAGATGTCAAACTAGCTCCTGATTGCATTGGTGCAGAGACAGAAAATCTCGTAAAAGAGATGAAACCCGGTGATGTTGTGTTACTTGAAAATCTACGTTTTCACAAACAGGAAGAAAAAAACGATCCTGAGTTTGCAAAGCAGTTGGCAAATCTTGGTGATGTTTACATAAACGATGCGTTCGGAAGTGCACACAGAGCACATGCTTCAACGGAGGGAATTACAAAATATATTACAACCTGTGTTGCAGGTTATCTTATGCAGAAAGAGTTGGATTATTTAGGAAGTGCACTCGCGAATCCTAAAAGACCATACTGTGCAATTCTCGGCGGTGCAAAAATTTCAGGTAAGATTGATGTGATAAATAATCTTCTTGATAAAGTTGATACATTAATTGTTGGTGGTGGAATGGCTTTCACATTCTTTAAAGCTCAGGGAAAAGAGATCGGTAAATCACTGCTTGAAGTGGAGAAACTTGATCTGGCAAAAGAACTTCTTGAAAAAGTAAAATCATCAAAAATTAAATTTTTACTTCCGGTTGATATAGTAGTCGCAAATGAATTCAAAAATGATTCTCCGGGAACTGTTGTTGACGTTGATAATATCCCTTCAGAAAAAATGGGTTTGGATATAGGACCAAAGTCAATTAAATTGTTTTCAGATGAACTGATGAAATCAAAAACTATAGTCTGGAATGGTCCAATGGGCGTTTTTGAAATGCCAAATTTTGCAAAAGGAACATTTGCAATTGCACAAACTCTGGCAAATGTAACTGAAAGTGGTGCGATAACAGTAATTGGTGGTGGTGATTCTGCTTCGGCAATTAGCGATGCCGGACTTGAGAAAAAAGTTTCTCATGTTTCAACCGGTGGTGGTGCATCGTTAGAATTTCTTGAAGGAAAAATTCTTCCCGGTGTTGCAGCGTTAAAAGATGCTCAATAAACAGAATACAATATATTGTTATTAACTTGCAACCATAATTCATTCATGCAAACAATGGGTGAAATGATTGTATGAATGCATGGGCGTATGAATGGATGAATGAATGAATGGCTAATTGGATGCAGACAAGTTTATATTTTAAATTATTAATTTCGTTAATGAATGAACAATTATTATAAACCATTTGGAGGATTCAGTGTTTTTCCTCCTGTGATAAAAACTCTTTTAATCATCAATGTAATTGTATTTTTTATACAGATACTTGGAGAGAGCTTTCTTGTTGGGCCAGGATTTAAGCTTTCTGATATGATCACCCAATACTTTGGTTTAATACCTGTGAATGGATTTGTTGCCGGCTCAATAGGTGGTGAACCAATTATCTGGCATTTTTATCCCTGGCAGTTAATTACTTATCAGTTTATGCACGGTGGGTTTTGGCATATTTTCTTCAATATGTTTATGCTGTGGATGTTCGGAATGGAGATTGAAAATATTTTAGGTTCAAAAAAATTTCTAACTTATTACCTTGTTTGTGGAATAGCAGCAGGGTTAGCTCAATTATTTATTGCGCCACTGTTTTCAATTCCTGCACCTACAATCGGAGCATCCGGGGCAATTTTCGGGGTAATGATTGCTTTTGCTTTAATGTTTCCCGATAGATATATTTTTCTCTGGTTCTTTATTCCTGTTAAAGCAAAATATCTGATTGGATTTCTGATTGTGTTTGAAATTCTGGCAGTTGATAGTGCTCAGGATACGGTTGCTCATCTTGCACATCTTGGTGGTGCATTAGCCGGATTTTTATTTATTTTATTTGATAAACACATTGATGTACCGTTAAAACGGATGTTAAATATTTCCACTGGATACAGATCAAACAATCAGTTTCAGAATCCGTTCAGCGGTTTATCGGACAAATTTAAAAGAAAAAAAGATGACATTGAAGAAGCGAAGTACTATGACATTAATCATAAAAAAGATACTGATGAAATTTCTCAGGCAGAAATTGATGCTATCCTTGACAAAATAAGTCAATCAGGTTATCAAAATCTTACGGAAAGGGAAAAGCGAATTCTTTTTGAAGCCAGCAAGAAGATGAATTAACAAAGTCAAATGTCAAAAGTTAAAAGTCAAAAGACTGTTCCGAACCTGATTCGGGACCAAAAGTCATATTCATTTTTAATCTTTCTGTTTTTTTTCATGTTTGCGTGCGATAAAGGCCCTCCTATCCCTGAAAAAACATTTCTCAAAATTTATGTCGATTTATTAATTGTACAGGATACTACTACTGTAAATAACTATTCGATTGATTCCGTCAGAGCAATAGTTTTATCACGACATAATATTTCAGAAAATCAATATGATGAAATGATAAGTTACTACAACTCACAACCGGAAAAGTGGATTGCTTTTTTTGATACTGCTACTGTTTATGTTGAGCAATTGAAGAAGGAAGCTGAGAAACAACCCTGAGTTTTGCAACTGCAATTCTGATTTCCGGATAAGAAATATTTGCTGGTAATCTTTCCTTTAAATCTTTTAAATTATCAAATCCTTCCGCACATTCTGTTTTTATCTTTTGAAATGTATCATCTTTTATTACTGAAGAAATATCAGTATCAGGTTCATATTCTATAATTGTTTCAATCTGCATTGAAATAACCGCCTCAGAAAGTTTTCTTGTTTCTGCAATTTCCTTCAATGTATATTTTTTTGTGAGAAGTTTTTTTGTTTCGATGATATTCTGAGGAAGCTCTTTTGAAATTCCGGTTTCAGATTTATACAAAATATCAGGCTTGTAAGAATTTATCGCTTCGAGGAAATCATTTCCAAGCTTATTGAACATCCGGCTGTTAAAACCATTTATAGTTAAAATCTCCGCTTTATTTCTTGGTTTTAATCTTGCTACTTCGCGTAATATTTTATCAGGGCAAATTAAATAACCTGATTGCATAAATTTATCGGCTGTTCTTTTTCTTACTTCTTTCAGAAGATTAAAAAGATATAAATCTCCGTCCTGATTTATATCTGATTTTGAATCACTGCTTCCGTTGATTGATTGGGCTTTCTGCTTTGGCAGACTCAAAAAATTTTTCCCGCCGAAAGTCTTTATTATATTTTCTTTAGATACCTGGTAAGCTATGACACTTTTAATATCAGAAATAGAAAAGTTCTTACAAGATCCGAAATGTTTAAAAAGAATAACACTTTCTTTAACCTTTTCACCACGCAAAAGATTGATTAAAAAATTTTCAGGAACAGGCTCGCGTGCTTCTTCAAGTGTATCAATTATAATTTCAGTGAGATATGATTTAGATGATTCCCGCAAATTACCTGTTGATGTGCAATTATCACATTTTCCACAACGGTAATCGGGAACATTTTCGCCAAAATAATTCAAAATATTTTTAAACCGGCACTCATTCGTAAAAACAAACTCGACCATTTTATCCAGCCTCTTCTGAGAGTTGAGGTAACTTTCATTAATTAATTTATAGTTTAGTTTCAGATCAATGCTGTTAACCCGTGCTGTTGATAGTATTACAGTATTCTCCTTAATTGCTTTATTAAAAAGTATAATCCCCATGTTATTAAGTATGTCAAGCGATTCAATAAAAATTGATTTAGGAATCAGTAATTTTTGAGAAAGAACAGAAGCAGAAAACTTTACTGGTGATTTGAAAAGGCTGCTGCCGTACTCACGGATTAAAGCGACAGAAACTTCTGCAAGTTCATTATATGGTGTTTTATGAATAAACTCTTTTAATCTGTCAGAACTCACTAAAAGTTCAAGTGAATCCTTTTTATCATACTCAGATATACTTCGAATGTAGCCTGAGTTTTCAAGATATTTTATTGCTGTATGCAGAAGACCGGATGTTATATCGCTTCCTGTATATTCTGATATATATTCTCTGTCAACAATTAATTCTTTCTCAGGAAGACTTCCCACAGCTATACGGTTGTAATCACAAATCGCTTTATAAATATTTTGAATTACCTCTTTGCCGGGATGTGAAATATTTATGAAATAATTTTGAATTGTGAGATCAGAATCGTGGTGAAGCAGGCAGCAGAACGATTCTTTACCATCACGACCAGCTCTGCCAATTTCCTGGTAATAACTTTCAATCGAACCCGGTGTGTTGTAATGAATGACAAGTCTGATGTCCGGTTTATCAATACCCATTCCGAATGCATTTGTTGCAGAAATAATTTCCGTATTACCATTAATAAACTCTTCTTGTACGCGTCTTCGTTCAGGTGAAGGTAATCCGGCATGATAAAAGTTGCAATGTATTCCTTTAACATTTAGGTATTCAGCTATTTCCTCTGATTTTTTGCGGGAGGATGTATAGATTATTGCCGGACCTTTAATCTCTTTTAAAATTTCTAAACATTTTTCTTTTTTCTTCTTTGTTTGGATTACTTTGATGTTCAGATTATCCCGTTCGAAACCACGAACAAACACTTTTTCATCTTTAAAGCCAAGCTGAGAAACAATATCGTTTCTTACTTCCGGTGTGGCTGTTGCAGTAAATGCAGATACTTTTTTAATTCCGATGTGATTGATGAATTCAATTATCCTCAAATAACTAGGTCTGAAATTATGTCCCCATTCGCTTATGCAGTGAGCTTCATCAACAAATAGGAATTTCGGATTCAATCCTTTTATTCTCTCTGCGAATTGAAGACTATCAATTTTTTCGGGGGCAAGGTATAGAAGCTTTATACTTCCCTGAGCGATTTTTGTTAAAACGCTTTCAGTTTCAGAATAACTCATAGTGCTATTGATAAAAGCAGCAACCGTTTTCCTTTTGTTCAGAGCGTCAACCTGGTCTTTCATCAGCGCAATTAATGGCGAAATAACTATTGAAAAATTTTCAGTAATTAGTGCCGGGATTTGGTAACAAATGGATTTGCCCGCACCTGTTGGCAGCACAGCCAGAATGTTATCATACTTTATTACTGCATCAATTATTTCAAGTTGACTGTTACGAAAGCTTTCATAACCAAAAAACTCATAAAGTAATTTTTCGGGTGTTTTCAGTTCGGTACCGTTTTTGTTTGATATATGGCTTTTGGAAGTTTATTTTTGCCTAAAAATAAAAGCCAAATTGTTAAATTAAAATATGTCGGAAAATTTATTCAAAATATTTATTGAAAAAATAGTAATTATCCAGAAACAATAAGGAGGAAATAATGAAAATACTTTTTTACTCAATTTTTTTACTGGCTGTATCAGGAAGCTTTGCACAGACGACTTATACTGATATTCTGGTAGAAAATTCAGTTTATTCTGAAGCACCTGAATACATTCAGCAAAGAAAACCCTTTATCAGACAGAGATGGTTTTTCGAGCAAAGAGCATATCCTAATAATTTTATACCAGAAAATGCTTACGCAAATGCAATGAATCAGCGTGATGCAATGAGAATTGAAAATGCTGACAAAATGCCGGCTATTAATTGGGTAAGCCTTGGTCCAACACCTGGTTATTACTTTAGTTACGGTAATATTTCTTCGAGAGTAGTTACCGGTGCTTTTCATCCCACGAATCCGAGTACGATTTATATTGGTCCTGCAAATGGCGGTGTATGGAAATCTACTGACAATGGTGTTAATTGGTTACCGTTAACAGATGATCAGCCTTCGATGTCAATGGGCTCAATTGCAATCGATCCGAGTAATCCAAATATTATTTATGCTGGTACCGGTGAAGCAACATACAGTGGTGCTTCGTATTATGGAAGAGGATTGTTAAAATCAACGGATGCTGGAGCTACATGGCAGCACATTACTGCCGGATTGCCTTCATCATCATATTTTTCAAGAATTAAAATCAGACCAAATAACCCAACTCAGCTTTTAGCCGCACTTGGAACCTCAGGTTTATATCGAAGCACTAACTCCGGACTGAACTGGACATTATTACTAAGCGGAAGATGTGATGATGTTGTTTTCACTTTTACTGGTGATACCGCTTTTGCTGTTGGATCAGGGACTGGTTTCAGAAGATCTCTGGATGGCGGTCAATCATTCTCGGCATTTGGAACCGGATTAGGAACCGGTACAAGAGCACATTTTGATCTGTGTCTTTCACAACCAGCTTTTATGTACGCATCAGTTCATGGAAGCAATACAGTAAACGTGTATAAATCTACCAATTCAGGTGCTAATTGGACTCAGCTTTCAACCTCATCATCATTTCAAAATCAAGGAGGGCAGGCATGGTATGATTTATATTGCAGAGTTAATCCGGCTAATCCAAACATTGTATTTATCGGTACAATAGATATCTGGCGAACAACTGATGGAACAAATTTTACGAATATCACAAACGGATATCAAGGTGGTTCTGTTCATGTTGATCAGCATTATTTGTTCTTCCATCCGACAAATCCGAGTACGTTAATTTCTTGTAATGATGGAGGTATATGGAGATCAACAGATAGCGGAAATAATTTTACTAATCTCAACCAGACTTTAACTTTAACACAATTTTACAGGATAGCTGCCAGTCCGACTAGTCCAAGCAGAATTTTGGGCGGAACACAGGATAACGGAACTCAGCAAACTTATTCTTCACTTAACTGGGCGGCTGCTTATGGTGGTGATGGCGGAGAAGTTTGTTTTAATCCAATGGTTGCAAATGATCAGAACATTATCGGTGAAACTCAAAATGGCGGTTTATTCCGGACAACCAATGGCGGAACAAGCTGGGTTGACGCTACCTCCGGATTAAGTATGAGCGAGAATGTTGCATGGGTAGCTCCAATAATTAAACATCCAACTATCTCATCATATTTCTTCGTTGCCCGTCAGCGTGTTTATCGATCTACAGATTATGGTGCAAGCTGGAATGCAGTTTCAGGAAATGTGAATGGAAGCAGCGCAGTTCGCGAAATGGCAATAAGTAAAACTAATCCGCAAATTTTATATGCGACTACTGGTTCAAGTATATTTTTATCTACCGATGGTGGAGTTACTTTTACTAATAAAACCAGTGGATTACCTTCAAGAACGATTACTTCAGTTAATATTCATCCGGCAGATGAAAATATTGCATTGCTTACATTTTCAGGGTTTGGAACAGGTAAGGTTTACAAAACAACAAATATGGGAAATACTTGGTTTAGCATCAGCGGAAATTTACCCGATTCACCTGTCAATGATGGATTTATTTATATTTACGATAATATGAATCCGAATACATATTTCGTTGCAACGGATATCGGAGTTTTCCTGACTCAAGATAATGGCACTACCTGGGTTGAACTTCCAAACAATTTGCCAAATACTGTTATTATGCATCTTGATTATTCTCATTCCAATCAAATGCTGAGAGCAGGAACTCACGGCAGAGGTGTCTATGAAGCATTCATAGATTTTCAGATTCCAGTTGAATTAACTTCATTCACTGCTAAAGCGGATGAAAATATTGTCACACTGAATTGGTCAACTGCCACAGAGACAAATAACCAGGGATTTGAAATTGAGAGGAAATTGAAAAACCAGGAATGGGTGAGAATTGGTTTCATAGAAGGAAAAGGAACTACAACTGAAATTCAAAACTATAGCTACGCTGATGACTTTTCATATTTGCCTTATGAAGGAACTGTAATTTACAGGTTAAAACAAGTAGATTATAACGGAACTTTTGAATATTCAGAACAGGTTGCAGTGAATCTCACTTTCGTTCCATCTGATTTTTATATTTCTCAGAATTATCCGAATCCTTTCAATCCTTTCACAACAATAAAATATTCCTTGCCTATAGAAAGCCAGGTAAGAATTAGTATTTATAACGCACTTGGTGAAGTGATTGAAGAATTGGTTTCGAAGGTTCAAGATGCCGGCAGCTATGAAGTTACATGGAATGCACAAAACAATTCTTCAGGAATTTATTACTATTCATTTGAAGTGAACAGTTTTGATGGTTCCCAATCTCACCACGAAATGAAGAAAATTGTTTATTTGAAATAATAACTGACTTGAATAATATTATTCAAAGGGATGCGATTTAATTGCATCCCTTTTTTTGTGACGAAAATCATTTCTGTAATTAATTTCATCTTTATCACCGCTGAATTTAATTTCGCTGTTATTAAAACATCTTTATTATCTTTAACTTTGATGTGTATTAATGAAATATTTTTTCAAGATTGCTAAACCGCTAAGCGATGACAATCCCACAAGCAAAACGCGCATTTTAATCCTCAGAAAGAAAGGGGCAAACCAATGCCAGTAAAAGAATTAAAATTAGAAGATCTATTAAAGTCCTCACCTAAAACAGTTGATCAGGATTCAATTAAAGATATAGCAATTATCGGTGCAGGAGTTATGGGACAGGGAATCGCACAAACTATTTCTTCTGCTGGTCTTGATGTTCTTTTAATTGAAAAGAATGAGAAACAATTAAAACAATCAAAGCTGATACTTTCAAATATTATGGATCGCGAAATTAATCGCTGGGCAATGACCAAATCTGAAAAGAAAGCAATCCTCAGCAGGATAATCTGGGATACTTCATTCGATAAAATTTCCGATCGTGATCTTATCATTGAAGCTGTTGATGAAGATTTCAACCTTAAAGTGGAAATCTTTACTCAATTGGACAAGAGGGCAAAGAATGATTGTATTTTTGTTTCTAATACATCAACTCTGAGTTTAACAAAGATATCAGAAAAAACAAGCAGACCAGATAAAATGATCGGGTTGCACTTTTTGAATCCTGTGCCAAAAATTCCTGTTGTTGAAGTTGTAAAATGTTTGCATACATCAATTGACACAACAACCCGGGTAAAATCATTTATATCAAATATTGGTAAAACTCCTGTAGAAGTTTATGAATATCCCGGTTTTGTTACTACACGTGCAATTGTTCCTTTGCTGAATGAAGCAATGTATATTCTGCTGGAAGGTGTTGCAACAGCCAAAGACATTGATACAGCAATGAAACTTGGATATAATTTTCAGATGGGTCCGCTTGAAATGGCTGATAGCATGGGTTTGGATGAAGTTCTTGCGTGGATGGAAACATTGTGGAAAACTCTTGGTGAAGCACGTTATCGTGCTTGCCCCATTCTGCGTAAATTGGTTCGTGAAAGGAAACTCGGAAAGAAGACCGGTGAAGGATTTTATAAATATGACGAAAACGGAAACATCATCAATAATAATTAAAATATATTCAGAAATAATAAAATGAGAGTATTAGTACTAAACTGCGGAAGTTCATCAATAAAATATCAATTCATTGACACAAATTCTGAAACTGCTCTTGCAAAAGGATTGGTTGAAAGAATCGGTATGACGGGGGCTGTCTTATCACACAAAAGACACGACGGTGAAAGTATGAAAATTGCCGGAGAGATCCTCGATCATCAAATAGCAATAGAATACGTTATTGCAATTTTATTAAGTCCCAATCATGGTGTTATTAAAGATGTGAAAGAGATTGATGCAGTTGGTCATCGTGTCGTTCATGGTGGTGAGTCATTTACCGGTTCTGTATTGATCAATAATGAAGTCATTCAAGTTCTTCAGGATAACATCGAACTTGCCCCATTGCATAATCCACCAAATATAAAAGGTATTCAGGCTACATCCAGATTACTTCCAAACACACCACAGGTTGGAGTTTTTGATACGGCATTTCATTCTAAAATGCCGCCGAGATCATTTCTGTACGGGATACCTTATGAATTATATAAAAAATATAAAATCCGTCGTTACGGTTTCCACGGAACTTCACATCTATATGTTGCTAAAAAAGCTGCCGAGATGATGGGAAAAGATATAAGTAAGCTGAAAATTGTAACTGCTCATCTCGGTAATGGTTGCAGTATCGCTGCTGTTGACGGTGGTATTTCAGTTGATACTTCAATGGGATTTACACCTCTTGAAGGTTTACTTATGGGGACAAGAAGCGGTGACCTTGATCCATCACTAATTCTTTACATAATGGGAAAAGAAGGTTTGTCTTTAAATGAAGCCGGAACTCTATTAAATAAACATTCAGGACTTATTGGTATAAGCGGTGAGAGCAGTGATATGCGCGAAATTCTTGCCTCTGTGAAGGATCAACAGAAGCGATCAATCTATGCTTTTGAAATATTCTGTTACAGGATTAAAAAATATGCTGGAGCCTACGCTGCTGCTATGGGTGGACTCGATGCACTGGTATTCACCGGAGGTATTGGTGAAAATTCTCCTGAAGTTAGAGGAGAAGTATGCAAGAATTTGGAGTTTATTGGTATAAAGCTCGATCAGCTAAAAAATGAAAACGGAGAAAACATTATCTCCGAAAGTTCTTCGAAAGTTCAAGTTTTTCGAATTCCAACGAATGAAGAATTGGTAATAGCAATCGATACTTCAAAAATTGTAGGTAATTCAGTAAAAAATTAAAATTAATTCCTTTATTTTAATTCCTGCCAATCGTTTTAAATTTAAACAAATTAAAAAAGGATAATGTGGAAACAGGTCTAAAGGATAAGACTGTTCTTATCACAGCATCTAGCAAAGGAATTGGAAAAGCAACTGCAGAATTATTTGCAGAAGAGGGTTGTAAGGTGGCTATATCTTCACGCTCTAAAGAAAATCTGCTTGTTACAGCCAAAGAATTGAGAGAAAAATACAACACCGATATTTTCTGGTCTGTTTGTGATCTGAACAAGCAGAAAGATATAGAGAATACATTTGCAGCGGTCAGTTCTAATTTTGGTAATATAGACATACTTGTAAATAACTGTGGCGGTCCTGTTCCTGGTTTATTTCAGGAACTTGAAGAAGAAGATTGGAATTTTGCTTATGAACAGGTGCTTCTAAGTGCAATTAGATTTTCAAAACTTGTTTTACCAGGTATGATGGCAAATTATTGGGGACGAATAATTAATTTAACATCAATTTCTGTAAAGCAGCCCGTTGATAATTTAATACTTTCGAATTCTCTTCGGGCAGGAGTTACCGGCTTTGCAAAATCTCTGAGTAACGAAATTGCAAAATTTAATATCACTGTTAACAATGTTGCAACCGGAATGACTTTGACAAGCAGGTTGTATGAACTCGCAGTAGTTGCAGGAAAAGAAAAAGGAAAATCTCATGAAGAAATCCTGGCTGAGATGGCAAAGCAAATTCCTCTTAATCGTCTTGCAAAACCTGAAGAGATTGCTTCAGTAGTTTTATTTCTTGCTTCAATACCGGCAAGCTATGTTACAGGTATAACCATTCAGGTTGATGGCGGATACACAAAAAGTATTTTTTAACTAAAAAAAAAGAAATAAGAATGAAATATCAGATTGAAATAATTATACCACCGGAAAAAATTCATGAAGAAGGTTTTTTCCGCTACATTGCTTCCAGAAAATTATCGGTAAGACCTGAGTCTATAACAGCAATTATACCGATCAGAAGGTCTATCGATGCGCGTAAAAGTCCGGTATTCCACATTTTTGCAGATGTTTACGTTGGAGAAAAACCTTCCATAGAGAAGCCGCATTACGTTTATAAACCAGTGGATGATAAGAAGAAAGCAATTGTAGTTGGATTGGGTCCTGCAGGAATATATGCTGCATTGAGATTGATTGAACTTGGGATTAAACCAATAATACTTGAACGTGGGAAAGACATTCAAACGCGGAGACGTGATTTAAAATCTCTGCAAAGTAAACAAATAGTTGATAATGATTCTAATTATTGTTTCGGTGAAGGCGGAGCAGGAACGTACACCGACGGAAAACTTTATACACGAGCTGTCAAGCGGGGTAATGTTTCCAAAATTTTGGAAATTCTTGTTCAGCATGGCGGGCACCCTGATATTCTTGTTGATACCCATCCTCATCTTGGCTCAAATAAATTACCAAAAATTATTGCTAATGTAAGACATACAATCTTAAATGCAGGTGGTGAGATACATTATTCTTCCAGAGTAACAGACTTTATCATAAAGAGTAAAAAGATAAAAGGAGTTGTTGTCAATTCCGATCAGGAATTTTTTGGCGATGCAGTTATTCTTGCTGCCGGTCATTCAGCAAGAGATATTTTTAAAATACTGGATAAACAAAAATTAAAAATTGAAGCTAAACCTTTTGCCATGGGTGTAAGAATCGAACATCCGCAGCCATTGATAAATGAGATTCAATACCATGTAAAAGTGAAACCGGAAAATCTTCCTTCTGCAAACTATAGTCTTGCTACTAATATTGATGGTGCGGGTGTTTACTCATTTTGTATGTGCCCCGGAGGGATTATAATACCAGCTATGACCGCACCGGGTGAAATTGTTGTAAATGGAATGTCAATGGAAAGACGAGATTCACCATTTGCCAATTCAGGTTTGGTTGTTGAAATAAAGGAACATGATTGGAAGCGATCTGAAGATGACAACTCTCCATTCAGTGCGTTAATTCTTCAGCAAAATTTAGAACAGCACGCTTACAGGCTTGCAGGAAATTCATTAGCTGCACCTGCACAAAAAGCAATTGATTTTCTTCAAGGAAAATTCACACAAATACTGCCAAAATCATCATACATACCAGGGCTTACTTCAGTAAGACTTGATGAAGAACTTCCATCATTCATAGTTCAAAGATTAAAATTAGCTTTAAAAGATTTTAACTACAGGATGAGAGGTTATCTTAGTGATGAAGCAGTAATGGTAGGTGTTGAAAGCAGGACAAGTTCTCCGGTCAGAGTTCCCAGAGACCGGGAAACTTTTATGCACGTTGAATTAAATGGATTATTTCCATGCGGTGAAGGTGCTGGGTATGCTGGCGGGATTGTTTCTTCTGCTATTGATGGCGAGAATTGTGCAAATGCTGTTGGCAGATTTCTAAACCAGAATATCAATGCTGCACATGCTAAATAAAAAGCCCGATAGATTTTTCCATCGGGCTTATCAGATGTCTGACAGGAGGCTGAAGTCAGACAGACTGTAATTCTTTTTCGTTTACAGTTTTTTCTTCTTTGTTAACTTTGTTGAATTCTGCAAGTATTTCTATTTTTATTTCATTACTTACAACAACACCACCAGCTTCAGTAAGCGCATTCCATTGTAGTCCATAATCGAATCGGTTTACTTTTCCACGAACTTCGAATCCTGCAACTTCAGTCCCACCGAATCCTGTGACAACACCGTTAAATATCACATCGAGAGTTATCTCTTTAGTTATTCCTCTGATCGTAAGATTTCCTTTAACCTGATATTCATAATCAGATAATCTTTTTATCGAAGTAGAAACGAAAGTCATCTTCGGATGGTTCTCAGAATCAAAAAAATCTGCTGATTTCAAGTGAGTGTTTCTCTGATCATTATTCGTATCGATGCTTTTTACATCTGCTTCAAATTTAACCTTTGCATCTGTGAAGTCTTCCTTCTTTGATTCTATTGTAGCATCAAAAGTTTTAAAATTACCTCTTACAGTTGAAACCACAAGATGCTTTGCTTTAAAATTTATCTCGGAGTGTGCCGGGTCTATTTTCCATATTGACATTGTATTTTCCTTTCTATTTTATTGACTTTATTTGTTAAACATCTGCACCAAAGTTATTACAATATAAATGGCAATGCATTCACTTATGTTAAAAAATGAAGTTAACATATGATAACTTTTTTTTGTTATGCTGAATTGATTTCTCCGAAGGAGTCCTTTGGACAGCATCTTAATATTCAGAACAGATTCCAGATTAAACCTGCTTGACAGCAAGGCAGGTTCGGAAAGACAATTCTGAAAATTATTTCTGTGAAAGCTCTTTTCGAATTCTGCTTAAAGATTGAGGTGTAATTCCAAGATAAGAAGCAATCTGGTTTTGTGGGACTATTTCAAAAAGTTTTGGATAGGTTTGGATAAACTTCAGATAGCGTTCTTCTGCAGATGTGCTGAGTGAATCAACAATACGCTGATTGTTTGCAACATGGTTTGATTCTATCAGTATCCGGAAAAATCTTTCCATCTTTGGGCATTTATCAAGTAATTCATCTCTGGCTTCTTTTTCAAGAAGCAGAAGCTCTGAATCCTGCAAGACATCAATATTAAATTCAGCAGGTTTTCCCGAAAGGAAGCTGTTAAGATCCGAAACCCACCAGTCTTTAATTGCAAACTGAACAATGTGTTCTAAACCTTTGTTGTCAATGGAGTAGATTCTCAAACATCCCGAATTTACAAAACCGATATATCTGCAGACTTCACCTTCATTCAATAAAAATTGTTTCTTCCTGAGTTTCTTCGGAATAAAATAAGTTTTTATTATTTCAAATTCTTCATCCGAAAGTTGTACTCTTTTTTCAATATGTTTACGAAGCAGCTCAAACATTTTTATCGAAAGTTTGTTGATATTTTTTCTTCTTACTTCCTTTATAACTATCTATCTGCAAAAGTAGCCCTTCTAATTTACCATTGTCCAGCGGAATTCTTTTAGTTGTTTTAAGTCCGATAAATTTACGAAGCTCAGGATTTCCGGTATAAATGAAAGCTGAAGTTCCGGCACATTTTGTTTTAAGAAAATCACCAAATACTTTATAGAGATTTTGTACTTCCTCAGATTCACCAAGCCGCATTCCATAAGGAGGATTTGTTATTAGTGTTCCGCTCTCAAATTCTTTTATTTGATCAAATGATGTTGAAGAAAGTTCTACTGCATCAGAATAGGGGAGACGAGATAAATTTTTCCTGGCAATTTTTATAGCATCCGGCGATTTATCACTTCCACGTATAATGTTTTTTAATAATGGACGAACATTACTGTCGGAATCTGCTTTCACTTTATTCCATTCATTACGGTTGAATTCGGGTAAATTATAAAATCCAAATTTCTTTCGAAGCGCTTGTGCAGGAATTCGGCAATAATGCATCAATGCCTCACAGAGAATCGTTCCTGAACCGCACATTGGATCGTACAGAGTATTTTGACCATCCCATTTACTGATTCTTATTATTGCTGCTGCAAGAGTTTCCTGCATCGGAGCCTCACCAGCAAGAAGCCTGTATCCTCTTTTGTGAAGTGATTCACCAGAAGTATCTAAACTTATTGTGGCTGTATCTTTTTCAATGTGTAAGTTGAAGCGTACATCAGGATTAACAACTTCAACATCAGGACGTTTTCCGTTTTTTGATCTGAAATAATCTGCGATACCGTCTTTCAAACATTGAGATGCGTAGAGCGAGTTATTGATTCTGCTATTGGAAACAGAAGCGCTGATAGAAAATGTTTTTTTTAGAGAACAAAAATCTTCCCAGTGAATTTTTTTTGATTTCTGATATAAATAATCTGTACTTCTGCAAGGAAAAGTAATTAATGGTGCAAGAATTCTCGATGCTAATCTTGATGTGTAATTAATTTTGTAGAGAGTTTGAAGATCGGCTTTGAAATAAACTCCTTTATATGCGACTTCTGTTTCTTTTGCACCAAGCTCAATTAATTCTTCTTGGCAGATGTTCTCCATCTTACCAGTAACCTGTGCAAAGAATCCATTTGTCTTATACTCGTACATAATAATAGTAATTTATTTAGTTACTAATCAAATTTAATTCTTCGAGTATTCGGTAAACTATTTCAATTCTCGCTTTAGCAAAATCAGGATTATCGTCATCGGATGACTGGATACAATTAGCAAAATAATAGACATTGCCTTTTGTCTCGACATAACCAACATACCAGCCAATATTTAATTTATCCTGATCACCCCAGCCTGTTTTTGCGCGAACAATATAATCATGAGTTTCTTTTGTTATCATTATTTTTTTAACTATATCAATGGATCGCTGAGAGAAGGGAAGCTTATTATCGTGAAGTTTTCTTAAAAAATAGATCTGCTGTTCGGGAGAAACCCGAAGTCCACCTGTCAACCAGAACTGATCAATTCCACCTGATGTATCAGTATTTCCGTACTCAGTTTTATCTAACCAGTATTTCATTCGCTCACCGCCAACTCTTCTGGCGAGTTCCTGGTAGTACCAGACAGTTGAATTTTTGAATGCAGTTTTTAAATCCTGATCCTGATTCCACGCAGGTATTCGTCGCATCAAACTATCCCAGGGTAATACATAATTTTCGTCTTCTATAACTCCTGTTTCCAAACCAATTAATGAATTACAAATCTTAAAAGTTGAGGCTGGAGTAAATGGAGTTGTAAATTGGGACTCATTATAAAAAATATATTCATCATTATTCTGATCATAAAGAACAAAAGAACCAGCGACATTGTATTGTTCATAAAATTTTTTTAAGTCATCTTTTGTTTCTGAGGTTTGTGCAAAAGAGCAGCAACATTGTATCAAAACAGCAAAGATTAAAAAGTGATTTGAGATTTTCATTTTCCCGGTAAAATTTTATTGTTAAAGATACAAATAAAAAAGGCGATCTAAAGATCGCCAAAAAACAAAAATAGATTTTAAAAGTTTTTTCTATTTCATAAATAACATCTTGATTACTTTAGAATATGTTTTGTTTGATGAAAGCGATTTTGCTGTCATCTTAACGAAATAAACTCCGGAAGAAAATTTTTCTGCATTCCAGGTTTTTTGATATGAACCTTTCTGTTGAATACCGGCTGTGATTGAATCAATTTCCTTCCCGATTGAATCATAAATACGGATTGTTACTTCACTCTCTTCAGGAAGATTATACTTTATTATTGTGGTTGGGTTGAATGGATTTGGATAATTCTGTTCAAGTGAATATTCAGTAGGATTAATTTGATTTTCAACCGAAGTAACTGTTGGCACAAAACGATAAATTTTTCCATTAAAAGATGTCCAGTAAAGTTCTTTATTTTCATCAACACCGAAAGAACCAAGTCCACCGGAAGTAGTCAACAATAATTGATTTGTTGCTGGATTAATTCCATCATAAGTCAATGCCCAGATTTTATTTGAGCAATAATCTCCATAAATATATTTTCCTTCAAGTTCCGGGACAGTAGAACCTCTGTAAACATAACCGCCGGTAATTGAACATTCAGGACTATGATCATATTCCCATATAGGGAAAATATATTCAGGATAATTACAACCTGACATAATATTTGTATGATTACCTTCATAACAGCGCCAGCCGTAATTTTTTCCATTTTCGATTATATCAATTTCTTCCCAGGCATATTGACCAACATCGCCAGCCCAAAGCCAGCCGGTTTCAGGATCAAAGCTGCAGCGCCACGGATTTCGCATACCCCATGCATAAATTTCTTTTTTAATATTTACATTAGTGGAGTCATAAAATGGATTTGTCTGCGGAACAGCATAAGGAGTTCCGCCATCTACATCAATTCGTAAAATTTTTCCCAGCATAGTATTTATTCTCTGACCATTATTATCAGGATCATTACCAGAGCCGCCATCACCTGCTGCGATATACAGATAGCCATCATTTGGTCCAAATCCAATCCATCCGCCATTATGATTCTGGTAAGGCTGATTGAATGTTAAAATTTCAAACTCACTGTTCTTATCGGCTGAATCAGGGTTGCTTGTAACCTGAAAACGTGAAATTACTGTTCTCAAATTCGGATCATCCGTTGTATAATTCACATAAAAGTAACCATTGTTTTTATAATCAGGATGAAATGCTAATCCTAATAAACCCATCTCACCACCTGATGTAACTCTGTCGGTAATATTCAAAAATACTTTTGCTGAAGAACTGGTGGATGAATTTGGAAATACTTTGATTCTTCCTGATTGTTCAACGATAAAAATTCTGTTGGTACTATCACCTGCATCAGTTAAAAATATTGGGCTGTTGAATGACAGATTAGGAAATGCATTCTGCTGAGTAAACTGAGCATTGATATTCAAAGCTGATATGCAAATTAAAATACACACCCACAAAAAATTCTTTTTCATTTCTTGTTCCTTTTTTTAGTTGGTTTCTTTACTTTTTCATTTTCGTCCGGCGCTTTATCTAATTCAGATTTGAATTTGATAAAATCATAACCGTTTGCATCAGCTTTAGCTATAAGCTCATTATATTTTTCAAAATTATCTTTTACATTTTTGATTATTTCTTTTTCGATCTCTGATTTTTTAAACTTGCTGCTGTTATCTTTATTATCGTTTAAATTCGATTGTAAAGCTAACAGATGAAATAAAAGTATCCACTTTGCAAGTTCCTCAAAATTTTCCTTATTAAAATATGTTTTACCTTCAAACTCATTTACACGAAGAAAATTATGAACAATATTCTCGCCAAGCAATACTTTAATCAAAGGCAGAAAATTGTTTTTGTTCAGGTCAGATTTAACTGTCACTTTTGTCTTTTTGTCGTCTGGTGATACAATTCGTTTTTGCTTTTCGAACAGGAAAGATGATATTAAAACTTTAATAAGTTCTGTTGTCAGATGAAAACTAGAACCGTTAACCTGCTTTTGAAAAAGATTTTTAATTGGTTTTGAAAATAAAAGTTCGTCAAAGAGTTTTTTTATTTTTTGATGATCGGACTTTTTAACGAAGAGTTGTTTCAGCAGCAATACATTAACGAAAGTTAAATACTCTTTCCTTTTTTCAATTTTACTGTTCACCGGAAGAATTTCATCACAACTTTTCATCCATTTAGCTGCATTTTTTCGATTGTTCTGAGCAATCCATAGTTGAAAGAAATTCCTGCTGTTTGAAAGATCTTTCTGAAAATTCTTTTTCACTTTATCCGGTTTAGTTTTACTATCGAAGTAATTACTGAATTCAGTTACAAGATTATCAAGCTCTTTATCCATTTTACCCGGCAATGCAACAGCTTCATCTTTCTTTTTCTTATCAGGTTTGTGAAGAAGATAAATTCTTATTTTTTCCATGTTATCGTAAGAAAAGAAATTTTCATACTTCAAATGAAGCGGAAGCAATTCCATTTCCTTCAAAGCTTCATCAACCGAAGTTACTCCCTTTCCGTTCAGAAGAGTATATAGCTTTTCAAATTTTCTTTCAGCATCATAGATCTCTTGAAATTGCAGACAAACTCTGTACTGATATCCGAACAAATGAATTTTAAATCCCTGTTCAGCAATTTCTTTCCCTGATAACAGAAACTGAAGTTGAGTTCTGTGATCTGTATATATGTAATAGTATTCTTTTGAAGATTTGAAGTTGAGCAATTCTGCTATATGATGTGGTCTTTTCATTCCTCCATTACCTGATATCATTTTTGGATGTGAAAAGATAATACTTCCTTCAGTTTCAAAATATGAATTGTTGTAAAGAACCAGAGCTGAATCGTTTCCTGACTTGTTGCTAAATGCATAAACACTATTATTAACATCACCATGCTTATCAAGAAAATCATACAACTCAAAATTTTCTACCTGGTTGAAAAGATACCGCATCTTCATTAATGGAAATAATTCTTTAGTATGTCTCCAGACAAGATGTTCATCTGCGTTTTCTTTATAATATGATTGCTTATACTCCATCCCATATTTTTCTGAGAATCCTTCAATCTGTCCGTGACCAAACATCGGTAAACCGGGCATAGTAAGCATCATTACAGCAACTCCAAAATATTTATCACCTTTACCGAATTGATTTATAGCCGTTTCCTCATCGGGATTACTCATAAAATTTACATATCGTTTCAGAATTTCCGGATTAAATTCAAGCGTGTTAATAATCAATTGCCGGTACTTTTCATTTTCTTCTTTCATCATCATATGCATAAAAGCACTGTTGTAAACTCGATGCATCCCGAGGGTTCGGACAAAATAACTTTCCATCAGCCAGAATGCTTCAGCAAGCAGAAGAACATTAGGCATAGTTGAATTTATTCTATCAACAACTTCTCTCCAGAATTCATTTGGCATAATCCGATTGAACTCTTCAATCGTCATCGAATAATCTGTTCTTGATGGAATTGCGCCACCGGAACCGGGTGCAGGAAACCAAAGTCGTTGATAATGTTTTTTTGCAAGAGTCATCGCTGCATCGAATCGGATGATCGGAGTTTTTCTTGCTACGTGCATAATCGTTTGAATCAGTGATTCGCGAACTTCAGGATTCAAAAGATTTAATTGTGCGGTGTCATTCCATGGCATATTTGTTCCATCATTGCCATGATAAATATATTTTACCGAACCTGTATATCTGTCTCTTCTTTGAAAAACCACAGCCGCATCCTTTCGGCTGTAATACTGATCTTCAATTCTGATTTCAACTCTGTCATCTTCAGAAAGATTCTGTCCATTGAAGGTATAATTTGGATAGGGTGGTTCATTTCTCTGAAGAAAATAATCTGGTTTATCTATTACCCATTTTGAAAATATTCCCATGTGGTTTGGAACCATGTCACTTGCCATTCTGATTCCACGCACCCATGATCTGTCTTTTAAATTCTGAAATGCCCGCTCGCCGCCAAGTTCTTCTGCAATAACATAATCATATAGTGAGTACGCGGACGAAACTGCGGAGATGTTTCCTGTCAGATGTTTTATTTTTTGTGAAGCCGAACTACGCTCCCAGATTCCGATTAACCAAAGAGCATTAAAATTCCATCTTGCAAGCTGATCAAGTTCTTCATCGGGAATCTGATCGAGTTTTTTAATTTCTCTTTTATATTTAATTGAAAGCTGATGCAGCCACACGTAAACATTCTTTGCTATCATCACAACTTCCGGGATCCAGCCAACGTCTTCAGTGAATTTTTCATACTCGAGATAAAATCGTCTTTCATCTTCTGAAAGTTTTTTCTCTGCAGAAAGTTTATCCCTGATTATTCTTAATCTTTCAAGATCTTCATCATAAGTTGGTACGGGAGGAGTTCCTTTTTCGCCGCCTCCGTGAGGCACGAATAGTTTGTAATCTTCCCTGATAAGATCAACTCCGCGGAGAAGTCTGTTTAGAAGATCATCACCCAGATATGCACCCCATTCAGTTCTGACAAAATCAAGCTGCTTTTCAAGATCAAACGGATTTGATGAAATCGGTTTTCGCAAAAGTTTGAAGAGAGGAAGTCCACCCAGTCTTGTTGGAATTTCATTATCAAAAAACTTTTCTGTTTTTTCAATCAACTGTTTGTAATTTGTTTTAAGAGAAAGATTATCATCAGCATACAATTCACGAAGATTTGAAGCAGCAGGATTACTGTTTTCCATATAAAGAAGAATTATTTCCTCAAGAATAATTTCTTTATTTGGTTTACCCGAAGTGTTCCTTCTCAAATATTCTTCGGAAGTAATTATTTTATTATAGACTGACAGTGGAGGGAATTCTTCAACAAATGCCAGAATAGTTTTTTCAAATCCGGTTTCACTGATTTCGTTTTTTAGATGTATGATTGCTTTTCCGAAAACTCCGGGATTGTCACTTTCTTCATACTTTCTCATTAATAAATGGAATATTTCGTGAAGCAAACCGAGTGCATTTATCTGTCCCGCGGTCACGAATTGGTCATTTCCTTCTTCTCTTCTTTTTGAATTTATTTTTTCCGAAAGAATCCGTGACTGCTGATAATCTGCAAGAATTACTTTTCCGGTAACCGAGAATAGCGATTGCTCAAGCTCGTATTTTTCTCTTGCCGCTTTTGATATGTGAAAATCAAATTTTAACATTTTATTGAATTAAAAATCCTGTGAATAAATATTCCGTCTGGTGTAATAGAAAAAACAAACAGAATAGCCGGAGATTTGTGTGTAAATATAATAAATTGATTTGGAAGATGAAGGATAGAAACAAACCCAATTCCTTTACAGCAAAATAACACTCTGAGGAATTGAGTTTGTGTAATTCACACAACTACATTTTATGCAGCGCGGCACTGCCGCCAACCCAGGTTTTGTTTTTATTGAAATCAACTCCCATCATCTTTCCTTTACTTTGTCTTATTAAATTATTGACAAGTATTGGTACTTTATCATACAAATACATCATCCTTATTTCAACTTTGGCTTTTTCGTCGGGAGTTTCAATCAACGGAGCGTATTCAACTTTTTCCTGCAGAATATAATTTTCAGGATCTTTTATTTCATCGAGCATTTGTTTTGTTACATCAACTTTAACTCCGAGTCCGGCAAAAGAGAAGAGCGGTTTTAAAACATAATTTTCCAGATCAGCAGGATAAGTAGTGAGATTACGCAGGTAAAAACATTTCGGAACGTACTCACCTTTAAGTACCGGCAGTGAATACTTGCTTATTTTATAAAACCAGTTCGGGTGAGGAACCCAGGTAACGTTCAGTTCTTCTTGCAAATCAAAATTGAAATTCTTTTCGGTCCTGCTGAGTTCATCAAATATTACGCGGTTGTAGATTCTTTCAATCGGAATTTCTTTTTTATTTTTTTTGTAGAACAATTTATTCCCACGTTTGATCAAATCTGATATACAGACTTCACTAACACCAATTAACTTTTCTGTTGCAGCGAAATCAATTCTCGTTTTTTGTTTCTCAGGTTCTATTTCCAGTAAAATAACATTTGCAGGATCAGCATCAGCAACGATTACTTCGCGAAGCATTTCAATATATTTCTCTGGTGTAATTCCGTTGAAGTATGTTGTAAAGTTTTCAGGAATATCAAAATGATTTCTGATTTTTCTTTCGAGGAAATATTGATATCCATACAGAGTCGGAAATCCCTGAAGCTCAATCAGCTTCGGATAAAATCCATCTTTTTCATTTTTGCAGATTGCAAAATCAAAAACAAATAATTCAGGATGGTCAGTTTCTCCCGGAATATTCAGATGTGGAGGAACAGCGTCTCTCATCTTCACCTTGAATTCAGAACTCGTTACTTGCATGCAGAGTTCGTTGCAGGCTTTCAAAAGTTTTGCTATGAGTTCATCACTTAAGAAAAGGGGAGTTTCAGAAATACGAAAGTCAGACGGATACTTTAATGAAGTATTAATGTCTTTAAGGAAAGCATCATACTTTTTTTGAGTGAATTCCTGGTTGAATTTTTTGCGTAGTTCTGGTATCATATTTCTCTTTATGCTGTCATTGCGATCCGGTAGCTGCCGGATCGCAATGACATACTTGTATTTACTTCACCATGACTTTGCTTAACTCTTCAATCGCATTTTTCAGAAATGACGGAAGGACAGTCATTCTTGTTTTTTTAATCGTATCAGGCCGTTCAAGAATTTTTATCATCCCGAAATATCTTTCCTCACCGTACTTTTCAACAACCTGTTTCTTTCTTTCATCCTGTTTGAAATGATATAGCATACTTTCCGGGTCAGCTTCAGGATGAAATTGAGTGCCGACAATCTCAGATGAAATTCTCACAGCAGCAAGTGCAGGTTTTGCTTGTTCGTTATCATCAACAATTTCGTACGATAGAATTTTCGCTCCAAGTTCATCAATAACTGTTTTATTTGGATTAACAACCTGAAACTGACGAATATCGGCAGCATAAAATGGATTTGATAGTCCAGAAAATATCAGATCAGATTTTCCTTCATCAGTTAATGTGAATGGCATCACTCCAAATGATTTTGAATGACGCTGATTAACTGTACCGAATTTGAAAAATCTCCCCATCATCTGGAATGAATGACAGATGAAGAACAAATATTTCTTTCTTTCAGAATTAGATTGGTTGTGGTCCCAGATTTTTTGAATAATGTTGAAGTAATCTTTTTCCCACAGAGTACCTTCACCTTCAAACGGACTTCCGGGTCCGCCCGATGAAATGAAGATATCATTTTCAATTCCGGGAACTTCATCTTTGTATCTGGTATCAAAAACTTTATAAGATATTTCAATTTCATTATTCCTAGCTTTAGCTTCAGAAACAATTTCCTTAATACACCGCATTCCTTCATTGCGTTCATTATTATAGAGATCTATTGTTGCAATTTTAATCACAGCCTAACCCCCAACCCCTTCCCAAAGGGAAGGGGAGTTATTTTAATTAATTCTTTTATGCAAAAATTTGTGTTCATTTAGAAAGTTTAATTATGAAAAAAATAAAATTAATTCCTCTCCCTTTGGGAGAGGCTAGTCCAAAGGACTCCTTCGGAGGTGTGGGCATCACAACCCAATATGAGTTTCCTGAATTAAAAAATCAACTACAGATTTTGTATCACCCGATTGCTCATATACTTTTAACTGACGGTCAGCACCTGTTCCCATTTCCAGAATCTTTTTAACATAATGAACCTCTTCTTTTGAACCAAGTTCATCAACTACATCATCAATAAAATCAAGAAGTTCGCCGACAAGAAATTTAAAGTCAACTTCTTCCTGCTTACCAAAGTCAATTAATTTTCCATGAATACCATAACGTGCAGCACGCCATTTATTTTCCGCAATTAAAGCTCTTCTGTACAATCTGAAACCAAGATTCTGTTTTATTAATTTGTACAGTTTCGCAACCACAGCCTGCATAATTGCTGCAAGACAAATTGTTTCATCGATTCTCATTGGAATATCGCAGATACGAAATTCCAGTGTGTTGAAATATGGATGCAGACGAATATCCCACCAGATTTTTTTTGCATCGTCAATACATTTTGTTTTTACCAGAAGCTTTACATAATTGTCGTACTCAGCTATGCTTCCGAAGTAATCCGGTATTCCTGTTCTTGGAAAACGATCAAAAACTTTGCTTCGGTAAGATTTAAATCCGGTATTTCTTCCCAGCCAGAAAGGTGAGTTTGTTGATAAAGCAAATATATGTGGAAGAAAATATCTGGCAGCATTCATAACGTGAATAGCAATTTCTCTGTCATCAATACCAACGTGTACGTGAAGACCGAAAATTAAATTCGCCCGTGCAACCTGCTGATAATTGGTTATTATTTCCTGATATCGCGGATGTTCAGTTATCTTTTGATCTTTCCAGTGTGAAAAAGGATGAGTTCCGGCTGCAGCAATTCTTAAATTATTTTTTGCAGCAAGCTTTGCTAATTCCTGGCGGAGTTTTGTTACCTGATTTCTTGCATCGTGAATATCTTTACAAATATCAGTACCGATTTCAACAACAGATTGATGCATTTCAGCTTTTACTTTTTCGGCAAGAATTATTTTACCTTCTTCAATTATCTGTTGTATGTGTGATTTCAGTTCGCCGGTATTCGGATCAACGATCTGAAATTCTTCTTCAACACCGAGCGTAAACAATCCGGCTTCTGCCATAAAATTATTTCACCTTAACTTTCACTTAAAGGAGTATTAGTAGCAAATGATTTTATAAATGTTCCCCATGTTAAATTATTCTGACCAGCTTTGTGAGCTTTTGCTCTTCGTATTGCCATGTTTGCAGCAGCTTCAACTATCCAGTTGAAATTTTCTTCACCGACAGAATTTTTATCCGCATCAGGTGCAGGATTACAGAAATCGATTGCATAAGGAATTCCATCCCTCACTGCAAGCTCAATTGTATTAAAATCATATCCAAGTGCATTACTAATTGTTGTTATTGACTTATTCAACTTTTCTAATAATGTTTTATCAATCGGTTTCGGATTTATTACATATCTTAAATGATGAGGCTGTTTTGGATCATAACGCATAATGTGAAAATCTTTTCTATCGAGAGCATAACATCTGAAATATTCTGTGAATTTTATTTCTTCCTGAAGCATCATCACAAGCTGACCAGTTTCATTGTACGCTTTGAAAAAATCATCGGGCGATTCCAGACGATAAACATTTTTCCAGCCACCACCAGCAAACGGTTTGAAGTAAGCAGGAAATCCAACATAGCTGAACATTGCATCCCAGTTCAACGGATAATCAAGATTTCTGAATGAGTTTGCGTTTGTATCATCAGGATGCTGGTTTGATGGAAGCAATACAGTTTTTGGTACAGCAACATCCATCTTTGTCATCAATGCATTGTTGAAAAACTTTTCGTCTGCACTCCACCAGAAAGGATTGTTGATTACTGCAGTTCCATTCAATGCAGCATTTTTCAGGAAAGCTCTGTAGAAAGGAACGTCCTGTGAAATTCTGTCGATGATAACATCATATCCGCTTGGGTCGCCCTGAATTACTTTATCAATTTTAACAAACTCAGCGGTAATTCCTCCGCCTTTGGCGGACTCATTTTTTGAGTTTACTCTTTCAACAAATGCAGGTGGAAAAGTAGTTTCCTGCCCGAATAATATTCCTATTTTTTTCATTTAGCTCCTGAATTTTCAAAATTAAATTATTTTTTATTCTGATGATTTGGCTTAGTTATGAGATTAGTTTTTCTCTAATAATTTATGGGCAAATATATTAAAAAAGGAAGGATTTTCAAGGATTGCGAAAAGAAGTTGTTTAATAAAAAGCAATGGACATGACACTTCATTTTGTGGAATTATTGAATAAGACTATTGATACTATTTACTTTGGCAGTTGATCATATTACATTTGAGCAGTAGTTTTTTAAGGTTAAAATCCTTATGAACATTTTCTTGGCACTTTATTTAACTCTTTCTCTGTTGGCGATAGAATCCAGTCTCAACGATGAGGAAAGCAGAATGATTTCCTCTATTAAAAATTTTCTGCGCCAAAATAATATTTATCTTCTTTTCACACAGCTTTTCTTTCCCACAAATTTTTACCCAACCGGTTTTACACAATATGAAAATAAGCAAAACAAATTCTTGACCAACAATTATAAAAACCAATGAAACCAAAATTTTACATAAATAAAATCTTAATTAGTGGACTACTCCTTTACACTTTTTTTCACATAAGTTATGCACAAGATAGTCTATACCTAATAGGCACAATTACTGGTGAATCAACAGAGCAACGAATTGACGTTGCTGTAAGAATCGGCGATGTAAACGGAGACGGATACGATGATTTCGTAATATCAATGAGAACAGGGAATACCACGAGTGACCAAGCTGTTGTAAAACTTTACTTAGGTTCTGCAAATTATGATTTGAATACGGATGTAATTTTTCATTATCCAGGAAGTGACAGCTTGAATGACTTTGGTGGAAGATATGGTATTGGTGATATAAATGCTGATGGATATAATGAATTTGTACTAACAGGCGTTTTCGGAGATTGGGTTTTTCCCAAAGGAAAAGTTTTTTTGTACTACGGTGGTGAAATAATAGATACAATACCTGTAAATGAATTTTATCAGCCAAATGCAATTCAGGATTTTTTTGGGGAAACAAACTCTATGGGTGATATAAATAATGACGGTTATGATGATTTTGTTATCAGTTCGCCATACAACTGGACTGATGGAAAGGGATATGTTTATCTTTTCTGGGGAGGCGACACAATTTCCTGGAACAATAGCATAACGTTTACAAGTGATACATTGGAAGATTTTTTTGGGTCAAGTGTTGAGAGTATTGGGGATATAAATCAAGATGGTTTTAATGATATAGCAATTGGAGCTATAGGTGGTCCTTCTGGGTATGATACCAGTAAAATATATATCTACTATGGTGGATTCCAAATGGATAATGCACCAGACACAATGCTTATATCTAACGAATTAGGAGATTATTTTGGGGAAATAATAAAGAATGCCGGGGATTTAAATGGTGATGGGAGAATTGATTTTTGTATTTCAAAGGGTCAAGACATTCTTATTTATACTTTTGGATTAGAGAATCCGTTAAGGATAAATAGCGGTTATAGCCTAGATGCAGGTAGCGATATTAATAAAGATGGTTACGACGATATTTTAATTGGGGATGACTGGAAAATAAAAATATACCTTGGTTCAGAACCTTTTGATACAACTTATGATTTAATTATAGTTGATATAGATTCAATTGGTTTTGCTCCATATATATCTTTTGCAGGAGATATAAATAATGACAGGTATGATGAAATATTTGCTTACGCTCCAAACTATCCTGATACTGAAAATCCCGTAGGGAAAGTTTTTATTTACTCATATAATAAAATCAGTGAAGTGAAAGATGAAATAGATAATGCTCCTAATAATTTTTTCCTCTCTCATAATTATCCTAACCCTTTCAATCCGAGCACTACTTTGTCATTCGTCATTGGACACCAGTCTTTAGTATCACTGAAGATATACGATATTCTTGGAAGGGAAATTACTACTCTCGTTAATGAAGAAAAACCTTCGGGAATTTATGAGATTGAGTTCAATGCAACTAACCTTTCTAGTGGTATTTATTTTTATCAACTTCAAGCTGGCAACTTCATTTCAACAAAGAAACTTGTTTTGCTTAAATAAATTCATTACCATTAAATAATTTCCATAGTTCAATACCCATCTTATTAGAATTTAAATTGATATTCTTTTACGATTGAGCTATTTTTAGCCTGATGAGTAAACAGGATTCACAAACCAACAAGTTACCCAAAGAAAATCAAGCCGGACGAGACGGACAAACTCCATTAATGTCTCAGTATTTAAGAATTAAGGAAGCTAATCCGGATACAATTTTGCTTTTCAGAGTCGGTGATTTCTTCGAAACATTTGAAAACGATGCGAAAATTGCTTCAAAAGTTCTTGGTATCACCTTAACCAAAAGAGCGAACGGTGCGGCAGAAGATGTTCCGCTTGCAGGATTTCCTCATCACGCAATTGATTCCTATTTGCCAAAGCTTGTTCGTGCTGGTTACCGTGTAGCTGTCTGCGAGCAGATGGAAAATCCAAAATTTGCAAAAGGGATAGTAAAAAGGGAAGTGATTGAAGTCGTAACTCCCGGTGCAACTCTCTCGGATAAGCTTCTCGATCACAAAAAAAATAATTACCTGCTTTCTGTTTTTATCAAAGATGAGGTTGCAGGAATTTCATTTACGGATGTTTCTACAGGTGAGTTCTTCACATTTGAAGTTCCGGAATCAGATCTTCAGCAGCAGATTGAATCGATCGCACCGGCAGAAATTCTTATTCAGAAAAAAGAAAAAGATTATCTCACTCCGGTTATCAGCAATATCAATTCTTCAATCCGCATTACAAAAATGGATGACTGGATTTTCAATTATGATTATGCGAATGAACTTTTGCTCAATCATTTCGGAACTGTTACGTTAAAAGGATTTGGTATCGAGCATCTTCAAAACGGAATTGTTGCAAGCGGTGCTGCTTTAAATTATTTGCAGGAAACTCAAAAAGTAAATCTCACTCATCTCAACCGAATTTCGCTTTACAATCCTTCCGAATATATGATACTTGATTCTTCAACAAGAAGAAATCTGGAAATCAGTTACTCGATGCACGGAGATGGAAGAGAAGGTTCTCTTATTTCAATTCTTGACAAAACAACCACAGCAATGGGCGGAAGACTTTTGAAGAAATGGATTTCTGCACCATTGAGAGATCTGAAAAAGATTCAAAGCCGTCTCGATAGTGTTGAAGAATTATTGAAGAATAAATCACAGCGAAAGAAAATTGAAACTGAATTGAAGGAAGTCGGCGATATTGAAAGAATCATTTCAAGAATCTGTACAGGCAGAGCAAATCCGAGAGAAGTTGTTGCATTAAAAACTTCCCTAAAAAAAATACCGGCTATAAAAGAACATCTATCAAATTTTAAGACAGATGCTTTGTCAAAAACTTCACGAGAACTCAATCCACTTGAAAATTTAGTTGAAAGAATTCAGAATGCAGTTATTGATTCTCCACCTGCGACATTAGTTGATGGTGGAGTTATACGGAATGGTTTCAGTCCTGAACTTGATGAACTTAGAAACATTGCTTTCCACGGAAAAGATTGGATTGCAAAACTCCAGAAAACCGAAAGAGAACGAAGTGGAATTCCATCTTTAAAAGTAAGCTTCAACAATGTTTTCGGTTATTACATTGATATCAGCAATGCACACAAAGAAAAAGTTCCCGAAAATTATATTAGAAAGCAAACGCTTGTTAATTCTGAAAGATATATCACGCCAGAATTGAAAGAGTATGAAGATAAAATTCTGAATGCTGAGGAAAAGATTCACGAACTTGAATCAGAACTCTTCGATGAACTTAGAAAGTTTGTTGCTGCTGAAGCAGTTGCGATTCAGAATAATGCAAGAATGATTGCTTTAATTGATTGTTTGATCTCATTTGCAGAATGTGCAGAAGCATATAAATATTCAAAGCCGGAAGTTCACGATGGAGCAGAGCTTGAAATAATTGATGGACGACATCCTGTTGTTGAACAGATTCTTCCACCGGGAGAAAAGTTTAAACCGAATGATTGTGTTATTGATAATAAAAATGATCAGATAATTTTATTAACCGGACCGAATATGGCTGGCAAATCTGTTTATCTCCGACAGATTGGATTGATCGTTCTGATGTCACAGATTGGTTCATTCGTTTCTGCAAAAAGTGCAAAGGTTGGATTGGTTGATAGAATTTTTACCCGTGTTGGTGCAAGCGATAACATCACTTCCGGTGAAAGTACTTTTCTTGTGGAGATGCAGGAAGCTGCAAATATTTTGAATAATGCTTCGTCTAAAAGTTTGATATTGCTTGATGAGATTGGAAGAGGAACAAGTACGTTTGACGGAATTTCAATCGCATGGGCGATCACAGAATATCTTCACGATAATAAAGATGTTGCCGCAAAAACTCTTTTCGCAACACACTATCACGAACTGAATGAGATGGCTGATCTTTTTCCTAAAATAAAAAATTATAAAGTTGAAGTACGTGAATATGATGACAAAGTAATTTTTCTTCACAAAGTAAATCCCGGAAGAGCAGATCACAGTTATGGAATTCAAGTTGCACAGATGGCAGGACTTCCGGCTTTTGTAACTAATCGTGCAAAAGAAATACTTCAGAATCTCGAAAGCAAAGAATTAACTCCGTATGAACTGAAGAAAGAGAAACTAAGAAAACTGCAAATACCTGAAAATCAAATGAGCATATTTGAATATCAGGATGATAAGCTGCGTGGTGAGTTAAAAGACCTTGAAATCGAAAAACTTACTCCGCTTGAAGCACTGAACAAATTAAACGAGTTGAAAAAGAAAGTAAAGAAAGAGAGTTAAAGGATAGATGCACTTGAATTATATTAAAATGATTTCAATCTCATTTTTAATTCTGATACTTGTAACAACCGCTTGTAATGAAAACCGGTTGTACGATCCTGAAATAAAAAAATATGTTGATGAACTGATCAAAGAAAGAAAAGAAAAAGATTACAGTTTACAGTTTGATCCTGGCTCGCCTTTTAACAGAGATACAACAATATCCTTCCAGCCTTTGAAATATTATGAACCAAATCCTGAATTCATTTTCAAATGTAAGTTAATTCAATTTGATGTGCAGGACACTGTTCAAATTTTAGGAACGCGCGGTGAAACCAGACCTGCAATCTTACTTGGGTATCTTGAGTTAAAAAAGGATGGCAAAGTTCATAGAATTAATGTATATAAAAGTTTCAGTCGGACCGGTGAACCATATTACAGTATCTGGTTCACTGACAAAACAACCGGGAAAGAAACTTACGGTGTTGGCAGATATCTGGATTTTGAGTTGAATGAAAATCCTGACTTCATTTATACAATCGACTTCAACAAAGCTTACAATCCTTATTGTGCGTATTCAGCAATGTTCACCTGTCCGATCCCGCGAAAAGAAGATTACATCGATATGTCAATAGAAGCCGGTGAGAAAAATTTTCATTAAAATTTCTTTCCTGAAAATTATTCACCCTCAGTAGAATGGTACCTCATTTGGAATTTATCCTTATCAGAAAATAATCTATTTTCTTTACTCAAAATATAAATTATATACTCTGTAGGAATGAATAAGAATTATTTAATTATTTTAATAGTGATATCGATATCATTAATCACAACACTATCCGCTCAATCACAGGAACTGCCAGGTACAAAAGTGATAAAAACATTTTATCCCAACGGTGAAATTAAAACCGAAGGTCAATACTGGTATGATAAACTTGACGGATATTACCGTGAATATTACCCCAACGGAAAACTCTGGAAAGATTGGAAATTCAGCTACGGAAAAGAACACGGACTTTCAACCTGGTATTTTGAAGATGGTAAAGTGAGCATCGAATGGAATTTTGTAGATGGTGTAAAACAGGGAATATCAAAATGGTATTATGAAAGCGGCGAACTCTGGGCTGAACAAAATTATTCGGACGGAGTTTTGCAGGGAATAACTTACACTTATTACAAATCCGGCGAGTTGCAGGGTGAGTGGCGTTATGTTGATGGAATTCTTCAGGGAATCTCAAGAACGTATTTCAAAACAGGAGAGGTAGAAGTCGAACGTACTTTCGTCGATGGAAAACAGAATGGCAAAATCTTTATTTATCATGAAAATAAAATGGTAGCTGTTGAAGCAAACTTTGTAAATGGTAAAATTGAAGGAACTGTAAAACTATATGATATGGCAGGAAGCTTAAGAGTAAAAGATGAATATGTGAACGATGAACTGCTAAACAGAGAACGTTATGATTTTCAGGGAAAGTTTGAATCGAAAGAAGAAATGTTAAAAAACTATTCGGATGCAGGAACAATGCTGGATGAAACTTTTGTGAAGGATGGTGTTAAAGAGGAAGTTGCCAAAACATATTATGAATCTGGATATTTGAAAGAAGAAATCCCTTATACAAATGGTATTATTAACGGAGTTTATGTTACTTATTATGAAAGCGGGATCGTAAAATCCAAAGCTGACTACATTGATGGCGTGCAAAAAGGAATGATCAAAGAATTTTATCCTGATGGTCATCTTAAACTTGAAACTGTTATAAGAGATGGCAGGAAGAATGGTTTAGTCGTAACTTATTATGAAGATGGTTCGTTAAAATCGATGGGCACTTATGTTGACGATTTGCTTGATGGTGATTACAAGGAATATCATAAAAACGGTCTCGTAAAATCTGAAGCAACGTATATAAACGGAATAATTGACGGCAAGAAAAATTCATATTATGACAACGGAGCTTTTCAAAAAGTGGAATACTATTACCAGGGCAAACTCGATTCATACACACGCACTTATTATACAAACGGCTTCATTCAAAGAGAAGAATACTTTAAAGATGGAATACTTTTAAGAAGCAAGGAATTCAATGAACACGGTTATCTTGTTTCGTCTTCAGGATATTAAATAATATTAATTCAGAAACATTTCGAAAAACTTAGTATTCATTTTACCACAGTGAATAATTCTTTAATTTTAAATTAAAGAAACAGGATATTTATGAGCAGCAAATTCACAATCGGTTTAGTCCAGTTAAGTTTCAACAATGATACTTCAGCAAATTTAAAGAAGTCAATTGACTGGATAGAAAAAGCAGCAAAATCAGGTGCACAGGTTATTTGTTTACCTGAACTTTTCAGATCTCAATACTTTTGTCAGAATGAAGACATTAAAAATTTTAATCTTGCAGAAACGATTCCCGGTCCATCCACAAATGCAATTTCCGAAGCTGCAAAAAAAAATAATGTGAGTGTTGTCGTCCCGTTGTTTGAAAAAAGATCCTCCGGAGTTTATCACAACAGTCTTGTAGTAATAGACAGTGATGGAAAAATTCTGGGAACGTACAGGAAAATGCACATACCTGACGATCCCGGATTTTATGAAAAATATTATTTCGCTCCAGGAGATCTCGGTTATAAAAATTTTCAAACTTCATTTGGAAAAATCGGAACTTTGATTTGCTGGGATCAGTGGTATCCGGAAGCTGCAAGATTAACGGCGTTACAAGGTGCTGCTGTTTTATTTTATCCAACTGCAATTGGCTGGCATCCTTATGAAAAAGAAAAACACGGCAAAGCACAGTATGAATCATGGCTGACTGTTCAACGAGGTCATGCTATCGCAAATGGTGTTTATGTTGCTGTGGTTAACAGAATCGGGCTGGAAAAATTAAATAGTGATTCTCCCGGAATTGAATTTTGGGGACAGTCATTTGTCTGTGATCCGCAGGGAATGATAATAGCCCAGGCTTCAGTTGATAAAGAAGAAATAATTCTCGCTGAAATTGATTCTGAAAGAATCGAATACATTCGTCATAACTGGCCATTCCTGAGAGATAGAAGGATTGATTCTTACGGTGACATTACTAAGCGTGCTATTGATTAAAATGTTTCAAGGTCAAAACTCAAAAGGTAAAAGTTAAAAGTTCAAGTAAAAATTCAAAAGTTTTATGAATAATCAAGATATCAAAGTTAGATGTTATTCCTTTTCTTTGAGAGTTTTAAAATTTATTTCTGCAAATGATGTTGATAGGAAATTTAAACCAATTATTGACCAACTATTAAGGTCATCAACTTCAATTGGTGCCAATGTTATTGAAGCAAAGAGCTCAAGCTCTAAAAGAGAATTTATTAAGTATTATGAAATCGCCTTGAAATCAGCTAACGAGACAAAGTATTGGATTTGTTTATTCCGAGATGGTATTAAAAGCTCATCTGAAATCAAAGCATTATTGAATGAAGCTGATGAAATCTCAAAAATAATCGCTGCCAGTATTATTAAACTTAAAAAGAAATAGATAGTTTTTACTTTTAAGTTGGTCTTTTGAATTTTGACATTTGACTATTGACTTTTTATACTAATCCTTGAAAATAATTAAAATAGAAAATTGAACAAATTAGATTTATTAGCTGAATGGACCAACCACGAAGCAACGTGGATTGGCTGGCCATATAACAAAAGTGATTGGCCCCAAAAATTTTCTCCTATCCCTTATGTCTATGCAGAGATTGTAAAATATATTTCACGCGGAGAAAAAGTTAGAATTTTTGTTCAGTCAAAAGAGCATCGATTAAAAGCTGAAAAAGTTTTGAAAGATTCTAATGGCGGTCTGACAAATGTGGAGTTCTTCATTAAGAAAACGGACCGAGGCTGGCTGAGAGATTCCGGACCAATGTTTGTGAAAGATAGAAATGAAGTCATAGTAATTGATTTTAAATTCAATGCCTGGGCAAAGTATGATGACTACAAACACGATGATAAAATTCCAGCATTCATTTCACAAAAATTAAAACTAAAAAGAATAGCTGCTGAACATAACAGCAGGCAAGTTGTACTTGAAGGCGGTGCTATTGATACAAATGGTAAAGGAACTTTAATAACAACAGAAGAATGTTTGCTCGATGAAAAAGTCCAGACCCGAAATCCTGGTTTTACAAAACAAGATTATTTTGAAATCTTCAAGAAATATTTTGGCGTTACGAATGTGATCTGGCTGGGAAAGGGAATTGTTGGGGATGATACTCATGGACACATTGACGATCTTTGCAGATTTGTAAATGAAGATACGGTTGTTCTTGTTTCCGAAAAAAATCCTTCTGAGGAAAATTATAATTTATTAAATGAGAATCGGGAACGTCTTCAAAATATTAAACTATTAAATGGCTCTAATTTAAATGTTGTGTCTCTGCCTATGCCTTCGCCTCAAATTTTCAAAGGACAAAGACTCCCGGCAAGTTATGCAAATTTCTACATTTCAAATTATGCTGTCCTGGTTCCGACTTTCAATGATCCGAATGACAGAATTGTGCTCGGAATATTATCGGACTTTTTCGCTGACAGAAAAGTAATCGGTATTCATTCAGTTGATTTGGTTTGGGGATTGGGAACGCTTCACTGCTTAACGAAAGAACAACCGGCTATATAATTTGATTGCTGATCGTTAAGTAATAAAGGGCAGGAAACTTTGACTTTACTTGAAAAAACATTGAAGTTAAAATAGAGGTAACAATTTCAAAGGTTTTAAAATGAAAAATATTTTTTCTTCTAATCCTATTGTAATTCTCACTTCAATTTTACTTTGTTGTTTTCAATCTAATTCTTCATTTGCACAAAATTATTGGGAAAGAACTCCTGGACCAGGAACAGTAATTGTTTATGATTTTATTTTTAAAGATGATTTCGTATTAATCGGAACATGGCTTGGCGGAATGTACAAATCAACGGACGCGGGTGAAACCTGGAACCATCTGGAAAATGAATTTTCCAATAAGAGTGTTTACTCACTTGAACTATTACCAAATGGAAATATTCTGGCTGGCAGTGGAAATGGAATTCATTTTTCATCTGATAATGGTGAAACCTGGACCCAATCTTCTTTGACAGACTTTCTGGTTTCAACTATTACTTTAGACGATGCCGGTTCAATCTATGTTGGTTCTGTTTATGAGAATAATATTTACAGATCCAATGACTACGGAGTAAATTGGACAGCATTAAATAGTGATATCTGGGGAATACGTTCAATTGTTACTAAAGATATCAATTTAATAGTTGTTGCTTCCGACGCTGGAATTTACAGATCGTCGGATACAGGTGCTACCTGGCAGAATGTTTTGCCTCCCAATCAATCAATAAATGATTTGACATTAATTCATAATGGCAATTTTGCTGCTATCTCAAATTTCGGTGATTTCTATATTTCTTCAGATGAAGGAATGAACTGGGATAGCATCTCAACTATAAATAATTCGGCAAGAATAATTTTTTCTTCAAGCAATGGAGATATTTATTTGGGCAGCTATGGAGTTTATCGTTCAACAAATGAAGGAATAAGTTGGACTAAATTAAACTTTCTTCAATCCAGCGGTATGGTTCGGTCCATTGCCGAAAATAATAATTTCTTTTTTGCCGGGACATATTTTAGTGGGGTTTTTCGTTCAGTTGACTCTGGAAATAATTGGTCTCAATCTTCAAGCGGGATAAATAATTCTACAATCAGCACCATGGAAAAGGGACTAATAAATAAAGTTTACGCTATATCAGTGCCAGCAGGATTATCTGTCACATCTGATAATGGTGAAAACTGGTCTATATTAAATACAATGGGGCCAGTTACTTCATTCACAGCTTCGCCAAATGGGACTATTTTTGCAAGCAGTGGTGGTTCATTAATGGGAGTTATTCTAAGATCAATTGATTCAGGAACTTATTGGGATATTATATTACAGGTTGATTCAGCAATTACTCAAGTAAATGTTAATTTCGATAATTCTGTCTATGCAATCATTAATCATAAATTATTCAAATCTTCAAACAACGGTAATGATTGGTTTGAGATTCAACTAACATCCCCTGCTGAATTTATAAAATCGGTTACATTTAATAATATAGGATACATTTTTTGTGAGACAGGTACAGGATATTTTCGATCTTCTGATAACGGTGGTAATTGGGAGTATTTAGTATCAACTCCTGAAGGAATAGTAATTTTCGGAATAACAAAAACAAACGAAATGTATGCCACAGCTTCCGACAGCAATTTTTATCGCTCAACTGATTTTGGAAATAGCTGGAACTCTATCTATAAAAGTAATGGAAACGCTGTTAAATCATTTGCAGATGACAGCGAAGGTAATCTCTTCATTTTGCTTTCCGGAACCGGTGTTCTTAGATCGGCAGACAATGGTATTATCTGGGAGGAAATAAATTCAGGACTGGATAACGTGAGTCTTAATAATTTAATTATTACTGATAATGACTATATTTTGGCAGGAACAAGTGGCGAAGGTGTTTACAAAAGCGTAAATAAAACAACATCTCTTGAAAATTCTTTTGCAGAACTACCAGCTTCTTTCTTATTAGAACAAAATTATCCAAATCCCTTTAATCCAACTACTAATATTCGGTTTAAGATTGCAGAATCTGGATATGTTAGCTTAAAAATATTTGATGTACTTGGAAATGAAATCGAAACTTTAATAAGTGGGGAAAAACCTTCGGGAGATTATGAAGTTAAGTTTGATGGGCGCTCTCTTTCCAGTGGAATTTATTTCTATCAATTACGATCAGGGGAAATTATTCAAACTAAAAAAATGATTCTTATCAGATAAGCTGAACAATACATTATTCAAATAGAGCTTTTTTTAGTAAATCCAGTTTAAACTGAATCATCACTCTATGTGATTTTATTAGCAACGAATTTAATCCTAGTCTCCTTTTTCAAAATTGTGATACTATTGAAAATGTTAATGATGATTTTTGCAATTCGCAATCAATCAACTTAATTTTCACAAGATAATATTTTTCAATTCACACAGGAGTTTCAGGTATGGTAATAGCAGTTCCTAAAGAGATCCTGCCTGGCGAAAATCGAGTAGCGTGTACCCCGGATGTTGCTTCAAAACTTATAAAAGCTGGTTTCCAGATCCAGATAGAGAAAGATGCCGGATTAAATGCCGGTTTTACAAATACGTTGTATGAAAAATCCGGCGCTAAGATTGTTGACTTAAATGATCTTTATTCATCGGCAGATATAGTTTTGAAAGTTCAACGCCCACTTGATCATCCATCAGCAGGGAAAAACGAAATTGACTTAATGAAAGACGGAACACTTTTGATAACTTTTCTTTATCCGTTAAATCATCCTGAACTGGCAAAAAAGTGCGCTGCAAACAAAATTAATGTTATCTCGATGGATATGATTCCGAGGACAACACTCGCACAAAAAATGGATGCACTTAGCTCACAGGCGAACATTGCTGGATACAAAAGTGTAATTATGACGGCAGATCATCTTGGGAAAATTTTTCCAATGTTAATGACAGCCGCCGGTACAATTTCACCTGCGAAAGTTGTAATTATGGGTGCCGGAGTTGCAGGATTGCAGGCACTCGGTACAGCCAAAAGATTAGGAGCAGTTGTTGAAGTTTCCGACATCCGTGCAGCAGTGAAAGAAGAAGTGCACAGTCTTGGCGGAAAATTTATTGAAGTTGAAGGTGCTGCTGATATGCAGGATGCTGGTGGTTATGCGAAGGAAGTTTCGCAGGAATTTTTGAAGAAGCAGAAAGATCTGATTTTTAAACATATCACAGAAGCTGATATTGTCATTACAACTGCACTCGTTCCCGGGAAAAAAGCACCGGTACTTGTTACTGAAGAAATGGTAAAAAATATGAGACCGGGAAGCGTTGTTCTTGATATGGCAGTTGAGTTTGGAGGAAATTGTGAGGTCAGCGAGAAAGGTAAGATTGTGAAGAAGTATGGGGTTACAATAATCGGCGAACCGAATCTTCCGAGCCTTGTTCCTACTCATTCAAGTGAAATGTATTCCAAAAATATTCTGGCATTCATTCAGCACTTCGGTAAGGAAGGTAAAGTTGAATTGAGACTTGAAGATGAAATTATAAAAGGTGCACTCATTACTCTCAACGGAGAAGTTGTAAATCAAAGAATTAAAGATCTTCTTAAATAATAGGTGAGATATGAATAATAGATTTCTTTTTTTTAATAATAGACTACTGATTAAAATATTTCTTTCCCTTTGCTCATTGCCTGGGATTGCCTTTGCTGAAGCAGAAGGAACCCACGCAGAACCCGACTATCTTGGATTACTTTTCGTGTTTATGCTTGCAACTTTTATCGGGCTTGGTGTAATTACACGTGTCTCACGATTACTTCACACTCCATTGATGTCATTGACAAATGCTATCTCGGCGATTGCTGTTGTTGGTTCCCTCATACTTACGGGCAGAGATTATCCCGATTTTATAACAATACTTGGTGCAATTGCACTCTTTGCTTCTATGACAAATATTGTCAGCGGATTTTTAATAACCGACAGAATGCTCAAGATGTTTAAGTCGAAGGAGACGAAGAAGTCATGATTTATTCAATTATTCATATCGCATATATTCTTTCGACTGCGCTTTTTATTTTTTCACTTAACTGGATGAAAGATCCAAAAACTGCAAGACATGGTGTATTTGCCGGTGTTGCTGCAATGATTATTGCAATTGTAAGCACTGCTCTTGAACCCGGTATTGTTAACTGGGATTGGATAAGTTATGCAATAATTTTAGGTTTTATCGTTGGTGTACCGTTATCAAAAGTTCCATTGACTGCTGTTCCGCAGCGAACTGCTTTATCACACTCATTTGGTGGGCTTGCTGCAGGTTTAGTCGGAACCGCAAAATATTATTTATGGCTTTCCGAAGGTCCGGAGAATTTAACGACTTTCAGAATGATTGCAATCATAGCTGAAATTATTCTTGGTTATCTCACATTCACCGGAAGTTTGATGGCAACAGGAAAACTTCAGGAAGTAAAATGGATTCCTCAAAGACCAATTACTTACAAAGGACAAAATTTTATTAATCTGAGTCTTCTCGCTATCGCAGTAATAGGAGGGATTCTTCTTGTTATAAATCCAGTTGAATATACTTACATTTTTCCTGTAATTATCATACTTGCATTATTGTTTGGTGTGCTGCTGATAATTCCAATCGGTGGTGCTGATATGCCAACTGTCATTTCACTTTTAAATTCTTATGCTGGATTATCTGCTGTTGCAATGGGATTTGTTCTTGATAATAAATTATTGGTTACAGCCGGTGCACTCGATGGTTCATCAGGTCTGATACTTTCAATTATAATGTGCAAAGCAATGAATCGATCATTTACAAATGTTTTATTTGGTGCTTTCGGTCAGGTACAGTCTTCAAAAACAGGAGTTGAAACAAGATCTGCGAAACAGGAAACTCCTGAAGGTGCAGCACAGATATTAGAACAGGCAAGCAAAGTTGTAATAGTTCCAGGTTATGGAATGGCTGTTGCACAGGCACAATATCGTATCAGAGAACTTTATGATCTTCTTACAAAGCAGGGAGTTGATGTAAAGTTTGCAATTCATCCTGTTGCTGGAAGAATGCCCGGTCATATGAACGTACTTCTTGCTGAAGCAAAAATTCCGTATGAACAGTTAGTTGAAATGGATGATATTAATTCTGATATGCCGCAGGTTGATGTTGTTATTGTTGTTGGTGCGAATGATGTTGTGAATCCCGCAGCAAGATCGGATAAAACCAGTCCGATATATGGAATGCCGATAATTGATGCAGATAAAGCAAAGATGTGTTTTGCAATTAAGCGTTCGATGAATCCTGGTTTTGCCGGAATTGAAAATGAACTTTATTTCGCTGATCATACTTTTATGCTTTTCGGTGATGCAAAAGCTGTGATTGGAGATTTGGTGAAACAGTTATCCGGTGCACACGCAGGTTAGTAATGAGTTTAAAGATGACATCTTTTTGTTAAGAATATAAATGTTTTGTTCTTATAACGATTACCATTTTAGTTTAGTCCTATTCGAATTAATTAAAGATGTCATCTTTTTGCTGTTAAGGTCACAAACAAATTGTGACCTTTTTTATTTTACATTCTATCCAAAATATTTTTAAGCTGAAAATGAATCTCTATATCGTACCATACGGGACTCTGTTTATGGGTAGTTATTTTTTTTCTATAAATATTTTGTCTCTCTGGGACAAAAACAAAAAAAATTTGTATCAACTCATTTTTTATGATAGTCCCGTTAGGAACTGAATATTTATAGAGCATTATGCCGTCAAGATTATAAAGTCCCGTACGGGACTTATTTATGATATATAATACTGGTATAAGTTTTGTTTTCAATTTAAGAAACTTGATTTGAATTAAGATAAAGTATTTAAGCGGGTAATGAACTGAGCAGGCTGCAGAAGTTGTTAGAATATAACATTCTCACTGCCGGAATGCCTGTCCGCTGAAAGAGGATTATACAGAATTTTGGCAGTATAATTAATAGTTATTAGTTATGCCTCTTTCAAGAAAGGTAGAAAATATGAAACAAAAAATAGGTAAAGGTTTTCTTCTTCTTGTATTATTTCTTTCAATAGCAATAAGTAGTTGTGACAATAAAAACAACTATAATTAAGAAGGCTCATCCATCGAAAAACAAGAAGATGAATTTCAAGATGGTATTTATGGTGCATCTGTTACAACACCTTCGGGGACATATGATGTTCAAGTAAGTGTGAGCGGTGGTGAATTTGAATATGTTGATTGGCCAAACGGTGGACAGATGTCTCTTACTGGTGCTATAATTGTAAATAGACATGCAGTTGGAACAAATTCTAACGGTGACGAAATAGAGATTGATATTTATTAAAACTCAAAAGGTTTGAATTGGATTATAACGAAATAGCAAAAATCTTTAATGAACAAGGTTGGAAACTAAATCATATATTGATTGTTTTTGCGATTGGTATTATTGCTTTTAGTATACAAACCATAGAAAAAAATATTACTTATAATTATACTCTTCCGTTATATATCTCGTGGGGAGCCTTTTCAATTACTTTTATTTTAGGATTTATAAGATTTCACATTATGCAAAAGACTATAACTTTACAAGCAAAAAAAATGTATGATTATACCGTTAAAAAAAAGGAAGTCCCACTAACAACAGATTCAATTCAAAAGAAAAGTCATCAAAGTCATATTCTATATTTAATTATGTTTATCAGTTTTTTTATTGGTCTTGTTTCTTTTGCTATTTTCAAATTAAATAATATTAAATAAGGCATAACATCTTTAATCCGTCAAAGCCGGACAGGTAAGTAAAAAGTCAACAGCGTAAAAAGAAAACAAAAATGCCCTGCAAAAAGATTTGCAAAAAAATAGTTCTTTGAAAGTTTGTCCGTCTCTGGCGGAATTGATATACAAAAGTATCACTTTCAGCCACAGACTGATAAACTGGGCTTAAGCACAACACCGTTATGCCTTCAAGCAAAGTTTGAATGTTTGAGTGGAAAATTTATATTTTAGGCAAGTTAATTTTTAAAAGAGGTAAAAATGACAACGAAAGAAAGAGTAAAAAAAGAAATAGATAAAATGCCTAATGATTTATTAGAAAAGGTATATAAATATATTAATTCTCTTGGAGTGAAGACAACACATAAACAGAAGAAGATTCATACATTTAATCTAAAGGGACAATTTGATAATGTAAACATTCGAGAAAGAGCATATGAATAAAATATTAGTAGATACTAATGTTTTAATTTATTCTATTGACGAAGATTCAAAATATTTTGATAGTGCTCAAAAGATATTTTCTGAAGAGCTCGAATTATATACAACATCAAAAAACTTATCAGAATTTCTTACTGTGGTAACAAGATTTTCTCAAAATTCGTTATCATTAAAAGAAGCCCTACTGGTGATCGAAGATTTTATAAATACGATGACCATATTATATCCAACCAAAGAAACCTTTTTAGTATTCAGAGATTTACTGAAAAAGTACCAACCTGTAGGATTACAAATCCATGATTATGAAATATTAAGTATTGGCTTAGCTAATCAAATAGATACTGTTGCTACCTTTAATGAGAAGGATTTTAAAAAAGTTAAAGAAGCTAAACTATATGTTTTATAGTCGGTAAGGCATAGCCTCTTTAATCCGTCGAAGCCGGACAAGTCTGTCAAATTTATCAGCCTTATGCTGAGCCAGACAAGTAATTACAAATCAATATAATTTTTCGCCCTTTTTTCTCAATCGCTTATTATTTCCAAAAATCCTAAATTGAGTAAGTCAAAATAAGATACTATATTAAGACTGTAATAAGACTAAATAAAAAACGACTATGAAAAATATAAATATATCAAAGGATATAATCCCGGTTGGCGAGTTTAAATCCAGACTGGCATATTTTCTTAAAGAGATTCAGGAAAAAGGAAATGCTTTAGTGATTACACAGAACGGCAAACCTGCTGGCGTACTTTTATCTCCTGTAGAATTTGATGGATTAAGACAGTCAAAACAATTTGCAGAATCAGTTGCAAGAGGATTATCAGATTCAGAAAAAGGAGAGGTGTTTTCAACTGCACAGGTAAAATCGCTGTTGAAGAAGAATCGTTCCAGATAAAATGAAAGTATTCTGGACGAAAGAATCAATATTCAGATTAAACGAGATAGAATCCTATATTAAACGCGATAATCCCATCTCAGCGGTTAAATTTATTGATCATTTAATATCGCATACTGAAAGATTATCTAAAAATCCCGAAAGAGGCAGAATAGTTCCGGAATTTTCAATTAAGGTAATCAGAGAATTATTGTATAAGAATTATGGAATAGTCTATCTGATAAAAAAGAAAAGAATAGAAGTGCTGACAGTTTTTGAAGGTAATCAGTTACTCAAAAAAGAAGATTTAGAAAAAAATATTAAAAAAATTAGAGACACATCTAACCTCTTTAATCTTTCTGACTTATCAGTTTATAAATGGAACAGCCAATTACAAATCAATATAATTTTTCCCCCTTCTTTCTCAATCGCATCTTATTTCTAAATATCCTAAATTGTACTATCAATAATTTGTTGTAAGGAAGAAATATGAAACTCGACTGGACAGAGTACATCAATTATACTTTAAATGTAACAATGCACGAAAACTATGGTGCAGTAAAAGATCCGCAAGCTGATCAACCATTGTATGAAATAGTTTTTAAAACCGGGAAACTAATAAACGTTTATGATGACGGCTTACTTTTGGAAACTAACAGAGAGGGCGAAAACATTGGCATCTTTATACCAATTAATTCAATTAAGTGCGTTGAGATATTTAATTTATAAATCCGGGGGAGATAATGAAATCCGTCATATTAATTCTTTCATTTTATCTGTTCATGCAAATCAATTTATTTGCGCAGGAATTCGCGGTGAAAAGTCTTAATGTTTACTCAACTGATAATCCAACTTCACTTCCTGTTTTAACTGGTGTTAATAAACTTGTGATTGAATTCGATGTTCAGGGAGAATTCTATCCGAGTATGAATATCGTTTTCAGGTTCTGTGACATAGGTTGGACTCCAACAAAAAATATTTTTCTTCTTAATTACCAATACAACACTTTTTATTTCCTGGATTTTGAAGATCTTCCGATAATGGTAGCTGATGATGCCCGGTATCATCATAAAAGTTCATACCCCGATGAGAAAGATCAGGTAAGATTTCCTTTTTCAGGCAAATGGAGATTTTATGTAACTGATTCACAGGATACATCAATTGTTTATGCAACCGGAAAATTTTTTGTTGTCAATAATGATGTTGAACTTCGCGTAAATGTTAAAAGAGATGAACTGGAAGATAAATCATACTGGCCTGTTGAACTTTCCAAGGCGATTAATGTTACAACAGATTTCTATTTAACGGAGGATTTCCATCCATCATTCGTTGACCGGATTGAAATAATTGATGATCAAAGGATAAATTATCCGATTGTTGTTGATCGAAAAACCAATACACTTTTCAGATTTTTTAAGTGGGATGCTAACCGGAATTTTACGTTCACTGCAAGAGATATCCCCGCTGGAAATGAATTCAGACAAGTAGATATCAGAGATCATAATCTTTTCAATACAAAGGATGTTCGTGCCCAGCTTGATGGATTAGAATATTCAAGATTTTTTCTTAATCCGCTTCACAAAGATCTTAATGGTGGAAAAATATATGCAAATTACAGAGATGAATTTTCAACTTACCTGAACGTTACATTTTCAATTCGTCCGCCGGAGGAGAATTTTAATAGTATATTTTTAGTCGGTGCATTCAATGATTGGAAACTTTCACTTAATTACCGGATGAATGAAAGCGGAGGGATTTATTCAATCACCATTCCGCTGAAAAGAGGAATTTACGATTATCAATATGTTGCTGCTGACGTTGACAATAATGAAATATTAAATCCTGATTGGCTTATTCTCGAAGGCAACACCTGGCTGAACACAAAAGAATTTGATGTCTTTCTTTATTATAATGAACAGGATAAAGGACCGTATGAAAGAATCATTGGTTATAAGAGAGTAATTAGTAAGCAGTAATCAGTTATTGGTTAGCTGGTTGTTTGTTTTGGTCTATTAGTTTTCAGTTTTGGTTCGTTGTTAACTAATAACTATAACATGTAACTATCCAACTAAAACCATTAACTAAAAACTAAGAACAAATAAAGAAAACATAGCAAGTAAACTTGAGTTGTGAATTTAGTTATTGGTTAGCTGGTTGTTAGTTTTGGTTTATTACTTTTCGTTTGAGTTTACAGTTAACCGCTAACTATGACAAGCAACGATTTAACTATAACTATTAACTAAAAACCAAAAACTAAAACAAATCATCAACTAAAAACTAAGAACAAATAAAGAAAACATAGCAAGTAAACTTAAGTTGTGAATTCAGTTATTGGTTAGCTGGTTGTTAGTTTTGGTTTATTATTTTTCGTTTGAGTTTACAGTTATCCGCTAACTATGACAAGCAACGATTTAACTATAACTATTAACTAAAAACTAAAACAAATCATCAACTAAAAACTAAGAACTAAAAAGAAATAATAATGGAAAAGCTAAAAGTTGGTGTAATCGGAACCGGTCATCTCGGTAAACTTCATATTAAAATGTTTAAGTCAATTGAAAATTGTGAACTTGTTGGCATATTCGACTCCAATACAGAACAGTTGAAGTCAGTTAGTTCAGAATTCAATGTTCAAGGTACTGGTTCGATTGATGATTTACTAAATAAAGTTGATGCAGTTTCAATAGCTGCAACTACCACGGCTCATTTCGAAGTTGCAAAAAAATGTTTTGATTCCGGAGTTCACGTATTCATTGAAAAACCAATTACAACTACAATCAAAGAAGCTGAAGAACTTGTGGAGATTTCTGAAAAGAAAAAACTAAATCTTCAGGTTGGACACATTGAACGCTTTAATCCTGCACTTGTTTCAATGGAAAAATATATTGATGAGCCAAAATTCATTCAGACAGACAGACTTGCTCAATTCAATCCGAGAGGAACTGACGTAGCTGTTGTCCTTGATTTAATGATTCATGATATTGATATAATTCTCAGTCTTGTAAAAAGCGATGTGGTGGATGTTCAGGCTAACGGGGTTGCCGTGGTTTCCGATCATCTTGATATAGCAAATGCAAGACTTCAGTTTGAAAACGGTGCTGTTGCAAATGTAACTGCCAGCCGTATATCACAAAAGAAACTAAGAAAGATGAGAATATTTCAGCGTGATAGTTATATTGCTCTTGATTTTGTAACCGGTGTCGCTGAAGCCTACAGACTTTTGTCTCCTGATGCTCAGGCTGAGCCGACGCAGATTTCATTTGGAGAAATTGGTGTTGGTAACAAGAGAAAAAAAATAGTGTATGAGCAGCCTGAACAGAAAGAATTAAATGCACTTCAGTTTGAGCTTCAACTATTTGTCAACTCCGTATTAAATAAAACAAAACCGTTAGTTTCAGGAGTGGATGGATTGCGAGCTTTAAAAGTTGCACAAATCATTATTCAGAAGATTGAAGGTCAAAGGATTGCGTAAGAGTTTAACAATTAAACAATACATAATTAAAACAATTGGACTACCATGAAAAAAATAGTTTTACTTTCTACAGCACTTTTATTCTTAACCTCAAGCTGCAGCGTATATGAGACAATGGTTAATCTGTCAAGATTAAAATTTAAACTTGGTGCAGTCAATAATTTTACTGTCAGCGGAATTAATATCTCCGGTAAAAAATCTTTGCAGGATTTCAATCCGCTCGAAGTTGTAAACCTGACATCGGTAATTGCATCAGGAAAACTACCAGTATCTTTTACACTTAATGTTGAAGCAAAAAATCCAAATGATGGAACAGGTGGTTATCCTAAAACCGATGCAACATTAAAAGCGTTTCCCTGGCGATTAGAAATTGATAACGTCGAAACAATATCAGGAAACATTGGTTCACCTGTTACGGTTCCGGGAACCGGCGAAGTTACTAATATACCATTGACGATGAATATTGATTTGATTGAATTTTTTGGCAACAAGGGTTTTGATAACCTTATAAATCTTGCGCTTACTTTAGGAGGTCAACAGGGTTCATCAACCAGATTATCCCTGTTTGCATCTCCAACTGTATCTTCGCCTGTTGGAGATATAAAATATCCGGGTGAATTAAAGATTGTTGATCAATCATTTACTAATTAATTTTTTTTATCTGAATTGCGATCCCGACCCTGCTGAGAGAAGCAATCTCAAAAAAAATTTTTGAAATTAGAATGAAAACGAAAACTAAATACGCAATTGGTGTTGACATCGGTGGTACAAATATAAAAATTGGAATTGTTACCAGTACTGGTAAAATTTTAAAAAAAATAACATTTCGTACTGAAGCAGATAAAGGTCCAAAAACAATTATTCGTAAAATTATTTCAGCCATTGAGGAGTTGACAAATGGATCAAAATATAAAATTAATGGAATAGGAATTGGTTGTCCGGGTGTTGTTATTCCGGGGAAAGGCATTGTAGAAAATCCTCCAAACTTACCGGGCTGGAAAAAAGTGAACCTTAAAAAAATTATTAGCAAAGAGTTTAAGAAAAATGTCTTCGTTGACAACGATGCTAATGCTGCTGCGATAGGTGAGCTTACATTCGGAAATGGAAAAAATTATAAATCTTTCATAATGGTTACTCTTGGAACAGGTGTTGGTGGCGGGATTATTATCAATAAAAAAATCTATCACGGTGATTTTGGTGCTGCAGGTGAAATTGGTCATATCTCAATTGATTATAAAGGACCAAAATGTAATTGCGGATCCTACGGTTGTATTGAAGCTTATGCAGGCAACCAGTATTTAAAGCGAAGAGTTCGATTGCAGCTTAAATCACATCCTGAATCAAAAATATGGAAGTTGATTAACAATGATTTAAGTAAAGTTTCACCCCGTATTATTCAGCAGGCTGCTGAGTCAGGCGATAAATTTGCCAAATCTGTAATCGTTGAACTTGGTTTTCATCTTGGTGCAGCATTCACTTCTCTTTGTAATGTTCTCGATATAAGTGTTTTTATTATCGGAGGAGGAATTGCAGGCTTTGGCAAACCGCTGTTCGATTCAATCAGGAAAACTATTTCAAACAGAGTAATGGCACCTATAAGACCAAGGGTTAGAGTTCATCCTGCAAAATTAAAAAATGATGCCGGTATAAAAGGTGCTTCTGCGTTGGTATTTCATCCTAAATAATCAACTCATAAAATAATACGATGGCTGTATGTCTGATTTACTCGTTTATGTGTTTTTACAACTTGCGTGTTTGTTTTTATGTTAACAAATCTATTGACTTTCTAAAATTCCTTATCTAAGTTTCTGTTGAAATTAATTCAGGGTAGAAAAACGATGAACTTTTTTTCAGAAATAAGTTCTTCAAAGCTGGCACGATATTTAGCGCTCTCTCTCTGGAGCGAGAAAGATGGTGAATTTATTTTCACCAATCCAGATTATTCTGTATGAAACTTTCAAAGTTTTCATACTACCATTCAATCAACCATCCATTCATTTCTTATTCTTCCCTTCTGGTTTTACATAGCTTGAAAAAAATCATCAGTCATTGCGATCCGGCAATTGACGGAGAAGCAATCTCTAACAGTGTTTTCTTTCCCTATTTATTATGTAACAAAGGAATAAAGAGATGCGTTTGAAAATAGTTTTTTGTCTGTTGTTTTTAGTTAGTAGTGTTTCTCTTGCACAAATGAGCAGAGAAGAAAGGTTGCAGCAATTAAAAGACAGAGATGACATAAAAGTAACCGAGATTGAAAAAGATATTCTGAAACTTGAATACCCTAATGGCAAAGTGCTATATAAAAACATTTCCGATTACCGATCACTAGTTACCGATTACCCGAACTACTCGCCAAATTACGATAGCACGATAATAGACCTTACAATAATTGATACAACGCTTTATTACCAGATGTACAGCTTCTGGCAGGAAGTACCTGTGGCTCCTGCGCAAATGCCACTGTCTATTAAAGCAGCAGATATAAACCAGAATTACCTGCCCGAATTGTATGGTTTTGAAAAGCATTACCAAACAAGCTGGTTTAACTTACCTTTAAAAATCTTCGAGCTCGATCCTGCTGACAGCATATTTAAGATTGTATATACTTATCCCGATACGATAACAAGAGCAGAAGGTAAGTACGATATAAATGGTGATGGGCAGTTGCAGTTATTTACATCAAGTACCGATTTACTGGCACCACACTTAAAAGTCATTTATAAAAAACCATTCCCTAATTCATTTGCTGTTACAGAGGATTTTCGTTTTACTGTATGGAACCAAATGAATGACCCTATGCTTGGTGATTATAATAGCGATGGATTGACTGACCTGCTTTATTATTCATTAGATGCATATACAGCAATTGCCGAGTATAATTCTGTATTTAATAGTTTTGATTCCGTTTATGCTTTCCCAGAACCAGATATCTATGGGGCCGGTTTTTCTACCGAAGATATAGACGGGAACGGTTATCCAGATATTGTACTAGGTAGTATTCATGGATTAGTGCATGTATTGGAATACCAGCCAGGCACAGGGTACCAGAATATTTGGAATGATACTCTTGATACTTATAACGCTTATGTACACTTTACAACAATGGATGTTGACGGCAACGGCAAGCCGGAATTTTGGGTCGGAGGGGATGCTTTTTATGGCAGTACTCCCAAAACGTTATATACATGCTATGAATCTGACGGGAATAACAATTATAAAGTTGTAACCAAAATCTGGCTTGTGGGAGTATTCTCATTCGACGCTTATAATGCCTTTGCAGTTGATGTTGATAAGGACGGAGTTGAAGAGCTTGGAATATGCGTTGACCAGCATTTTCTGATACTGAAGTTTACTGGGAGTCCTAATCAACATTCCTATGAACTTTATTACATTAAAAAAAATGAGATGGTGGGTAATTATAATGTTTATTATGGTGCTTCAATGTATGATCTGACTGGTGATTCTAAAGAAGAAATTTTAATAAGTAGACAACAAGAAAATAACGGACAACTTAGATTATTTACCAGCATATATCGTCCTTCGGTTATCGTGCCTGTAGAATTAACTTCATTTACGGTTTTGCTCAGAGGCAATAATGTTTTGTTAAGCTGGAGTACTGCCAGTGAGTTAAATAATAAAGGATTTGAAATAGAAAGGTCATCAGTCAATGGTCAATGGTCATTGGTTGGTTTTGTTGAAGGACATGGAACTACTTCCGAACAGCAAAAATACTCTTATAAAGATTCAAGTTTAACGAGTGGGAAATATTCATACAGGTTAAAGCAAATTGATTATGACGGCAGTTTTAAATATTCAAAAGAAATGGAAGTTGATTTATCAACTCCTCTGAAATATTTACTCGAACAGAATTATCCGAATCCTTTCAATCCAACAACAACAATTTCATACTCAATAAAAACTTCCGGACAGGTTCAACTAAAAGTTTATGATATGCTCGGGACAGAAGTAGCTTCATTGGTAAATGAAAATCAAGAAGCAGGAAATTATTCAGTTACTTTCAACGCAGCAGAACTTCCGAGGCGATCAGGCTCAGCATTGACGAGTGGAATTTATTTCTACACATTAACTTCAGGAAATTTTATGGAGACGAAGAAATTAATTTTGCTGAAGTAAATTAACCTTTTTTACAAAAGCCGGAGTTGTAAGCTCTGGCTTTTTTATGTCCTCAAACGAAAATAAATTTCGATTGCGATCGTTCTAATAATCAGACTATTCTTAATCATTTCATATTTTTATCTTTCAGGTATGAAAATCATTCTGTCTGTAATTCTTGTGTATGTTATTTGTATTCGTGCAATTGCACAGCAGGATGATTTACTTCAAAAAATCAATGTAGATTCACTCCAAACAGGAATTGAAGATACTCTTTTAACTTCTGCGACAGACTCTTTAAAACTTCAATCGCAAAAAAAATCGGATCTCGATACGGTTGTTTATGCAAGCGGGTCGGATTCATTATTCTTCTTCGTCAAAGAAAAGAAAATGTCAATTTACGGTGAAGCTAAAATCAATTACAGGCAGTCCGAAATTAAAAGTGCTAACATTTTCCTCGATTTTAAAAAATATGAAATTGAAGCCGTTGGAGTTCCCTCAGATACCTCTGCTTCAACCCTGATTGGTACACCAGTTCTAACTGAAGCAGGAGAAGTTTATGAAGGAAAACAGATGAGGTATAATTTTAAAACCGGGCAAGGTTCGCTTTCTGCTGCTGATACTGAACTTGAAGGTGCTTTTTATCATGGTGCAAAAATTAAAAAAGTGACTAAAGATACTTATTTCATTCAGGACGGAGTTTACACGACCTGCGATATTAAAGAACCACACTATTGTTTTACATCACCCAAAATGAAAATGATTCAGGGAGAAGAATTAGCTGCTGAATGGATATGGCTGAACTTTGGCGGTGTACCGGTACCAATACCTCTGCCTTTTATCATTGTTCCGCTGCAATCAGGAAGAAGATCAGGTCTAATTCCGCCGGTTTTTGGAAGCGATGCACGATATGGAACTTATATCAGCAGATTTGGTTACTTCTGGGCGATCAGTGATTATATGGATATAAATGCAACGATGGATTATTACACTCGCGGAAGCATTGGTGTTGGTTCGCGATTTAGATATGCGAATCGTTATAATTACAATGGTTTTGCTGAAGGTTCTTACAGAGATTTTACACAGGGTGAACCGACCGATCCAAATTACAATAAGCAGGTAGATTGGAGGATCAAGTTTTTCCATGCTCAGAATTTCACTCCCACATTGCGGCTTGATGCAAATCTTGAATTTGCTTCAAAAGATTTTCTTCAGAACGGTACAGGTGATTTAAATGATCTTTTAAGAAACGAAATTATTTCAAATGCTACTTTATCAAAAACATGGGATGAATCAGGAAATAGTGCTTCCATAAATTATAACAGGAGACAAGTACTTGAAACCAACGATATCTTCGAAGTGCTTCCGAGTGCTTTATTCAGATTAGCACAAAGCTATCCATTCAGATCATCTTCAAGTGAAATAGACAGAGAGTGGTATGAACTGCTTGGTTATTCATATTCAGGTCAATTTCAGAATCAAAGAAATAAAACATCCGGCAATCTGGAAGAACGATTGGGTTTGCAGCATAGTGTTACTTCTGATCTGTCGCCTAAAATAGGATACTTTTCTGTTTCACCAAGAATCAGGTTTGATTCAAAATGGTATAACGAACAGATTGAACAACATTCTATAGCTTCATCTGCTGGAAAAGATTCGATTATTACAAATGAAGTTAAAAAGTTAAGTGCAGTAAATACATTTGATGTTGGAATAAATGCTTCAACAAAATTTTATGGAATGTTCAATATTAATTCTGTTGGCATCAATGTTATTCGTCATACAGTTACTCCGAATATTTCATACAATTATCGTCCTGATTTTTCTGAATCCGGTTGGGGCTATTATGGTCAATATACTAAATTAGATGGCACTACAATGAAATATGACAGGTATCAGAAAGAAGTTTATGGCGGTTCGGGACTAGGTGAGCAACAAAACATAAATTTCTCCATCGGAAATAATTTTGAAATGAAAACTATAGTTGATCCGACAGATACAACGTCCAAAGAAAATAAAATTCAACTGCTGAATCTTACAATCGGTTCCGGATATAATTTTGCCGCAGATTCGTTAAACTTTGCAGATGTAAGTCTGACTTATAGAACTCAGGTCGGAGAGTTTTTTGATTTATCGGGTGCTTCACGGTTTACTCCTTATGATTACAGTGGAAATATTTCCAGAATTAATCGTTACCTCGTTGATGCAGGTAAAGGAATATTAAGATTGACGGGATTAAATTTTTCAGTCTCCTCAAGTATATCCGGTGAAAAATTTGCTTCTTCCGATAATCAAAACAAAACAACAGATGACGAATTTGGTCTTGTTGATGAGGAAAGCAAAAGTGTTTACCAGGGAATTTATAATAATGCTGATCCTGATTTTACAATTCCATGGAGTATCTCACTTAGCTACAATTACAACCTTAGCCGTCCAACTCCCGAAAACTCAACCATCCAATCAAATCTAAGTGGTAGTTTCAGTTTCAGCTTAACTCCTTTGTGGAAATTTGATGTAACGGGAAGTTATGATTTTCAAAGTAAAGAATTTGCTGCACCTCAGATAAGGATTTCAAGAGATCTACATTGCTGGCTGATGAATTTCGTATGGAACCCAATTGGTACATACACAGGGTTTAGATTTGAGATAAGAGTCAAAGCCCCGCAGTTGCAGGATTTGAAACTTACCAAGCAGGATCAATTCTATAACACCCGGTAATTATTGAAATATTTTAAATGATAAACTACAGATTCAATTGAAACATTATATAATAGATGGCAATAACCTGATTGGTAAAGATAAAATCTTAAATCAGATACAAAAGAAAAATAAACAACAGAGCAGAGAGAAACTTTCTTTTATGCTTTCAAGATATTTTAGCAGCACTAAGTCATCTGTTAGCTTACACTTTGATGGTTTTGAAAAAGAATCAGTTAAAACTTCAAATCTCAAAATAATTTATTCGAATAATTCTTCTGCCGATAACAAGATCAAAAGTGAAATTGAGAAGAGCAAAAATCCGAGGAATATCATTCTTATCACATCAGATAATAATCTGATTGAATTTGGGAGAGTGTGTAGCTGCAAAGTAATTCGGAGCGAGGATTTTACTTACCAGTTAAAACAAGCAAATGAAGACTTTGAGGATCAAATTAAGACAGGTACAAATCTTAATGTTGAAGAATATAAAAAACTGTTCGGGGTAAATTCTTCAGATAACGATTAACTTTTTTGATTATTGCTAAAATAGATTTAATTTTGTTCAAAAATTTGTTGAACAATTATTACAATAGAACCAACAGCAGTATTTCTATCCCTTTAATTGAGTTTGCAGTTCTCAGAAATATTAGTCATCATTTTCAGAAAGAGCATCACATAAATATTAAACTAATTACATTCATCCATAAATCAATTCAGGAGGTTTAGTGAATAACAGGCTACTAAAACCAATTCTCTCTCTACTATTAATTATTATAACTGTGTCTC
>WBZO01000678.1_pt1 | contig 65644 bp, 65 predicted proteins | sample 5204261 | NCBI WGS metagenome assembly WBZO01 (sample SAMN12412400, study PRJNA552823) | activated sludge metagenome | isolation source: activated sludge from anammox sidestream of wastewater treatment plant... | place: USA: North Carolina | collected 2017-09
CCTCCCCCGGAAGATCGGCGTCTTCTGCATTCTGGATTGTAACGCGCGGCCGCTCGTAAGTCCTTCTCACACAAAGACAAAGCCCTCCGGATCGGACCGGAGGGCCGCTTCTTGAGAAAACTCGGGGCGACTGCCCCTCGTTTGAACCGGCGGCCGAGCGGATCGCCACGCTGGCGTCGGCCCTGCTCGAGGCGCGTGGACCGCATGTTGATGTCATCACGGCACTTACGCGGACCGCGTGAGACGGTAATGTCCGGGGCGCGGCGTGTCCACGTACTCGATCAGGCCCTTGGCGCGCAGGGCGGCGAGGTCGCGTTTGGCCGTCCGTTCCGAGCAGTCACACTGTTTTTCGACGTCGCAGCGGCACACCCGGCCCGCTCGCCGCAGTTCCTCGAGCACCCAGATCTGCCGCTCGTTGAGGTCCGTGTCACCGGTGCCATCGCCGTTGGCACCGGTGCCAAACGTCGTGGCCTGGGGGCCAACGTCCGTGGCCCCCTCCTTTGGCACCCCTGTGGCCCGCTGGACGGTCACGGTCGGGGCGAGTCGATACCCGTGGCTGCCGCTCAGGATGACGTCGGCCTCCCCGCACTCGATCCCGATCGCGGCCAGCGCGTCCGAGATGCGCCGCCGCAGGCTGCGGATGCCTTGGATGATCGTGTTGTCGCCGATCCGGCCGCCGAGATGCTTCGCCAGCCGGGCGGCGCTGAAGCTCTTCCGCCGGCCGTGTTCGCCGACTTCGGTCAGCGCCACGAGGATCTTCCAGCCATGGCCGCGGTTGGACTTCTCAATGATCGTCGTGCCGCACAGCTCGATGCGGTCATCGCCGAGGACAAGTTCGCCGCCGGCGAATGGCCGGCTGCCGGATGACGGGGATCCCGCCGGTGTCGAGGCCGGGACACCACGATTCAGCGTCTCCAGGATCGCTCGGTCCAGCTTGTCGCCATCGAACGGCTTGTTGACGAAGTCGACGGCGCCCCTCTTCATCAGGCGCACGGCCAGCGTCGGCCCGTCGGTGCCGTGGGCAGTCATCACAATGACGGGGGTTTGACGCGTCGCAGGATGCGAGCGGATCTCGCCCAGCAGGTTCTCGCCGTTGACAAGCCGGGCGAAGCCGCCGCTGGCCCGAACCGGGATCTCCAGGTCCAGCAGCACGTATGCGTACGGCCCGTCATTCAGCACGGCCCGCGCTTCCTCTTGGCTGCCGGCCTGGACGTACTTGTGGCCGAGCGACTCGAGGATGTTGCCCACTGCCTCGCAGATCTCAGGGTCGTCGTCGATCAGCAGCGCTTTCACCGTCATGCCTCTTCACCGTCCTCCCGCTCCAGCGGCAGCGTGATCGACACGACCGTGCCGGAGCCCAACTGACTGTCGATCGCGAACGTCCCGCGGTGGCCACGCACGTAACGGCGGGCGATCGGCAGACCGTAGCCGGTTCCGTAGTTCTTCTTGGTGGTTCGCCCCGGCACGAACTCCTGCAACTCCCGCAGATCCTCCGGCGCGAGCCCGGGGCCGTTGTCGCGCACCTGCAGGTGGACCACGCCGGCGTCGACGGTCGCGCTGACGCTGATCTGACCCGCCTGGAAGACGCCCGCGTCATTGGCGAACGCCTCGTAGGCATTCTTCAGCACGTTGGCCAGCGCGACGACGACTTGGTGCCGCGCCATCTCGACGGTGAGGTCCTCGGGCAGGTCGATGGCCAGCTCTACAGCCTCCGGGCTACGCTGCTGCTCGCGGAAGCCATCGGCGACCGCCGTGCGCGCCTCGTGAACGACGTCGGCCAGGCGCTCACGCCGGAGCGCGGTGCTGACGGGTTGCGCGAAGGTGCGCATGTCATCCAGCAGCCGCTCGACGAGGCCCATGCGGTCCATGATCTTGCCGGTCAAGTCACTGACGGCGCGCGGATCGGCTGGCGCGGAACGCGAGGTGAGTTGCTGTAGTGCCTTCGCGTGGAGCTTCACGGGTGTCAGCAAGCCGCGCAGGTTGTGCACGGTCGTGCCAGCCCACACCTGCGCGAATCGGGTGCAGATCTCCTCCGCATGACGCGCCGCGCGCCGACCGTGCACGCGCTCCATCAGCGCGAACTCGGTCGGCGGCGGCGATGCTGACTGGGCGGACTCGGCTGGCTCGCCGTTACGGCGTCGCCGATCCAAGCTGCGCTGCAACGCGTTCTGCACGAACGCATTGCAGTCGTCCGCCAGCTTCGATGCGATGCGTGAGAAGTCCGGCTCGCGGAGTACCGGCAATGCCAGTGCGACCGCCTGCCGGACCTCCGCCTTGGCATCCTCGGCCAGGAGCTGCAGCAATGGCACGGCAACGGCGGGCGGTGTGGGCGTTGCCAACGCGTCCCGTACCAGGGAGACCAACTCACGCCGCGCCGGCCACGGTATGGCGCCCGGGTCCGCCCGTAGCCGTGCGAGGGCGTCTGCGAGCTCAGGATGTTCGCGTGCCGCGCGCATCAGTAGTTGTACCGCTGCTTGCGCTCCTTGAACGCCTCCTCGCCGCCCTCCAGGAGCGTCACGATGTCGCGTTGGCATTGATCCACCGTCCCGTGATTGACGACCCGGGCTGTGCGGCCGTCGGACTCCAGCACGAATACCCGTTCCGCATCCCCGAGCACGGGGATGTTGGGGTTGTGCGTCACGAAGATGAGTTGGCGCCGGTCCCTGACGTCGCGGATGCTGCGCACGACCGCCTCGTAGATGAACCCGTTGTCCAGGTTGTCCTCGGGCTGATCCACGAGCAGCGGGTTGTCACTGTCGAGCAGCAGGATGGGCAGGATGGCCGTGCACTTCTGCCCGGTGGAGAGCGACGCCGAGTCCTTGTAGGCGGCGCCGTCCCGCAGCTCGATGCGCGGCAGATCGCTGAGCTCGACCGTCTCCAGCTCGAACAACGCCGGCGACCCGCTCAGCGCGGTCAGGACCCGCTCGGCCTGCTCGGTGTTCAGCTCCGCCTGGTCCACCAGAATCCGCCCATCGCCACGGTGAACTGCCGCGGCCAGATCGGCCGGCCAGAAGCCGTTGACGAGCTTCTGCGCGACCACACCGTGCTTCACGCGGTGCCCGCGCAGCGTATCCTCCAGCAGGCGTCGATACGCCTCGCGATTGCCGGCCTCGACGACACTGACCCGAATCGCTGGCGAGAGCGCAGCGCTGATCCGCTCGGCAACGCCGCGCCGGATGGCGAATCGCGCGGTCCGCAGGTCTGAGAGCTGCGTGAGCAGGGCACGCCGTTGCTCACTTAGCTGCGCCAGACGCGTCTGCAGCTCTTCGCGCTGGCGGCGTTTCGCGAGCAGATCATTGCGGAGCTTCTCCAGACGGTTGCGCTCTTGCGTCTGGCTCTGGGCGGCTTGGTGTTGCTCGATCAACGCGCGAAACGCCAGTTCCTGCTGCGCGTGCGTGGTCCGGAGCTGAGCGGCGACGCGTTGCAGCGCTTCCCGGCCGCCGCGAATGGCGCTGACGGCTTGGCGGAGGCCTTTGTCAACGCCAGACGCCGACTCGGCCAACTGCTGCTGCAAGGTTCGCAGTACCTCGCCATTCGGCCCGGCCAGCAGTTCGGGGGGCAGGAGCACCCGAGCCTGCTCGCCCACGTGCCCGACCGCCCCGTCGAGGTACTCGCCGAACTCGCGCAGGTACTTATCGAGCGCATCCAACGCCCGCTGCTCGCGATCCCGCAGCGATTTCGCTGCGTGCGCGCTGTTGATGACCTGGGCATCCTCACCGACGGCCGCCGCGTACCCCTTCAGTTTCTCCTCCACTCCGGGGAGCGTTCCGAGTTCCTCGTCGAGGCCGGCGATCTGCTGCACGAGCGGGGCCATCGCGCTGGCGCTGGCCGCCAGCCGCGCCTCGCACGACCGGATTTGCGTCGCCATTTCCGCCATGCGGTCGAGCTCGAAGTTGTCGAGCAGCGCGAGTTGCGAGCACGCCCGGTCCGCGGTGCTCTCGACTTCGTTCTGGCTGTAGATGTCGGCCTTGAACAGCCCGCCGCTGCGAAGCACGATTTCCGTCGCGGCTCCGTCGGCGCTAAGCACGATCGGCGCCTCGCCGGGCGAGCGGTTCACGAAGTAAGGCACCCCGTCCTTGGTCTCGATCGTGAGCTGCACGCGACCGCCGGCCAGGTTGCGCTCCACCAGCGCGTCGATCCGCTTGCGCGATTGGGCGTCGACGTCGCTGCTGGGGAGGGCGTCGAGCGCGTAGCGGATCAACTCGAGCAACGTCGTCTTGCCGGTCCCGCGCGCGCCGATGATGCAGTTCAACCCGGGCGCCAGATCGATCGTGGTGCCGTCCAAGAACCCGCCGACGATTTGCAGGGACTTGAGTCGATGCCCGCCCGGTCGGGCTTCGCGGTCGCCGTCGCCGCCGACCGCCGCAACAGCCTGTGTCATCTCCGATTCTCCTGATGCTGTGCGCAGGGACTCCCCGCCGCGGTGTGGCCGCGTTCGTTTGCCCAGAATCGCCTGCGTACACGCCGAAAAGCGCCCGGCGACGCCGTCCTTGGGGAGCTATTCCTTGGCCGCGCCGAGCAGCCTGTTGGCTGACATCGACCGAGGACTCCGGCCGATCAACTGTTAGCTTAATGTAAGGTTGCAGCGGTGTCAAGCCCGGTCCCGAACAGGACCCGAATCTTGTCTCGCGTGCCAGCGACGCCCCCGATGGGTCCGACCCCACCTGTCGTGCCCATCGGCGAGGCTATGGGCAGGGGATGTGCGCGCTGGCTGACCCTTACCCGGGCGCCGGCTACGCCTACCCATCGCGCACGAAAGGACTTAACATTAACGCCATCTTGTGCGACGCCGCGCCTGGCGCCGCCTGGTATCGGAAAGTACTGATGAGCGGGGCGTGATCGTGCCGGAGACGCCGGAGGAAAAAGCCCGCAGGCAGATTGATGAGCAGCTCACCCGCTGTGGCTGGACGGTGCAGCACCGGGACGAGGCCGACATCACCGCTGCGCCCGGCGTGGCGATCCGGGAATTCCCGCTCGCCGGTGGCGACGAGGCCGATTATCTCCTCTACGCCAACGGCAAGGCCATCGGCGTCGTTGAGGCGAAACCCGAAGGCACCACGCTCACTGGCGTCGAGGTCCAATCCGCCAAGTACACGCAGGGCCTGGCCCCTACCCTCCCCGCCTACCACCGGCCCCTGCCGTTTGCCTACGAGAGCACCGGCGTCGAGACCCGCTTCACCAACGTGCTCGATCCCGACGCGCGCAGCCGCGAGGTGTTCACGTTCCACCGCCCCGAGACCCTGGTCAACTGGGCGACGGCGCCGGACCAGCTACGGGCACGCCTGCGCAGCCTGCCACCGCTCGTTCCCGGCAGCCTGTGGGATGTGCAGCGCCGCGCGATCCTCAGCCTGGAGCGGTCGCTCGCGCAGAACCGCCCCCGTGCCCTGATCCAGATGAGCACCGGCTCCGGCAAGACCTTCACGGCGGTAAACTTCGGCTATCGCCTGATCCGGCACGCCGACGCCCGGCGCATTCTGTTCCTCGTCGATCGTAGCAACCTTGGTCGCCAGACACTGAAGGAGTTCCAGCAGTTCATCACGCCGGATGACGGTCGCAAGTTCACCGAGCTATACAACGTCCAACATCTCCAGGGCGCCAACATTGACCGCGTCAGCCGCGTGTGCATCACGACGATCCAGCGGCTTTACGCGATGCTCAAGGGCGAGGAGCTCGACCCGGACCTCGAGGAAGGCTCGGTATTCGAGTCCGCCAATCCGCTGCTGAAGCAGCCAGCGCCCGTGGAGTACAACCCGGCCATCCCGATCGAGACGTTCGACTTCATCGTGACGGATGAATGCCACCGCTCCATCTACAACCTGTGGCGGCAGGTGCTCGATTACTTCGACGCCTTCATCATCGGCCTGACGGCGACGCCGTCCAAGCAGACGATCGGGTTCTTCAACCGCAACCTGGTGATGGCGTACAACCACGAGCAGGCCGTGGCCGACGGCGTGAACGTCAACTTCGACGTCTACCGCATCAAGACGCGCATCACGGAGCAGGGCTCGAAGGTCGACAAGGGGTACTACGTCGACAAGCGTGACCGGGAGACCCGCGCGCGGCGCTGGGAGCAGCTCGACGAGGATCTGGTCTACGATGCCAAGAAGCTCGATCGCGACGTGGTGGCGACCGACCAGATCCGCACCGTCGTCCGCGCCTTCCGTGACGCGCTGGGGCGTGACCTGTTCCCCGACCGCACGCACGTTCCCAAGACCCTGATCTTCGCGAAGGACGACAGTCACGCCGATGACATCGTGCAGATCGTGCGGGAGGAGTTCGGCAAGGGCAACGAGTTCTGCCAGAAGATCACCTACAAGACCACCGGCCGCAAGCCGGAGGAGCTCATCGCCGAGTTCCGCAACAGCTACAACCCGCGCATCGCCGTCACCGTCGACATGATCGCGACGGGTACCGACATCAAGCCGCTCGAAATCGTGTTCTTCATGCGCTCGGTGCACAGCCGAACGTTCTTCGAGCAGATGAAGGGCCGCGGCGTGCGTGTCATCAGCGACACCGACTTCAAGGCCGTCACGCCAGACGGCACGAAGACGCACTTCATCATCATCGACGCGGTCGGCGTGTGCGAGGCCTGCAAGAGCGACACGGTTCCGCTGGAGCGCAAGCGGCAGGTGTCGTTCGAGAAGCTGATGGAGGCGGTCGCGTTCGGCAGCACCGATACGGACGTCATCTCCTCACTCACCGGCCGGCTGGCCCGCCTCGATCACCGGCTCGACGACACACAACGCCAGGAGATCCGCGACGCGACGGACGGCGCATCGCTGACCGAGATCGTCGGCGGCCTGATGGCCGCGCTCGATCCGGACACGCAGGTCGAGCGCGCCAAGGTCGAACACGGCACCGACGCGCCCACGCCCGCGCAGGTCCAGCAAACCGCGGCCAAGCTGCTCACCGCGGCAGCCCAGCCGCTGCGCAAGGCCAAGGCCCGCAACAAGATCGTCGAGATCAAGCAGTCGTTCGAGCAGACGATCGACACCGTGAGCCAGGACGAGGTGCTCGACGCCGGCTTCGACGGCAACGCCAAGGAGCGGGCGCAGCAGACGGTCGCGAACTTCCAGCAGTTCATCGCCGCGCATCGTGACGAGATCACGGCACTCCAGGTGCTCTACAGCCAGCCCTACCGCCGCCGGCTGACGTTCAGCGAGATCAAGGAGCTGGCCGACGCCATCCGCAAGCCGCCGCTGGGCCTTACGCCGGAGCGCCTCTGGCGGGCATACGAGGTGCTGGAGAAGTCCAAGGTCCGCGGCAGCGGCGGCCGGCAGCTCACGGACATCGTCTCGCTGGTGCGGCACGCGCTGGACCATGACGATGCGCTCGTCCCCTACGCCGATGTCGTCCATGAGCGCTTCGCCACTTGGCTGGCGGCGCAGCAGGCGGCGGGCCGCGCGTTCACGCCCGATCAGATGCGCTGGCTGGAGTTGATGCGCGACCACGTCGCGACGAGCCTGGCGATCACGCCGGAGGACTTTGAATACACGCCTTTCAACGAGGAGGGCGGCATCGGCCGGGTCTACCAGCTCTTCGGCGATGAGTTCAACAAGCTGCTGGACGAGCTGAATGAGGCGCTGGCGGCATGAAGCGAGACGACGTCACTGATTTGCCGACCGGTTGGGCGCTCGCAAGAGTGGGCGAGATCGCCGACGTGAACCCGCGCTTCGACCGCAACGGAATTGCAGACGACGCGACAGTGTCGTTTGTGCCGATGGCAGCCGTGGAGGAGGAATCCGGCAAAATCGACACGTCGCAGACGCGTCCTTTCGCTGAAGTTCGGAAGGGCTACACGCCATTCCTGCGGGGCGACGTGCTACTGGCGAAGATCACGCCTTGCATGGAGAACGGTAAGCTGGCGGTTGCTCCGGAGTTGACAGGGGGCGTCGGATTCGGCTCAACGGAATTCCACGTGCTCCGCTCTCGCGATCCGATTCGCTCCGCTTGGTTCTTCTACTTCCTGCTCCAGCGGTCATTCCGGCGCGAGGCGCGCCGGCAGATGACCGGCTCCGCAGGCCAATTGCGCGTGCCGGCCGATTTTGTGGCCGCCACGCAGATTCCTGTTGCACCAATCGCCGAACAGGATCGCATCGTGGCCGAGATCGAGAAGCAGGTCTCGCGGCTGGATGCGGGCGTGGCGGCGTTGAAACGGGTCGAGGCGAATCTGCGGCGGTACAAGGCGGCGGTGTTGAAGGCGGCGTGCGATGGCAGCCTGTCGGCGCCGTGGCGGGCCGCCCACCCGGACGTCGAGCCGGCGGATAGGCTGCTGGCCCGCATCCTGCGCGAGCGCCGCCGGCGGTGGGAGGAAGCGGAGCTGGCCAAGCTGGTCGCCAGGGGCAAGCCACCGAAAGACGACCGCTGGAAGCAGCGCTACAAGGAGCCCGCCGCGCCGCGCACGGCCGGCCTGGCCGAGCTGCCGCCGACGTGGTGCTGGGCGACGGTCGAGCAGCTCACTCGATTTGACCGGCCCGCCGCCTATGGAGTGCTGCAACCCGGAAGCGACACCGATGGCGGCATTGAGTTTGTGCGCGTGTGCGACATCCGGGAAGGCGCGATTCTCAGGGATCAGTTGAAGAGAATCTCGCCGGCCATTGCCGCGCGCTACCCACGCACAAGGCTGGAAGGCGGGGAGGTGCTCGTCACGATCGTGGGCACGATCGGCCGCTCCGCTGTTGTTCCAGCGGAACTGGCGGGTGCGAATACCGCGCGCGCCGTCGCCGTCTTGCCCATCGCGCCGCCGATCGAAGCGAGGTATGTAGAGATCTGCTTCCGTAACCCGGCGAAAGCGCGCGAGCTCACGGGCAAAGCTCACGAGGTGGCCCGCAAGACACTGAATCTGGAGGACGTCCGCGCAACGTGCATTCCGCTGCCGCCGCAGGATGAGCAAGCGGTGATTGCCGAGATGGTGGACGACACCTGGACCATTGTGCAGTCGGTCGAGCAAACCGTTGAGGCGAACCTCAAACGTGCGGATCGACTGCGCCAGTCGATCCTGAAGGCGGCATTCGAAGGCCGGCTGGTCGCTCAGGACCCATCGGACGAACCGGCGGCGGCGCTGCTGGAGCGAATTCGGGCAGACCGCGACGCAGGCAAGCGCCAGACCGCGCGGCGTACCCGGCCGCGGCGGAGGGTACCGCATGGATAGCGGCTCCGGCGGGACCAGCCATGATGACAACGCGCCGGTCGACCTGTTCCTCTGCCACAACGGGGCGGACAAGGATTGGGTTCGGCACCTGGCCGAACAGGTCGAGTCGGAGACCTTTGACGGGCGACCGGACGGTCGGCCGCTCCGTGTCTTCTTCGATGAGTGGGATATCGATGTCGGCGAAAACGTGGTCCTGAGGCTGAGTGATGGGCTGCAACGCGCCCGTTACGTCGGAATCGTCCTCTCTCCCGACATGCTGAAGGCGCCCTGGCCCGCGCTGGAGTGGACGGATGTAGTAGCGGGCGATCCGACGAATCGGCGCAACCGGCTAATTCCGATCTTCCTCCGCGACGGCGCCGAGAAGAACGGCGAACGGATCGAGCTGCCAGCGCCGTTCAGAGCGCTGCACTGGCTGGACTTTCGACAAGCCAAGCAGTTCAAGAGCTCGTACCAGCGGCTGATCCGCAAACTGCGCGATAAGCCGCCGACTCGCGGGCGTCGCCGCCGGCCGCTGGCTTCGCGCGAGGATCCCGCTACGCCGATCGGGGTAATCGAACCGGATAGCCCGGCAGCACCAGATCGCATCAACGAAGTAGTTCTCGGCAACCTCCTCCCGGTGGAGTCGTATCCGACGACGATCTGGAGCGCGCCGACGGGCGCCCGCGACGCTGAGGACATCTTTGCGCGCATCGAGCAGCCCCCGCCATTCGAGCTGAAGGGTGGACGGCTGCTCACGTTCACCGACCTCTCGCTGCGCGATAACGCATTCGCGCCGCTCATCGATGCGCGCGCCGTCACGCCCGCGGCGATCCAGCAATGGCGCGACGATCCGGACCGAATGCGCTGGTTCATCGGGCTGCTGAACCGCTGCCTGCACCAGCACCTGCGGCGCTTGTATCTGAAGCGCGACGATCGCGGCCGGTACTTCTTCCTCTCTGACCGCGGCAACCCGCGCAAGGTCGTCAACCCGGGTGACCCGGCGCGGGAGGTCGCCGCGAAGAAGACGAACGCCGCCACCGGCGCTGAGTTCTGGGTCCATCAGGCGGCGTGGCTGCGATTCCAGTCGCTGGGCGACTCGCTGTATCTGCTGATCGATCCGTGCTACGTATTCACGGCCGACGGCGAGCGTCCTCTCGTTGGCCGCACCGTCGGGCCGCTGTCCATGCAGTGGACCGGCAAGGAACGCAACGCCGCCATCCTGCGCCACGTGGTGTTCTGGACGCGATTCCTGGGACGCGGAGCGACGAAACTCGAGTTCCAGACGGGGGCGGCGCCAATTGTTCTATCCGGCATACCCGCGCTCGCTCGTGTCAATCGAGGCATCGATTTCGACCACATCGCCGTCGGGTCGCTGCTCCATCAGGTTGAAGATGAGCTTGGCAGGGCTGCGGCGAACGTGGTGTTGGTCGATCCAGCCGAAAGTGATGATGATGAAGAAGAGCTGGCGGAGTAAACGACCGCAGGGCGGGCGGCCCAAGAGCCGCCCTCGGCCCAGCGTGAGCCGCGGGGCGCTGCTGATGCAGCGCCTGATCACGGACGCGACGCCGTCGTTCCCCGCATGGCACATCGAGGAGCCCAAGCTGATCTTCGCCGGTGATCGGCGAACCGAGGATCCGAAGACGGGCATTACGGTCTTCGGTCCGCGGCAGCTCGACCAGCTCTCCCGTCAGGCGATCAGGATCGGCGTCGTCGGCACCGGCGAGACGGTGCAGCTTCTTCATAACTGGCTATCGACTGCCGAAGGGAGGATCACCGCTGGCCGCAACAAGGCTGGGAAGGCGTACGATGCCGTGCTGGCTCCGGACTTCCCGGGGTTCTCGCCCGATTCGCCGTTCCGGTGTGCGCTGGAACTGGACGAGCGCCTTTGCGAGACGCTGCCGTTGAAGGAGGTGGAGCAGGCCGTTGAGGGGGCGTCTTTCTCAGCTCGTGTTCGTGGCGTCGTCGAGCTCGTGGCCGAACGGCTGGGCGTCCTGGCCGAGCGAGAGCCGTCGCCGGACGTGGTCATCTGTGCAATGCCAGAATTGGTCGATCGCGCGTGTGGCCCACAGGGACGGCGCGGGGTTTTTCGCGCAGTTCCATTGACGCCGCGTCAACGCGCGGAGAACCGCATGCGGCGCCAGGCCGCTCGGGTCGGTCAAATGCTGCTGGCGTTCCCCAGTACCGACGACGAACCCGAGCAGGAGGAGCATTGGGACTTCCACAACGCGCTCAAGGTTCACGCGATGCGGTCGCAGTTGCCAACGCAGCTCATCTGGGAGAGCACGCTCGCTGGCACCCGGGACACGCAAGATCCGGCCACGATTGCATGGAACTTCTTCACTGCGCTCTTCTACAAGGCGGGAAATGTGCCCTGGGAACTCGGATTCGAGGCCCCCGGGACGTGCTTCGTGGGCGTCACCTTCTACCGTGAGCGGCCGGGCGCCAGCGCGGTGACACGCGTGAGTTTGGCTCAGGTCTTCTCGGAGACGGGCGATGGACTGGTGTTGCGCGGCGAGCCGGTGGAGTGGGATCGCGATCGCGATCGAAAGCCACACCTATCGGAGCCGGCGGCGCGGAAGCTGCTCGAACACGCGATCCAGCAGTACGAGAAGCACTTCAACAAGCCGCGGCGCGTAGTGGTCCACAAGACGTCGCGCTACTGGCCGGAAGAACTCGCCGGGTTCAAGGCCGGACTCGGCGATGTTCAGTCATTCGACTTTCTCACGCTTGAGCGGCGTGGCATCCGGTTTCTGCGGCTCGGTCATGAGCCGCCGCTGCGCGGCACGGTAATCCAGCTCGCTCGCCGCAACTACTTGCTGTATACACGCGGCTACGTCCCGTATCTGCGGGCGTATCCGGGCATGCGCGTTCCGAATCCGATCGAGATCGCGGAGCATCATGGTGACTCATCGGCCGACAAGGTTTGCTCGGAGATCCTGGCGCTGACCAAGCTGAACTGGAACAACTGCGGCTTCGCCAGCCGCGACCCGATCACGATCGCGTTTTCGAGGCAGGTCGGACGCATCCTGACCGAGCTGCCGGCGGTCGGAATCGAAGCGCCACTGACCAAGTACAAGTACTACATGTGACGGAATCGCACTATGAGTAATCATTCGCAGCAGATCGTCCAGAAGCTCTGGAACTACTGCAACGTGCTGCGCGACGACGGCCTGAGCTACCAGGACTACATCGAGCAACTCACGTATCTGCTGTTCTTGAAGATGGCCGACGAGCGGACGCGGCCGCCGTTCAGCAAACCTGCCATCATCCCCGAGCCGTTCTCGTGGGCACAGCTCCTCAGACGTGACGGCGACGCGCTGGAGGTGCAGTATCGCAAGACCCTCGAAGGCCTCGGCAAGCAGCCGGGGATGCTCGGCATCATCTTCCGCAAGGCGCAGAACAAGATTCAGGACCCGGCGAACCTGCGCCGGCTCATCGTCGACCTCATCGATCGCGAGAGTTGGCTGACGCTCGACGCCGACGTCAAGGGTGACGCCTACGAGGGGCTGCTCCAGAAGAACGCCGAGGACGTGAAGGGCGGCGCCGGGCAGTACTTCACGCCGCGGCCGCTGATCCAGGCGATCGTCGATTGCATGCGGCCGGCTCCGGGCGAGCTGATCTGCGATCCGGCGTGCGGTACCGGCGGCTTCCTGCTAGCGGCGTACGAGTACATCTCGCGTCACCATCGGCTCAACCCGGACCAGAAGAAGCACCTCAAGCACAAGGCGCTGCGCGGCTGGGAGATCGTCGACAACACCGCGCGGTTGTGCGTCATGAATCTGTACCTGCACGGGATCGACCCGGACGAGTGCCCGATCCGCGTGGCCGATTCGATCCGAGCGGATTCGGGTGAGCGGTTCTCGATGGTGCTGACGAATCCGCCGTTCGGCAAGAAGAGCAGCCTGTCGATCGTGAACGACGAGGGAGAGGCAGAGAAGCAGGATCAGGTCATCGTGCGCGACGATTTCTGGGCGTCGACGAAGAACAAGCAGCTCAACTTCGTGCAGCACGTGAAGTCCCAGCTTGCCATGCACGGGCGTGCAGCCATCGTCGTGCCGGACAACGTCCTCTTTGAAGGCGGCGCTGGCGAGACGATTCGGCGCAAGCTGCTGCACGAGTGCGACGTGCACACGCTGCTGCGTCTGCCGACGGGCATCTTCTACGCGCAGGGCGTCAAGGCGAATGTCCTGTTCATAGACCGCAAGCCGGCCAGCGAGACGCCGTGGACCAAGGAGCTGTGGGTCTACGATCTCCGCACGAACATGCGTTTCACGCTCAAGACGAACCCACTCAAACGCGGCGATCTGGACGAGTTCGTGGCATGCTTCAACCCGGAGGCGCGGCACGAGCGCAAGGCCACCTGGACGCCAAAGCGAAGTCCCGACGGTCGCTGGCGAGCATTTGGGTATGATGAGCTGTTGAAGCGCGACAAGATCAGCCTGGATATCTTCTGGCTACGCGACGAGAGCCTGGAGGACTCGGAAAACCTTCCGCCGCCGGCGACGATCGCGGAGGAGATTGTCGAGGATTTGGAGGCGGCGACCGACCAATTCGCCGCAATCCGGGATGAACTTGGCAGCCTTGGATAGTTGCGTCGACGCGATGGCTGTTGCGCTCACCAATTGGGTGCGCCGATCTCGTGTTTGTGGTGCCCCGCGATCATGGGCGGCTGCTTTGCAGCATTCGAAGCCGGTGCGTGGTCCCTCGCTGGCAGGACAGCAGCGTATGGGTACCATGGTCGCATGGACGAGGCTGATCTCATTTCAGGTTGCCGGCGTGGTGACCGGATGGCACAGCGCGAGGTGTACGACCGCCATGCGGATCGGGTCTACCGTGTCGCGCTGCGGCTGACCCGCGACGAGCAGGATGCGTTCGATGTGGCCCAAGAGACGTTCGTTCGAGCCTTCGAGCGGATGAGCAGTTTCGACGAACGGGCCCGGCTGGGAACCTGGCTCTACCGCATCGCCACGAATGAGGCCCTCCAGCTCTTCCGCAGGCGAGATACCGAACGGCGGCACCTGCGCGTGGTGAGCGAGCAGCAGGAGCACGCTACGCGGCCGGAAGCCGAGGCGGCTCGCCAGGAGGTAGACGATGCCTTGGAGCAGTTATCGGCGGAGCATCGGGCAATCCTGATCCTGCGATACCAGGAGGGGCTCAATTATGATGAACTTGCAGAAGTCCTGGAAATCGCTCCCGGCACCGTGGCGTCGCGTCTGAATCGAGCCAGGGAAGCGCTTCGAAAGCTGCTGGGCGAGCCGGGGGTCGATACGGAAGAAACAGCCGGCGATGGGCATCCAACAGGTGATGTGTCGAAACCCTAACCAGGTCCCACTTCGGCAGGTTGAGCGATGACTACGGGCTGCGAGACAATTCGGCCGCAACTCGGGGCGTTCGTCGACGGCGAACTTCCGGACAGCCGGGGCGAGCGAGTGCAGCAGCATTTGACCGCGTGCGAGGCATGTCGAAAGGAACTGTCCCACCTGGAGTCTCTGGCCCGACACCTTGCGGGTGGAACGCCGGCGACCGCGCCGGCCGAGCTCTGGAGCGCCATTGAACACCGCCTGGATCAAGCCGTCGCTTCGGCGCCTCGGCGGAAGCTTCATCCCCCCAACCGGCCGTGGCTCATGCGAATGGCACGAAAGCCGCTCGCCGCCGCGGCGGTACTGCTGTTGGTTGTCGGCCTGGGCTGGTTGGCTACAAACGCCCCCTGGGAAACACCCGCCATGGCGGCCCAGATCGATTTCCGGCCGCTTCTGGAGCAGGCCGATGGGGATATCGCGGCGGGCATTCGTGCCCTCATGCAGGCATACGGAGGCGAGAAGATCTCCTCGGACGATGCCCCCAGGCGGATCAAGGTCCGCATCCATGCCGCCGACCAACTACCAGGGGATCTGCGCCTCGAATCGCGCTACGTGCTCAACATGGGCGCGCACCACCAGGCTCTGGCGTTCCATTACACGACGCCGAGCGGCGGCCACCTCTTGTTGCTCCAGTGCCCGCCCAATGTCGAGAAGAACTACGGCAACTACGAGTGCGTGGCGTGCTCGGTGGGTGACCACCACGGCCAAGGCGTGCAGGTCGGCAAACTGCATCTGATGCACATGATGAGCGACAACGTGTGCGTGTGCGTGGTGAGCACGCTGGACGAGTCGGACCTAGAGGGGGCGCTCAAGGCCGTGAAGATCACCTTCTGACCACATCGGCGGCCCGTTACGGCCGTGGCGCTGCACCGGAATCCAGCGGCAGGAGCTCAAACTCACGCGCGACAAAGCGACCCGCGCGCACACTGCCGGCAACTCGCGCACGCCGGCTGGCGTTACAGAGCCTGTTCGGAGCGTGGGCGTCCCCATGATCACCGATCCCGGTTCCCTCGACGAGATGGACGTTTTCGTCAATGCGCACGGCCAGGGGACAGCCTTTGTTACCAGGTTCGTGGAACACGCATGACGCACAGCCGGCCTCAACAATCCCGGTGAACTCTCGCGGCGGCGGAAACACCCCGCCCCTGTGTTCGGGGTGGCAGCCGAGCGAGCACGCGAGCGCGGCGAGCGATCGAGCCAGAGCGACACTCCTCATACCACCATCTCCAAGCAACGGAGGTCCCCGGAGGCTTGCCGAGGATTCACGCAGCGTCACTGAGTAGCCCTAAGAGGAAACTGATGAGCTGGGCGAAGAAGATGTACAGCAGGTTGATCAGGATCACGAGGTTTCTCCTTGATTTCAGGTCGATGCCTGGCGCTGTTCGCGCCAGAGTTCGAACTGCTTGGCAACCAGGAAGATCACAGGGTAAATCAAGAGTTCCATGATGAAGCTCGTGGCCAGCCCGCCGATCATGGGGGCGGCCAGGCGGCGCATCGTGTCGGCGCCGGTTCCCTCGGCCCACAGGAGCGGGACCAGGCCGATGAAGGTGGTGGCAACGGTCATCGTCTTGGGGCGGATGCGCATCACGGCGCCGTCGTGGATCGCGTCCCAGAGATCCGTGAATGAACTCATGCGTCCCTCGGACTTGAAGCGCTCGTAGCTGTTGTCGAGGTACAGCAGCATGACCATGCCAGTTTCCGCATCGAGTCCCGCCAGCGCGATCATGCCGATGTACACCGCCAGCGAAAGGTTGTAGTCCAGCAGCCAGAGAATCCAGACCGCGCCGACCAGGCTGAACGGCACGGCCAACAGAACCACGATCGTTCGGAACCACGAGCGCGAGTGCGCGTAGAGCAGGAAGATGATCACCACCGCAGCGAGCGGGATGACCAGCTTCAGCCGGGCGGTCGCCTCCTGGATGTACTCGTATTGCCCGGACCAGATGAGGTTATAGCCGGCGGGAATCTCGACCCGTTCGTCGAGCAGCTGCTTGGCGCGGTCGATCCAGCCAACGACGTCGGTGGTGGTCAGATCGACGAAGATCCATGCTGTCTTCCGCGCGTTCTCGCTGCGGATCATCGGCGGACCTTCGACGATGCGGACATCCGCAAGCTGCGCCAGAGGGACCTGCGCGCCGCTCGGCGTGGGGACAAGCGTTCTTCGCAGCGCGGGGAGATTGTCGCGCAGCTCGCGCTTGTAACGCAGGTTGACGGGATAGCGCTCCAGGCCTTCGACGGTCTGCGTGATGTTCATACCCCCGAGCGCGGTGAGGATTACGTCCTGCACATCCATGACGCGCAGGCCGTAGCGGGCGATCTCGTCACGGTTGATGTCGAACTCGACATATTTGCCGCCGACCGTTTTCTCGGGATAGGCGCTAAGCGTGCCGGGAAGCGTGCGGACCTCGGCCGCAATACGATCCGCCAGATCGCCGAGTGTGGTCAGGTTGTCGCCCATGATCTTGATGCCGACCGGCGTCTTGATGCCGGTGCTGAGCATGTCGATGCGCGTCTTGATTGGCATTGTCCAGGCATTCGTCACGCCGGGAAACGCTACGACGTCGTCCAGGCCGGGCACATTGCGGCCGTCCGGCTCCTGCCAGCCATAGCACAGCTCGTCGACGGTGATCGGGCGCTGCTCAGGCCAGAAATACGTGAGCCCGGAATAGGTCTTCAGCACTTTGGGCAGGAAGGAGAACCAACGGTCGACGTCCCGCGTGCGCCACTTGCTGCGGTCCGGCTCGAGCATGATCGTCGTTTCGAGCATGCTGAGCGGAGCCGGGTCGGTCGCGCTCTCCGAGCGGCCGATCTTGCCGAAAACGTGATGCACCTCGGGAAACGACCTGATGAGCGCATCCGTCTGCTGGAGCAGCTCGCGGGCCTTCGTGATGCTGATCGCCGGATCGGTGGTCGGCATGTACAGCAGGTCGCCCTCATCGAGCGGCGGCATGAACTCGCGGCCAAGCCCCGGCAGCGCCCGCGCCAGCGCCGGGAACGTCTCGGCCAGCCAGGGGCCGACGACCGGCGTCGCCTTCAGACCCACCAGCGGCGGAATCGCCGAGAGGACGAGCAGCACCGCCAGCGTCAGCGTTACGTAACGCAGCTTCATGGCAATGACGAAGAACGGATGGTACATCCACTGGAGTAGCTTGCTGATGGGATTGACGTGCTCGTGAATGATCTTCTGCGGCACGAGCAGCATGCCCGTGAGGATCGCCCACCCCAGCGCGACCCAATGGCGATACGGGTCAAGGTCGCCGAGCGGCAGCCAGCCGACGTAGAACAGCCAGGCCGGAACGAGCATAGACGTCAGCGTGACCAGGAGATTACGCCACCAGCCCCAGGCTTTCGGCAATACCCGGGCGGTAATGAACGAGATCATCAGCACGGGGATGATCGTGATCGCCACGAGCGACGCGGAGGCCATCGAGAACGTCTTGGTGAACGCCAGTGGCTTGAACAGACGGCCGCTCTCTTCGCCGAGGACAAAGACGGGCAGGAAGCTGACGGTGATGATCAGCAGCGAGAAGAACAGCGTGGGGCCGACTTCACGAGCGGCCTCGATGATGATCTCGGCCCGCGGACGGTGCACCGGTGAGCGGCCGGCCGCCAACTCGGACTTGATGCGATCCTCCTCACGGTCCAGGTGCTTGTGCGCGTTTTCGACCATGACGATCGAGCTGTCGACCATGACGCCGATCGAGATGGCGATGCCGCCCAGGCTCATGATATTCGCGTTGATGCCCAGGAAGTGCATGATGATCAGCGCACACAGCACGCCGGTCGGCAACACGAAAATCGCGACCAGCTCGCTGCGGGCGTGCAGCAGGAAGAGGATGCAGACCAGGCCGACGACGATCATTTCCTTGATCAGCGTGTGCGTCAGCGTCTCGACGGAACGCTCGATCAGGCCCGAGCGGTCGTACTCGGTGATCACGTCCACGCCCGCCGGCAGGCCGGCACGCAATTCATCGATCTTCTGCTTGACGTCCCGGATGACTTTGTAGGCGTTTTCGCCGAAGCGCATGACGACGATGCCGCCGACCACCTCGCCTTCACCGTTGGCTTCGGCCAGGCCGCGCCGCAGCTCGGGGCCGAGCTGCACCTGGGCGATGTCCCGCAGGTAAACGGGCGTTCCATCCGCATTGGCCCGGATGACGATCTTGTTCAGATCCTCGATGCCCTTTTGCGCACGAACGCGCCAGGCGGGGACACCCTCCCGCTGCGCCGCGATCAACTCTCCCTGCGTCGGTTGCGCGAGATAGCCGCGGCCACGCACCATGTATTCGGTCTCGGCCATCTCCAGTACGCTGCCGCCTACATCCTGGTTGGATTGCGCGATCGCCTGCTTGACCTCGCCCAGCGGAATCCCGTACGCCAGTAAGCGGTCCGGGTCCACGACGACCTGGTATTGGCGCACGAACCCGCCGATCGGGGCGATCTCGGCCACACCCTCCAACGCCGTCAGTTCGTAGCGCAGGTACCAGTCCTGCACGCTGCGCAGCTCGGAAAGGTCGTACTCAGCGAGCTTCAGTTCGGTCTTGCCGTCCCACGGGCATGAGCCACCGTGATCGAAGATGCGGACACGCACCAGCTTGTCCCGAGTGGTCTCCGATGCGTCTTCGATCCGTGCGTACCAGCGGTCCGGCTCCTGCGGATCGTGGTACATGCCTTCGGGGTGCTCGGGGCAGTAGTATCCGTTGCGAATCGAGTACTCGTAGACCCACCCGACTCCGGTGGCGTCCGGGCCCAATTGGGGCGTCACACCCCGCGGCAACCGTCCCGACACATAGTTGAGATACTCGAGCACGCGCGAACGCGCCCAGTAGATGTCCGTCCCGTCATCGAAGATGATGTAGACAAACGAGAATCCGAACATCGAGTAGCCGCGCACGACCTTGGCGTGCGGCACGGCGAGCATCGCGGTCGTCAACGGGTAGGTGACCTGCTCCTCGACGACCTGAGGCGCCTGCCCCTCATACTCCGTGAGGACGATGACCTGCACGTCAGAGAGATCCGGAATTGCATCCAGCCGAATGTTGTAGATCGTCCAGATGCCGCCGGCGACGACGAAGCCCGTCAAGATCAGCACGAGCAGCCGGTTGCGTGCGCAGAACTCGATAATCTTCGCAATCACGTCGCGCCATCCTTTGGGGGCGGCTACCCGCTACTTCGAGCCAACGAGTTCACCGCACTTGAGCATCTTGAAGCCATAGAACGGATTGGCCATGTCATCTGTGGTCTGAATCCAATCGCCCTTGGTCATCGGGCAATGGAAGATGTACAGCTTCGGAAACTGCGTAACGCTGGGCCGCGCCTGTTCGATGATCCGCCGCATGGCGCCGCTGAGATCAATGAACGTTACGCGGTCCGCGTCGAGGTCCTTCCCCGCGAGCTTCAGGGCAGCCCCGCGAAGCGCGCGCACGGCCTCCGCCAACTCCGCCGGCAGCTTTGCAGCCGGGTCATCAGCAAGTTTGAGTAGTTCATCACTCGCTCCGACCAGCCCGAGCGCGTGAAGCGGCACTTCCTTGGTGCTATCCGACGCGAACCGGCGTTGCAACTCCAGGTAGTGCTCCGTCAGGAAGCTGACCTGCATCTCGATTGCTGCCGGCACGCTGACGGGCCGCGGCAGGGCATCAACAGCCACGAGCTGCATGCCGCAGACCGGGCACGTACCGTGCGCGTCCGAAGTCTGGGCCGGGTGCATTGGACAGACGAAACGCGCGCCAGCCGGTGGCGTCCCGCCGCTGACCAGACGCTCGCTCACCCAGTCAACCTGTTCGATCGGCTTGAGCTTCATCCCACACTTCGGGCACTCGCCCGATTCGACGGAGAACTGCCAGCATTCCTCCATCGGGCAGACGAACTTCGCTTCGGCTGGAATCGCCTTCGACTCAGCCACTTGTTCACCACCCGCGGTCGTCACCAGGTTGCCGGCACAAATCGGGCATTTGCCGGGGCCGGCGCTGCTGACCAATGGATGCAAGGGGCAGTGATAAGGGGCATCTGCCGTGGCTTGCGGGTTGGGTGGGACGTTCCGGTCGGCCATCTCCGGGGCCAGCCACACGCCACGGTACGGCGCGAGCTTGCGGTCGCAGTGCTGGCAAGATCCTGGCTGGACGGAGATCACGCCCGCGTGCCGCGCGTCGGGGCAGGTGTACATCACCTTGAATGGCTGGAGCGTCGTACCGCAGCGTGGGCAGACACCAGCCGTCTTTGAAAACACGTGCTGGTGCTCGGGGCAAGTGTACGCTACCTCCGCCCCCTGCGCGGCCCGCCGCGCTTGCACCCACGGCAGTTCCGCCAGCGGTTTGAGACGCATTCCGCACCAGGGGCAGTCTCCTGGCTCGGCCGCGAAGTAGGCCCCTTGGCGAGCCGGTTCGGTTTCGCCCGGATGGGAGTCCATGGGGCAAGCGTAGCGTGCATCGGCCGGAATGCTGGCGACGCCCGGCTGCGACGTTGTCAGCGTCTGTCCGCTGGCTGGAGTCAGTAGAGCATTGACGATTACTGCAATTGTGGCGATGCGGTACATGTCTTCTGCCTCGTCCTAGTGAGAATGGCCCGCTGGCATCGGCGGCGCGGCTTGCTCGGCCGGGCCGGGCTCGGCGTCCCCCATGGGCGGCATCGCCGGCTTCTGGGACTCGAGCATCTTGGCGATGGCCTCCTTGAGCTTGCTTTCGGCGTCGAGCAGGAACTGGCCGCTGGTGACAATGCGTTCGCCCGCATCCAGTCCGTACCGGACCTCGACCATCCCGTTCTCGGCCTCCACGCCGACCTGGATATCGCGCGGGAGGAACTTGCCGCCGCCCAGATTGACAAATGCAACCTGCCGGGTGCCCGAGTCAATGAACGCTTCGCGCGGGATGAGCAACGCGTCGCGCTCCAACTCGGCGCGCAGCGTGATGTTGGCGTACATCGCCGGCTTCAACTCCAGCGTCGGGTTGTCGAACTCGAGCCGTACCTTGATGACGCGCGTCTGCTGTTCCAGGTACGGATACACGTACGTCACCTGGCCTGCGAACTCCCGGCCCGGCAGGTAAGGCAGGGTCATCCGCGCTTCCTGCCCCACCCGCACCCAGGGAAGCTGGTATTCATAGATGTCCACGTACACCCAGACCTTGGCCAAGTCCGCGACCGCGTAAAGCCGCATGCCGGGCGTCAGGTACATGCCCTCCAGGGCTGTCTTCTCCGTGATGATGCCGCGCGCGGGCGAGTGGATCGTGAGCGTCTTCTGGAGCTCCTGCGTGTTTTGCAGGCGCGCGATCTGATCGTCCGTGACGTCGAAGTACTTGAGCTGCGTCCGTGCGGCCTCCACGAGGCGCCGGGCCTCTTCCTGGGCTTCGGGCAGGGTACTGCCGGACATGCGCTCAACGCCCCGCAAAGCTGCGAGAAACTCCTCCTGCGCAGCGTAGAGCTTCGGCGAGTACACCTCGAAGAGCGGCTCGCCCCTCTCGACCTGCACGCCGGTCTGATCGACATGCAGCTTCTCGATCCAGCCCTCGAACTTCGTGTTGATGAAGTACAGCGTCTGCTCGTTGTAATCCACGCGACCGACGGTCCGGATGGTTTTGAACAGCGGCCCGCGCTCGACATTCGCCGTGCGGATGCCCATGTTCTGGACGGTCACCGGGTCGATCGTGATGGTCTTGCCGGTCGCCGACTCGCTTTCGTCCGCGTAAACCGGAACCAGGTCCATACCCATCGTGTCCTTGCCCGGCTTGTCCGAAACGACATCCGGGAGCATCGTGCTCCGCCAATAGAGCACCTTGCGCTCCTTGGGGCCTGCGCCGCCTGTCGCCTCCGCATCCCCGCCAGCCCGCAACGGCGTGAGCTTCATGTGGCAGATGGGACACTCGCCGGGCCCCTTCTGAATGACGTTGGGGTGCATCCCGCAGGTGTACAGCTGCTCAGAGTCCCCGGCTGGGGCATCGATTGATGCAGGTGCACCGGCCGGTTCGCGTGCGCCGCGAATCCAGAACCCCGCTACGCCGCCCAGCCCCAGGCTAACCAGCGCGATCAGCGAGAACACCAGGACGCGCGCCGGACGAGACCGCGCCGCCACACCACTCGTTTGAACACGCGTCATGACGCGCCTCCCGCTTCCGACAGGCTCAAGCCGATCGCCTGCTCCAGGTCCGCGACACTCCGTTCCAGCTCTCCAACCGCCCGGTGATACTGAATCGTGAACATCAGCCACTTCTGCCAGTTGTCGATCACGTAGAGGAAGTCGCTCTCGCCCGCCGAATAGGCCGCGCGGGACACTTCATACGCCTGTTGTGCCTGTGGGATGATCGTGTTCTTGAAGATCTCCGCCAGATCACGCTGCGCGCGGACGCGCGCGAGCGCGTCCTCGATCTCGAAATAGACACGATTCCGGGTGGCGACATACTCGTGCTGTGAAGCCAACAGACTGCGACGTGCCTCGCGGATTCCCCCTTCGATCTTCTCAGACCAAATGGGCAGGTTGAGCGCCACCGTGATCGCCCAGTTGTCCATCCCGCTCTCGCTCATGCGGTTGACCATGGGTACCATGCCGGTTTGCGGATCCGGCGGCGGAACAAACGCCTCCCGCGGTCGCATATACATCCACTCGAAGCCCAGCGTGACGTCTGGCCAATACGCCAGTTTCGCCAGCTCAACCGCGTGGCGATCGCGCTCGATCTGCTCCTTCAAACGGCGCAGCTCGGGGTTTTGCGCCACCGCGGGCGCCAGCAGATCGTCGAGCCGCACCGCAACACTTCGCAGGTCATATTCCCCCGCGATGGGGACAGGCGTCTGCGGCGGCCGATTCAAAACCCGGTTCATCATCGCAACCATCGTCTCGCGTTCCTGCCGTAGCTCGATCAGCTGACTCTCCAGGCTGGAGAGCTCAACCTGTGCCCGCAGGACGTCGTCCTGTCGGCGCTGCCCCACGGCCACCTGTGCGCGCGCTGCATCGATCAGCCCGCGCAGCAGATCCTGGTTCATCCGATCGACCTCCGCGGTCCGGTCGATGATGTAGATTCGGAAGTACGTCCGCTTCACGTCGGCAATGACCTTCAGCCGCGTGCGCTGCAGTTCTTGCAGCGCCATGTTGGCTTCTTGGAATGCCACGCGTCCGGCCCGGTCCAGCTTTTGCGGCAAGACCAATTGCTGTTGGACGCCGAGCATGAAGTAGTTGTCGCCTTCCGCCGTCCGGATCGGTTCTGGGAGCGTTCTCGTCATCACCATCGGGTCCGGCAAGGCCGTGGCCTGCGGGACGCGTGCCGTTTTTGATCGCGCCGTCTCTTCCGCCGCCTTGATATCCGGGTTCTGCTCGAGGGCGATCAGAATATAGTCGCGCAGCGATTGAGGCTGCTGCGGAGCGCTATCAGGAGGTTGAGTGGCTGGCGCACCGGAGCTGGGCTGCGTCATCGCCGCGCCTCCTCCCACTCGCGCATAAGCGCCGGCGTCCTGGACGCTACGTTGCTGGTAACGCTGCAACGCGGCCGCCACGTCGCGCTCGGCCTTCTGATTGAGTGCGCAGCCGCTTAAGCCGATGCCGATTCCGATCCCCCCGAGGATCCAGAAACGAATTCGCCAGGATGCGCGCGTGACTGACGTTCTTGACCGTCTCGCTCGTGACATGGTCGTCTCCGCTCTTGCAGCGGCACTGGGCGTGCTCACCGGACAATCGGCCTGAGATTTGTCGAACACGAGCGCCATTCTATCTGCTGCTCCGCGCGGTGCTAGCCCGCTAGCGCGTGAGGAGCACCGAGGGCCACGTTTGGGGTTCGATGCTCGGATGGGTGGATTTCTTCCCGCGGACCGTTCGGCTTCTGCAATGGACCGCCGGGGTGCACGCCTCGCGGCTGAGGCCAAGCCCGGCTTCACCACGCCAAGTGGTCCGGGCCGAAGACAAGACTGCCACCCAGATAACCGGTCAGACCGACCAGGATCGCTGCCAACAGCAATCCGCACCCGTACAGCCACAGCCAACACCCTGTGAGACGGTTCCAGCGCCAGATTCGCAGCACGACAAGGGCGAGGACGAGAATCATGACCGTCGCACCGGCGTATTGGTGCCACTGAACGTACTCGTGCAGAGACGAAGAGAACCGCAGCGTGTCGTGGGCGAGGTTTCCGGTGATCACCGCGCCGATGGAAGCCAGGGCGGCCAGCAGCAGCGGTGGCACATCGGCCGCCGCAAAGACCGCCTTGCCGCTGATCAGGTAGATCAGTAGGCCAAGCACGGCCAACGGAATACCCGCCACGGGAAAATGAACGAGAACCGGGTGCACGCGCGCCAGCAAGGGCGGGCGGCCTCCGTCAGCCTCGTGCTCATGTCCGCCCGCACCGTCGGCGTTGGGAGCGATCTCCTCCGCCCCGTGCCCGTGTTCGTGCGCGTCGGCCGGCTGGATTGCGGGCACGTGTTCCTCCGGCGGCTGTGCGGCGCGGGCCACCCATGATGGCAGGCGATCAAGATACCGCTCCGGGTTAGCCTTGAATTTCGCAAGGCAATTGTCGCAACAGAAGGCGATCGTCCGGCCCTCGTACACGGTGATGATCTGCGGGTCGGCCTCCTCCTCGGGCATCACCGGGCAGAACTTGTTTAGCCCTGGCTGAGACCCTGCCTCCTGGGCGCTCAGCGGAGCAGCGAGCGACAACATGCACGCGCTGGCAAGAGCGAACATCAGAGATCCGCGCCGCCAGGAAGAGACTGTGTTGCCCACGGTCACCATGGCCTACCTGTGATCGAAGAATAAGCCCTGTGCCGCAAGGTTCGCACTGAACAACTCGGGCACGTTGTTGTATTTCCTCAGACACCTGCGGCTGCAGAAGTAGATGCGCTGACCGTCTGGCAGTTCCACGAAGACCTTCGGGCTGATCTCCCGACCTGTTGCCGGGCAGCTCACCTGATACGAATAGCTGGCGTCGAGGGCGGCCTGATACCTCTCAGGCTCCTCTTCGTAAATCCTCGGGCAGGCTCCACAGGCGCCGCAGAAATACACACGCTCACCGAATAGACCGGTAAACCGCCGCTTGCTGATTGGATCGCCAGTAATCGGGCACAGTACCTGAACGCGCGGCCGGTACTTCAAGATTTCACGCTGAGTGTCAACCAAATCCGCGTACGCATCTGGTGCGGCCCGGTACTCCTTGATGCAGGCGCTGTCGCAGAAGTACACGACGCCGTCTGGCCGCTTGATGTGAGTTGCGAAGTTCACCGGCTTGCCGGAGACCGGGCAAGGCGGTGGGGCTTCATACTGTGCAGCGTCAAGTCGCACCTCAGGGCCGAGGGGCTTTGAGTCGAACTGCGCGCACCCCATCAGCGGCACGGAGCTTGCCGTGACGAGAGCCAAGATGGAAACCTGCAAGGTTCTCACAGTTCAACTCGTCTCCGATGTTAGATCTGCAGCGCGGGCTCGCGTGCATCTGTCAAATCACGGATGATCATGGCCCTTGTGATCATGACCCCCGCTCGTCTGGCCGTCCTTGTCCTTTTTCGCCAGCGCCGCTTCAAGCTTCCTAACGTCGATGTGCACGCCCTGCTCGGCAAGCTTGGGGGCGTACTTCGCCGGATCCTTCAGCAGCTTGGTTTCACAGCCCTGGCAGCAGAAATAAACGCGCTCGCCGGTCGGGAGGTCCGTGTAAGATCCGGGGTCGATTTTCCCGCCCATGACGGGGCAACGCACCTGGTACGTGTAGCTGGCCTCCAACTTGGCCCGGTATTTCGCGACATCCTGCTGGTACTTGCTGACGCAGTCCGCGCAGCAAAACGACACACCTTGGCCCTCGATCATCGCGAACGTCTTGCCGTCGACCGGGTTGCCGGTCACGGGGCAGGTCACTTGCACGTGCTCCATCTTCTTCAGAGCGGCGCGCTGCGCCTCCGTCTGCTTTTGATACTTCGCCGGGTCCTTCTGGAATTTCTCGACGCAACCCGCGCAGCAGAAGTAAACAGGCCCCTCGTCCGTCATGGTCTTGACGTTGAAGTCGATTGGCTCGCCCATCACAGGGCAGAGGGGCAATTTCGGACCTTCTTTATCTTGCCTGGTGTCCGGGCTGGATTCCTTGTGCTGTCCGTGTTGATGCTGCGCCAGTGCCACCGTGGTACCGACCAACAAGACGATCGATGCCAGGATGCCTGCACTCATCTGCGTGTTCATAATTGCGGTCTCCAGTTTTCGGGGTCGCGAATGGTTTCAATCCAGCCAATAGAGAGAGTCGCAAGGCTGGTACGACCCAGCTCGTGAATTGCGACGCTGCCCTCGCGGGCACGCAACTTGGATGCGAATGGGCGGCCACATCTTCCCGGGGCGAGCTGATTCCGGCCGAATCGCTGCCTCTTCAAGATGAACGCGTTCAGAAACCGAAACTGGCGCCAAACCCTAACGACCTTCCTGGACAGCAGTTGCGCGAGTCTCGGCACGTCGCCGGCGTGCATGCAAGGGCGTGCTCTGGTGGGAATCATGGCGGTGGCGGCTGCTGTTGGCGGGTCGGGAGACAGATTTTCTCGGGATCGGGAAGTTTCCAGTCTACGAGCGCATCAAATGATGTATGGCATGGTTCCCTACTTCGACCCGGATTTGCAGGAGACAGTTGCATGTATTTACGAGGCATTACGCTGACACTCTTGGGCCTGACGGCCACCGCGGTTGCAGGGTGTATCCCCGGCTTCGATCTCACGGGCGTGCTCAGTTCGGGCACAGCCGATTTGGTTGCGGGCGTCTCAGCCAAGGCTGAGGACGTCGCTCGGCAGGTCGGCGGACGAGACGGCTTCGGTGGTGAGCAGATGGATGGCTACCGACAGCATTTCGGATCAATGATGGGCTTCCAGAACATGGGGGACCTAGCCGACGAGAACGGCCAGATGCGTGTCCGATTCCACAACGAATCGGATGAGGAGTGCACCTTCCATCTCGTCTACGCCGCAAGCCACATGGGGCTGGACGACCAGATGATGGACGTAACCGTTGGCCCCGGGGAGACAACGGACGTCGACATTCCGTGTGCTGAGATGCTCGGGCTTGGGAGCATGACCGACGTCGGCGAGATCGCCTGCGAATTCGGCGATGGCCAGATGTTCGGCAACGAGATGTGCGTGCCCGGATTCATGAAGGCGGATTACCAATGCGCCGGGGTGTTCGAGTGCTTTTTCGGGCCGGACGAGGACGACGTTGACGGAGATGGTGACACCGAGGAGATGATGGCGACAACGCAGGCGCTCCGCGATCACCTTGGTCAAGGCGGGATGATGGGCCACGGACACGGCGGCATGGGGGGCTAACCAACCCGTATCCAGTTCCGCTTGAACGGACTGTTTCAGTTCCCAGCATGCGTGGGTGCCAGGCTACCTTGGCACCCACGTGTCGTATCGATGGCTTCGTCACCTGCCGACGCAGTACCACCAGCTGGCGGTTTTGTCGGAATCGAGAAGGGTACAAACCTCGAGCGAACGTCGATCGACGCCCCAGGGAACGGCAGGGCCTGGCGACCTTGCGGAGGGGCACTTCGCTGTCCTGAGCCCACTCGCGAGTGGGACCAGTTCCGACTCGAGTTCTTGAGGTGCCTCAATTGCCCGACGATTGCCACCGTGCTTCCCGTCGTCAACTTGGTGTCGGCGCCGTCCGATGCAGGAGGGGACGCGCTGCACAGATGACCGCAAGATCTCGCAGCAGGCTCGGTGCAGGAGACTTCTGCGAGGCTACGTACCGCATCCCTTGCATCTGGCTCTGGCGGGCGACGATTCAGGACGCCGAGATGGGCCCGGGTTGTGCAACGTCGACAGGATTACCGCCGCCCCGGAGTAGGCCGCTGCCGAGAAGAACCACGCCGCTGGAGCGGTGATGCCGCCGGTGACGGCGTAGATCAGGACGGCCGTCCAGAACGTTTGGCAGGCCCAGCAGCCGAGGAGGTACTGGAGTGCCCGCCGGGGCAGCGACGTGCGCGATAGACGCTGAAGCTCGGCGCGGCGGACGTCGAGCTCGGGTTCGGTGAGCGGGACGGGGGCCGCGTGCTGCGAGCCGCGGGCGACATCCTCGTCCCACCTCGTGCGGTTGGCGACCTCCCAGTTGAGCCGGTTGAGCCGCTGGCGGCGCGGGTTGTCGCGCAGGGCGAGCCGGTACTGCAATTCGGCCGCCGGGAACGATCCGAAGATCGCCTTCGCGAGCGCGCAGACCGCCAAGGTCCAGACGAAAAAGGACGCCACGTGCGCCCAATCGGTGATGTCGAGAATGCTCGTCATGTTCCGGGCCTCCTTGCCCTCGGAGTTCCTCTGTCGCGTGCAGCACTCACGCCTTCCGCGAGGCGCACTGCTCCATCCGTTCCCGCATCAAATGCCGCACGATTCGCGCTTCCGCCGGCGCGTTGCTCGGGTCTACCGTGAGGTCGCCGTTCTTCGGCAGCTTCCAGCCGGCATCGAGCTTGGCGAACAGCGCCGCGATGGCCGGGTCGCGCTCGATCAGCCAGCGCCGCAGCTCGGCTTCCGTCGTGCCGTTCAGCAGTTCCACCGCGCGAGCCAGCACGTAGTCGCACGCCAACAGCCCGAGCTCGTCGTCCGGGCAATAGGCCGTCAGATGCACGCGCTTGGGACCGACGTTGATCGACACGACCGGCATGGCCTCAATCTCCCTTCGCGCCGCCGACCACCAGCCGGCGTTCCCACATCCAGTTAATCTCCGGCGCCCAGGAGGCGGACGCGAACGTCACGAGCCGCCGGAGCTCCTCGAAACGCGTCGCACCGGGGTCGCGGTACTCGAAGCCGATGTTGATCGCGCCGACGTTCGGCACGCCGGCGAGCTGCGCCACCTCCCGGGCTAGCCTGCGGCACCGGCCCCAGACGTTCGCGTCCAGCATCATGTAGACCATGCGGTAGAACGGCACCGCGGCCACGACCATCGCGACCTGCTGATCCGTCGGCAGCGAGCCGAAGAACGCCGTCGCGACCGAGTCGTTGTCCGGCGCGATCGCCGCGGTGACCATCAACGCGTCGAACGGTCCCTCCACGACGAACAGCGTGTTGCCGCCGTGCTGTACGCGGTCGGCGTCGTAAATCGTGGTCTTGTGGCCACCCTCGACCGGATAGCTGAGCCAGCGCTTGCGCTGTCGGGCGTCAATGGACCGGGCCGTGTAGCCGAGCTGCCGACCGTTCTCGCGCACCGGGAACACGACGCGCCGCTCCTGCTCATCGAGGCGCAGGTCGAAGCGCGCGATGAGCTCGTCCAGCCGCTCCGCGGGCATACCGCGGCCGACCAGGTAGTCGTAGCCCGGCTGGGCGGTGCCATTCGGCGACAGCGGCGATAGCGCGCTCACATCACGCACGTTCCGGCTCCCGTCCACGTCTCGCAGGGGCAATCGTGCATCCACGTTGCTGGATCGAGCGTCAGGTCGTAGTCCCGTAGGCGTGGCACACCGCGGCCCTCATACGGCGGCAGCCCGCCGTTGCGGCCGGGGAAGTTGCGATACGGCCGGCCGGAGCCGTCGAGGTTCAGATCGACGGCGACCCAGGCCGCTTCGCCCTTGCACACCGGGAAGTCACCCAGCGAGCACTGGCAGATGTGGCCGGTGCAGCAGGCCGACCCCGCCCACGCCGAGAAGCACCCGCTCATCGCGTCCACGAACTGCGCGCAGAGCGGCCCGTACTCGCCCTCGTAGCCGTAACCAGGGATCGCGGGTGGCAAAGCCAGCGTGTCGCCGAACGAGCAGTCCGCGCTGCAACCCGGCATCCCGTCGCAGCCGGAGTACCACGGCGGCACGAGTCCGCGCCAGTAGATGCCGGTGACCTCGTGGAACCACAGCCCGCTGTCCGGCCCCATCGGGTACGTTTCGCCGCAGCCGAACATGTCGCCCAGGCAGTTGCCGCTGAACTCGTTGCCCGGCGGGCCGGTCGCCTTGAAGTACAGGCCGGGGTGCCACACGTGGTCGAGGCGGTTCTTCTTGAACTGTCCACCGTGGTCGTCGTCCCAGCCGTTGTCGCACTGGTCTGGCGTGCAGGCGTAGTAGCTGTAGCCCTCCACGCGGCGCAGGCAGTTGTAGCCGGCGTGCGGATCATCGACGCAATGCTGGGTCTCCCAGTCCCACGAGCGGCAGCCCTTCTCGTTGCGGTGGTAGCCACAGCCCGGCGAGGCCTCCATGTCATCGCCGTAGCCGTCGCAGACCGTGTCCTCCCAGTAACCGCGCTCGCAGGGGCAGTCCGGGCTGGTCTCGGGCGAGTACTGCGAGTAGCCGTGCTTCCGGCTCATCATGTGGCACTTGGCCGACGAGCAGTTCTGGGTGCATTCCTCCCAGGTGGGCGCGGACCACGGCTCGCACGTGTCGGGGTACTCAGTCCACGAATCGTCGTAGCCCGGCCCCCATTGGTGATACCAATAGCCCAGGGCGTGATCGTACGGCCAGCACGCCTCCGAGTTGGCGCAGCACTTATCGCACGCCTTGCGGTACTCGGTGTGCGCTGTGCCGTAGCAGTCGTGGTAATCCGCGGAGTAGTGGTAGCCGCAGTCCTTGCCCATGAACTGGCCGGGCGTGCGTTTGCGCGTGCAGAGGCCGATGGAGGTCCACACACCGTGGTCGATCAGGTAATCGACGGCGTCGATGATCTCTTTGATGTGGACGGCCTCGATCACGTCGCCCGGGCGCAGGCCCCACGACGGGTACTTGGCCCAGACCTTGGCCAAGTCATCCCAGGCCGGCTCGTACATCAGGACGAACGTGCCGGGCGCAGTGCCCCACGAGTACCCGCCGCCGTAGAACGGGTTGTTGAAGTGGGTGTCGTCGGTGTACAGCATGTTGATGCCGCGCCAGGTCTTGCGTGCCGCCTGGCTGCCGGCGTCTTCCTCGCGGTTGTGCAGCGGCTGCGTGTCGGTGCCGCCGGCCTTGCCACCGGTCATGTAATGCGGATGCTGGTTGCTGCCCGACCAGCGGAACTTGATCGGCATGGGGACGCAGCACAGGCCGTCGTCGCCGCCGCGGGAGCGCGGGTTGTGGTGAAACGTATCGCAGCGGTCGTCGGTCTCGGCGCAGGTGTCGTACTCGCCCGTGCAGCAGTCGCCGCCCAGCCACGAGAGCACCCAGCGCACCATACTGATCAACGCGGGCTGGATGGTCTCACCGCCGTCGCATTCGAAGTAGTCGGTGCCGTGGCGAACGTCGACGCCGCCGTAGTCGGAGAGCATCTCCGGCAGGCCGTAGGCGTACGGGTTGAAGTGCGTGTACCAGGCGAACGAGTACGCCTCATCATCGGTCGGCGCGGCGTCGCCACCCGGGTCGTACTTCGTGACGTCGGGATTCTGCGGGTTCGGGTCGTTCCAGAAGTAGCGGATGTACCAGCGGCACTCGGTCCCCTGGCGCTGCGCCGCGAGCGCGGCCTGGTACTTGCCGCCCGACAATGTCATCGCGACGGATTGCCACGAGCCCCACGCGCCGCCCGGCGTCTTGAGCTGGTAGAAGAGCGTGACGCTCGTCGGAGTGGTAATGCTGCCCGGCTTCGTCCAGTAGACCTTGACGGCCTGGCCGTCCTTCCACGTGTAGCCATTGGTGGCCGTCAACCACGCGGGGCTGTCGACACGTCCCGGCTGCGTAGCGCCGAACCAGCCGAAACCTTCCGGGTCGAACGGGAAACTCGACTGGTGGTCGCGCTCAACGCTGCCGATTGGGAAGTACGCGCGGTCGTGCGTGCCGGTCGCGTACTGTCCGGCCGGATCACCCGAGCGCGTGCGGATCGGCACCTGCGGCTTGGGCATCGGGCAGCACGGCGGGTTCTCGCCCAGGGCGGCGTACTCCTTGCCCGTGGACTGATAGTCCCAGCACTGGCCTTGCTCGTGGCACCCGAGCGGCCCCATCAGGAGCCGGCGCTCCCACATCTCCGGGCCCCACAGGCAGCGCGGATGGATGCGGTCGTACCACTGGCACTTGTCGTAGCCGCCGCTGCGGGGGAACGCGCCGGGGCGCGAGCCGAAGACGGCGTAAAGCAGGCCCTCGAGCTTCTCCAGCGCCAGCGCGAACTTCCCGCCCAGCGTGTCCTCCCAGTTGATCTCGCCCGCGCCAGCCGGCGGCGACCCCTTCGGCAGCACCGTCACGCCGGGCGGGTGCAGGTCGGACCACTTGAGTTGCGCGGGATACTGGCCGCCGGGCGTGGCGAAGCCCTCCTCGCCGTGCGAGTGCGTCCCGAACGTGGCGGTCTGCTCGCTGGTGATGTCGACGAACGCCATCAGAGACTCTCCAGCACGAGACGCACCTTGTTGGGCACGCGCAGGACGTCGTCGGCGGGCACACTGACGAACGGATCGATCGGCGTGGTCCACATCAGCTCGTTGCTGCCGCCGACGAGGCCGTACACCGCCAGACCGCTGAAGGGGCCGAGCGCGGTGCCACTGCTGTTCGTCCATTGCGGCGTGGCGACCGAGTCAACCCGGACCGGCGGGCCGGCGACGAATGTCCACGAGGTCAGCGCGACGGCGGCGAAGTGCGTGTCGAAGAACGGCGTGATGTCGGCGTACGTCAGCCGGCGGTGGAACGCCGGCGCGGTCGCGAGCAGTGGCCGGCAGTAGATCGTCGTGTACCGGCTGCCGGTCTTCTGGAACGCATACTTCGCGAAACGCAACGCGAAGTCGGCCGTCACACGCCCGAAGATCCGCGCCTGGTAGCGCACGTGCAGGCTCGTGCCCGGCCGCAGCAAGACAGGCGCGCGGAAGCCGGCGGCAGCCACCAGCTTGCTGCGCGAGCTGTCGGCCAGGAACGCCAGTGTGATGGGGAACCCACCCATCTTGCGGAAGTCGCACAACCAGTCGAGCTCGCCCGATGGGTCCCACTGATACATGTAGGGCCGCAGGCAATTGTTCGGGTCGTACGGGTCACAGTCCGTGCCGCACCGCTTGCGTGGCCGCTGCCACGGGTAGCCGACCTCCGGCTCCCACGACTCCTTGGGCGACCACTCCGGCGGCGGCTGCTCGACGTCTTCCGGCGTCCACGGCAGGTCCCACGCCGACGCGGCCTGCGGCGTCCAACTGTGGTTGTTGGGGAACTCGACCTCGGGCGAGACGAGCGCGCCGCCATCCGCTTCCAGCGACGCGGTGAACGCGACCGCCTGTCGGCTGTAACCGAACGAAGTGCGCATGGCGTTCGTGTATGCACCACCCTCGTTTGCACCCGCCGCGGTGCACTGCGCGAACGTCAGCGTCGGACCGAACGCCGCGCCGCCACCCGAGTTCGGCCGCGAATTGGGGTAGCCCGTGGTCGCGCCGGTCACGCCGATCTGGAACGACATCGCCGCGTCGTACGGCGGGAAGAGCTGGCGCAGGACGTGGCTGATGCCCTCATTGGCGAGGAAGTTCGGCGCGGCGAAGCGCGCGAGTTCCACGCCACTGTCGCGATCGACCTGACGCACGAGGAAGACGCCCATCAGTACGTCCCCCGGTAGTGCGAGCGCGTGCAGACGAAGGCGTCCATGCCGGGGTCGGGCGCGGCGAAGATCAGCACGACGTCCCCGACGACAAGCGGATTGACCCACTGCCCGCCGGCGCCTTGCTCCTCCAGGTTGAAGACGTTGTTGTACGCCGCGCCGCCGCCGACCTGCGTCCAAGCCCCGTCCTCGTCCATCGTGGCCTGCGTGGCGGCATAGCGGTACGGTGGCGAACTGCCGGCCTTCGAGGTGATCATGGCGAACGATGCCGCCATCGACGCGGCGCTGGTCGGCAGGCCGATCTTCGCGACCACCCACGCGACCGTGGGGTCGGGATCGCGGTCGCTCGGCGGCTGGACCCACAGCAGGCAGGCCGAGCCGGACGCGCCACTCTCCAGCTTGTCGGCCTGGCCATCCTTGGCTTCGGCGAAGACGTGCCCCTCGTCGTTCATCTTGACGCGCGCCACGCAGACGCCGTCCACGCAGCCGCGGCCGAACGCGTCGGCCTTGACCGGTTCGAGCAGCACGACGAAGCGCCCGGCGTGTGCCGTTGTCGGCGTGACACCCTTGATCGCGACACGCTCCTTGAACGCATCGGCGTTGTCCGTCGGCGTAATCACCGGTCCCGATATGCCGAGCACGTCGAAGCGCGCCCGGTCGGCACCACTGTCATTGCGGACCAGCACGATGCCGGTCTGCCGCCAGTCGGGCAGCCCGTCCTTCGTCGCGCTGCGCTGCCGCTCGCGGTGATCACGGGCCGCGTCGACGAACGCGTTGTACGTCGCCGCCGGGATGACCAGCGGATCGCCCGAGCGCACCTTGTTCAGCGTCGTGGCCATCGCCTACCCGATCCCCAGCAGGCTCATGTCGCCGTTGTCGTAGACGCGCTCGATGTAGACCGCGAGCGGCTTCTTCACGAGTGCCTTCGCCGTCGCGTCCTCACTGTCCGCGTAACGCACCCACAAGTACTCCCAGCCCTTCTTGTCGATGCCGGTGATGTCGCCGATCGTGAGGTTGCTGACGTTCGGGCTGGCCGCGAAGCGGAAGGTGATCTCCCAGTCGCCGTAGCCGCGGCGCGAGCCCGAGGCGCCGAGGAACAGCACCTCGCCCGCATTGAAGCCCTTGAATGCGCCGGCATTCACCCGACCCGTGAGCTGGAAGAGTGTCAGCCGATACGCCGGCGTCACCGTCTCATCCGGCAGGTAGTGCGTCTCCGAGAACTGGTACACCGGCACAGTGATGTCCACGCCCTCGACACTGTCGTTGGTGACGCCGATCGCGCCCTTGAAGTCCGGCGCGGTGCCCGCCGGGTGTTTCGCGACGGTCTGCTTGCTCTGCGTGATGTGCTGCGTGCCGCCCCCGGTGTCGAAGGCGAAGGTCGATTCGTTGGTCGGCGTGAAGGGGCCGTAGCGGACGACGCCTTCCCACAGCAGGTCGCCGACGGGCTGCACGCTGACCGACTCGCGCGGCAGGTAGAACCAGCCGCTGCCCCACGGGTCGTAGGTGCTCGGGCTGAACGCGACCAGCGCGTTGCGGGCCTCGACGTCGTCGTTCGTGCCGCGGATGACATAGCGCAGCTCGACCGACGGGTTGGTGCCCGTGGTGATGAGCCGGCTCTCGAACTTCTCCACGACCTCGACGGCCAACGTCGATCTCCTACGCGAAGGTCAAGCGCCCGGCGGTCTCGGCCAGACGCTTCGTGTGCCGGGCGGTCTCTTCAGTGGCGCGGGCAGTGCGCTCGACGGCGTCGCCGCCACCAAGGCCCGCGGCTGCGAGCGGGTTGAACGTGCCGGTGACGCTGATCTTCTGGGCGAGCAGGTTGCCGACGCCGTTGAGCAGATCGTCGAGTCCGGCCAGCGGGTCGCCGGGCGTACGCCGCGGACCGCCGCCTTCCTTGTCCGCCGCCTCGCGCTTGCGGCGGGCTTCGGCCACGGCGTCGTCGAGCGCTTTGCGCGCATCTTCGAGCTGCCGCTGCGTCTCGCGGACGCGGGCGTCGGTCTCTTGGTCGAGCTGACGCTGCGCGTCCTGGTCCTGGCGGCCGATCTGCTCGAGCGCACCTTCGTGCGTGCTCTTGGCGCGATCGCGCTCCGCCTCGCGCTGCGCTTCCCGCGCCTGCAGGGCGGCATCGCGCTGGCGGTCGATCTCGGCGTTCAGCGACGACAGGTCGTCGTCCGCCATCTGCTTGGCGGCCTCAACGTCGAGCGTGTCGTCGAACAGGCCCCACAATTCGAGCAGGCGCTTGGTGGTCCAGTTGATCGCGCTGTTCCAGACCTTCTGGAATCCGGCGGCGAAGCTGGTCCAGGTCTTCGAGAGGAAGGCCGTCGTCTCGATCCAGGCGACCTCCAGCGCGTGGAACGTGATCTCGGCCGCGGCGAGCGCGCCGTACCACATGCCGTAGGCCGTGCTGAGGAAGAAGCGCTTCGCCTCCAGCCATGCCTTGTTCAGGGCGGCGACGCCCTGTTGCCAAGCGAGTTTGAGAGACAGCCAGAGGATCTGGGCGGCGAGCGTGATGTCGCCGGCGGCGAGCGCGTCGGCGATGCCCCCCATTACCTTATATACAGTGTCGCGCAAACGGCCGAACTGCTCGCCGAGCCACGTGAGCGCGTCCGACCCCGCCCCGGACACGACCAGCAAAGCGCTGCCGAGCGCGACGGCGGCGGTGATCACCAGGCCGATCGGCGACAGCATGGCTGCCAGGGCCGTGCCGATGGCGCCGAACGCCGCCCCGATGCCGGTCACGACCGACGCCAGCCAGCCGAAGACCGCGCCGATGCCGGAGATCAACGTGCCGGCGGCGATCAGCCCCACACCCACGGCCGTCACCGCCGCGGCGACCTTCAGCACCGTGACGATCAGGGCTTTGTTCTGCGTGAGCCAGTTGGTGACGACGACGACCACGCGTGTCGCCCGCTTCGCCAAGTCGATCAACGTCGGGGCCAGCGCCGAGCCGATCGTGAACGCGGCCTGCTTGAGCGTCCGCCACAGGATGTTGAGCGTGTCGGTCAGCAGCGCGGCGTCCTTCGCCGACTGCGTGGAGATTGTCAGGCCGAGGTCGCGGGCCTGCTGCTGGAGCGCCTCGATGCCGGCCGCGCCGTCCTTGAGCATGGGCAGCAGCCGCGTGCCGGACTTGCCGAGCAATTCCATCGCCAGCGCCGCGCGTGTCGTCGGATTCTCGATCTTGGACAAGCGGTCGGCGATCAGCTTGAACTGCTGCTCGGGGGTGAGGTTCTGAAGGGCCTGTGCGCTCAGGCCCAATGCGGCCAGGGCATCCACGGCCGTCTGCATGCCCTCGGCGGCATCGGTAATGCTGCGCTGCATCTTGCGCAGGCCGGCTTCGAGCGTCTCCAGGTCGGCGCCCGACTGCTCGGCCGCGAAGCCCAATTCCGAGAGCGCCTCGACACTCACGCCCGTGCGGCCGGCCATTTTGTCCAACGTGTCGCCCGCACCCGCAAAGACCTTCGCCGCGCCCAGCAGCGGCGTGATGATGACGCCGCCCAGGGCCGCGAGCTGCGTGCCGAGGCTGCGCACGCCGGCGCCGAACGCCTTCAGCCGCTTCTCGGCGGCGCGCAGGCCCTTGGCAATCTTGTCATCGACGCCGAGCTCGACGAAGGCCTTGCCCGCGCGGATGCCCTTGCTGCTGGCCATCGGCTACCCTCCGCGCACGCTGCCCGCCCAGCGCTTCGGCAGCTTGGGACGTTCCTTCTCCAGCGCCGGACCCATGAACGGGCGGGCTTCGATCGTTACACGGCGGCGCACGACCTTGCCGCGCCGGCGGCGCTCGACGAGCGTTTTGCCGCCGTGCTCGAGCACGCGGGGCGCTTCAGTGGGCTTGTTCAGCTTGGCGGGTCCGATGACGGCCGATTCGCTCGCGGGCTCGAAGGCGAAGAACAGGAACCGCTTGAGCAGCCCCACGTGCGAATGCGGCGGCTGGCCAGGTGGCGCCGCACCCTTCTTGCGGCGCAGGCTGTGGCGGGCGGTGGTGCGGATGAAGGCGCCGGCCTTGGACAGCACGGCGCGCTTGGCCTTGTGGACCGCGCGCTGCACCGCCGGCCGATCGAAGAACAGCGCCTTCATCTGCATCGTGATCATGGGGTGTGTTTCCCGCAGCACGTTGGCGCCGCCGCGTGGCGCCCGTTCTGCTTGATCCGCAATGCCTCGCGACGGTGACTGAGGATCAAAGCGAGGATGAGTGTCAGCGCAACGACCAGTGTCGCGCCGACGCCGAACTCGCTGTTGTAGCCGGTGGCATTGCCGCCGATGCCCGTCGCCTGCACCTGGGCCCGCAGCGTGGTCTCCACGGCCGTCTCGATCCGGCTGCTGAGCTCGGCCTGCACGCCGGCGACGATCTGGCCGCTGAGCTGCTGCACGTCGAGCGTTGCCGCAGCTTCCGCAGGCTGCGATGTCGCCATCGGCGTCACCGTCAGTTCCGGCTTGGCCTGACTGGCCGCGCAGCCGGCGGCGGGCACACACACCGCCACCAAGCTGCACGCCAGGAGCCGGCGTATTGCCGCGCTCACGACGCACCCGGCGCCGTGGTCTCAGGCTCGGTCGCCGCGGGCTGTGAAGTCGGCGCCGCCTGCTCCTTCTGGTGCGGGCTCGACTCCGTCTCCTCGCTGCTCGCGCTGCTCACCTGGAGCTGGCCGGCGATGCCTTCGACGCCGACGGATGCGGCGCCCTCCACGCCGGTGACCCACTTGCCCGAGAACTTCACGACGTACGTGGGGTTGATGCCCTGCGCACCGGCCTGGATGACCAACTGCTCCACGCCCTGCGACAGGCCCTCGCGCACCGCCGGGATGATCGCCTCGTCCGCCAGCTTGTTGGCGAAGTGCTCCACCGGCGGCTGGGGGTTGAGCGTCGCACAGCCGGTCAGGCCGAACAGCGCGAGGATCGCGAGCAGAACACCAACGAACGTCTTCAGGTTGCACAGCCACATGAGTTGTCCTCCGTCCCTGGAGTTGCGGTGCGAGGGAACCGTCCCTCGAGGAACACCGCTTTCAGACCGTCCATGTCGATCGGGATGGGCGCCGGCCGTTTGGCGAACGGGTCGAAGTCGCTCGGCCGCAGCGCCCGCGTCTTCTTCGGGTCGCGATGGCAATTCGCGAGCAGGGCCATCAGCGCGCTGGAGCGCGCCCACTCGTCCTTGGCCCGCGCCTCGGCCATCGCCAGCAGCTCGCGCAGCGTCAGCCGGCCGGGCTCGACGCCGACGATGCCGGCGCAGCGCCAGACGAGCTGCCAGACGTCGCGAGCGCCTGGGCGACGAGCGCTTCGGTGTCCACCGTCGCCAGCTTGGCCTCGATCACGTCCCGGGCCTTGTCCATCACGTTCCACGTCGTCGCGAGGATGCGCTGGAGGTTCGCCCGATCCCTCGGGCTCGGGCAGAAATTTACGAGCTCCTCCAGCAGCGCCTTGGTCGCGTGCTCGATGGCGTCGCCCGCCATCGCGCGGCCGAACTCCTCGTCGCTGATCTCGCGAGCATCCGCCTCCGGCTTGCAGACCGCGTACACCACGTCGCACAGCAGCACCGGGTCGCGATAGAGCTTCTCGATGAGCTGCCCGTCGAGGATGCCGAGCAGGTCGACGTCGAGCAGGCCGCGGACGCGCTTGATGGCGTCGACGTTGATCGAGATCGTCCACGTGCGGCCGGCGTTGTCATTGAAGGTCTTCATGCTCAAGTCCCTTCCACCCAGCTGCGGAACACGGCGAGCTTGGCGGTGACGCTGACGGTCAGGGCTTCCTCGAGCTCCTCACTACGCGTGAACGACGTGATCGAGAAGTCGCCGTCGGGGCCCTGGCCGTTGGCTTGATCGAGCACCTTCAGGGCGATCAGCCCGTTGGTCAGGAAGGCGTTCTTGATGGCCGTGAAGCCGGCGTCGGCCGGGTCCCAGACCATCTCGAAGTCCACCGAGCACTCACGCAGCGTGGGCGCGGTGGCGCGCCAGCCGAGGTTGGCCCGCGTGGTCACGTCGGCCTCGCCCGCTTCGAGGTTGAGCGTCACGTTGCGGACGTTGGTGAGTTCGGTCGACGCGGAGCCGCCCGCCGCGCCGTGGTACAGCTTCGCGTTCATTCCCAAGACGAAGTTGGGCATGACTGAGTCCTCCTTGACTGCCGCGCCCGGGCTACGTCACCGCGAGCTCGACGACCGTCCCGGCCGTCGCCTTCAGGTACACCGTCTGGCCGTACGACGGGCCGAGCATCACCATCGAGTCGGCCGGGATCGTCAGCTTGGCGGCCCCGCCGGCCACGTCGCGGACCTCCACGTTCGCCGCCAGCGGATGCACCACCAATGTGGCGCCGCGCGGCACTTCGACCGGCTGGTCCTCGCCGCTCGCGGTCAACGGTTCGATGGCCTGGAAGTTCATGGGCAGCTCCTTGCGCGTGATCTGGACCGGGGCGGTGTAGAGGAACACGTGCAACCCAGCCTGCGTGGCGCGCAGGGTTGAGCCGCCATACACCGCGGCGCCCACCCGCGCGCTGTTGACCTCGCCGCGCGTCCACGACCGGCCGGTCGCAGGCGACGTGCGGGCGAAGACGAAGACCGTGTCGTAGGCGATGCTGGGTGTGAAGTTGGCCGTGGCCTGTTCGGAATCACCGACGTGCAGTACCGCCCGCCCGGAGGCGCTGGACGTGTTCCGCCAGCACAGCGCCGCGGCCACAGCGACGATGCGCTCGCAGACACGCAGGGCCAGATCCGCGACCGCGACGTTGAACGCCGCCGTCGGGAAGTACCCCTCGAGGTACGACGTATCGCCGTCGTGCGGGACCTGTGCGACGTTTTCCCAGTACTGCATGGCGTCACCCCACTCCAATCGCGCCGCCCGGCTCCAGTTCCTCCGGCGGCGGCGGATACCAGCCGCTGGCGGTGCCGTTGCCGTTGGCGTTCAGGCGTGCAACCCGCGCCGTCGGGCCGAACAGCGTCGCGTCGTCGCAGGTGTAGATGTCGTCCACGTCGACGGTGTAGCCCTGCGAGGCGAGGTTGATGCGCTTGCCCAGGTGCGCGCTGTTCATCGAGCCGCCCGGCGAGCCGAGTCCTTGCGCCACGACCTGCCCGTCTATCCGCCAGGTGTAGCGATCGAAAAGCACCGCCAATTCGCAGAAGTACCAGCGGTTCAACGTGAGCGGCCCCCACGTCGCGACCGGCGGCGACACACCGGAGCCCAGGCACAACTGGATGTTGCCGGTCTGGCCGAGGCGCAGCGATGCGCGGTGCGTCGTGTTGGCCGCGATGAGCAGCAGGTACTCCCAGCTCTTGAGCGTCTGCGGCAGCGCGAGCACGCGCAAACCGAAGCCCACGGTGTACGCGGTGCGGCTGATCGTGGCTGGGTTGCCGTTGGCGTCGTAGCCGTTGCCCACGGTGATGGACGTTACGAGCATGCCGCTCGGCACCGTCAACCGGCAGCCGTAGTTGCCGTTGCGCTTGGCGGCCGCCGAGACGGCCACGCCGCCGCTGTAGGTGACCATCTCGCCCAGGTCACCGGCCTCAAATCCTGCGAACGACTGCAGCGGCATCGGCGTTACCTCCGCACCCGGTACGTGACGGTCAGGACACTCGTGAACTGGCGGTGTTGCTCGAGGTGCTCTGGTGCGAACACCGGCTCGTTCTCGAGCGCCAGCCACACGGCGGCGGTAAAGCCGTCGAGGCGCTGGCGACGCAGGTAATCACCGATCTCCTCGACCAATGTCATCAGCGCGTCGAGCTCGGCCGGATCGTCGGGGTTCACCTTGCGCTGCACGCCGATGTCGATTGCGCAGTCGTAGAAGCCGTCGGCGCGCGTCGCCGCGCTGATCGCCAGGCTCTTGGGCACGACTGTGACCTTGGCCGTGCTCAGGTCCGGCAACTCGACGACGGGCCGGTAGCCACGCGCGATCTCGCAGGGCAGACTGAACGTGCCGTCCTGGAGCTTGGCGACAATCGCATCGGCCACGGCGATGATGGTGCTATCCGCCATCGGTCACGACCCCTTCATCAAGCCTTCAATCCACGCCCCGATGAACTTCAGCAGCAGCGTGCCCACGCCGCAGAGCGTGGCGAAGGAGAGCTTCTGGATGACTGCGAGCCGGCTCTCGACGCGCTCCATGCGCACGAGCAGCGACTTCTCGGGGTGGCCGTTGCCGAAGACGACGGAGCGGATCTCACGCACATCCTTCAGGCAACTCGGCTCGCTGGCACAGGTTGGGTTCTGCGTCTCGCTCATGTCGACTCCAGGCCCACGAACTTCGTGTGAACCCGCAACGTGTTGCGATGCGGATCGCTGTAGCGCCACGGCGGCTCGCCGCCCGGGGCCATCACCTCGTACAGGAACACTTGCTCACCCACGGTCTCGCGGATGCGGTCGCCGGCCTTCGGCTGCTCCACCGTCCCGCTGAGCACCAGGTCCGCCGCCGAGATCAGGTAGTCGCGCGACTGCGTGCGGTGGATGACGCCGTACTCGTCGGCCTGCTCGAACGTGGTCTGGCCAATCGTGGCCGGCAGCTCCACGCTTTCCGTGCCGCGGAAGTAGGTGACCGTCCGCGTCAGGTGGCGTGACCGCTGCTGGTCCAGCCAGGCGGCGCCGCGCTCGAGCAGGTCCGTCATTGCCGTCTCACCTCATCAGGGCACGACGATCGCGCCGTAATCCGTGATGCCGGTGTTCAGCCGCACGCGGGCCGTCGCATCCGTGGTGCCGGCCACCGCGATCGCATTGCCGATCCGCTTGTGCGTGCCGGAATTGCTGTCGGTCGCGACCACCTGGTTGCCGGCGTCCCAGAAGAGCGTCACGCCGGCCGCGATGCCGGTGCCTGCGCCCGTGGCCTTGGGCAGGTCGAACACGCCGGTCAGCGCGAGCGCGCCGAGCACGCCGGCCTTGATCGCCTGCTTGGCGATGCCCACCAGGTCCCCGAGCGCGACCACGTCGCCCACCGCGACGTCGCTGCTCGGCGTGTAGTCGATCGTGTTGCCATCATGAATGAACGTTGCTGTCGCCATCGTCGTGGTCTCCGTGGTGATCGGGTCGCCCGAGTCGATCTCCGACCCGGGCAACCCACCGATCACGCCATCATCTAGTTGGCTCACGCCTCGCCCTTGCTCTTGATCCCGCCGCGCGGCTCCTGCAGCGCGACGCCGAAGTCGTGGTAGCCGCGCATCTGCACGCCGAGCACGTTGAAGTCGGCGTCGGCGGTCTCGATCGTGGGGGCTTCCTGGCCGTTGAGGAACGCGACCTCGATCACCGGCAGGTCCATGGGATCAGCCAGCAGGTACCAGGCCTTGTCGCTGTGGCCCGTGTACTGCGCGTTGCTGAGGTAACGGCTGACCTCAACGCGGAACTTGCCCGTGTGCGGGTTGGCCACCGGGTAGCGCGTGCTGGCGGTCGTGTCGCGGATCTCCAGCGACTTGTAGAGCACCGTGGCCATGGCGGAGAGCGCCGTGGGCACGAGCACCACCGCGGGCATGGCGCCGAGCGGCTTGCCGTCCGGATCGGTCTGGTTGAGGAACGCGATTTCAGCCTTGCTGAGCCCCTCGATCGACAGCGCCGTGTCGGCGCCGGTCAGGTAGTTGTTGTTGCCGGCGGCGAAGAACGCCGCGTTGTTCATGAAGATCGACCAGAAGATGTCGTTGATCTTCAGGCCGCTGCCCCGCCCCAACTTGCGGGGCACCGTGGTGATCGCGCCGAGGTCATCGTTGATGATGTCCCGGCGGTCGATGGACAGCAGCAGACCGTACGTGTCGGCCTTATTGGTGTAGGCCTGCTCGCCCAGCGTCCCGTGCTTCAGCTCGCCGCCCGGGGCCACCTGCTCGTACTGGTCCTTACCGATCAGGCGGTAGCTGGTGACGGTCTTGAAGTCGCTGACGTTGCGGACGGCGCAGAGGTTCCGCCAGGTCCGCTCGACGCCGAAGAAGCCCTCCAGCAGGAACTTGTTCGCCACGTTGCTGAGGATGCCACCGATGTCGATCGTCGACGCCGCCGCGCGGATCTCGCGGCCGAAGGCGTAGCGCAGCATCTCCGGCGTCACGCGCCGCTCGCGGCCGACATAGCCGTTGGCGCGGGCGGCCTCGATGATCAGCTCGGCCAGGCCGAGGCGGCCATCAAACTGCCGCTGCGCCTCGTCGAGGGTCGGAGCATCGAAGTAGCGCTCGGGCTTCTCGATCCTCGCGGCCTGCAGGCACGCGGCCTCGAGCACGCGGTCGGTCACGACCAGTTCGGTGACGTGCACGGCCGGCGCCTTGGGGCGACTGGCGCGCAGCACCTCCAGCTCAGTCTTGTCGCGCGTCCAGCCGTCGGCGATGGCGCGGGCCTCGATCTCCGGGAAGCGGCCATTGCAGACCGTCCGGATCAAGGCGATGCGCTTCGTCTCGGCCAGGGCCTGCGCGCGGATGTTGGCCACCGGGTCCACCACCGGCGTGCTGCGCGGCGGCGTGGGGTTGGCGGCGGGGCCGGCCTCCGTGCCGGCGCCCTCCGCCTCGTCGTGCGCGACGTCGTCGTGCGGCGCATCCTGCGCCTCGGTCCCGCGGACCTCCGTGTCCTGCGTCTCATCCATGGGTTCGTTCTCCTGCTGCGCCGCGATCGTCGCGGTGGTGTTGCCGTCGGCCCCCAGATCCACAAAGCTGATCTCGCCCAGCACCGTGCGGCGGGCGACGTACAGCGGTCCTTCGAACGTGCGGCCGTTGACGGTGGCGCTCTTGCCGGCGCGGATGAACTCGGCCTGCGCGACCTGCGCCCCGATGGATGCCTGCCACGGGAAGCCACGCTTGCCGCTGGCCACGACCTCGCGCGCGGCGACGGTGTCCCGGCTGACGATGCCCTCGGCGATCAACCGACCGGCTTCGACGGCGATCCGCTCGGTGTGGCCCACGCCGGCGTACATGCTGTGGCCGAAACGCACCGGCCGGCGCTGCGACGGGATCGACAGACCCTCCAGGTCGACCACGACCGGGAAGCGCCAGCCTTCCACGCGCAGCGGCTCGCCGGTATAGGCGACCATCGTAAAGCGCGGCACCGCGTCGACCTCGCCTTCGACGGCGAGGGCCTCCACGGCGATCCGCCCGGGCAGGCAGCGCAATTCGATGCGATCGGGCACCTGGTCCAATGGCTCACGTACGGGCGTGGGCGTCGACGTCTTCCGTGACATCGTCATCCTCCTCCTGAGGGTGGTCTTCGGTAGGTGGCGTCGCCGGCGCGGCGGTGGCTGCGGTCAGGCCCAGCTCGCGCATCAGCGCCACTTCGCGGGCGCGCTGCCGCAGCTCGGACTCCCAATCGAGCCCGGCCTTCGCGAACTCGGCGGCCAGCGTCGTGGTGTTGCTTTGCAGGCGGGTGGCCTGGGCGCCGGCTTCCTTCTGTGGATCGACGTGCTCGAAGCCATCCCAGAACCACTGGTGCGGCAGGTCGACGCCGAGTTGCCGCAGCCACTGCGGCAGGTAGCCTTCGATGAGCACGGCCTCGTCGAGCCAGGCCTTGAGCAGCCGGTCGAGGACCATGTCACCGAGGTAGTGCTGGTCGATGCGGATGGCCTTGAAGAAGGCCTGGTGGTCGAGCCGCCCCGAAGCGTAGTTGTAGCCCGAGCTGTTGCCAGCCGCGATGTTGAACGGCATGTTCAGGCAACGCGCGATCTCGTTGATCACCTCGTGCTTGAAATCGCCATACACCGTCGTGGGTTGCTCGGCTTTGACCTGACCGATCTTCCAGCCGTAGGGCATCGTCATCCAGGTGCCGCGGTCCATCTCGACCGTGTCCATCGGCTCCACGCCGGCGGCCTCCGCGTCGGCGGGCGCGTCGGTGTAGATGACGCCACTCGGCAGCGCCGCCTGCTCCGCCGCACCCAAGACGGCCAGCGTGTAGCGTCGCAGCGTCGCGAACAGCGAAAGCGAGCTGGTGATCTCGGGGATGCCGCGGCTTTGCCCCGGGCGCTCGGCCCGGAACAGGTGCACGACGGATTCGATCGGCATGAGGTCGTAGGCGTCGGGGCCCGCACGCCACGCGCGCGGGTCGCCCGGGTGCCGGCGCAGGACGTAGTACGCGATCGGATTGCCGAAGCCGTCGAAAACGATGCCGTCGACGGCGCGCTCTTCCGGCGGCAGCGCGCCGAACGGCGTGGCGACCTGGTCCGCCTCGATCAGCCGCAGGTCGAGCTGCACCGGCGCCGCGATGCGGGGATTGCTGGTCAACAGGCCGAAGCACTCGCCGCTCTCACACTGGGCGACGCGCATCGTCCGCAATTTGTGCGGCAACGCGATCGCCTTCGCCCAGCGGCTGAACTCCTGTTCGATGAGGCGATTGGCTTCCGGATCGTCGGTGAGCATCTGGAGCCGCGGGCCGGTGCCGACGACGTAATTCGCGAGCGTTCCCACGATGCCCCGGGCGTAGCTGTTGTTGGCGACCTCGTAGCGGGCCCGGCTGCGCAGCACCCGCCGCACGTCGGCGCCCATGGCCGCGTCGGCGGAGAGGTGATCGGCCTGCGCCCAGTGGCGGCGGTTCTCGTGCGTGGTCTGGGCGGCGTCGTACTTGCCGCGGACGACGAGCAGACGCCCACGAGGCACTGCCGCCGTCTTCCGACCACCGAGCTGTCGCAGCCACTTCAGCACGTCATACCGCTCCGGGAGGAACTACCTTCGTCATCCGCACGCCGAGGCCTTTCTTGGCCGCATCCTTGCTGGCCAGGTAGCGATCCGCTTCGATCTGGTCAGGCAGCGGCTGCTGCTTGACCGTCTGGCCGTCGACCGACACCTCGGCCGGCTGCTGGGCCGCTTCGCGGATCGCGTCTTCGATCTCTTCCGCCATCACTTACCGCTCCACATGCACGACCAATGTGCCGCTCATTCCGTGCAGCCAGCGCGCCCAGCGGATCAGCCACCACGCCCACCACGGCCGGCGGCGCGTGGTGAGCGTGATGACGCTGGAGGGGCTACTGCCCACGGGGGTGGTCCGCGACGCGGGCCAGAATCGAATACGGCCGACCCGGCTCGGCGATCACGAACTCGCGCGACACCGGCTCGCCCTCGGCCAGGTCGAGCTCGAACACCTGCGCGCCGTTGAACTGCAGCGCGGCGTCGAAGTCGTTGCGGTACAGCTCCGCCTCGGCCGCATCCGCCTGGATCACGACCGCCTGCCCGAACGTGAGACCGGACAGCGGCGAACCGTCGGCGTCGGTCGTGGGCGGCGTGAGCGTGAACTCGCCAGCGCGATTCGAGAGCTGCACGGCCGTGAGCCCCGGCGCGCCTGGCGCCTGCACATCCATGGTGTCGAGAGTGGCGATCGTGACCGGTCCGAATGACATGAGCGTCTCCGTCTCGTGCGAGGGTGATGCCGCCGCGAACGTCGCGGCGCGACTAGCGGGAGCAGGGATCGAACCTGCAGTGCCGGCGCATGAAACCGGCGTGTTGCCGTTACACCATCCCGCTTCAGTTCAGTTCGGGCCGAATCGCACCGACCACCCGGCGGCGGAGTCGCCGCTCGCGTCGCGCGTAGGTGTTGACCGCGCGGGCCGGGTCGTGCCCGGAGAGGAACGCCAGCCACGCCTCCTGCACCGCGTCTTCGCGATAGGCATGCGGCATCAGGCGCAGCTCAAGGCTGAGCCGGTCCGCCGTGCACACTGGAGGCAGCGTTGCGTTCATCCATCTGTACCGACACGAGAACGGGAGATTTGACGTGCGTAGGAAGGAACGGCGGCAGATTGTTCCATCGGTAGACCTACGGGGCCGCGACGAGTACCGAAAAAAACTCTCTGATTGACCGGTGCTTCCGTTTCTCGGAGAATCAAAACACGATGCGATTGCTGGCCTTCGGCCGATGAACGAGCGCACATCAGACCGGACGCTGGCGGACGATTGCGAGGTGGACTATGGACAAGAAGCTGGTCAAGCGATCCAGCGCCATGCTGCTGGGCATCGGGGCCGGGGCAGCGCTCTATGCAGTGTGCCCTCCTGCCGCCATCGCACTGGGAGTTTTCGGCTTTGTTCGAGGTGCTTGTCGCTTCGCCCGGAGCCCCAGTCCCGACGCTGCACGCGAGATGTTCATGGGCTATGGCAGCATTTCGGGCGCGAGCGGCCATTCCAGTGATCTGTTCAGTCGGGGCGACCATTCAAGGTAGAGGGCTTCACGGCAACGTGCGCTCATACGTAGTTATTCGCCGCCCGCAGTGGCGGCACTCGCGGCGACGCACGATGCGCCCGCCCCATGCAGCGCGTGTGTAGATCACGCGGAAGTGGCGGCAGCCACAGCGCGGGCATTCGATGCCACGGCGTTCACGATCAGGACTGGACGCGGCGGGTTGCTTCACCGTCGGTCCCTCCGCATCTCCGACAGTCGCATCGTCGGCCGCGGCTTGGGCGTATCGGCCGCGAGTCCTGCCGGCGCGGCACCACCCATCGAAGCCGCGACGGCGCAACCCACCAAGCAATCGAGCCAGTGGTTGTCCAGGCCGTCCACGCGGAGCTTCCACTCATCGACGGTGCGGCCGCGGCCCTCGGTCTTCACGCGGTACTCGCTGGTCAGGTGGTCAGCGAGCAGCCGGTGTCGCTGCGGCTGGCGGCCGAAGAGCGACAGGCAGCCCGGATCACCCATCGGCACCGCCAAGCGTGCGTGGATGAAGCTCTTCCAGAAGTTCGTGTCGAACACGACGTGGCGCACGATGCGCCGCCCGGTCGTCACGGGCACACGCCAGTTCAGTCCCACGCGGTCCCCACGTTTGCGCTTGTATTCGCTGAACGGGATCGACGACGCGCCGACGTAGCGCCCGTGACTGGGCAGCAACACGGCGGCGAACTGACTCTGCCGGCAGAACTGGTACACGACGTCCGACGACTGCCCCCAGTTCGCGTCGATCAGGCAGCGGTCGATCCGCACCGTGGACCCGTCGTCACGTTGCCACTCACGGCCGAGCTTGGCCTCGGCCAGCCGCTCCAGCCCGCCATAGATCGCACCTTCGATTCCAGCGCGGGGCGCCGCGGCGGCGAGTGTTCGGCGGACGTCCCGCAATGTGAAATAGTCGGCCTTCTGATCCGGCTCGGTGCCGTAATCCAGGACGTAGCCCGTGAAGTCGCTCTCCCACGTTGCGACCAGCCAGAACAGCGCCTTCGCCTGCACGTCGACGAACATCGTCAGGTGCGTGGCGGCCAGCGGCACCTCGCCACGGCGCTGGCCATTGAGCTTGGCGACGATCTCGTCAACGGTGAGCAGCTCGTCGTCGACCTGCTCCTCGGGCAGCGGCTCGTTCTGGTACTCGGCCCAGAAGGCCGCGTCACCCCGGTCGAGCCGCAGGTTCATGGCGTGCTGGATGGCGGAGAGCTCGTCGGGGTGGTGCCGCTCCGGCCAGGCGATCACGGCACCCGCATCCATCGCCTCCTGATTCGCGCGGTAGAACTCCGTCGCCTCACCCGCGCCACGATCGGCGCGCATGCCCTCGCGCCACAATTCGGCGTACCGCGCCCAGAGCGCTTCATTCTCGGGAAACGTGTACACCATCTTCGTGCGCTCACCTTGCCACTGCGGGTGCTTCTCGCGATCGAGGATGCGATCCGCCAGGTCGTCCGGCCGCACAACGGTGAGCGCCATGAGACCCGCGATCTTCCGACCAGGACCAGCCAGGCCGAGGATCGCGCCGGCGAGGATGCGCTCACGCGTCATGCACTGTGACGGCGAACGCGCCGACTCATCCGTCTGTGGGTCGTCGATCAGCACCAGCGCCGGCCGCACCGATGACCCGTCCGCCCGCTTGTGCTTCATGCCGCGGATGCGCCCCGTGATGCCGGCCACCTTGATGATCGCGCCGTTCGACTTGGGCGAGTGGTTCCCCAGCCACTCCAGCGGCGGCAATGTCGGCAGCACGATCTCGCGCGCCGTCCAGCCGATGTGCGTCTGCTTGCCGCGGTAGATCTGACCGGCCGACCGCTGGTGGATGCCCTCCAGTGCCCGCACGGGGCCGACCACCTCGGAGAAGTCGTCCTCGAGCAGGTCGTTCGTCTCCAACTCGACCTTGATGCTGTCGAGCATGCTGGCCGCGTGTTCCTCGTCACTGCCGATCAGCGCGACGAACTCCCGGTGCCCGTAGACCAGCGCCCACAGGCACGCCACTTCGCAAATGGACGTCTTCCCGCTGCCACGCGGCATCGCCATCGCGAACAGTCCGCCTTCGAGCACCGCCTGCTCGATCTTGGTGATCACCTTCAAGTGGTCGTCCGACCAGGGCAGGTGGAACGTCTGCGGGAAGTACGCCTCGCAGAAGAAGCGGAAGTCGCGCTCGGCCCGCTCGCGCTGCTCCGCGTTGCGCGGCGGATGCACCCACTCGCCGGTCGCGATGTCGCGGCCGAGCAGCGCCATCTCGCGGTTGCGCTGCGCCGCCCGCTCCTTGTGGGCCTCGTAGCCGGTTAGCCCGGTCGGCTCTGGTCGAGGCCGGTGCCGCTCCAGCACCAGCCACGCGACGTAGCGCAGCAGGTCGACGGTCCGCCCATCGCCGATGCGGAAGCCCGCGCGCGAGCGGTGGCGGTGCAGTTGCCGCTCGGAGATGACCTCGCCCAGCGGCGTGCTGTTGAGCAGCCGCACGAGCTCGGTCGGCTTCAGTTTGCGCGGGTCAATCGGCACGGGCGGCCATCTCCTTCGCCAGCCACGCGGCGTAGTGCGCGACGTTGAGCGTGCCATCGTCGTTCGTCGGCGCGCCGGCCGTCACGTCGGCCTGCAGCATCTCCACCGTCACGACCTGACCACCCACGGCGGAGAGCAGCCGCGCCGCGTCCGCCAACGGCAGCGCCGTCGGATTCAGCTTCGGGGCGTCGTCTTTCATTACGCCGCCTCCCGCGTTGTGGGCGCACCAGGCGTCGCGACGCCGCGCCGGGCCGCCCCCAGGGCCAACGGGGCCGCCCGTGGGCCGCGTAAGTAACGAGTAGTGGCCAGGGACCGCGGCGGAGCGCACGAGAGCGCTCTCAGCGCGGGCCGCGCCGCTGACTCGGACCTCGCGCCGAGAAGTGCAAGAATCTCTCGGAAGTCTCGGAATCCGAGTGGATTCCGGGCCAAACCCATGGCTCCATGTGTGTGTACGCATGGGGCGTACCACGAGGAGCCACGACGATGACGACCAAGAAGAGCAAGCCCAGCAGCCTGGCCCAGGAGGCCGCGATCGAGACGACGGTCCGCCTCGCCGCGATCAAGCAGATCGCCCGCGACGAACTGGGCCTCGAGACGCTCGACGCCCGCGGGCATGACGACCTCGACTTCCACGACCTGGCGGTCTGGCAGATCAAGAAGGCCCTGCTCAAGGCGTACGAGGCCGGCCTGGCCCGCCGCTGAGGAGACCCACCCATGACGAAGAAACGCACCACCACGAAACGCGACGCCAGCGAGCTGCTCGACACGCTGCGAATCACGAAGATCAGGCCCCGCCAGAGCTGCGGCGGCTCCTGGGTGATCGGCACGATCGCCGGCCACCGCTTCGAAGCGCTGGTCTTCCCCGAGCACGCCGATTCGCCCGACTTCGAACTGGGCGACAGCCGCATCTCGAAGCTCTGGGTTCGCCGCATCGACGACAACGTGACCGTGGTCAACTTCGACCGCGGCTGGGACATCCTGCCCGCCACGCCCCGCGCCAAGACGATCGTCGACCTCCTGGCGGCCGGCCTGGCCGAGCACGTCTTCGGCAATTAGCGAGGAGCACACGCCATGACGCACGAACCACAGACCAACGCGGATGCCCGCCGCTTCGCCGGCGCGGTCTACGACGAAGCGAACGCCGACATCGGAACCAACGCCGCCGGCGAACGCGTTGTGCGGATCGACCTGACGTACGGCCGCGGGACCGGAGCGGTCGAGTACACGCTGATCGTCGCGCTCGACGCCGCGATCGCCCTGCGCAACCACCTGGACGCCGCGTTCGCGGCCGCGGGCGTCGATGACGAGCCCGGCGCCGACGTCGATCCCGAGGACGCCTGCCCGAACTGCCGCGAACGCCGCCAGGACCTGCTGGTGTGGTTCGAGAACGCCGACCAGGTCCAGTGCGAATCTTGCGGCCACGTCTACGCACCGCGCCGCGCTGCCAAGACCGCGGGCGAACCCCGCTCCGAGCCACGTAGCTGGTAGCGCCGCCGAAACGCGGGCCACACCCGCGTCGCCCGGGCGCGAGAGACCCGGGCCTGACGAGGCACGCTGCGAAGGAGCACGACGATGAACAGCAGAATCGGCAAGCGCGTTCGGATCCTGGGCGGGATGCAGGAGTTCGTCGGCAAGACCGGCACGATCGTCGACGTCGAGAAGCACAGCCACGAGCCCGCGTACTACCGCGTGCGGCTCGACACGCCCGTCGAGATCCCGCTGGTCGGCCTGGTGCACGACGATCTCTGGCAGGGCCGCATGCTCAAGACGATTCGCGAGCGGTAGCGCCGCCGAAACCCGCCGCGGCGGGTCGCCCGGGCGCGTGAGACCCGGGCCTGACGAGGCCACATGAAAGGACGAGCCATGAAGAAGGACGAGATCAAAGTCGGACAGTGCTACGAGGCCAAGGTGAGCGACCGCATCGTGAGCGTGCGGATCGACTCGGCGAACAGCCACGGCGGGTGGAACGCGACGAACACCGCCACCGGCAAGCGCATCCGCATCAAGAGCGCCCAGCGCCTGCGGCGGGCGGTGCCGGCCGGCCGCAAGACGAAGCAGGCGGACGCCACGCCCGAGCCCGAGGTCAACCCGACGGTCGAGGTCATCACCGGCCAGCCGCTGCCCGAGGGCGACGGCGAGAAGGCCGCCAAGCCGCGCCGGGCCAAGAAGACCGAGGGCGAACCGAAGCCGAAGCGCGTCAGCGCGCTGGACGCCGCCGCCCAGGTCCTGGCCGACAGCGACCAGCCGCTGCGGGCCAAGGAGATGATCGAAGCCATGGCTGAGCGCGGCCTGTGGTCGAGCCCCAACGGCAAGACGCCGGAGGCGACGCTCTACGCCGCCATCCTGCGCGAGATCAACACGAAGGGCGACGCGGCCCGGTTCCGCAAGGTCGAGCGCGGACAGTTCACGCACACCGGCGTCGCGGGGAACTGAGCCATGCTGCCGTACCTCCAGAAACTCCACAACGTACTGAACGCGGCCGAGGCGGTGCTGGCCGCGCGCGAGGCCGAGATGCTCACGAGCGACGAATGGGACGCGCTCGCGCACGCGGTCGCCGCCATCAACGAGCCACCGCCGGACGAGCGCGACGAGACCTTCACGGTCGAAGACGGCGCGCTCGTCCGCCGCGTCGTGCCGCGCAAGGGGCAGCCCTACGAGCATCGCTGCCCGCAGGAGACCTTCGAGGCGATCGCAGCAGCAGCCGAGGAGGCTACCGGCGGCTTCGTCCTCGAGGACCTCCGCCGCGCCACGCAATTGCCGTGGACGCAGGTGGCCGTCGCGGTCGCGTTCCTGAAGGAGCGCGGCTGCGTCGTGCCCGCCGGCGGCCGCAAACATGCTGCCGCGTCCACGTGCGTCTACGAGGACGCCATGATCGAGTACCACGCCCTGCACGAGGAGAAATGACCCATGCGACTGAGCCTGACGAAGAACGACGGCGAGCTGCTCGCCACCTGGACGATGCCCGACAGCGTGACCGAGGCCGAGGTCGACACCCTCATCGGCGAAGGCCTGTGGCAGAAGTGCCGGCTGGACCGCTGCGATGAATGCGGCGCGTTCTTCCCGCACGCCGAGCTGGTCGAGCGCCATGACGCCCACGGCCCCGAATGCCTGTGCCGCACCTGCGGTAGCGAAAGCAGCGACGCGCCGGATCAGCCGTAACCACCCGCCCATCATCCACCCTCCACCGACGCCTCGGTCGCGACCGGGGCGTTCTCACGGGCTGCGATCCGTTCCGCCTTCCGTCCCGTGAACTTCGCCCAGCGCTCGACAATGACGTCGCAGTACGGCGGGTCGAGCTCCATCAGGTATGCCCGCCGGCCGGTCTGCTCCGCCGCGATCAGCGTCGAGCCGCTGCCGCCGAAGAGGTCGAGGACGTTCTCGCCAGCGCGTGATGAATACTGGATGGCGCGCACCGCGAGCTCGACCGGTTTCTCGGTCAAGTGCACCATGCTCTGCGGGTTGACCTTCTTCACATGCCACAGGTCGGTGGCGTTGTTCGGCCCGAAGAATTCGTGCCCAGCACCCTCGCGCCAACCATAGAACGCGATCTCAAAGCAGCCCATCATGTCCTTGCGCGTGAGCACCGGATGCTGCTTGTCCCACACAATTCCTTGGCTGAAATACAGCCCGCAGGCCTTCAACGGACCAGGGTAATTGCCGAGGTTCGCGTACCCACCCCAGATGTAGAACGACCGGCCCGGCAGCAGCACGCGCGCCGAATTCCCGAACCACGCCAACAGCATCGCGTCGAAGGCCTCGCCCGACACGAAGTCGTTCGCGAGCGGCCGATCCTTGGCGCGCATCTTCTTGCGGGCCTTCGCGGGGCTGGTCACGCCGCGCGCAACGTCGAACGCCTGGTGATGCATCTTCCTCGACAGGTCGGGATGCGAGCTCAGGCCGGCGGCGATCGCCGTGCTGCTGCGCGGCTCGACCTTGACGTTGTACGGCGGGTCCATGTTGACGAGGTGTATCGGCTGACCGTCGAGCAGCCGGTCCACGTCGGCCGCTGAGGCGCTGTCGCCGCACAGCAGCCGATGCTCGCCGAGCACATACAGATCGCCGGGTTGTGTCGTGGCTGCGTCGGGCGGCTCGGGGATCTCGTCCGGATCGGTCAGCCCCGGCTTCACGCCCGGGTCAAGCAGCTTCGCCAGTTCGTCGCTGTCGAAGCCGAGTAGCGACCAATCGATGCCGGCGCCCTGTAGCTCGGCCAGCTCGATCGGCAGCAGCTCGAGGTTCCACTCGGCGAGCTCGGCGGTCTTGTTGTCCGCGATGCGGTACGCGCGAATCTGCTCGGGCGTCAGGTCACGCGCGACATGCACCGGCACTTCCGCGAGCCCGAGCTTCTGCGCCGCCTTCCAGCGCGTGTGCCCGCAGACGATCACGCCGGCCTCGTCCACGACGATTGGCTGGCGAAAGCCGAACCGGCGAATCGACTCGGCCACCGCATCAACGGCAGCATCGTTCTGCCGCGGGTTCTTCTCGTACGGCTTGATGTCGGCCAGCGGCCGCAATTCAACATTCAGCGTCATTCAGACCTCCTTGTCTTCGCACTTGGCGGGACCACCACCACCCGGGCGGCCCCCAGGCCGCGACGTTTGGCCCACGGGCGTCGCGGGGCCGCCACCTCGTACCGACCTACCAGCCGCCGTGCCCGCGTCGCCCACGTTGGCCTCGGTCGCGTTGCGGGCACGTCGGTCCCGCGCAACAAACTCTGTCGGGATTGCGAGCTGTTCCCGCGGCCATCGAGCGCCGTTTCGGCCGGGAAGGAACCATCGCCGCCGCAGCTCGCGCGTTTGTGTGTGCGCGCGCGCACACACAACGCCCGCGCCGCCGCCTTGTGGCGGCGCGCGCACTGGGGGGTATAAGGGGGGTGCGCGCGCACACACAAAACCGCCGCCACCGACCTCATGAAGAGCCCTCCACCGGTTCAGGAACGAGCGCGAACGCGGCGGCCTTCCGCCCCGTCCCGCCCCAGCGATGCACGAGCCCCCGCGCCTCAGCGGCATGCAGCAGCTCCTGCGCGCGGCGACGTGACAGCCCCAACGAGGTCGTCGCGTCGAGTAGCGCGAGGCGTGTCTGCGGCTCGCTGGTGATAAACGTCTCCACGAACGACTCCGCATCCCACTCCGCTGCGGCGGCCGGTTCATCGTCGGGCGGATCGGCGCGGCGGCGGGGCTTGTCCACACGCAGGGCCGTCGGGTCGAGGTCGGGCGCCAGCCGCCAGGCCGGGAATTCCCAGCGCAGCACAACCGGTTCGATCGGCGCCCACGAGCGCACCGCGGCGTCGAGCACAACGGCCTTGGGGGTCTCGTGCGGCCGCAGCACGACGTGCGTGTCGGTCGCCCGGCTCTGGCTCCCCGCGCCGGCGCCCACGTCGGTCACCGACTTGCCGGCCTGGCTGCCTTTGGTCGTGTGGTGGATGAGCACGAAGCAGGAGCCCAACCTGTCGGCCAGCGCGTCGATGCGGTTGTAGACGCTCGCCATGGTGCCGTTGTCGTTCTCGTCCATGTCGCGCGGCATGAAGCGATAGAACGCGTCCAGGATGATCAGGGCGTACCGCCCGGCTTCGAGCGCCTCGAAGAACGACCCCATCGCGAATATGTCGCGCAGTCGGCCCCGCAGGCTCTGCACCTCGAGGCGATCGAGTTCGTCCATGCCGATGCCGAGTGCCGCGGCGACCTGCGGAATGCGGTGCGCGAGCGTCTCGCGGTGCAGCTCGTTGTCCAAAATCAGCACCGAGCCGGCGACGGTCCCGAACTGCTCCAGCCACGGCCGGCCCGTCGCGACCGCCATCGCCAACGCGAGCACGAGCCACGACTTACCAGTCTTGGGTGGGGCGATCAGGTTCATCGTCTCGCCCCGGCGCAACAACCCATGGATCACAGGTGGGCGCAGCAGCGGGCACTGCTGGAGCAGCTCGCGCACCCGCAGCGGTCGCGCTGCCTTGTCAGCCACGAAATCCTGACCGAAGTGATCCTCGACCAGCGCGACGGATATGACGTCGGGTGCGTAGCGCGCGATGCTCGCTGCAACACGCTCGACCTCGCCCTGGTGGAGCGGTGGATGACAGCGTTCGATGTTCACGCGCAGCAGCGCGGCGAGGATCTCCGTCTGCGACATGCCCACACGTCGCATCGCGCCGGCGAGCCGGGCGAGCGTGGCGTTCCGCTGCCCAGCAGGGATCGCGGTCTCGCTCGCTGGCCCGGCGGCCGTGACGCTGTCGCGTGCGGCGATGCGGTCGAGCAGCGCGACGAGCCAGTCCGGCGGCGGGTCCAGCTTTTCGGGGGCGGGGAGGTCGAGACCATCCAGCCAGCGATACGCAGTGCCGGTGACGATGGACGGCGCCACGACGACGTAGCCGCCGTTGGCGCGCGTGTCGACGCGGGGGGCGAGCTGGCCTGCGGTGTTCCGCCAATGCCGGCCGTGGGGCTGGCGGAACATGTACTGTCGTCCGCCACGCGGGGTCAGCGACGTCGGCACAATCGCGAGCTGCGCGAGCCGTTCGGGCTGGTCCAGGAGCCAGGGGTTGTCGGCGCCGTCCACGTCAATGACGATCAGGCCATCTGTACGGAGGCCGAGATTCGCACCGGGGGACTGCGTCCACCACGCCTCGATCTGGTCGGCGTCGGTGGTTGCATCCAGCAGGCCGTGTTCGGTCAGTGGCGTCTTGCGGCCCGGGGCGCAGGGGAACACCGGGTAGCCCTGGTCGGCGTACCACAGTGCGGCCTGCAGCATCGGGCTCGTCGCCGACATCAGAACGGCACCTCATCGTCGCTGATTGGTATGGCGTACTCGGGCAGGCCTTCTTCGCTGTCGAGCCGGGGCGGCTTCGGTCCGAGCTCGTGCCGCACGATCCGGTCGAACTGCTCGCCGGGCTTGCGCTCGACGGCGATGCGATGGGCGGGCGCGAGCGCACCGGCCTCGGCCAGCTCGGCCGCCTCCTCTGCCGAGTCCGGCACGGGCTCGTGCGAGCGCCGCGACCACCATTGGACCGCTTTCTCGCGGGCGTAGCCCGAGTGCTCGACACACACCCATTCGGAGATGTACTGGTTGAAGCCGACGCGGTAGTCCACGCGCAGCGTCCGCGGCGCATCGGGCGGCGCATTGCGCTTCGTGTGGACGGCGTAGAAGACCTCCTCAACGTCGTAATCGACGCGCGTCACCTGATCGGACAGGATGCCGGCGTCACTCGCGCGCCGCTCGTGCTGCCGCATCTCGCGCGGCGGGAAGGCGTGCCCGCAGGCCGGACACGTCGCGTAGCCCGCAGCCACCAGCTCGTGGCAACTCGGGCATTCCTTCACCGGCGCCTCGCCGTCGCCGGGCGGTCGGCCATCGACGCGGAGCTGATCCACCGGCCCATGCCGCAGCACGTTGCCGCCGAAGTCGAGGACCAGGCAGTCGGTCTTCCCCGGATGCAGCCGGAATCCCCTCCCGACCATCTGATAGAAAAGACCAGGCGACAGCGTCGGCCTCAGCAGTGCGACACAGTCGATGTTCGGGGCGTCGAAGCCGGTAGTGAGGACGTTGACGTTGACGAGGTACTTGAGCTCGCCACCGCGGAACCGCCGCAGCGTCTCGTCGCGCTCGAACGGCAGCGTCTCGCCGCACACGAAGCCGCATTCCACACCGTGCCGGTCGTGCAGCACGCGGGCGACGTGCTGGGCGTGCGCCACGCCCGCCGCGAAGATCAGCACGGCAGCGCGATCCTGCGTGTGTGCGATGATCTCGCGGCAGGCCGCATGGACGAGGTTATCATCGTCCATGAGCTGCTCGACCTCGCTGGCGACGTATTCGCCGGCGCGGACATGAAGCCGATCCGTGTCGGGCTTCTGCGTGCCCGCCTTCGTGCGCAACGGGCACAGGTAGCCTTGCACGATCAGCTCGCGCACACCGATCTCGTAGCAGACGGCGTTGAGGATGTTCTCCGGCGCACAGATCGACCCAGACTTCATGCGGAACGGTGTCGCCGTGAAGCCAATCACCCGCACCAGCGGGTTGATGGCCTGCATCTCGGCCAGGAACTGCCGGTACATCCCCTCGCCGTCCGGCGGAATGAGATGCGATTCATCGACGATCACGAGATCGACGGCGCCAACGTCGGCGGCGCGCTGATAGACCGACTGGATGCCAGCCACAGTGACGGCGTAGCCCAGGTCGCGGCGTTTCAGGCCCGCCGAGTACAGGCCGAAGGGCAGGTCAGGCGCGACGGCCCGCAACTTCTCCGCCGCCTGCTCGAGCAGTTCCTTTACGTGCGCGAGGATCAACACCTTGCCACCCCAACGCTGCACGGCGTCGCGGCAGATCGTCGCGATCACCGGCGTCTTCCCGCCGGCGGTCGGGATGACCACGCAGGGGTGGTCATCCCGCTCGCGCAGGTGGCGGTAGACGGCCTCGACGGCCTCGAGCTGGTAGGGGCGCAGTTGCATCAGGCGGCCGCCGACTGGGTTTCCTCGGGCAGGGGGAACAGCTCTTCGCGCGCGGGATACAGCCGCTTGACCCGGCTCTGCTTCAGGAACGCGGCCAGCGCCGTCTCCGTCAGCCCGTAGCACTCGCGACGACCCGCCGCCTTGCGGCTGCCGGTCATGCGGGCGAGCACCTGAAACAGCTGCACGATCGGCTCGTCGTGCTCGCCGAGCGGCCGTCCGCTCAGCAACGTGTCAGCGAAGTGCCGCAACTGGGCGTGATCTGCCGAGTACCAGGCCCGCGCGAGCACAGCGCGCGTCGTCGACGTCGCGATATTCTTGACGCGCCCGGGGCTGCCCAGGCACTCGAGGGCGAACCGCACCGCGTCCATGTGCCGCGCGAGCAACGTCGCCTCTTCACCGGGCGAACGGCGCCGGGCCGGCCCCATGCCCAGATACATGGCACGCAGCGCGGCGAGTTCTTCGCGCGTGACTTCGCCCAAGCCCGCCGTCAGCGTCAGGATCTGGTCGTTGCGCCGCCGCTGGCCGGTATCGAGCACCTCCATCGCCTCCGGCGGTTCGTTCACGAACACTCGGATGGGGATAGTGATCCCCGACATCGCGACCGCCCACAGCCGGTGTTGGCCATCGAGCAGTACGCGATTGGTGCTGAAGGCGATCCCCTGATGCGTGAGCCGCCAGCGGCCCGCCCGCATCTCCTCGGCCAGGTAATCGACGTGGGAGTCGACCATCTTGCGGTTGTGCGTGTTGCAGTGATCGATCCAGTCCAGGGCGATCTCGGGCGTGAGCTCGAGCACGAAGTTGTAGCGGTCGGTGCGGACAAACAGGTCTTCGAGTTTCATGCGGCGGCTCCTTCGAGATGCTTGGTGAGGAAGGCGACGAGGGCACGGAGGTAAGTCGTGTCGAACAACTCGATGAGGGTGCGGGCGCCCATCACGGGGTCCTGGGGCATGTTGAGGGCGCGCATCGGTTGGGGGTTGCTGTGCCCACGCACGGGCTGGAAGGCGTTCTTGGCAATCGCGCGGGAGCGTCTACCGTGCTTATTACGCTTGCGCGTGGGGTATTGCTTCCCGTCACGGCCCGCGCGCGTCGCAGTTTCCAACGGTTGGGAACTGCCCGTGGTCACCGGCTGCTCTACCTGAGCGCGGCGCTGACGCACCATCTCGGCGCTGACACCAACGTGTTCAGCAATGCCGCCGTTGTTCAGGCTCGGACGCAGCTTCAGCGCGCGAATGACCGCCTTCACTTTGTCCTCGTTGGATCGTCGCACCCCGTGCGTCTTATTCGCCGCCAGGCTGAGCCAGCGAGCTTCGGCCAATTCGCCCAGAATGACCTCCGCCTTGATCTGCTGACGGCTCAGCCGCCGATGTGCGAAGAAGCGATGGAAGCCGTCCACCAGCCAGTATGCCGCTCCATCGTGCACGATCGTGACCGGCGGGAATTCCACGCCCGCCTCCATGGCTTCGGCGTATTCCTGCACGATCCCAGGGTTGATGGCCGTGCGGGGCTGCGTGTCGCCATCGATCCGCACAACCGACATATCGAGCATCTGCTCGCTCATTGCTGTTACTCCATCAGTTGAGAGAGGGGGACCAGATCGCCACGTCGTCCGGCGGCTGCTGACCGGCCGCAAGGTCGCGGATCGTCACGACCACTCGGCCGCCGGGCACGACTTGCACCCGGTACGTCAGCAGCCAGACGATCCGGCTGTCATCGGGGAACGCGCCGCCGTGCTGGAGCGCATCCAGCAGGCTCTTGAGCAGGTTGTCCGCGTCGCGCTTGCGGCGGTCGGGCGGGAACACCTCCACCGTCACCGCCAGCCGGCCGAGGGCCGGCGACAGGCGGCGCGTCGCGAGGATCTGCGCCACCTGCCGCCGAAACGCCCGCCCGGCGCGGCTGATGAGCGTGCGCGCACCGACCCGTCGGTAGTAGTGATTCGCCGACGGCGGCCACGGCAGCTCGAGCTTGACCGGCGCTACCGCTGCCATGGCGCCTTCCCGTTGCCGGCGCCCGCCACTGCCGGACGCGGCGCCGCGGCGCCCTTGCCCTCGTAGCCCTTGATGACGTTGGCAGGCTCGCCGGTGTCCTTGCGGGGCTTCAGCCCGACCTTGATCACCAGCGGCAGGTTGTGCAGCTCGACCGAGTCTTTCGGCGCCAGCACGCCGATCGCCCGGCAGATCGCCGACAGCTCCGCGCGCGCGATCTTCACGGCCTGCGCGTCGGGGTTGTCCAGGTTCAGGCGGGCCCACAGCAGCCGGCCCTTGTGCTCTCCCTCGAGCACCTGGAACGTCAGCTCGAGGTACTGCCCCGTGCCTTTCTTCGTCGGCTTCATCTCGCTGTTGGTGATGGCCGCCACGTAGTCGCCGGCGGGGATGGGGTCGAACGCGAAGTTCGGATCGACGTCGCTGGCATTGAAGTTGTTCAGATTCGCCATGGGTCAGGCTCCTCGTGCAGCAGGTTGGGTTTCTGGTTCCGGTTCGGAGACGGTGGGTTCGTCACCGCGCACCAGCGCGGCGTACACGCGGTAGTCGAGGGGGAGTTCATCCGGCAGACCGACGCGATTCTTCGCCACATGCGCCGGCCGCTCGGTGGTGCGGAGGATGCGCTCGCCCGTGCCGATGCCCTGGACGCGCTTGCGGTCGAACGACTCGGTGGTCGTCTTGGTGTGGACCTTGTACGTCGCGAACAGGACCTCGTCGCACCATTCCTGGATCAGCGCCGACGCCAGCTTCTGCAGCCGCGGCGCGTATCGGTCATACGTGTCCGTCTCGGGATTCGCGAAACGCTCGATTTGGGCGTGGGCGATCAGGATGACGGCCAGGCCGCGGTCGTTCCGCAGGGCGTCCAGGCCTTGCAGCACCTCGCGCCAGTTGGTCAGCGCGAAGACATATCCCTTACCGTAGGGGATGTCCTCGATGCTCTCGACGCCGCGCTTCTGGCAGACGTCGGCGAAGATCAGCCGCTCGAGCCAGTCGAGCGAGTCGAGCACGACCGTGCGGTATTCATGCGGCTCGCTGTACAGCGCGCCCAGGGCTGTGAGCACGTCGCTGTAGCGCGTCGCCAGCGGCAGGCGAGCGCAGTCGATGCCGGCCAGGCCGTCCTCGGTCTGCACGAAGATCGGCGCTTCGGCCATCGCGCCGAACGTGCTCTTCCCGACGCCGTGCGTGCCGTACACGAGCGTCCGCCGTGGAGCCGTAACGCGGCCCCGTTGAACTTGTTCCAGCAGATTCATGCGTTCTCCTTCATGGCTTTGATCTCCTGTCATGTGCCGTGAATCCGGGCGCGGGGTCGGTGCAGGGAGTCCGGGCCGATTCGAGCGAGGGGAGGAGGTGTGGAGTTGACGGCCACGCCACCCGGCCCCGCGCCCGGGTTCACAAGCGGTCAATCACGCGCAGCTCCTCGTAACGGGTGAACCAGTTGCCGGTCGCGCGGCAGCGCTGCAACTCAACCATCGCCGCCTCGTTCTGCTGTTGCGCCTCGTCGAGTACCGACGGCAGCACGCGCCACGCGCCGCAGCGGAATGGCTCGCGCTTCTCGACGGCGACGATGTGCACGGGGAGGACGTGACCGCTGACGAGCGCGACGAGCGCCCGGTAGAACGCGACCTGGTGGACGTAATCGAAGGCCCGGACGGCCAGTTCGAACTCGTCGAGGTGGTCGCAGGTCTTCAGGTCGACGATGCCGACCTCGGTGTGCGGGTTGATCCAGTCGATGCGCGCCTGGCAGGGGAACTCCCCATAGCGTGCCCGCACCACGCCCTCGGCCACGCCGTCGGCCAGCAGTGCCGCCGCGACACCGTGCTCACGCACGGCTGCCGCTACCTGCTCGACGATCGCCGCCTGGGCATCGCTGAGCACGGGCTTGCTCTGGCGCGTCGCCCATTCCGCGAACGTCTTCGTCTGTGAGCCGAACGGCTGGCCGGTCTTCGGGTTGATCGGGCCACCGACGGCGAACTCGCGCTCGTAGCGCTCGCGGCCTTCCAGAATCAGGGAGTGCGCGGCCCGACCGATGAGGTAAGCCGCCGTGTCGCGCTCCGGCACCAGCCCGAGTTCTTTCTTGCGATACATGAGCGGGCAGCGGCGGAAGTCGTTCAGCGTGTGCGACGTCAGGAAGTCGCCCGACTTGGCGTGGTACACGTCGGCGGGTTCGCGGATGAGGAAGTTGAGCGGCACTGTCGTCACCGGGCGTCTCCGTTGTCCGCCCTGTTGTTTGCCGCTCGCGTGCTCTCGTCGCGCGCCAATTGAGGGGGCCACGCCCGATCACATGTCGCACATGTGTGCCACATGTGTGCGACACATGTGCCTCATGGCCCCCCAACATGCGCTCACATCGAGACGCACATGTCGCTCATGTGATCTGCGCCGTACACATCCAGCCGTAGAGACGTGGCCCGGGCGTTCGTCGAACAATGGCCGGCGGAATCGAACACAGGCCTTCGGCATGGACGCGGCCACAATGATCGCAAACAGCTACCGCAACGTGGTTCCCCCCTGGCAAGTGGAGCTCGTGGCCCGGCGGGCCAAGCGGATGGGATTCCGGCACGATGAACTGGCCGACCTGCAACAGCGGATCGTGCCGCACCTGGCCGCATTCCAGTTCGACGCCCGCCGCAGCAACGGCGCCGCGCCGCGCACCGCAATCGTGGCTGTCATCGATCAGCAGTTGAAGGCCGCGGCCCGCGCTTCCGAGCGCTACCGCCGCCACCTCGAGCGCTGGCGGGCTGCCACCATGCATCAGCGCATTGCGGTGACCGACGAGGCCGTCGCGCTGGCCCTAGACGTCCGCCAGGCGGTGGCCACGCTGCCGCCGCGTGAACGTCTTGTGTGCAAGGCCCTGTCCAACGGAGCGACGCTGGCCGACATCGCAGGCCAGCTGGGCTGCAGTTGGCACGCCGTTCGGCGGCTCGTCCGCAACATCCGCATGCATTTCGAAGCGCTGGGCCTGCAGGACTGACGCGGCACGAACTTCATGGGAATTCCGGCGAAGACGACTGGACTTCACGGCCCGGGGGCGCAACTTGGTGCTGCGCCGGACGCGGCTCCCGACCGCCCGCTATCGCTGTCCTGGATCACCGAGGAGCTGATCGCCGAGCACCGGCGCGTGTGGTCGAAGTACTACCGGCGGCCGGTCAGCCGCGCTGAATCGCTCGAGATCATACAGAACCTGCGGCGCTTCGCCGAGGTCATGCTCCAGGCCAGCCGCGAAAGGAGCGGAACGTGAACGTGATCGTCTGGGCGCGCGTCTCCTCCCGCGAGCAACGCGAGGGGTACTCGCTCGACGCCCAGCTACGGGCCTGCCGCGACCGGGCCGAGAAGAATGGCTGGACCGTCATCCGCGAGTTCGTCGTCGCGGAGTCCGCCAAGCGCGGCGCCGAGCGGCTGGCGTTCAATGACATGCTCAGGTGGCTGCGGGCCAACGCCAAGCGCGAGCAGATCACCATCATCCTCAGCCACAAGCTCGATCGCGCCTGCCGCAACATGCGCGACGCCGTGCGGCTCCAGGAGCTCGAGGACCAGCACGGCGTCCAGCTCGCCTTCGTCGAGAACCAGTTCGGCCCCGGCGCCGCCGGGGCGCTGTCGTTCAACGTGATGGCTGCCGTCGCGCAGTACTACAGCGACAACCTCCGCACCGAGGTTCTCAAGGGCATGGACGAGAAGGTGCGGCAGGGCTGGCCGACCGGGCTTGCCCCGTACGGGTATATCAACGTCGGTGACCGCGATGAGCCGGTCCAGCCGCACCCCGAGAAGTCGCGCACGGTTGTCCGCATCTTCGAGCTCTACGGTCGCGGCAACATGACGTTCCGCGAGCTGTCGGATCGGCTCGAGCGCGAGGGGCACATCTACCGCCCCAGCCAGCCGCGTTTCACGCGCACCTCGCTCTCGTACATCCTGAACAACCGCTACTACATCGGTGACATCGTTCGTCGCGGCCAGACCTTCCCGGGCAAGCACCGCCAGTTGATCTCACGCGCGCTCTTCGATACGTGCCAGGACATCCTGAACGGCCGCAACCGCCGCACCGGCGCGCCGGACATCCCGCTTTCGGGCGGCCTGCTGCGCTGCGCGCATTGTGGCTGCGCCATCACCGGCGAGCGGATTCGGCGGCGTCTGAAGGATGGCGGCGTCAACGAGCACGTCTACTATCGCTGCGCGAACAACGCCCCGCCGCCGGGCCATCCGCGACTCCGCTGGCGTGAGACCGACGTCGAAGAAGCCATCCTGGCCGACCTTGCCACGCTGTGCATCGGCCCCGGCGATGTGCGCGACCTGATCCGCAAGACGCTTACCCTGATCCTCGCAGACCTCGCGTCGCACCAGGCGCAGCAGACCGCGCAGCTCACCAAGCGGCTGAGCGAACTCCAGAACATGCAGGAGCGGCTGCTCAACGCGTACCTCGCCGGCACGATCGACGAGGCCACGCTGCGGGCCAAATCCGACGACCTGAAGGGTGACATGGCCCGGGTGACCGAGGACCTGGAGGGGGTCACGCGGCTGGACGAGGGGGCCATCGACCGGGCCATGGCCCTCTTCGATTTCGCGCAGCACGCGGCCGACGTTTGGCGCGGTTCAAACTCGGCCGCGCGGCGTGAGATCCTCGACGCGGTGAGTTTGAACCGTACCCTGAGCGACGCAACTCTTTGTATACAAAAGAGAAAGCCCTTCGACCTGTTGGCCGGAGGGCTCGTTTTGAAGAGAAGTCGGGGTGACAGGATTCGAACCTGCGACCTCCTGGACCCAAACCAGGCGCTCTAATCCAGGCTGAGCTACACCCCGCGGAACGCCGATGCCGCGCCGGCGCCGGCCAGGCCCCGGCGACATCGCCAC
>WBZO01000679.1_pt1 | contig 65629 bp, 81 predicted proteins | sample 5204261 | NCBI WGS metagenome assembly WBZO01 (sample SAMN12412400, study PRJNA552823) | activated sludge metagenome | isolation source: activated sludge from anammox sidestream of wastewater treatment plant... | place: USA: North Carolina | collected 2017-09
ACTTCCGCACGACGGACATCACCGGTGCTGTCACCCTGCCGGAAGGCGTGGAGATGGTGATGCCGGGCGACAACATCAAGATGTCGGTGACGCTGATCCACCCGGTGGCGATGGACGAGGGTCTGCGTTTCGCGATCCGCGAGGGTGGCCGCACGGTCGGCGCCGGCGTGGTGGCGAAGATCGTCAAGTGACTGAAAAACAGAATCAGGGCTTGCGTTGCCCTGATTCACTCCGTTAGAATGCAAGACCCCTGCACGATGTGAGTCGTTGGGGGTAGCGAAATGAGGCGCAGGACGCGCCTCGTGTTCGCCAGACAGGGAGATGTCGCACGGCAAGGCCTCGTCCGTTCCGGAACTGTCCGGGACACATCGGCGGGGCCTTTCTGCGCGCCAGAGGATTCCCAGGATGGCGGGCGTCGCGCCGGGCCGGTTCGTTCCGGTGGCGCAAAGGCAAGGCGGTTCCAATTCCGGGGCATGGCGCAAACAGCCGCCACGCCTGTCGCTCTTTCAGGATTTACGAGGCAACTCAAATGGCGAACCAGAAGATTCGCATCCGGCTCAAGGCGTTCGATCATCGACTGATCGACCGTTCGGCCAGCGAAATCGTCGAAACGGCCAAGCGGACCGGCGCCCAGGTGCGCGGTCCGATCCCGCTTCCGGCCAAGATCGAACGCTACACCGTGCTGGTGTCGCCGCACGTCGACAAGGACGCGCGCGACCAGTACGAGACCCGCACGCACAAGCGCGTGCTCGACATCGTCGACCCCAACGACAAGACCGTGGACGCGCTGATGAAGCTCGAACTCGCGGCGGGCGTCGACGTCCAGATCAAGTTGACCTGAGGAGACCGGAGATGAGCGCGAAGAAACATTCGCTCGGCATCGTCGGTCGCAAGGCCGGCATGAGCCGCATGTTCACCGAGGACGGCAAGTCCATCCCGGTGACCCTGATCGAGGCGACGCCGAACCGCATCACCCAGATCAAGACCCTGGAAACCGACGGCTACAGTGCCGTGCAGGTGACCGCCGGCGTCAAGCGCGCCAGCCTGCTCAACAAGCCGGAAACCGGCCATCTCGCCAAGGCGAAGGTGGAAGCGGGCCGCGGCCTGTGGGAGCTGCGCGTGGCCGACGACCAGATCGGCGGCTTCGAGGTGGGCGGCGAGATCAAGGCCGACATCTTCAGCGAAGGCCAGATCGTCGATGTCCAGGGCGTGAGCAAGGGCAAGGGCTTCCAGGGCACGATCAAGCGCTGGAACTTCAAGATGGGCGATGCGACGCACGGCAACTCGCTGTCGCACCGCGCGCCGGGCTCGATCGGCCAGCGCCAGACGCCGGGTCGCGTGTTCCCGGGCAAGAAGATGGCCGGCCACATGGGCGCCGAGACCAAGACCAGCCAGAACCTGCAGGTCGTCAAGGTGGACGTCGAGCGCGGCCTGATCGCCGTGCGCGGCGCGGTGCCGGGCGCTCCGGGTGGCGACGTGATCGTGCGTCCGGCGAGCAAGGGAGTCTGAGCATGGAACTCAACATCAATGGCAGCGCCGCCAAGCTGGACGTCTCCGATGCCGTGTTCGGCCGGGATTTCAGCCAGGACTTGGTGCACCAGGTCGTCGTCGCCTACCGCAACGCCGGTCGCGCCGGCACCAAGGCGCAGAAGACCCGTTCGGAAGTCAACGGCACCACCAAGAAGTCGAAGAAGCAGAAGGGCGGCGGCGCGCGTCATGGCGCGTTGACGGCCCCGATCTTCGTCGGCGGCGGCGTCACCTTCGCGGCCAAGCCGCGCAGCTTCGCGCAGAAGGTCAACCGCAAGATGTACCGCGCGGCGATCGCCTCGATCCTGTCCGAGCTGAATCGCCAGGGCCGGATCACGGTGGTCGAGAGCTTCGACGTCGAAGCGCCCAGGACCAAGGGCCTGGTCGGCAAGCTGGCCGCCCTGAACGTCGGCAAGCGTCCGCTGATCGTCACCGAGGAAGCGACCGACAACCTGTACCTGTCGGCGCGCAACCTGCCCTATGTGCAGGTGCGCGACGTGCAGGGGCTGGATCCGGTTGCGCTGGTCGGCGCCGATACGGTCGTGGTCACCACCGATGCGGTGAAGAAGATCGAGGAGTGGCTGGCATGAGCGCTGCAAACCTGTACGAAGTCATCCGCGCGCCGCGTGTGTCCGAAAAGACCGCGCGCCTGCAGGAAGTCTCGAACCAGTACGTTTTCGAGGTCGCCCAGACCGCCACCAAGTCCGACGTCAAGGCGGCGGTGGAGAAGGTCTTCGGCGTCAAGGTCGAAGCCGTCAACGTGGTCAATGTGAAGGGCAAGGCCAAGGCCTTCCGCCAGCGCATGGGCCGCCGCGGCAATTCCCGCAAGGCATACGTGACGCTGGCCGAAGGCCAGTCGATCGACGTCATGACCGTCTCGGCCTGAGGAGCACACCCATGGCATTGATGACATTCAAGCCCACTTCCGCCGGTCGCCGCAGCGCGGTCCGCGTGGTGACGTCCGACCTGCACAAGGGCGCCCCGCACGCGCCGCTGCTGGAAAAGCAGAGCAAGAGCGGCGGGCGCAACCACCATGGCCGGATCACCACCCGCCACATCGGTGGCGGACACAAGCAGCACTACCGCATCATCGACTTCAAGCGCGACAAGGAAGGCATTCCGGCCCGCGTCGAGCGCATCGAGTACGATCCGAACCGCACCGCGCACATCGCGCTGCTGTGCTACGCGGACGGCGAGCGTCGCTACATCATCGCCCCCAAGGGCCTGAAGGCGGGCGATCAGGTGATTGCCGGCCACGATGCGCCGATCAAGACCGGCAACACCCTGCCGCTGCGCAACATCCCGGTGGGCACCACCATCCACTGCATCGAGATGAAGCCCGGCAAGGGCGCGCAGCTTGCGCGCGCGGCCGGCGCCGGCGTCCAGCTGGTGGCTCGCGAAGGCGTCTATGCGACGCTGCGCCTGCGCTCCGGCGAGATGCGCAAGGTGTCCTCCGAGTGCCGAGCCACCGTGGGCGAAGTCGGCAACGACGAGCACGGCCTGGAGAAGCTGGGCAAGGCCGGCGCGACCCGCTGGCGCGGCGTCAAGCCAACCGTCCGCGGCGTCGTCATGAACCCGGTCGACCATCCGCACGGCGGTGGCGAGGCGCGTGCCGGACAGGGCAACCCGCATCCGGTGTCGCCGTGGGGCGTGCCGACCAAGGGTTACAAGACCCGCAAGAACAAGCGCACCCAGCAGTTCATCGTGCGCGACCGCAGGAGCTAATCGGCAATGGCACGTTCACTCAAGAAAGGCCCGTTCATCGACCACCACCTGCTCAAGAAGGTGGAGGCCGCGGGTGGCAGCAAGCGTCCGATCAAGACCTGGTCGCGGCGTTCGACCATCCTGCCGGAAATGATCGGTTTCACCATCGCCGTCCACAACGGCAAGAACCACGTCCCGGTTCTGGTCAACGAGAACATGATCGGGCACAAGCTCGGCGAGTTCGCCGCCACCCGCACCTTCAAGGGGCACGGTGGCGACAAGAAGGCCGGGAAGTAAGGAGATGACCATGGAAGCGAAAGCCATCCTGCGCACCGCGCGCATCTCCCCCCAGAAGGCCCGCCTGGTCGCCGACCAGGTGCGCGGTCTTCCGGTCGCCCGCGCTCTCGACCTGTTGAAGTTCTCCGACCAGAAGGCCGCCGGCATGATCTACAAGGTCGTGTTCTCGGCTGCCTCCAATGCCGAGAACAACAACGGCGCCGACGCCGACGCGCTGAAGGTCAAGACCGTCATGGTCGACGAGGGTCCCGCGCTCAAGCGCTTCATGGCGCGTGCGAAGGGCCGTGGCACGCGCATCACCAAGCGCACCAGCCACATTACCGTTGTCGTCGGCGAGGGCAAGTAATCATGGGTCACAAAGTCAATCCGATCGGCATCCGCCTGGGCATCGCCAAGGACTGGAATTCCAAGTGGTACGCGGGCAAGAAGCAGTTCGCCAGCTACCTTGCCGCCGACCTCAAGGTCCGCGAAGTGTTGCGCAAGAAGCTGGCCCAGGCCGGCGTCAGCAAGATCCTGATCGAGCGCCCCGCCAACAATGCGCGCGTGACGATCTACACCGCCCGTCCGGGCGTGGTGATCGGCAAGCGCGGCGAGGACATCGAGAAGCTGCGCAAGGACGTTTCCGACGTGATGGGCGTTCCGGCGCACATCAACGTCAACGAGGTCCGCAAGCCCGAACTCGACGCCCAGTTGGTGGCCGAATCGATCGCCCAGCAGCTCGAGCGCCGCATCATGTTCCGCCGCGCCATGAAGCGCGCGGTCGGCAACGCGATGCGCCTGGGCGCGCTCGGCATCAAGGTCAACGTGGCTGGCCGTCTGAATGGCGCGGAAATCGCCCGTTCCGAGTGGTACCGCGAAGGCCGCGTGCCGCTGCATACCCTGCGTGCGGACATCGATTACGGCTTCGCGGAAGCGAAGACCACCTACGGCATCATCGGCATCAAGGTCTGGGTCTACAAGGGCGAAATCTTCGATTTCTCCCAGATTGGCCAGGAGAAGCAGGACGATGCCCCGGCGCCGCGCGGCGGCGACCGTGAGCGTCCGCGTGGCCCGCGCCGCGACCGTGGTGACCGGGCTGACCGTGGCGACCGCGCCGAGCGCGGCGAAGCGAGGGACTAAACCATGCTGCAACCCAAGCGAACCAAATACCGCAAGGTCCACAAGGGCCGCAATGAAGGCCTGAGCTGGAACGGCAACGCCGTCAGCTTCGGCGAGTTCGGCCTGAAGGCGACCGCCCATGGCCAGCTCACCGCGCGCCAGATCGAGGCCGCGCGCCGTTCCATCAGTCGCTACGTCAAGCGCGGCGGCAAGATGTGGATCCGCGTGTTCCCCGACAAGCCGATCACCAAGAAGCCGATCGAAGTCCGAATGGGCTCGGGCAAGGGCAATGTCGAGTACTGGGTGGCCCAGATCCAGCCTGGCCGGATGATCTATGAAATCGAAGGCGTCAGCGAGGAAGTCGCGCGCGAAGCGATGCGTCTGGCCGCTGCCAAGCTTTCGGTCACCACCACTTTCGTGACCCGGACGGTGCGCTGATGGAACTCAAGCAACTGCGTCAGAAGTCGGCGGATGAGCTCAAGGCGCATCTGGCCGAGCTCCACAAGGAGCGCTTTGCGCTGCGCATGCAGAAGGCGACCGGCCAGCTGCCGCCGGCCAAGACCAATGACCCGCGCCGCGTGCGCCGCGAGATCGCTCGCGTCAACATGCTGCTGGGTGCGAAGAAGCAAGGACAGGCGTCATGACCGAACAAACCAGGAAGCTGCGCACGGTCGAAGGCCGCGTGGTCAGCAACAAGATGGACAAGACCGTGACGGTGCTCGTCGAGCGCCAGGTTCAGCACGCGCTGTACGGCAAGTACATCCGCCGTTCGACCAAGCTGCACGCCCACGATGCCGACAACAGCTGCCACGAGGGCGACGTCGTGCGTCTGGCCGAGTGCGCGCCGCTGTCCAAGACCAAGAACTGGCGGGTGGTGGAAGTCGTCGCCCGGGCCGCCGAGTAAACAGGAGAGACAGCCATGATCCAGATGCAGAGCTTTCTCGACGTTGCCGACAACTCGGGTGCCAAGGAACTGATGTGCATCAAGGTGCTGGGCGGCTCCAAGCGTCGCTATGCCGGCATCGGCGACATCATCAAGGTGTCGGTCCGTGAAGCGATTCCGCGCGGCAAGGTGAAGAAGGGCGACGTCTACGACGCCGTCGTGGTGCGCACCCGCAAGGGCGTGCGCCGCGCCGACGGCTCGCTGATCCGCTTCGACGGCAACGCCGCCGTGCTGCTCAACAACAAGCAGGAGCCGATCGGCACCCGCATTTTCGGGCCGGTGACGCGCGAGCTGCGCACCGAGAAGTTCATGAAGATCGTTTCGCTCGCCCCCGAAGTGCTGTGAGCGTGGAGGACTGAACAATGAATCGCATCAAGAAGGGCGATCAGGTCGTTGTCACGACCGGCGGCAACAAGAAGAAGCACAAGCTGCTCAAGGGCCAGGTGGGCGAGGTGCTGCGGGTCGAAGGCGACCGCGTGTACGTGTCCAACCTGAACCTGGTCAAGCGCCACACCAAGCCCAATCCGCAGGCCGGCCAGCCCGGCGGCGTGATCGAGCGCGAAGCTTCGATCCACATTTCCAACGTGATGCCGTTCAACCCTGCCACCGGCAAGGGCGAACGCGTCGCCACCAAGGTGCTGGAGAATGGAAAGCGCATCCGCGTGTTCCGCTCCAGCGGCGAGGCCATCTGACATGACCACCCGACTCGAGAAGTTCTACAAGGAAGAAGTGGTGCCGAAGCTGACCCAGCAGTTCGGCTACACCAATCCGATGCAGGTCCCGAAGCTCGTCAAGATCACGCTGAACATGGGCGTGGGCGAGGCCGCGACCAACAAGAAGGTGCTGGAAAACGCGGTGGCCGACATGACCAAGATCGCCGGCCAGAAGCCGGTGGTCACCAAGTCGCGCGTTTCGGTGGCTTCGTTCAAGATCCGCGACGGCTGGCCGATCGGCTGCAAGGTGACGCTGCGCCGCTCCCACATGTTCGAGTTCCTCGACCGCCTGATCAACATCTCGCTGCCGCGCGTGCGCGACTTCCGCGGCATCTCGGGGCGTTCCTTCGACGGCCGCGGCAACTTCAACATGGGCGTGAAGGAGCAGATCATCTTCCCGGAGATCGACTTCGACGCCGTCGATGCGATGCGCGGCATGGACATCGCCATCACCACCACCGCGAAGACCGATGCAGAGGCCAAGGCCCTGCTCGAGGCCTTCCGCTTCCCGTTCCGCAACTAAGGACACGTCATGGCCAAAACCTCCATGGTGAACCGCGAGGTCAAGCGCGCCAAGCTGGCCAAGCAGCACGCCGCCAAGCGCGATGCGCTGAAGAAGATCATCTCCAGCCAGGACGCGTCCTACGAGGACAAGATGGCGGCTGCGACCAAGCTCCAGAAGCTGCCGCGCGACTCCTCGCCGTCCCGCCAGACCACCCGCTGCGCCCTGACCGGTCGCCCGCGCGGCGTCTACAGCAAGTTCGGCCTGGGTCGCAACAAGCTGCGCGAAGCCACCATGCGCGGCGACGTTCCGGGGCTGCGCAAGGCAAGCTGGTAAAAATCTGCTAGACTAGCCCGCTGCATGTCGTGAACACGGCTGCGGCTGGCCCCGGGAAGGCTTTCCGGGGCGGGCAACCGCCGGCAACGGCGTCCACAATCCGAAGATTTTCGCGAAAGCGGATATCGGTGCTACTCATCAGGTGAAACTACATGAGCATGACTGATCCCATCGCCGACATGCTGGTGCGCATCAAGAATGCGGCCGCGGTCGGCAAGCCGGCGGTGACGATGCCGTCCTCCAAGGTCAAGGTCGCGATCGCCAACGTCCTCAAGGACGAGGGCTACATCGCCGACGCGCGCGTCACCACTCACGGCGCCAAGGCCGAGCTGGAAATCGCGCTGAAGTATTACGAAGGCAAGCCGGTCATCGAGACCCTGAAGCGCGTGTCGCGTTCGAGCCTGCGCCAGTATCGCGGCAAGGACGCGCTGCCGAAGGTGCTCGGCGGTCTCGGCGTTGCCGTCATCTCCACATCCAAAGGCATCATGACCGATTCGCAGGCGCGCCAGCAGGGCGTCGGCGGTGAAGTCCTGTGCATCGTGGCGTAAGGGAGTTTCGAACATGTCACGAGTTGCCAAAAAGCCCGTTGCCCTGGCCAAGGGCGTCGAAATCAATGTGCAAGCCGAGTCGATCGCGGTGAAGGGCCCGAAGGGCGCCCTGAGCCTGGCCAAGCCGGCGGGCATCGAAATCAAGGTCGAAGACGGCCACGCCCACGTGTCCAACGAGGACGCTGCGCTGGAGCCGATGGCCGGCACCGTGCGCGCCATCGTCGCCAACATGGTGCACGGCGTGAGCACCGGCTTCGAGCGCAAGCTTGAGCTGGTGGGCGTGGGCTACCGCGCCGCGATGCAGGGCAAGGATCTGAGCCTGTCGCTCGGTTTCTCGCATCCGGTGGTGTTCGCCCCGCCGGCCGGCATCACCATCAGCACTCCCACCCAGACCGAGATCCTGGTGGCCGGCGCCGACAAGCAGCTGGTCGGCGAAGTCGCCGCCAAGATTCGCGGCTATCGCCCGCCGGAACCCTACAAGGGCAAGGGCGTGAAGTACTCCGACGAAACCATTCTCCGCAAGGAAGCCAAGAAGGCCTGATCGCGGACTTCCCGCGGCGCCCGCACCAGTCGATGCGGGCGCGATCCACAACAGCCGATCCGCTTCCGAGGTAACGAACCATGGACAAGAACATCGCCCGCCTGCGTCGCGCCAAGACCACCCGCGCACGCATCCGCATCCTCGGCGTTCCGCGCCTGTCGGTGCTCCGCACCGGTCAGCACGTGTATGCACAGCTGTTTTCCCACGACGGCGCCCGCGTGCTGGCTTCGGCATCGACCGTCCAGGCCGACGTCCGCGAGGGGCTGGAGAGCAGCAAGAACATGGCAGCCGCCGCGCGCGTCGGGCAACTGATCGCCGAACGCGCCAAGGCCGCCGGCATCGAGAAGGTTGCCTTCGACCGTTCCGGCTACCGCTACCACGGTCGCGTCAAGGCGCTGGCCGACGCCGCCCGCGAGGCCGGCCTGCAGTTCTGATCCAAGGCGCGGCCGGGCCACGGTCCGGGCTGCGCCAGACTCGCCGATGCGGGCTGCATCGGACGCCGCGGAGCGATTGCGCTTCCGGCGGAACATCCGCGTCAAACCACAACGATAAGCGGCAATGCCGCAAATTTCCGCAACCATCGAGATACTGCAATGGCAGAACAACGTGAATCCCGCGGCCGCGATCGCAATCGCGAGCGCGAAGAAATCGACGACGGCATGATCGAAAAGCTGGTCGCGGTCAACCGCGTCAGCAAGACCGTCAAGGGCGGTCGCCAGTTCACCTTCACCGCGCTGACGGTGGTGGGCGACGGGGCAGGCAAGGTCGGCTTCGGCTATGGCAAGGCGCGCGAGGTGCCGGTCGCCATCCAGAAGTCGATGGAATACGCCCGCAAGAACATGAGCACCGTCGAGCTCAAGAGCGGCACGCTCTATCACCCGGTCAAGGCCGGCCACGGCGCGGCGCGCGTGTACATGCAGCCGGCGTCCGAAGGTACCGGCGTCATCGCCGGTGGCGCGATGCGCGCCGTGCTCGAAGCGGTGGGCGTGAAGGACGTGCTGGCCAAGGCGGTCGGATCGCGCAACCCGATCAACCTCGTGCGCGCCACCGTCAAGGGCTTGCAGTCGATGCAGTCGCCGGGCCGGATCGCGGCCAAGCGCGGCAAGAAGGTGGAGGACCTCGTCAATGTCTGAGGCAAACAAGACCATCAAGGTGCGCCTCGTGAAGGGGCTGGGCGGAACCCAGGCCCGTCATCGGCTGTCGGTCAAGGCGCTGGGCCTTGGCAAGCTGGGCAGCGTGCGCGAACTGAAGGACAGCCCGCAGGTGCGTGGCCTGATCAACCAGCTGCACTATCTGGTGCGGGTGGAGGAGTAAGCATATGAAGCTCAATACGCTCAAGCCCGCCGACGGCGCCCGCCAGGAGCGCACCCGCGTCGGTCGCGGCATCGGTTCCGGTCTCGGCAAGACCTGCGGCCGCGGCCACAAGGGTTCGTTCGCGCGCTCCGGCAAGGGCAAGATCAAGGCCGGTTTCGAAGGCGGCCAGATCCCCATGCAGCGTCGCCTGCCCAAGATCGGCTTTGCCTCGAAGGTGGCCAAGGACAGCGCCGAAGTGCTGCTGTACAAGCTCGACGCCCTGCCCGCGGGCGAGGTGGACTTCGCCGCGCTGCAGGCCGCGCGCCTGGTGCCGGCTTCGGCCAAGCGCGCCAAGGTCGTGCTCAAGGGCGAGCTGACCAAGGCCTTCGTGCTCAAGGGCATCGCTGCGACCGCGGGCGCCAAGGCCGCGATCGAGGCCGCCGGCGGCAGGCTGGCGGAGTAAGCGGCGAATGTCGCGTAGCGCGGATTCGATTTCCGGACTGCTGGGCGCCGGCAAGTTTGCCGAACTGCGCTCGCGCCTGCTGTTCGTGGTCGGGGCGCTGATCGTCTATCGGCTGGGCTGCTACATCCCGGTGCCGGGGGTCAACCCCGAGGCGATGCTGCAGCTGATGGACTCGCAGAAGGGCACCATCGTGGACATGTTCAACATGTTCTCGGGCGGCGCCCTCGAGCGCTTCAGCCTGTTCGCCCTGAACGTGATGCCCTATATCTCGGCATCGATCGTCATGCAGCTGCTGGTGCAGGTCGTGCCCAGCCTGAAGGCGATGCAGAAGGAAGGCGAGTCGGGACGCCGCAAGGTGACGCAGTTCTCGCGCGTCGGTTCGGTGTTCCTGGCCATCTTCCAGTCGGCCGGCATCGCCATCGCGCTGCAGAGCCAGGGCGCGGGCAGCGGCCTGCCGGTGGTGTACAACCCGGGTCCGGGCTTCGTCCTGACCGCGGTGGTGTCGCTGACCGCGGGCACCGTGTTCCTGATGTGGCTGGGCGAACAGGTGACCGAGCGCGGCATCGGCAACGGCGTGTCGCTGATCATCTTCGCCGGCATTGTCGCCGGGTTGCCGGGCGCGACGCTCAACACCCTGCAGCAGGCCAACAGCGGCGACATGCAGTGGATCACGGTGTTCTTCATCCTGGCGATCGTGCTGGCGGTCACCTGGTTCGTGGTGTTCATGGAGAGCGGACAACGCCGCATCACCGTGAACTACGCGCGCCGCCAGGGCGGGCGCGGCGGCTACCAGAACCAGAGCTCGTTCCTGCCGCTCAAGCTCAACATGTCGGGCGTGATTCCGCCGATCTTCGCCTCGTCGATCATCATGTTCCCGGCCACCGCCTCGACCTGGTTCGGCCAGTCCGGCTCCCGGTTCACCGTGGAACTGCAGAAGATCGGCCAGATGCTGTCGCCGGGCGAGCCGATCTACATGGTGCTGCTGGCGGCGCTGATCGTGGGTTTCGCGTTCTTCTACACCGCGTTGGTGTTCAACTCGCAGGAAACCGCCGACAACCTGAAGAAGTCGGGCGCGCTGATCCCCGGGATCCGTCCGGGCAAGGCGACCGCCGAGTACATCGATGCCGTGCTGACGCGCCTGACGGCGGCCGGTGCGGTCTATCTGGTGCTGGTCTGCCTGCTGCCGGATTACATGCGCACCGGATTGGGCGCCTCGTTCTACTTCGGCGGCACTTCGCTGCTGATCGTGGTCGTGGTGGTGATGGACTTCATTGCGCAGGTCCAGGCGCATCTGATGTCGCACCAGTACGAGAGCCTGCTGAAGAAGGCCAATTTGAAGGGCAGCTCGCGCTCGCGCTGATCGGCGCGGACAGGGCTGCGGTCCCCGGTTGGGGACAGTGGAACACCCGCTGCTTCGGCAATCGCGCGAAGCGGCACATGGGCGACTCGCGTGGCGGTCCCGCGCGCGAGTGGCACCGGGACGATCCGTGCGCTGGAGGAGCGCGCGGGGCGAGCCAGGGCTTCGGCCCCGGCGCGCGTCCGGCCAGGAAGGCCGGGCGGGGGTGGCAGGATGCATGACCGGGTTCGCCCGGCCAACAACCCCCCGGAGTCCGGAGCTTTCGCCGGAGCATGGGCACTCTCCCCATGCCGGGTCGCGGCGCCTTGGTGCCGCGACTTCCTGACAACCCGGGATCCGTATATAATCGCGAGTTCATTGCGTCGGGTCTTTCCTGCCGCACAATCGTTCATCGGAGATCGCCTCATGGCGCGTATCGCTGGCGTCAACCTGCCTGCCCAGAAGCACGTTTGGGTGGGGCTGCAAAGCATTTACGGCATTGGCCGTACCCGTTCCCGGAAGGTTTGCGAGGCCGCTGGCGTCAACGCCTCGACCAGGATTCGCGACCTGTCCGAACCCGAAGTCGAGCGGCTGCGCGCCGAAGTCGGCAAGTTCGTCGTCGAAGGCGACCTGCGCCGCGAGGTCGGCATGGCGATCAAGCGCCTGATGGACCTCGGCAGCTACCGTGGCCTGCGGCACCGCCGCGGCTTGCCGGTGCGCGGTCAGCGGACCCGCACCAATGCGCGTACCCGCAAGGGCCCGCGCAAGGCCATCAAGAAGTAAGGAGCACAGACCATGGCCAAGCCGGCTGCAGCCCGTACCAAGAAGAAAGTGCGTCGCGTCGTCACCGACGGCATCGCACATGTGCATGCGTCGTTCAACAACACCATCGTCACCATCACCGACCGGCAGGGCAATGCGCTCTCCTGGGCGACCTCGGGTGGCGCGGGCTTCCGCGGTTCGCGCAAGTCCACGCCGTTCGCCGCGCAGGTGGCCGCCGAGAAGGCGGGCAAGGCGGCGCTGGATTATGGCGTGAAGTCGCTGGAAGTGCGGATCAAGGGCCCCGGCCCGGGCCGCGAATCCGCCGTGCGCTCGCTGAACAACGTGGGCTACAAGATCACCAACATCATCGACGTGACGCCGATCCCGCACAACGGGTGCCGTCCGCCGAAGAAGCGTCGCGTCTGACGCGCAGGAGCAATCGAACATGGCTCGTTATCTCGGTCCCACCTGCAAGCTCGCGCGTCGCGAAGGCGTCGACCTGTCGCTGAAGTCGCCGTCGCGCGCGCTCGATTCCAAGTGCAAGCTGGAGCAGAAGCCCGGCCAGCACGGCGCCGCCGCGCGTCGCGGCAAGCTGTCCGACTACGCCACCCAGCTGCGCGAGAAGCAGAAGGTCAAGCGCATCTACGGCCTGCTGGAGCGTCAGTTCCGCAACTATTACAAGAAGGCGGCGACCCGCAAGGGCAATACCGGCGAAAACCTCCTGCGCCTGCTGGAGACCCGCCTGGACAACGTCGTCTATCGCATGGGTTTCGCCGTCACCCGTCCGGCCGCGCGCCAACTGGTCAGCCACAGGGGCGTGCTGGTCAACGGCAAGCCGGTCAACCTGCCGTCCTTCGCCATCCGCGCCGGCGATTCCATCGCCCTGTCGGAAAAGGCCCAGCAGCAGCTGCGCGTCAAGGAGTCGCTGTCGGTCTCCGAGCAGATGAACCTGGCGCCGTCCTGGGTCGAGGTCGATGGCGGCAAGTTCAGCGGCGTGTTCAAGGCCGTGCCGGATCGCGCCGATCTGCCCAGCGACATCAACGAAGCGCTGATCGTCGAGCTCTACTCGAAGTAAGCCATTGTCATCGGCCCGCGTTTGCGCGGGCCAGCAGGAGAGTCCACGAATGACGGCTACCGCCACCCAAGTCCTGCGCCCGCGCGGGCCGCAGATCGAGCGTATCACCGACACCCGCGCCAAGGTCGTGATCGAGCCGCTGGAACGCGGCTATGGCCACACCCTGGGCAATGCCCTGCGCCGCGTCCTGCTGTCCTCGATCCCGGGTTTTGCCATCACCGAGGTCGAGATCGACGGCGTGCTGCACGAGTACACTACGGTCGAAGGCCTGCAGGAAGACGTGCTCGAGGTGCTGCTCAACCTCAAGGACGTCGCGCTGCGCATGCACAACGGCGACAGCGACGTGCTGGAACTGCGCAAGCAGGGCCCGGGCATCGTCACCGCCGGCGACATCAAGACCAGCCACAACGTCGAGGTGCTCAACCCCGGCCACGTGATCGCCAACCTGACCAAGGACGTGGCGCTGAACATGCGCCTGACCATCAGCCGCGGTTTCGGCTACCAGCCGGCCGTGGCGCGTCGCCGTCCGGACGAAGAGTCCCGCACGATCGGCCGGCTGATGCTGGACGCCTCTTTCTCGCCGGTGCGCCGCGTCGCCTACGCGGTGGAAGCCGCGCGCGTCGAGCAGCGCACCGACCTCGACAAGCTGGTGCTGGACATCGAGACCAACGGCACCATCGACGCCGAGGAAGCCGTGCGCACCGCCGCCGACATCCTCAGCGACCAGCTGTCGGTGTTCGGCGACTTCACCAGCCGCGAGCGCGGCGCCGCCAAGCCGGCCCATGCCAGCGTCGATCCGGTGCTGCTGCGCCCGATCGACGACCTCGAGCTGACCGTGCGTTCGGCCAACTGCCTCAAGGCCGAGAGCATCTACTTCATCGGCGATCTGATCCAGAAGACCGAAGTCGAGCTGCTCAAGACCCCGAACCTCGGCAAGAAGTCGCTCACCGAGATCAAGGAAGTGCTGGCCCAGCGTGGCCTGTCGCTGGGCATGAAGCTCGAGAACTGGCCGCCGGCCGGCGTTGCCGCCCACGGCATGCTGGGGTAAGACGCCGCGCTTGCGAACTGCCTTAACGGCAGTTCGCGCGGTGTCGAACGCCCGAGCGCTGTGCGCGAGGGCCGGGGGAACGCCCGAGCGCTGTGCGCGAGGGTTGAATTCAATCGCGGCGCAAACCGCATCCTGCCGTTTTGCTTTTGCAGTAACGGCAATCCCGCCGATGGAGCGAACTCCGCGGCGTTCCGGTTCAAGGAATGAGCCGGTCAGGGCCACCCGCAGTCCACCCGCTCGCAGACCGCGGGCAAACGCCAGGATGGCGACAGCGAAGTCCAGTCGTTCCAACATTCCAACGGAGCCATTCCCATGCGCCACCAGAAATCCGGACGCAAGTTCAACCGCACCAGCGCCCATCGCCAGACCATGCTGTCCAACATGGCGGCCTCGCTGTTCAAGCACGAAATCATCCGCACCACGCTGCCCAAGGCCAAGGAACTGCGCCGCGTCGCCGAGCCGCTGATCACCCTCGGCAAGACCGATGGCGTGGCCAATCGCCGCCTGGCCTTCTCGCGCCTGCGCGACAAGGAAGCGGTGGGCACCCTGTTCACCGTTCTCGGCCCGCGCTACGCGCAGCGCCCGGGCGGTTACCTGCGCATCCTCAAGTGCGGTTTCCGCGCCGGCGACAATGCGCCGATGGCCTATGTCGAACTGGTCGACCGCCCGCAGGCTGCGGCCGAGTAGTTCAGTCTTTCTGCAGACCTTCCAGCTCGATTCGAACGACCCCGGCCCGGCCGGGGTTTTTCGTTTCCGTGGAAATGACCGATAATCTCGGCAGCTTTTGGAAGAAGAAGGCATGAATCCGTTCCGCTGGTCGTTCCGTGCGCAGTTCCTGTTCGGCTTTGCCTGCTGTGCCGGTCTGCTGGGCTATGCGCTGTTCGTGCAATTCCAGCTCGGAATCGAGCCGTGCGCCTTCTGCATCTTCCAGCGGATCTGCTTTGCCGCGCTGGGGCTGGTGTTCCTGGCCGGCGGCTTGCTGGCGCCCAAGGGCGCGGCCGGGCGCCGATTCTGGAGCGTACTGGCGTTCATCCCGGCCGTGGCCGGAATGGCGTATGCAGGGCGGCACACGTGGGTGCAGCTGAATCCGCCGGAACTGCCGACCTGCGGGCCGGGATTGAACTACATCGTTGAGCAGTACTCATGGCTGGGTGCGGCGCGCAAGATGCTGCAGGCGACCGGCGATTGCAGCAACATCGACTGGCAATTTCTCGGTCTGTCGATGCCCATGTGGGCGCTGATCTGGTTCGTCGGACTCGGTCTGGGCGCGCTGTATGCCGGATTCAAAGCTCGACATGCCCGCTGGTTCCATGGCTGAGGCTTGATTCACGGCGGGCATCCCGCGATGATGCAATGCAGCATCCGGAAGTCTTCCCGCCATGTCCAGCGCCCGCGTCGAACCGATTCGCCCCATCGTTGCCCCCTGGGCGCCGGACAGCTGGCGCACGCGTCCTGCCGTGCAGATGCCGACCTATCCGGACAAAGGGGAACTGGCAAGCTGCCTTGACGAGTTGAAGGCGCTGCCGCCACTCGTCACTTCGCGCGAAATCCTGGGTCTCAAGCAGCAGTTGGCCGACGCGCAGGAAGGGCGTGCATTTCTGCTGCAGGGCGGCGACTGCGCCGAGACGTTTTCCCAGTGCAGTTCCGACACGATCACCAACCGGCTCAAGGTTCTGCTGCAGATGAGCCTGGTGCTGGTGCACGGTCTGAAGCTGCCGGTGGTGCGCGTGGGCCGCTTTGCCGGACAGTACGCCAAACCGCGTTCGGCCGATGCCGAAACCCGCGACGGCATCAGCCTGCCGAGCTACCGCGGCGACATCGTCAACAGCCCGGAATTCACCGAAGTCGCGCGGATTCCGGATCCGCGCCGGATGATCAAGGCGCATGCGCGCAGCGCGATGACGATGAATTTCGTGCGCTCGCTGATCGACGGCGGCTTTGCCGACCTGCACCACCCCGAGTTCTGGGAGCTGGGATGGGTCGAGCAATCCCCGAACGCCGCCGAATACCAGAAGATGGTGACGGCGATCGGCGATGCCGTGCGTTTTACCGAGATCCTGATCGGGCGGCGAATGCAAAGCCTGTCGCGGGTGGCGTTCTACACCTCGCACGAGGCGCTGCTGCTGCCGTACGAGGAGTCGCAGACCCGGCAGGTGCCGCGCGCCGACGGCTGGTTCAACCTGAGCACGCATTTCCCGTGGATCGGCATGCGCACCGCGGACCTGGACGGCGCACACGTGGAGTATTTCCGCGGGATCGCCAATCCGATCGCGGTCAAGGTGGGGCCGGGCGTCACCCCCGATGCGTTGCTGCGGTTGATCGACGCGCTCAATCCCGACGACGAACCCGGGCGGCTGGGGCTGATCCACCGCATGGGCGTGGGCCGGATCGCCGACAACCTGCCGCCGCTGCTCGATGCGGTGCGGCGCGAAGGGCGGCGCGTGCTGTGGGTCTGCGATCCGATGCACGGCAATACGGAATCCACCAGCAATGGCTACAAGACCCGACGCTTCAAGAACATCCGCGAAGAAATCGAGCAGGCCTTCGACCTGCACGCGGCGGCCGGCACGCGGCTGGGCGGGGTGCATCTGGAGTTGACCGGGGAGAACGTCACCGAATGCCTCGGCGGCGCCCGCCAGCTCACCGAAGCCGACCTGCAGCGCGATTACCGCAGCACGGTCGATCCGCGCCTGAACTACGAGCAGTCGCTGGAAATCGCGATGCTGATCGTGCACAAGCGCGGAGGGATGAGCGATCCGCAGGGGGATTCCTAGAGGCGACGCCGGTCAGGTCGGCGTTGCCGCGTCGAAGGCGAGCGTCACTGCGCGATGGTCGGCAGGAACCGCGGCGGCTTGCGCGCCTTGGTCGCCTGTTCGAAGGCGTAGGCGAGCTCGATCAGACGCGGTTCGCTCCAGGCCGTTCCGAGAAACGCGATCCCGACCGGCAATCCGCGCACTTTGCCCATCGGCACGGTCAGGCTTGGATAGCGCGCGGCCGCGGCCGGGCCGTAACCGGCGCCGATGAAGTGGTCGCCGAGGACCGGGTCGGTCGTCCACGGCGGCGACATCGCCGGAGCCACCAGCGCGTCGAGCCGCTGCGCCTGCAGCGCGACATCGATCCCCTGCGGGCCGGCCAGTCGGCGCACCCGGTCGCGCGCGGCGAGATAGGCCGGCTCGGTCAACGGGCCCTTGGCGTTGGCCTGTTCGAAGGTTTCCTGGCCGAACCAGGGCATCTCCCGGCCCGCGTGGGCCAGATTGAAGGCGATGATGTCGGCCAGCGACCTGCGTGCCGAAGACGCGCCGGAAAGATAGCGATTCAGGCCGTCCTTGAATTCGTACAGCAGCACCTGGTATTCGGCATCGTCCCACTGTCCCAGGGTCGCGATGTCGGCGTCCACCACGGTCGCGCCTGACGCTTTCAGCGCCTCGATCGCGCGCTCCATCACCGCATCGGTGTCTGGGTGGTAGCCCATCAGCCTGCGCACGACTCCGATCCGCGCGCCCCGGAGCGCGTCGGGCTTGAGATGCGCGGTGTAGTCGATCGGCGCGGGATCGCTGCGCTCGGCGGCGGCCGGATCGCTGGCGTCCGGTGCGGCGATGGCGGTCAGGACGGCGGCGGCGTCGGCGACGCTGCGCGCCATCGGTCCGGCGCTGTCCTGCGAAATCGAGATCGGGATGATGCCGCTGCGGCTGACCAGTCCCACCGTCGGCTTGATCCCGACCAGTCCGGCGACGGCCGACGGGCAGAGGATGCTGCCGTCGGTTTCGGTGCCGATGCCGACGCTGGCGAGGTTGGCGGCAATCGCCGTTCCGGTTCCGGAACTGGAACCGCAGGGGCTGCGATCGAGCGCGTAGGGGTTGCGGGTCTGGCCGCCGCGACCGCTCCAGCCCGAGGTTGCGCGCGAGGACCTGAAGTTGGCCCATTCCGACAGGTTGGTCTTGCCGAGGATCACTGCGCCGGCGGCGCGCAGTCGGGCGACGAGGAAGGCGTCTGCGGCCGGTCGGTTGTCGGCCAGCGCCAGCGAGCCGGCGGAGTTGACCATCGGGGTGGCGTCGATGTTGTCCTTGAGCAGGATCGGGATGCCGTGCAGCGGTCCGCGCAGATTGCCGGCCTTGCGCTCGGCGTCGAGCGCATCGGCATCCCTGAGGGCGTCGGGATTGGTTTCGATCACCGAATTCAGGGCCGGCCCGGCGCGGTCGACGGCCGCGATCCGGTCGAGGTAGGCCTGCACGAGGGCGTGGCTGGTCAGTGAGCCGTTATGCATCTGCTGCTGCAGCTGCGCGATCGTTGCCTCCTCGAAAGCGAACGCGGGCAGGCCGTGCGCGGAGGCCTGCGCAGGTGCCGGAACAGCCGCATCGGTTGCCGCGGAGGACGTCGGCTGCGGCTGGCAGGCGGCCAGGAGGGCGAACGAGAAGAGGAGGGCGATCGGCAGCGGGCGCATTGGAGGGTCCGATTCCGATGGAAAGCGCGAGAATCGCTCGAAGCGGGGTGTGCCGCAAGTGCTGTGTGGGGTCAGCGCCGGCGCATCATCAGGTCGCGCGCCAGCACCCACAGGACCAGGAGATTGACGGCGACCACCACCACCGAGAGCCAGCCGGGATGGCGGGCCAGCGCGAACAGGTCGAAGGGCAGGTACAGCGCGACCGTCACACAGCCCAGCCAGGAGGCCCAGGCCTTGGCGCGCCACAGGCCCCAACCTTCGAGGACGTGCATGATGCCGTAGAACGCGGCGACGGCGGCGGCCAAGTGCACGCCGCCGGGATTGATCGCGTTGACCAGCCAGGCCGCCGCGCCGTGCGCGGGGTCGAGCTGGAAGCGCATGATCAGTTCGTGGATCCATCGCCGCAGCGGTTCCGGCCCGAGGATTTCCAGCCCACTGGCCGCCAGCAGGGCCAGCAGGCCCTTGCCGATCTCCACCAGCGCGATCGCATGCAGCCCGGGGTGCGCGCGCGGGCTCGGGTTGTAGCGGGACGGCGGGCGCGTGGCGTCCGTTTCGCCGCCGCCGGGCTCCGTCGCCTCGGACAGGTCAGGCCGCACGGGTGGCCCGTTTGCGGTCGATCTCGGTGCGCAGTTTCTTGCGCAGCCGGATCTGTCTGGGCGTCACTTCGACCAGCTCATCGTCGTCGATGAACTCCAGCGCCTGCTCCAGGGAGAACTTGATCGGCGGGATCAGGCCCTCGTCATCGTCCTTGCCGGCGGCGCGGAAGTTGGTGAGCTGCTTGCCGCGCAGGGCGTTGACGGTGAGATCGTTGTCCTTGGCATGGATGCCGACGATCTGGCCTTCGTAGATTTCCTCGCCCGGCTCGATGAACAGGCGGCCGCGCTCCTGCATCGCGCCTTGGGCGTAAGCGGGCGAGCTGCCGGTGCCGTTGGAGATCAGCACGCCGTTCTGGCGCTGGCCGATGCTGCCGTCGCCGCGCGGGCCGTAGTGGTCGAACAGGTGGAACATCAGGCCGGTGCCGGCGGTCAGGGTCCGGAACTCGGTCTGGAAGCCGATCAGGCCGCGCGCCGGAATGATGTAGTCGAGCCGCACGCGGCCCTTGCCGTCCGGCGCCATGTTCTGCAACTGCGCGCGGCGTTCGCCCAGACGGCCCATCACGCCGCCCTGGTACTGCTCGTCGAGATCGACGACCAGCGATTCGTACGGTTCCGACGGCACGCCGTCGATGTCCTTGAGGATGACCTCGGGGCGCGAAACGGCCAGCTCGTAGCCTTCGCGGCGCATGGTTTCTATCAGGATCGACAGGTGCAGCTCGCCGCGCCCGCTGACCTTGAACTTGTCGGCGTCGGCGGTGTCCTCGACGCGCAGGGCGACGTTGTGCTGGGTTTCGCGGGTCAGCCGGTCGCGCAACTGGCGGCTGGTCAGGAACTTGCCGCCGCTGCGTTCCTTGACGCCGGCGAACGGCGAGTCGTTGACCTGGAACGTCATGCTGATGGTGGGTTCGTCCACCGCCAGCACCGGCAGTTGCTCGACCGCGGCCGGGTCACACAGGGTGTCGGTGATGCCGATGCCCTCGATGCCGGAGAAAGCAATGATGTCGCCGGCCTGCGCCTGCTCCACCTCGATGCGCTCCAGTCCCATGAAGCCGAGGACCTGCAGGACCTTGGCGCTGCGGGTTTTGCCGTCGGCCGCGACCACGGTCACTTGCTGGTTGGTCCTGACCTTGCCGCGCTGGATGCGGCCGACGCCGATGACGCCGACGTAGTTGTTGTAGTCGAGCGAGGACACCCGCATCTGGAACGGGCCGTCCGGATCCACCGCCGGCGGCGAGACGTGTTCGCAGATCGCCTCGAACAGCGGGGTCATGTCGCCGCTGCGCACGCTGTCGTCGAGGCCGGCATAGCCCTGCAGGCCGCTGGCGTAGAGGGTGGTGAAGTCGAGCTGCTCGTTGGTGGCGCCGAGGCGGTCGAACAGGTCGAAGGTCTGGTCCAGCACCCAGTCCGGGCGCGCGCCGGGGCGATCGACCTTGTTGATGACCACGATCGGCTTGAAGCCCATCGCAAATGCCTTCTGCGTCACGAAGCGGGTCTGCGGCATCGGCCCGTCCATCGCGTCGACCAGGATCAGCACCGAATCGACCATCGACAGCACGCGCTCGACCTCGCCGCCGAAGTCGGCGTGGCCGGGGGTATCGACGATGTTGATCCGCCACTCTTCGCCGGTCTTCGGGTGGGTCCAGCGGATCGCGGTGTTCTTGGACAGGATGGTGATGCCGCGTTCCTTTTCGATGTCGCCGCTGTCCATCACCCGCTCCGGGGTGACGGCGCGTTCATCGAGGGTCCCGGACTGCTTGAGCATCTGGTCGACGAGGGTGGTCTTGCCGTGGTCGACGTGGGCGACGATGGCGATGTTGCGCAGGCGTTGGGCGGACATTGTTCGGGAACCGATGAAGCTGCACGGCTCGCAGAGGCGGGCGCGCAGCGTTGAAAAGGGGAAAGCCCGCTATTATATCCGGTCGACGCACCGTCCCGGTGTCCGGAGAGATCTGATGAGCCTGATTGCCAATTTCGAGACCGACCGCGGCAACATCCGCGTCGAACTGGCCGCCGACAAGGCGCCGCTGACCGTGGCCAATTTCGTGAACCTCGCCCAGCACGGGTTCTACGACGGGCTGAACTTCCATCGCGTCATCCCGGATTTCATGATCCAGGGCGGCTGCCCGGAAGGCAGCGGTCGCGGCGGTCCCGGTTATCGGTTCGAGGACGAGACCGGCAACGGGCTGCGCCACGAGCGCGGGGTGCTGTCGATGGCCAACGCCGGCCCGAACACCAACGGCAGCCAGTTCTTCATCACCCACGTGCCCTGTGGCTGGCTGGACGGCAAGCACACCGTGTTCGGCAAGGTGATCGCCGGGCTGGACGCGGTCGATACGGTCAAGCAGGGCGACAAGATCCAGTCGGTGAAGATCGAAGGCGATGCGGCCGCCGTGCTGGCGGCGAAGGCCGACCGCGTGGCGGAGTGGAACAAGATCCTCGCGGCTTGATGTTCCGCAGGCTCGCGCGGCGCGGCCGACCGGAGCAAGGTCGCCGCTTGGGCTCCGCGTCCGGCTTCGACGCGCGGGCGCGCGCCATCCATGGCGCGCTCGACCTTGCTCCGGTCGGGCACGCCACGCGAGCCATTGATTCCTGCATCCGCTACCTGCAGGGCATCATCACTTCCAGCGCAGCGAATCCAGCATGGTGCTGACCCTGGCCTCGTCGCGCGGGTAGTAGTACTCGGCGGGGGCGTAGAACATCGCCAGCGCCAGTCCTTTCTCGTGTTCGAACGCGGCGATCATGGCTTTGTATTTCAGGCCGCTGTCGCTGTCCATCGTCATCTCGAAGCGCAGGCCTTCGCGGTCGCCGAAACTGGCGGGCCGCAGGTTCGAGGTGGCGACGTTGACCGCGCCCGCCGCGCGCAGGCCGTCGGCGATCAGGTCGCGCAGTTCGTCCGGGCGCATGCCGCGGTGGTAGAACGCGCCGTCGGGGCGGCGTTTGGTCTGGCGACGGCCGAGGAAGACGAAGTCACCGTCGCGCACGGTCGGCACCAGGTAGAGCGTGTTGAGCAGGGGGCCGTCAATGGTCCAAAGCTGTTCGCGCAGCCCGCCGGTCCGGGTCCATTCCATGCCGGCGTCAATGGTCAAGTGGCTGCCGGCGTTGGTGCGCCCGGCGGTGACCAGCGGGCCGCCGCTGGCGCAGGCGGCAAGCAGCAGGACCCATGCGGCGAGAATCAGCCAGCGCAACTGTTTCATGGGGTGTCTCCGATGCTGTCCAGGTCGCGGCGGATGAAGGCGGCGTCCTCGGCTTGGGGCGATGCTTCCAGATAATGCCGCAGCGCCTCGCGGGCGCCTGCCGCGTCGCCGGCGCTGCGGCGGGCAAAACCGACCTCGCGCCATGCGGCGGGCGGGGTGCCGGGCAGGGCGGTGGCCTGGGCGTAATAGCCGGCTGCCTTGGCCTTGTCGTCGTTCAGCCCGCGCCGGCGATAGGCTTCGCCGAGATAGAAGGTGAGCAGCCCCTTGTCCTCCGGCGGCGCGTCTTCGAGCAACTCGCCGATGACGAGGATCGAGCCGGCGTAGCGGCGCTGGGCCAGTTCCTCGTCCAGCAGCTTGACCAGCAGCGGATGCACCGCTGCACGGTAGCGGTCGCGCCCTTCATCGGTAGGCGGATTGGGAATCGCGGCGGCGGCGGCCTTGACATCGTCGAGGCGCTCCTTCGTTGCCGGATGGCTGGAAAACAGCGTCAGCGGCCGGTCGTATTTGCGGGTCTGCTCTTCGCGCAACATTCGCGCCCACAGCTCGGCGCCGGCCTGCGGCGCCCAGCCGTGTGCGACCACGCTGGCGAAGCCGAGTCGGTCGGCTTCGCGTTCCATGTCGCGCGAATACTTGAACATGGCCGCCGCGCCGGCCAGGCCGCCCAGCTGCGCCACGCCGCCCGCGCCTGCGCCGTAGGCGGCTATCTGGAACGCGCTCAGCCAGGCGCTGGCGGTTTTCATCTTGCGCCACTGCTGCAGGGAATGGCGAGCTGTGAAGTGGCCGGTTTCGTGGCCCAGCACGAAGGCCAGTTCGGCCTCGTCGCGCATCCGCAGCAGGGCGCCGGTCCACAGCACCAGCATGCCGTTGGGGGCCATGCTGGCGTTGAACTGCGGCACATCGACGATATACACCCGGATGTTGTCGCACTGGTCGCCGGCGACCTTGCAGGCCACGCCGCGCACATAGGCGTTGAGCGCGGGATCGCGCACCAGCAGCGGCGAGCGCTTGAGTTCGGTCTCGGCGCGTTCCATCGCGTACCACAGCTCGGCCTCGTCGCCCGACGCCGGCTGGCTGGTTCCGGTGGATGGCGCGGGGGCGGTTTGTCGCGGGGCAGCGAAGGCGCTCGTCGAAAACGCCAACGCAACCGAGGCGGCGAGCAGAATCTGCCGAGGCTTCATTGCCCGGCCTCCCTGGGTGCCTCGCCGCGAATCCCCTTGAGCAGTTGCCCGGTCGTCTCGCGGGCGCCGGCGAGGTTGCGCAAGTCGCCGGTCTGATCCACCAGCAGGTTGTGCCAGACCACCTGCCCGGTGCGCAGGTCGACCAGCGAAGCCACGCCGACCTGCATGCCGCCGCCGATGTCGCCGCCGAGCAGGAGCAGGCCGGCCACCCGCATCGCGGTGCGGCCGCCGCTGGCGTAGCTGTCGCGGATGTAGGTGAACAGCGCGTAGTCGGCACCGGTGGCTTCGCGCAGGACCGAAACGCCGGGTCCGAGCGACCAGTCGAAGCGGCCGTGCTTGTTGCGCAGCGGTCCGGTGCCCGAACTGCGGCTGTACTGCAGGATGCTCATCGACACTGCCTGGCTGAGCAGGGTGAGCTGGCGGCGCGGGTCGTCTGGACCGGCATCGGCGGGGAGGATGTAGTCGGGTTGCATGCCGATGCCCTGGCGGGCGAGGGCTTCGCGTGCCGCCTGTGGATAGAGCAGGCGCGCGGTCGAGGTCCATTCGCGGCGGGGCTCGGACATGCCGCCGGCCATGACTTCGGACAACTCGATGTCGGGCTCGACCAGGACCACCGAGCCACGCAGGCCCAGCGGCTGTCCGTTGGCGTCGCGCACGGTGCGCACGGCGGTGGAGGCGCAGCCGGACAGCAGCACCAGCGCCGCCAGCAGGAGCGCTCCGCGGAGCCAGGCCAGGCGGGGTTTTCCCGAAGTCGGTGAACGGGCTGAAACGGGCGTCTGTGTTAACATCCGAAGGCTTACTCCCACGTCATGTGCCGCGTTTTGCGGCCGGTTCACGAGGTTCCCCACATGCCTCAACTCGCACGCCGCGTCGGTCGCGCCAAGCCCAGCGTGATCATGCTGATCGCCGACAAGGCCAAGCGCCTGAAGGCGGAAGGGCGCGACATCATCAGCTTTTCCATCGGCGTCCCGAATTTCCTTCCCGGCGAGCACGTCCATGCTGCCGCACGCGAGGCGATAGCGAAAGACAGCGGGCAGTATGGCAGCAATCGAGGCAGCGACGCCCTGCTCGATGCCTTGCTCGGGCACGTCGAAGGGCTGGGCCTGACCGGCTACGGTCGCGCCAACTGCGCGGTCGGCATCGGCGCCAAGCAGGTGATCTACAACCTCGCCGAGGCGCTGCTGGACGAAGGCGACACGATCGCCTTCCCGGTGCCGTACTGGACCAGCTATCTGGACATCGCCGAGATCGTCAACGCCAGGGTCGACTTGCTGCCCTGTCCGGCCTCGCAGCACTACAAGCTCACGCCCGCGCAGCTGGATGCCGCGCTGGCGAAGAAGCCCAAGGTCTTCCTGTTCAACAATCCGTCCAATCCGACCGGGATGGTCTATACCCGCGAGGAAATCGCGGCGCTGGCCGAGGTGATCGCGCGCCATCCGGACACCTGGATCATCACCGACGACATCTACAACCGGATGCTGTTCGACGGGCTGGAATACGCCAATTTCGTGCAATTCCGGCCCGAGCTGCGCGAACGCACCATCTTCATCGATTCGCTGTCCAAGACCTACGGCATGCCCGGCTGGCGCGTCGGCTTCATGGTCGGGCCGGAGTCGGTGGCCAAGGCCGTCACGACGCTCAATTCCAACCACATCACCAGCCTTCCCGAAGTCGTCACGGCGGCGGCGGTGGCCGCGCTGTCCGGCCCGCAGGACGTGCCGGCGCGGAAGTGCGCCGAGTTCCAGGCCCGCCGCGATCAGGTCGTCGCTGCGCTCACCGCCATTCCCGGCGTGGTTTGCCCGGTGCCGCAGGGCGCGTTCTACGCATTTCCCGAGATCGCCTGCGCGTTCGGCAAATCGCACAACGGCGTGAAAATAGAAAACGACGTCGATTTCTGCGGAGCCCTGCTCGACGCCAAGGGCGTGGCCTGCGTTCCGGGTTCGGCCTTCGGCGACCCGCGCGGTCTGCGCATCAGCTACACCTGTCCGCCGGAGCAGCTCGCGCCGGGCCTGGCGCGGATCCAGGAGTTTTTTTCCGAGTTAACTTGAGAACCCCAGTGGAGCCGGAGCGCTTGATCCGGAATGAACCCCGAATCGGTTTTCCCGGCTCCTGATCCCCGAATTTTCGAAACACGGAGCATCCCATGAAGAATCCCGTCCGAGTTGCCGTCACCGGCGCCGCCGGCCAGATCGGCTACGCGCTGCTGTTCCGCATTGCCGCTGGCGACATGCTGGGCAAGGATCAGCCGGTCATCCTGCAGATGCTGGAACTGCCGATGGAAAAAGCGCAGGCGGCCCTGCGCGGCGTGATGATGGAACTGGAGGACGGCGCGTTCCCGCTGCTGGCGGGGATGGTCGGCACCGACGATCCGATGGTCGCGTTCAAGGACGCCGACTACGCGATGCTGGTCGGCGCGCGTCCGCGCGGTCCGGGCATGGAGCGCAAGGACCTGCTGCAGGAAAACGCCAAGATCTTCACCGTGCAGGGCAAGGCCCTGAATGCTGTGGCCAGCCGCAACGTGAAGGTGCTGGTGGTGGGCAATCCGGCCAACACCAACGCCTACATCGCCATGAAGTCGGCTCCGGATCTGCCGGCGAAGAATTTCACCGCGATGCTGCGTCTGGACCACAACCGTTCGCTGTCGCAGTTGGCGATCAAGGCCGGTGTGGCGGTGGCCGACATTGACCGGCTGGCGGTTTGGGGCAATCACAGCACCACCATGTACCCCGACTACCGCTTCGCCACCGCCGGCGGCGCCTCGCTGGCCGACAAGATCGGCGATGCCGATTGGAACGCCAACACCTTCATTCCGACCGTCGCCAAGCGCGGCGCGGCGATCATCGAAGCGCGCGGCCTGTCGTCGGCGGCCTCGGCGGCCAATGCCGCGATCTGCCACATGCGCGACTGGGCGCTGGGCACCGACGGCAAGTGGGTGACGATGGGCGTGCCGTCCGACGGCAGCTACGGCATTCCGGAAGGCATCATCTATGGCGTGCCCGTCACCTGCGCGAACGGGGAGTACACCCGCGTCGAGGGCCTCGAGATCGACGCCTTCAGCCGCGAGCGCATGGACAAGACGCTGGCCGAGCTGGAAGAAGAGCGCGCCGGGATCGCCCATCTGCTCTGAAGTCGGGCTGGCGACAACGTGTGCAGACGGGCGGCCGCGTGCCGCCCGTCTTGTTTTCGCGGCATGCTGGCAGCGGTTTGCGAAACGATGAAGGAGGGCTTGGGATGATGCGATTGCTCGGATGGCTGGCGCTGGTCGCCGCCTTCGCCCAGACTCCGGCCATGGCGGCAAGCGGCGACAATCGGGTGGAAACCTCGCGCACCCAGGTGGTGATGCTCGGCACCGGCACGCCGATTCCGGACCCGGACCGCAGCGGGCCGGCGGTGGCGGTGGTCGTGGACGACGTGGCGTACCTGTTCGATGCCGGTGCCGGGGTGGTGCGCCGGGCGGCGGCGGCCGGGCGGGCCGGAGTGAAGGTGTTTGCGCCCGAGCGCCCCGGAGGACAGCCCAACCCGCGCTTCCAGGCGATCTTCATCACCCACCTGCATTCGGACCACACCTTGGGGTTGGCCGACGCCATTTTCACGCCGTGGATCCAGGGACGCGCCGCGCCGGTGGATGTCTACGGTCCGTCGGGCCTGGCGCGGCTGCTGAAGTCGATCGGTGAGGGCTATGCCGACGACATCCACGTCCGCACCACCGATCCCGGCGGCCCGTCGCCGGACGGCTGGCGGGCGGTGGCGCATGAGGTCGATCCCGGCGTCGTGTACCGCGACGAGCGCATCACCGTGCGGGCGTTCGCGGTCCAGCACGTCGAAGGGCTGCACGCCTACGGCTATCGCATCGACACCCCCGACCGTTCGATCGTGATTTCCGGCGACACCCGGCAATCCGACGCGGTGGCCCAGGCCTGCAATGGCTGCGATCTTCTGATTCACGAAGTGCTGTCCGACACTGCCTTCCGCGCCTATCCGCCCGAGCGCCAGCCCTACCACGCCGCCGCGCACACGCTGGCTTCGCAGGTCGGGCAGATCGCGGCCCGCGCCCGTGTGAAACGGCTGGTGCTCACCCACGTGATTGCCAATGGCGTTCCCGACGCCGTGGTGCTGGACGAAGTGCGCAGCACCTTCGCCGGCCCGGTGGTGCTGGCACACGACCTCGACGTGCTGTGAAGCCGGACGGGGCGACCGCGCGCCCGATTCCGTTAAAATGGGTTTTTCCCGGAGGTGCCATGAGCCAGCTCACATCAGCCGGGGCGCGCTTCCGCGCCGCGCTTGCCGAAGAATCCCCCCTGCAGGTCATGGGCGCGATCACCGCCTATGCCGGCCTGATGGCCAAGCGCACCGGCTATCGCGCGCTGTATCTGTCCGGCGGCGGCGTCGCCGCCAATTCGCTGGGCATGCCCGACCTCGGCATCAGCACGATGGAAGACGTGCTGACCGATGCGCGCCGCATTGTCGATGCCACCGGCATGCCGCTGCTGGTGGACATCGACACCGGCTGGGGCGGGGCGTTCAACATCGGCCGCACCATCCGCAATTTCGAGCGCATCGGCGTGGCCGCGGTGCACATGGAAGACCAGGTCGGGCAGAAGCGCTGCGGCCATCGTCCCGGCAAGGAAGTGGTGACCAGGGACGAGATGGTCGATCGGGTCAAGGCAGCGGTGGATGCGCGCAGCGATGCCGGCTTCGTCATCATGGCGCGCACCGACGCGACGGCGGTGGAGGGCATCGACAGCGCGATCGATCGCGCGGTGGCCTATGTCGAAGCCGGCGCGGACATGATCTTTCCTGAGGCGATGAAGACGCTGGACGACTACCGCAAGTTCAAGGCGGCGGTGCGGGTGCCGATCCTCGCCAACCTCACCGAATTCGGCAGCACGCCGTTCTACACCACCAACGAGCTGCGCGATGCTGGCGTGGACATCGCCCTGTACTGCTGCGGCGCGTACCGCGCGATGAACAAGGCGGCACTCAATTTCTACGAGACGGTGCGGCGCGAAGGTACCCAGAAAAACATCATCGACACCCTGCAGACGCGTGCAGAACTGTACGACTTCCTTGGCTACCACGCCTACGAAGACAAGCTCGACGCGCTGTTTGCGGCGGGGAAGTGATCTTTTTTTGACACGGATTGACGCGGATGACGCGGATAAAGATCAAAAAATGAATGTTTTTGATCCGCGTTCATCGGCTCTGATCCGCGTCCAAATTTTTCCTGAACTTCGGAGAACACACATGAGCGAGACCACCCCGGCGCCCGGCTTCAAGCCGAAGAAATCCGTTGCCCTGAGCGGCACCGCCGCCGGCAACACGGCGCTGTGCACGGTCGGCCGCAGCGGCAACGACCTGCACTACCGCGGCTACGACATCCTCGACCTGGCCACCGCCTGCGAGTTCGAGGAGATCGCCCATCTGCTGGTGCACGGCAAGTTGCCCAATCGCGCCGAACTGGCTGCCTACAAGGCCAAGCTCAAGGCCCTGCGCGGCGTGCCGGCGGCGGTCAAGGCGGCGCTGGAAGAACTGCCGCCCTCGGCGCATCCGATGGACGTGATGCGCACCGGCGTCTCCGTGCTGGGCTGCGTGCAGCCCGAGAAGGACGATCACAACCATCCCGGCGCGCGCGATATCGCCGACAAGCTGATGGCCTCGCTCGGTTCGATGCTGCTGTACTGGTACCACTACAGCCACAACGGCCGCGTCATCGATGTCGAAACCGACGATGACTCCATCGGCGGCCACTTCCTGCACCTGCTGCACGGCGAGCCGGCGCCGGAGAGCTGGGTGCGGGCAATGCACACCAGCCTGATCCTGTACGCCGAGCACGAATTCAACGCATCCACCTTCACCTGCCGCGTCATCGCCGGCACTGGCAGCGACATGCATTCGTGCATCGCCGGCGGCATTGGCGCGCTGCGTGGACCCAAGCACGGCGGCGCGAACGAAGTGGCGTTCGAGATCCAGAAGCGCTACGAGACACCGGACGAGGCCGAAGCCGACATCAAGGCGCGGGTCGAGCGCAAGGAAGTGGTGATCGGCTTCGGGCATCCGGTCTACACCGTGTCCGATCCGCGCAACAAGGTCATCAAGGAAGTCGCGCGCCAGCTGTCGGCCGAGCAGGGCAACATGAAGATGTACGCCATCGCCGAGCGGCTGGAGTCGGTGATGTGGGACATCAAGAAGATGTTCCCCAATCTCGACTGGTTCAGCGCGGTCAGCTACCACATGATGGGCGTGCCGACCGCGATGTTCACCCCCCTGTTCGTGCTGGCGCGCACGAGCGGCTGGAGCGCGCATGTGATCGAGCAGCGCATCGACGGCAAGATCATCCGCCCGAGCGCGAACTACACGGGGCCGGAAGACCAGGCCTTCGTGCCGCTCGCGCAGCGCTGAGCCGCCGCCTGCCGGAACGTGAAAAGGCCACGCAATGCGTGGCCTTTTCGTTGCAGCGCAGGTGGCGCGGAATCAGATCAGCCCTTCGTCCTTCATCGCCTTCTGCACGCCGGCATCGGCCGCCATGTGGGCATCGAAGCGGGCCAGGTTGTCCAGCCCCGACAGATCGACGCCGACCTTCTTTGCCCACTGGGTGACGACGAACCAGTACGGATCGGCGATCGAGCGGCTGCCGGTGATCCAGTCCTTGCCGGCCAGCTGCGCGTCGACCCGCTCGAAGTGGGTGCGCAGCACCTTGCGCGCGTTGTCGTGGCTCTTCTTGATCGCCGCCTCGTCTTCCAGATACGCGGTGGCGCCGAACAGCGGCTTGAACGCCGGGTGAACGTCGGAATTGACGGTGGCCAGCCAGCGGTTGACCTCGGCGCGCTCTTCCGGACTGCCACCGGACAGGCCGCAGTCGGGGAACCTGTCCATCAGGTAGTGCAGGATCGCGGTGTTCTGGGTCAATACCCAGTCGCCCACCTGCAGCGCGGGGACCGCACCGGCAGGATTGAGCTTCAGGAACTCCGGTGCCTTGCGCTGCTCGCCCTTGACGATCTGGAATTCGTAGGGTTGGCCGATCCATTCGAGGGTGATGTGGTCGGCAAGCGAACAGGCGCCGGGTGAGGTGTACAGCTTCATGGGTGGCCTCCGTTGAAATGACAGCCACTATCCGGCATGACGGATGAAGAAGGGATGATTGTGAGACGGCGCCTCAGCTGCGCTGCCGGAGCAGCCCCGGGACGCGATAGAAGGTGTGATCACCGATGGTGGCCACTTCCCGCGCATTGCCCCATGAACCACTGATCACGTGGGTCACCTTGAAGTGGCTGGCACCGGGGACGACCAACCTGCGTTGGCCGATTGGAAGCGCCCAGTTGCGCTCCGAATCCAGCGACACCGTCACCGCTTCTTCCCAGGCGCCGATGTTGGACAGGCGAGTCTGCGGCGAGACGATCGTGGGCGCGAACTGCTTGCGCGCGGTGACGACCGCGCACAGGTTGTCGCCCCACAGGCCGCTGTCGCGGCGACGCAGTGCGACCTCGGCAACCGCCTGCTGGCCCAGCGCCGACTGGTCGCGGGCTTCCAGATAAACCGTGGTCGACAGGCACAGCGAATCGGCGGCTGGTTGCGGCAGGACGTGCGTCAACCAGAGGATCCACGCCAGTTTCATGTCGGACTCCTTGCTCCGTTGCGGCACGCTGCGTCCCGCCGGAACAGGGCGGAGGACAAACCGTGACCTGGCGAATTGGAGAGTTCGGCCGAACAGGGCCGGAAGCTCTTGCGCACGGGCTGTGCGCGGTGGGCGGGGCTCTGCGGCGCCCTTTGCCCGGGGGGGGGGGCTCGCGCGGGGGGCAGCGAGACCGGATGGATTGGACTTCCGCAAGCGGGGGGATCGCGAACAGATCAAGGCGGAAGCGGGCGCAAGGTAGCAACAGCTTTTCGAACGCAGGCTGAACGGAAGAAATCAAAGCCGCTGATTTATGCGGAGTTTTTACTCGAGGACGGCTTCCCAACATGGTGCTGGCCCGGAGTGCAAGCAGCATCGTTGCGGGATCCATGGAGTCTGCGACGATCGAACCTTGCAGCAGCCGTCGGGAGCCTGGTTGATCTTCCGTGGCGCCGGCAAAAAGAACGCTTGGCAAGCGGTCAACCGTTATGTTAGTGTTAACTGGTGCACGGTCGCCGCATGTGCGAGTCTGCATGCGGGCCTGCCGTTCGGGGCACCATTTTTTGCGTCACGGTTTCTTCATTTCGATTTCCAAGGAGCTGAAAGCATGAACAAGAAACTCCTCTGTGCCGCCCTCGTGGTTGGCCTGGGCATGGTGGCGCAGGCTGCGTCCGCCCAGGAGTATGATGACCGTTGGTACGTCACCGGTTCGGCCGGTGTGAATTTCCAGGATTCGAGCCGAGGCACGGAGGATGCGCTGTTCGGTACGTTGGGCTTTGGCAAGTTCATCAGCCCGCGTTGGTCTTGGGATGTCGAGCTGAACTACCAGAATCCCGATGAGACTGCCAGCCCGGATCTGAAGTGGAGCCAATATGGCGTTTCGATTGATGCGCGCTACCATTTCCGCGATGCCGGCGACAAGTGGTGGCCTTACTTGAAGGCCGGCATTGGCTGGCAGCGTCATGAAGAAGAGTACTACCTGCTCGGGGTTCCGATGCGTCATCGCGACTCGAATGCCGCGCTGAACTTCGGTGCCGGCTTGCAGTTCGACTTCAACCGGCTGGACATCCGGACCGAACTTGCCATGCGCGCAGACTTCGACAAGCGCAACGCCGGTCCGGATCCGAGCCAGGATTCGTTCGCCGATGCTCTGCTGTCGGTTGGCGTGACCTACGCTCTCGGCCCGGATCCCGCTCCGCCGGTGGTGGCTGCGCCGCAGCCGCAGACCACCTGCGCCGATCTCGACGACGACGGCGACGGCGTCAACAACTGCAACGACAAGTGCCCGAACTCGCAGCCGGGTCAGACCATCGGTCCGGACGGTTGCCCGGTGCCGGTGTCGATCGACCTGAAGGGCGTGAACTTCGACTTCGACAAGGCCACCCTGCGTCCGGACGCGATCGCGATCCTGAACGAGGCCGCCGAGATCCTGAAGCGCTACCCCGATCTGCGCGTCGAAGTGGCGGGTCACACCGACCTGTGCGGCAAGGACACCTACAACCAGACGCTCTCAGAGAAGCGCGCACGCGTGGTGTTCGACTACCTGGTCAACAGCGGTGTCGACGCTTCGCGTCTGGCGGGTCCGGTCGGCTACGGCGAGAGCCGTCCGCTGGAGCAGACCCCGCAGACCTTCCCGGCCTGCAAGAGCGAGACCAACCGCCGCACCGAGCTGAACACCCAGTAAGTCCGGGCGTTCACGCTGCAATGGACGAAGCCCGGCCTCGTGCCGGGCTTCGTTGTTTCAGGGGGCGATGCCATGTGTTGCGGTGCAGCGGACGCGTCCATACACTGTTGCAAACCAAGGGAGGTTTCGTGATGCTGGGGATGCGTGGAATGGTTTGCGCTGTTGCGCTGCTGGCCTTGCCGACAATGGCGCTGGCTGCAGGATCGACCTGCGCGGTGGACGTGTCGTCGACCGCGGTGCAAACCGCATGGATTTCGCCCCTGGCTTCGGAGTTGACCCCGACGGCGACCCAGTTGGGTGGTGCGAGCGGTGTCCTCGCCCAGTCCTTCGACGAAGCCCTGTCGGTTGATAGCGTGCTCACCCGGATCCGCATCGACGGCTGCCGCGCGGTCGCCTCGATCACGCCGGCAGCGTCGCCTTCGGCGCCGATGGGGGACGCGGCGGGCTACAAGCCGGAAACGCCCTACGACAACCGGCCGTGGCGCTTCAACATGACCCAGGACGGCAAGCGCATGACCGCCGACGAGTTCGATGCGTGGATGCGCGCGCGCGGCGTGCGCGTGGTCGGGCGGCGGGATGGCGCTGCCGCGACGCCGCCTGCCACTCCTCCCGCGCAGCAGCAGGAAAACAAGTAAGCCACCGGATCTGCAGGCCGCCCGCTGGAAGCCCGGGCGATCCGATCAGTTCTTGAGTACACCCAATTCGCGGCCGATGTGGGTGAACGCATCGATGGCGCGGTCGAGCTGTTCGCGCGTGTGTGCGGCGCTCATCTGGCAGCGGATGCGCGCCTGGCCCTTGGCCACCACCGGGAAGAAGAAACCGATGGCGTAGATGCCTTCTTCCAGCAGGCGCTGCGCGAAGCGCTGCGCCAGCGGCGCGTCGTACAGCATCACCGGGCAGATTGGATGCACGCCAGGCTTGATGTCGAAGCCGGCAGCAGTCATGCGTTCGCGGAAATACGCGGTGTTTTCGCGCAGCCGCGCGCGCAGCTCGCCGGCCGAGGACAGCATTTCGAACGCCTTGGTGCCGGCGGCGGCCACGTGCGGCGGCAGCGAGTTGGAGAACAGGTAGGGCCGCGAGCGCTGGCGAAGCATTTCGATCACTTCCGCCTTGCCGGTCGTGAAGCCGCCGAGCGCGCCGCCCATCGCCTTGCCCAAGGTGCCGGTGATGATGTCGATCTTGTCCAGCACGCCCTTGACCTCGGCGCTGCCGCGGCCGGTTTCGCCGAGAAAGCCGGTGGCGTGGCATTCGTCGATATGCACCAGCGCACCGTACTTTTCCGCCAATGCGGTGATTTCGTCCAGCGGTGCGATGAAACCATCCATCGAGAACACGCCGTCGGTGGTGATCAGGATCGTGCGCGCGCCGTCGGCCTTGGCCTGCTTGAGCTGCGCTTCCAGATCGGCCATGTCGCAGTTGGTGTAGCGGTAGCGTTTGGCCTTGCACAGGCGCACGCCGTCGATGATCGAGGCGTGGTTGAGCGCGTCGGAAATGATGGCGTCGTTTTCGTCCAGCAGCGGCTCGAACAGGCCGCCGTTGGCGTCGAAGCAGGCCGCGTAGAGGATGGTGTCGTCCTTGCCGAAGAAGTTCGAGATCGTCCGCTCCAGCTGCTTGTGCAGGTCCTGCGTGCCGCAGATGAAGCGCACCGAGGCCATGCCGAAGCCGTGGCTGTCCAGCGCGTCCTTGGCGGCGGCGATGATGTCCGGGTGGTCGGCCAGGCCCAGGTAGTTGTTGGCGCAGAAGTTCAGCACCTTGCGGCCATCGGCCAGGGTAATTTCGGCCGATTGCGGGCTGGTGATGATGCGCTCGGATTTGAACAGGCCGGCGGTGCGGATTTCGTCCAGCGTGTCGGCATAGCGTTGGGTCAGCGGAGAGGCGGTCATGGGCTGGATCGGCGGGATGGAGACTTGAGATTCTAGTCCTCCCGTCGGCGCAGCGCGTTTGACTGGCGCGGCTCGACGATCCTCCCAACGCTTCGACGGGGGGGTCTTCCGACGGGTCATGACACCCCGCCATCCGGAGGCAGGCAAAAGCCGAAAAAAAACCCAACCGGACAGGTTGGGTTTTCAAGAACATGGTGGAGCTGAGGGGGATCGAACCCCTGACCTTCGCATTGCGAACGCGACGCTCTCCCAGCTGAGCTACAGCCCCACGAGGGACGCAGAGTTTAGTGGATCGACCCGGTAGCCGGCAAGCGCCGCGTTGCCGGGCGTGCCTTCCGGTGTGGATCTGGGTTGGGACAGCGCCGGCGGCGCAGCGCATGCCACAATGGGGCATGTCCTACCTTGTCCTCGCCCGCAAGTGGCGCCCGCGGCGTTTTTCCGAACTGGTCGGCCAGGAGCACGTGGTGCGCGCGCTGACCAATGCGCTGGAAAGCGGGCGCATCCACCATGCGCTGCTGTTCACCGGCACCCGCGGCGTCGGCAAGACCACCATCGCGCGCATCTTCGCCAAGTCGCTCAACTGCGAGCGCGGCGTCGGCGCCGACCCTTGCGGCGAATGCGAGACCTGCAAGGCGATCGACGCCGGTCGCTACATCGACCTGCTGGAGATCGACGCGGCCTCCAACACCGGCGTCGAGAACGTCCGTGAATTGATCGAGAACGCGCAGTACATGCCTTCGCGCGGCCGCTACAAGGTGTACCTGATCGACGAAGTGCACATGCTGTCGAAGGCGGCATTCAACGCGCTGCTCAAGACGCTGGAAGAGCCGCCGGAGCACGTCAAGTTCCTGTTTGCCACCACCGATCCCGAGAAGCTGCTGGTGACGGTGCTCAGCCGCTGCCTGCAGTTCAATCTCAAACGACTGGATGAGGCGCAGATCCGCGGCCAGCTCACGAAAATCCTTATGGCCGAGGGCATCGAGGCCGATGCGGACGCGGTGGCGCAGCTGGCGCGGGCCGCCGACGGCAGCCTGCGCGACGGGCTGTCGCTGCTGGATCAGGCGATTGCCTACAGCGGCTCCGGCGCGGGCGGCGGGCGGCTGGACGGCGGCACCGTGGCGACCATGCTGGGCTCGGTCGACCGCACCCGGATCCAGGCGCTGCTCGACGCGCTGGCGGCGGGCGACGGCAAGCGCCTGCTCGACGAGGCGGCGCAGCTGGCGGAGTTTTCGCCGGATTGGGCGGGCATCCTCGACGCCTTCGCGCTGGCGCTGCACCGGATTCAGGTGAAACAGCTGGTGCCCGAAGCGGCAATCGAAGCCGATGCGGTCGAGGTCGAAGCGCTGGCGTCCGCGCTGCGGCCGGAACTTGTGCAACTGTGGTACCAGATGGCGCTGAACGGGCGTCGGGACCTTGGCTATGCTCCCAGTCCGCGCAGCGGCTTCGAGATGACCCTGCTGCGGATGCTGGCGTTCCGTCCCGATGTGGTGGAGCGGGCGGATACCGCGCGGGATGCCGCATCGGCACCCGCGCAGCGCCCGCTGCCGTCGGGTGCCCGCGCGGCCACGACCGTCAAGACTGCCCCGACTACGACCACCAAGACTGCCAAGACGGCGGCGCTCGAGCCCGGGAATCTCGAATCGGGACCAGTCGTTCCCAAGACCTCCGATACGTCCAGAACATCTGCGGGAGGGGCGTCCGTGGCGGAGGCTGCCGGTGTGCGGATCGTCACCGACGGCGAGCACTGGCTGCAGGTGGTGGCCGATTGCGGGCTGCGCGGCGCGCCGCGGCTGCTTGCTGAAAATGCTGCGTTCATCGCCCATCGCGACGGCGTGTTGCGGCTGGGATTGACCCCCGAACAGATGCACCTGAAATCGCCCAGCCTGGTGCTGCAACTCACCGACGCGGTGTCGCGCCTGCTTGGCGGTGCCGTGCAGGTGCGATTCGAGGTCGGACAGGCGTGCGGCGACACTGCCAGCGCACGCAGCGCACAGGCGCAGGACGCGCGGCAGGCCGATGCCGAGCGCGGGTTTGCCGAAGATCCGGCGATCCAGCGGCTGGTTCGAAATCACGGGGCTGGCATTGTCCCCGGGTCGATCCGGCCGCACGATGTGTCCGGCGACACCCATTGAACGACGGAAGACGAACATGCGTGGAAACATCGCCCAGCTGATGCAGCAGGCGCAGAAAATGCAGGAAGACGTGCAGCGCGCGCAGGAAGAGGTGGCGGCGCTGGAAGCCACCGGAAATGCCGGTGGCGGCATGGTCAGCGTCACGCTCGGCGGGCGCATGGACTGCCGACGGGTTCGCATCGATCCGGCCGCGCTGGCGGATCCGGAAATGGCCGAAGACCTGATCGCGGCGGCGTTCAACGATGCGGTCAACAAGATCACGGCCGCGACGCAGGAAAAGATGTCGGCGGCGACCGCGGGCCTGCCGCTGCCGCCCGGGATGAAGCTGCCTTTCTGATATTGCGATGACGGGGCATCCTGCCGCCGCATTCGCAACGCGGGCGAAAAGCGCGGTTTTCGCCCGCTTGCGCGTCGCACTGCGTGCGCCGCGTGCGCGCATCCATGTGCGCAACCACGCAATCAGGCTTCAGGTCACATGAGCACCTCTCTTCTCGAACAACTCATCGAAGCGCTGCGGGTGCTGCCGGGCGTGGGCCAGAAGTCGGCGCAGCGGATGGCCTATCACCTGCTGGAGCGCCAGCGCGAGGGCGGGCTGCGGCTGTCATCGGCGCTTGCGCAGGCGATGGAGCACGTCCGCCACTGCGCCCGCTGCCGCGATTTCAGCGAGACCGAGCTGTGCGCGATCTGCGCCAGCCCGGCGCGCGATGCGGGCCTGCTGTGCGCGGTGGAGACGCCGGCCGACCGGCTGGCGATCGAGCAGGCCACCGGATACCGCGGCCTGTATTTCGTGCTGCAGGGGCGCCTGAGCCCGCTCGACGGCATCGGCCCGCGCGAACTCGGGTTGGACCAGTTCGCCCAGCGACTGGAGGAGGGCGAGGTGCGCGAGCTGATCGTGGCCACCAATCCCACCGTCGAAGGCGAGGCCACCGCGCACTACCTTGCCCAAATCGCCCGCACCCGCGGCGTTCGTCCCAGCCGGCTCGCCCACGGCGTCCCGCTGGGCGGCGAACTGGAATACGTCGATCGCGGCACCCTGCAGCATGCCTTCGGCAGCCGCCTGGAAATCAAGGACTGAGCGCAGGCGCCGGATTGTCTATCCTTGCTCCATGACCCCTGAACGATTTCCTGCACCATGACCATCTTCCACAAGATCATCAACCGCGAAATCCCGGCCGACATCGTCTATGAGGACGAGCACATGATCGCGTTTCGCGACATCGCGCCGCAGGCGCCGGTCCACGTGCTGTTCGTCCCGAAGGAGGATTTCGCGACCTTGAACGACGTTCCCGAGGACGCGGCGATCGTGATCGGACGGCTGGCGACGGCGGCGGCCCGCTATGCCAAGACGCAGGGTTTCGCCGAGCGCGGCTATCGGATCGTGATGAACTGCAACGAGGACGGCGGGCAGACGGTGTTCCAGATCCATCTGCATCTGCTGGCCGGCGCGCCGCTGGGGCATTTCGGCGTTCCGGCCTGATCCGTGCGGGGCTCAGGGTCGATGCCGGTGCAGGTCGCGGATCAATACGCGGCGTACGGCCTCTCCCGCATCCGGCGCATAGCGGCTGCGTTCGAAACGCTGCGCCAGCCGTTCGAGGCCCGGATCGGCTTGCCCTGATTTCGCGTGGATCCGGGCGACCCAGGCGAGCGCCGGCTCGTGCGGCGCTCGGCCAAGCCCGCGCCGGCGGTAGCGGGCCTCCAGCGCGTGCCAGGCGCGCAGCAACGGGTCGCGCTCCCTTTCGCCGCGCGCGGTCAGCCAGGCCATCCAGCCGATCGCCAGCAGCGCCGCGCCGGCGAACAGCAGCACCAGCGTCCGGCTGCCGCCGCGCAGTCCCAGCGCGCCCAGCAGATCCTGCTGGCGCTTGGCGTTGAAGCCCAGCAGCATGTCGTTCCAGCCGCGCCGCAGCCAGTCGCCGGCGTTGAACAGCGGCGAGATGTCGATGAATCCGCCGATGCGGCCGGGCATGCGGTCGGCGATGGTGTCGTAGATGCGCTCGGGCGCGACCGCGGCGGTAGGATCGAAGCGCGTCCAGCCGCGCCGCGGCAGCCAGATTTCCGCCCAGGCGTGGGCGTCGGAGCGGCGGATCAGCCAGTAGTCGCCGATCGGATTGCGGTAGGCGCCGGCGTAGCCGGTGACGACCCGCGCCGGGATGCCGGCGGCACGCATCAGCACCACGAACGCCGAGCTGAAGTGTTCGCAATAGCCTTCCCGGCGGTCGAACAGGAAGTCGTCGACCTCGTTGCGGCCGGCGATCGGCACGTTCAGGGTGTAGGCGAAATCCTTGTGGATCCAGGCCATGGCGCGCCGTGCGATGGCCAGGTCGGCGCGACCTTCGGGATCGCTGCCGGCCTCGCGGCGCCACTGCCGGCCCAGCGCCAGCGTGCGCGGGTTGAATCCCTCCGGCAGGCGCAGCGCGCGCCGGCGCAGCCAGTCGGGAAGATCGGGTTCGAACGCCGCGGGCGGTGCCGAATGCAGCGTCCAGCGGGTGACGTTGTACAGCGGCGCGTCGGCGACCGGAGCACGGTCGATGCCCAGGTGCGCGCCTTCGGGAACGGCGGTGGGCAGGTCGAGCGCCACCAGCAGCTGGTTTTCGGTCGGCTCCAGCTCCAGGCGGTAATCCCAGCCATCGCCGGCGGCCTGCATGGGCGCCGGCGGCAGGCGCTGCAGCACCCGCCCCGGGCGCCAGGTCTGCCCGTCGAAATCCCACAGCACCGGGCCGCGCCAGTACATCTGTTCCGGCCTGGGCACCGGCCCGAGGAACTGCACGCGCCCGGCGGGACTGTCGTCGAGCAGCAGGTCGAACATCCCTCCCGGCGTCATCGAATCGGACAGCCCCGGCGTGGCGCCGCTGCGCTGCGGCAGGCCCCACAGCGGCGTTGGCAGGCGCGGGAACAGCCAGAACACGGCCAGCGCCAGCGGCAGGCCGAGCACGAACAGACGCAGCACCGCGACGACGGCGACGCGCCTGGGGAATCCGGTCACGGAGGCGTCGTCGATCCGTCCCTCGTCCGCTGCCAGCCGTTGCAGCGCCAGCAGCGCCATGACCACGGCCAGCAGCGCCAGCAGCAGGCTCAGTGGCGCCTGATCGAGCAGGAAGGTGGCGAACGGCGCGAACAGCGCGAAACCGACCAGGCTGCGGCCGTCGCGAAGGGTCTGCGTCTCCGCCGGCTTGAGCGCGATCATCAGCGCCAGCGCGGCCGAGGCGGTGTCGCGGCCGATGCCGGGCAGCGCGTAGAACACCATCGCCATGCCGACGACGAGCAGAAGCACGCGGATCGCGTTCCCCAGCGGCTTGCGCCACGAGGCCGCAAACACGACGGCGGCACCGAGCGCGAAGCCCAGCCCCAGCCCGTGCGGCAGCTGCAGCAACAGTGGCAGCAGGCAGGCGGCGGCGGCCAGTCGCACCTGCAGGCGACCGGCGTGGCTCAATGCGGGCGAGGCGGACTTAGCCATGCTCGCCGCCTTCGAACGGCAGCAGGGCCAGTGCGCGCAGGCACTGGTGGCGGTGCGCGGCGCCCTGTCCGAGCGTCACGCTTTCGGCGGCCGGCAGGCGCAGCGCGTAGCGTCGGCCGCTGCGTTCGGCGTCATCGACCCAGCGCGCCAACCGGCGGATGCGTTGCTCGTAAGGCAGGCCGGCGGTGGCGTCCCAATCCAGGTGCAGTTCGCCGCCGCGCGGCTGTTCGTGATCCCGCACCAGCAGCGCGCCGCGTCGTGCCGAGGGCTTCCACGCCACCGAGCGCGGCGGATCGCCGGGGCGGTAGTCGCGCAGGTGATGGAGTTCGTCGCCGGCGCGCGCCGGCAGCGGTTGGGTTTGACCGCCGGTGGCCGCGGGAGGTGGCGGCGCCGCGGTTTCCGGCGCGGGATAGACCAGCACGCTCTGCGCCGGCCAGACATAGGCCCAGGCGCGCGCCAGGCCCAGCGGCTGGACCGTGCTCAATTCGATGCGCGGCAGCGGCAACAGGCCGCGGCGGGTGGTGGGCAATTGCAGCTCGACCGCCCCGCCGCGTGCGTCCAGCGTGGTCCAGGTGGCGGTTTCCCCGCAGCCGATCCGCAGTCCGCGTCGGCTGCGCGCATCTCCGGCTTCCATCGCCAATCGCAGCGCCAGCGCTTCGCCGGCGGCGACCGGCTCGGCGGACGCCGCGGTGATCCGGATGCCCGACAGCTGCAGGTGCGCGGCGATCAGACTGGCCTGTGCGGCGCCGGCGATCAGCAGGCCCAGCAACAGGGCCGGGTTGTTGTTGAAGTTGAGCGCGCCGACCAGCATGGTTCCCAGCAGCAGGCCGAAGAACAGTCCGGTGGCGGTGGGCAGCACGTAGATCCGATGCCGGTCGATCCGCGCCGGCAGGCTTTCCGGCGCACGCGGCCGCACCCAGCGCAGGAACCGTTGGCGCAGCGTGGCGATCATGGCCATGACGCGGGAACCGACCGCCGGCGCGGCATCAGTCCACCGCCACCGCGTGCAGGATGGACTGCGCGAGTCGGGCCGTGGTGGTGTCGGCTTCGGCCACCAGCCGATGTTCGGCGATGGCCGGGAACAGCGCCTGCACGTCTTCGGGCAGGACGTGGTCGCGTTCCAGCAGCAGGGCGCGCGCACGCGCCGCGCGCAGCAGGGCGAGACCGGCGCGTGGCGACAGTCCGACCCGCACGCCCGGCTGCTTGCGGCTGCGCGCCACCAGCGCCTGCACGTAATCCAGCAGCGCTTCGCTGGCGTGCACGCCCAGCGCGGCCTGCCGCAGCGCGAGGATGCGCGGCGCGTCCAGCACCGGCTGGGCCTGCGCGATCAGGGGGCGGCGGTCGCCGCCTGCCAGCAGTTCGCGCTCGGCCTGTGCGTCGGGATAGCCGAGGGTGAGCCGCAGCAGGAAGCGGTCGAGCTGGGAATCGGGCAGCGGATAGGTGCCGGAGAGGTCGGTTGGGTTCTGGGTGGCGATGACGAGGAAGGGTTCCGGCAGGGCGCGGGTCTGGCCGTCGATGCTGACCTGGTGCTCGGCCATCGCTTCCAGCAGCGCGCTCTGGGTGCGCGGCGGCGCGCGGTTGATCTCGTCGGCCAGCAGGACGTGGGTGAACACCGGACCGGGGTGGAATTCGAAGCGGCGGGTCTGGGCTTCGTACACCGACACGCCGAGGATGTCCGAGGGCAGCAGGTCGGAGGTGAACTGCACCCGCGCGAACCCCAGCCCCAGAGTGGCCGCCATTGCCCGCGCCAGCGTGGTCTTGCCCAGGCCCGGCAGGTCCTCGATCAGCAGATGGCCGTCCGCGAGCAGGGCGACGAAGGCCATGCGGACCTGCGGCGACTTGCCCAGCACCAGCGCATCGACCTGCGCCAGCGCGTTGCGCAGGGCATCCATCAAATCATCGGATAGCATCGTTGCCGGCGCCGTGCTGCTTGCCATGGGTTCGCGCGTCCATTCCCGAGGTTGCCTTCGAGTGTAGCGATGTCGATGGAGTTGCGGGTCGAGGAACACTCACGCCATGCGCGCACCGCGTTTCTGGTCGCGTGGCTGTCGCTGTGCGCGCTGAAGCTGGCGTTGGCCGCGCGGTTGCCCCTGTTCGTCGATGAGGCGTTTTACTGGCAGGAAGGCCGGCATCTTGCGCTGGCCTATTCCGACCTGCCGGGCCTGACCGCGTGGCTGGCGCGCCTGGGCGTTGCGCTGGGCGGCAACGACGTGCTGGCGCTGCGGCTGCCGTTCCTGCTGATCGGGGCGCTGCTGCCGTGGCTGGTGGTGCGGATGGCGGCGCGCGAATTCGATGCCGGGACGGGCTGGCAGGCCGGTCTGCTGTGCCTGCTGCTGCCGTTGGCGGGGACGCTCGGCGTGCTGGCCCTGCCGGACGTGCCGCTGCTGCTGGCCAGCGTGCTGTGCCTGGATGCCGGGCTGCGCGCGCTGGGGCGGGTGGATGCGATGGCGATCTCCGAACTGGCGCTGGGGCTGGTGATCGGCGGGCTGACCCACTATCGCTTCGCGGCGGTGATCGTGGCTGGCTTGGTGGCGCTGCTGCTGCTGCGCGAGGGCAGGGCGGCGTTGCGCAGGCCCGGGTTGTGGCTCGCCATTGCATCGGGTGCGCTGGCCTGGCTGCCGCTGCTGCTGTGGAATGTCGACAACGCCGAGGCCGGGCTGCGCTTCCAATTGGTCGATCGCCACCCGTGGTCGTTCGGATGGCACGGCATCGCGCTGGGCCTGATGCAATTGCTGCCGGCAACTCCGCTGCTGCTGGTCGCTTTGGCGCTGGCGGGCGGGCGCGGTTTGCGCGACACGCGCCCACAGGCGCGTTGGCTGGCGCTGTGCGGGGTGCTGCTGGTGTTCGCCTTCCTGGCGCTGGGCTTTTTCACCGATCGCCGCCGGGTGAGTTTCCACTGGACCCTGCCCGGCTTCGTGGCGCTGCTGCCGCTGGTGCCCGCGGTCCTGGCCGGCTGGACGCGCGGCTGGCGGATTGCGGCCTGGGCCACGACCGCGCTGGGGTTGGCCGCGGCGCTGGGCTATTTCCTGCTGGCGGCTTCGCCCACGGGGCGAACATGGGCCGCGCGCCACGACCAGTATCCGGCCAATTTCGCCGGCTGGAACGCGCTGGATGCCGCGGTGCGCGAACGGCTGGCACGGATGCCGGATGGAACGCGCATCCTTGCCGGGGATTTCAAGATCGGCGCCGAACTGGGCTTCGCCCGCGGCGATGCCGACATCCGCGTGCTCGACCACCCGCTCAACCGCAAGCACGGCCGCGCGCCGCAGCTGGCGCTGTGGGGTCTGCAATTCGATGGCCGGATGCCGGAAGGCGGCGCGCCGCTGCTGCTGGTGGCCAGTCCGTCGCACGCGGGGTTCCCGGATGCGCAAAGCGCCCTCCGCAGCCTGTGCGAACAGCTCGGCCCGCTGCCGCCGGCGCAGGTGCTGGATGTCGATGGCGGCGCCAAGCGCTTCGTGCTGTATGAAATCACCCGTGTCCGCCCGCAGCAGCGCTGCGCGGGCCCGTGAGGCGAGGCTACGGCAGTCGGAAGCCGGCTTTGCGCAGCAGCCGCGCGGTGACGATCAGGGGCAGGCCGACCAGCGCGGTCGGGTCGCGGCTTTCGATGGCGTCGAACAGGGTGATGCCAAGGCCTTCCGATTTGAAACTTCCGGCGCAGTCGAAAGGACGTTCGGAATCGACGTAGCGCGCGATTTCGGCCGCCGCAAGTCCGCGCACCCGGACCTTGGTCAGGTCGATGGCGGCAAACCGCCGGCCGTCGGGATGGGCCAGGCACAGCGCGGTATGGAAGCGCGCGACGTTGCCGGACAACGTGTGCAGTTGCTGCACCGCGCGACTGCGGTTGCCGGGCTTGCCGAGGGTGTGGCCAGTGACTTCGGCGACCTGATCGGAGCCGAGCGCCCAGACGTCGCCTGACAGTTGCGCCGCAACCGCCTGCGCCTTGGCGCGCGCCAGCCGGATCGCCAGCGCCCGCGGCGCTTCTCCCGCCTTCGGCGTTTCGTCCACGTCGGGGCGGGCGACCTCGAACGCCAGCCCCAGACGTGCCAGCAGCTCGCGCCGGTAGCGCGACGTGGAGGCCAGGACCAGGCGCGGTGCGTTCAAGGGGTGCCCACGCGCGCCTGTTCGATCTGCTGCAGCAGGGCCTCGATGCGCGCGCGCGCCGCGTCCAGCGAACCGCGCACGTCGTCAAGCTGGTCGAGGCTGGCGCTTTGCGCGTTTTCCTGCAGCCACAGCCGTTGCCGCAGCAGTTCCTGCATGGCCTGCAGGACCGGATTCTCGTGGTCGCCGGCGATGGCCTCGATCTCGCCGCGGGCGGCGCGCAACTGCGCTTCGAGCGCGTCGGCGGCGTCCAGCAATCCGCGAATCGCCAGTCGCCTGCGGCCGTCGCGCCGGGCCCGTGACGCCAGCCACAGGGCGAGGACGATGACGACTGGGATGACGAGCAGGAAGACGATGCGCATGGGGCGAGTCTGCGCGAGAGCGGCAGGCATCGCAAATCCCGTGCGCCTGCGCAGGGCTGTGGCGCGTTAGAATCCGCACCCGATTCCGGGATTTTTTGGAAGGTCGAAGCCGATGTCCGAACAGCGCGTCCCCGGCGTGCCCGAACAGGTGGATGCCTGGCGCATGGTCGAGGCGCGCCGCGGGTTTTCCGGGCAGGCGCCCCTGGCCGCGTTGACGCGCCTGCGCGACAGTCTTGAAGACGTCGAGGGTGAGGTGCGCTTTGCGTTGGATTTTGGAACCGACGCGCTGCAGGTGGCCTATGTTGATCTCGACGTCGAAGTGGCGCTGCCGCTGCAGTGCCAGCGCAGCCTGCGTCGCTTCCTGCAGCCGGTGCGGATCAGGCAGCGGCTGGGCTTGATCCGGCGTGAAAGCGACGAGGCGGCGCTGCCGGCCGAATGCGAGCCGCTGCTGGTGCCCGCCGACGGCCTGCTGCGGCCGCTGGATCTGGTCGAGGACGAGCTGATCCTCGCCTTGCCGGTGGTTCCGGTGGCGCCGGATTCGGAAGCGGTCGAGCTGGATTTCGCGCCCGGTGCCGAAGAGACGGCCGGACGCGGGGCGTTCGCGGCGCTGGCCGGGTGGAAGAAATCCTGAAGATTGCGGTTTCGCCGCGAATCTGTGCGATAATTCCAAGGCTAACCGTTTCGTTTTTGTTGGAGTTGCCGCCATGGCCGTCCAGAAGTCCCGCGTTTCCCCGTCCCGTCGCGGCATGCGCCGCATGCACGACGCGCTGCCGACCAAGCAGCTCGCCACCGACAAGACCAGCGGTGAAACCCATCTTCGCCACCACGTCACCGCCGATGGCTTCTACCGCGGCAAGCAGGTGATCACGCCCAAGACCCGGGTCGTTGACGAAGATTGATCCCGACCCAGGGGTCCCGCACTGCCTGCGTCCCGGCCGCGCCAGACGGTGCGGCCGTTCGCGTTTTCGAGTCCGCGCCCGGGACAAGGCGTTGACCGGCGTCCGCCGGTTCTGCGACGACCGCTAAGGTTTCACCGGCGCCCGATCCGCTACCCTGTCTCGATCTTCAGCGAGGTGTTGCGCGCATGAGCCAGTCCGAAAACCGCATCTACGCCCGCATCGCCGGCACCGGCAGTTGCCTTCCCGCGCAGGTGCTGACCAATGACGACCTGGCCCGGAAGGTCGAGACCAGCGACGAGTGGATCCGCACCCGTACCGGCATCCGCCAGCGTCACGTCGCAGGAGAAGGCGAAACCACCAGCGAGCTGGCCTATCGGGCTGCCCTGCGGGCGCTTGAAGCCTCCGGCACCGATCCGTCGGAACTGGATCTGATCATCCTGGGAACCACCACGCCGGACCTGATCTTCCCGTCCAGCGCCACGATCGTCCAGCACAAGCTCGGCATCCACGGCTGCATGGCCTTCGACGTCAACGCCGCCTGTTCGGGTTTCATTTACGCGCTGACCATCGCCGACAAGTTCATTCGCAGCGGCGCGGCGAAAACCGCGCTGGTGATGGGTGCCGAAACCCTGACCCGGATGCTGGACTGGAACGACCGCGGCACCTGCGTGCTGTTCGGCGACGGCGCCGGCGCCGTGGTGCTCAGGGCCGATGACGAAACCGGCATCCTGAGCACGCACATGCACGCCGACGGCAGCAAGAAGGATCTGCTGTGGAACCCGGTGGGCGTCTCGGTCGGCTTCAAACCCGGCGAGGACAACGCCGGTGTGCGTGTGCTGATGACCGGCAATGAGGTCTTCAAGCATGCGGTCAAGGCGCTGGATGCGGTGGTCGACGAAGCGCTGGAATCCAACGGGCTGGACCGCAGTGCGCTCGACTGGCTGGTGCCGCATCAGGCCAATTTGCGGATCATCGAGGCGACCGCGAAACGGCTGGCGATGCCGATGGATCGGGTGATCGTCACCGTCGATCGCCACGGCAACACCTCGTCCGGTTCGGTGCCGCTGGCGCTGGACGAGGCGGTGCGCTCCGGTCGCGTCGAACGCGGGCAGCTGCTGCTGCTGGAAGCCTTCGGCGGCGGATTTACCTGGGGCTCGGTGCTGCTGCGCTATTGACGGATCGCCACCGCGTCCCGTGCCGGGCGGTTTTCGCGTTTCCGCGAAGCAAGACGCATGAAAAACGAAGAACACACCGTCATCCGCATGGACGTGCTGGGTCGCAAGGCCTGGCTCAAGGTCTTCGTGGAGGGGGAGCGTCGCTTCAAGCTCAATATCCTCGACTTGGCCGCGCGTCGGCTGGGCGTTCCCGCGCTGCGCCCGCCGCCCCACAGGGGCGGCGAACACGCCTGTGCGACCGAGAAGCGACGATTGGAGGAACTGGCCGCCTGCGGCGCGTGCGTGCCCGAGGTGCTTGGGCACGGGCCGCGGGCGCTGCTGATCGGCGACATCGGCGTGTCGCTGAAAACCCGACTGCACGAGACCGACGCGGCCGGAAAGACGAAGTTGATCGTGCAGGCCGCGCAGGCGTTGGGGCAGGTCCACGGCAACGGCGGTCACATCGGCCAGCCGTTCGCACGCAACCTGACCGTCACCGACGACGGCCAGATCGGTTTCCTCGATCTGGAGGAAGACCCGCGCGAAACCATGACGCTGGTACAGGCGCAGGTGCGCGACTGGCTGATCTTCGCCGCCGGGGTCTCGCGCTATTTCGCCGATCCTGCGGTCGAACTCGCCGACGCGCTCCGGCCGGCGGTGCAAAAGGCCGCGCCGGAAGTACGGACGGAGCTTGCGCAGGCGGTGCGACAGTTGGGAATCGTCGAGCGCATCGCCTGGAAGCTGGGCGAACGCGCGCGTCGGATCGCAGGCGCGCTGACCGGTCTGCGCAACGCGCTGGCGGAGTGATCCGTCGCGGCCATACCCGCTGGTACAGACATTTCGCGACGGGAGTCCGTATCATGTCCGTTTGGCCTGAAGCAATGCGCGGGCCGGTGCAGCGAGCCTTGAACGCGTGAACGAAAATCTGAAACCCGCCCTGGCGCTGGTGTTTCCCGGCCAGGGCTCGCAGTCGGTCGGCATGCTGGCCGACCTGTCCTCCGCCCATCCGCTGGTGCAGGCCACCTTCGAGGAAGCGTCGGAGGGTGCCGGCGTCGATCTGTGGGCGCTGTCGCAGGCCGGACCCGAGGCGATGCTCAATCGCACCGAATACACCCAGCCGGCGCTGCTGGCCGCGGGGATCGCAGTATGGCGGCTGTGGCAGCATCGTGGCGGTCCGCGGCCGGAATGGTTGGCGGGGCACAGCCTCGGCGAATACACCGCGCTGGTGGCGGCCGATGCGCTGTCGCTGGCCGATGGCGCGCATCTGGTGCGGATTCGCGGGCAATTGATGCAGGATGCGGCCCCGGAAGGCGTCGGTGCGATGGCGGCGGTGCTGGGCGCGGAAGATGCGCTGGTGGAGGCGGCGTGCGCGGAGGCCTCCGGCGCGCAGACCGTGGTTCCGGCCAATTACAACTCGCCGGGCCAGATCGTGATCGGTGGCGACGCTGCGGCGGTCGACCGCGCGCTGGCGATGCTGGCCGAAAAGGGCGTGCGCAAGGCGGTCAAGCTGGCGGTCAGCGTGCCCTCGCACACCCCGCTGATGCGCGAAGCCGCCAACCGGCTGGCCGAGACGATGGCCGGCCTGCGCTGGTCGCAGCCCGCGATCCCGGTGGTTCAGAACGTCGATGCCGGCGTCCACGACAGCGTCGAGGCGATCCAGCAGGCGCTGGTGCGCCAGCTCTACCTGCCGGTGCAATGGACCGGCTGCGTGCAGGCGCTGGCCGCGCGCGGCGTCACCCGGATCGGCGAATGCGGGCCGGGCAAGACCCTGACAGGCCTGGTCAAGCGCATCGACAAGACGCTGGACGGCCGCGCGCTCGGCGAACCGGCGGCGTTTGCCGGGGCCATCGAGGAGTGGGGCTGAATTTTTGACGCGGATAAAATCCGATGAGCGCGGATAAAGCCAATTCAATCAGATCCAACCGCGTTCATCCGCTCTGATCCGCGTCAAAAATAGCCCGGGCACTTGCAGGAACCCATGACATGACTGAAATCCTGAAAGGTGAAGTGGCGCTGGTGACCGGCGCTTCGCGCGGCATCGGCGCGGCGATTGCCGACGAACTGGCGGCGCGCGGCGCGACGGTGATCGGCACCGCGACGTCGGAGGCGGGCGCGCAGGCGATCGCGGCGCGGCTGGCCGGGCGCGGCGGCCACGGGCGCCGGCTCGAGGTCAACGAACCCGGCGCCATCGACGCCCTGGTCGATGCGCTGGCCGGCGAATTCGGCGGCGTCTCCATCCTCGTCAACAACGCCGGCATCACCCGCGACAACCTGCTGATGCGGATGAAGGACGAGGACTGGCAGGCGATCCTCGACACCAACCTCACCAGCGTGTTCCGTTCCTGCAAGGCGGTGCTGCGCGGAATGATGAAGGCGCGCCGTGGCCGCATCGTCAACATCGCGTCGGTGATCGGCGTCACCGGCAACGCCGGGCAGGCCAACTACGCCGCGGCCAAGGCCGGGATCATCGCCTTCAGCAAATCGCTGGCGAAGGAGATCGGTTCGCGCGGGATCACCGTGAACGTCGTTGCGCCGGGCTTCATCGACACCGACATGACCGCCGGCCTGCCGGAAGCGGCCAGGGCGGCGATGCTCGGGCAGATCGCGCTGGGCCGCCTCGGCGAACCCGCCGACATCGCCCGCGCGGTGGCGTTCCTGGCCGGGCCGGACGCCGGCTACATCACCGGCGAAACCCTGCACGTCAACGGCGGGATGTACATGCCGTAGCCATTGCCGGCGCGGGGTGGCGCGAAAGGCCGAAACCGCCCGTTTTTCCCTTACACTTGTCAGCCGATTGACCCGATTCCCGGGAGGAGCAAGCCACATGAGCAATATCGAAGAGCGCGTCAAGAAGATCGTCGTCGAGCAACTGGGCGTCAAGGAAGAAGACGTCACCAACAGCGCGTCGTTCGTGGACGATCTGGGCGCGGATTCGCTGGACACCGTGGAACTGGTGATGGCGCTGGAAGAAGAGTTCGAGTGCGAGATCCCGGACGAGGACGCCGAGAAGATCACCTCGGTGCAGCAGGCGATCGACTACATCAAGGCGCACGTCAAGGCGTGAGCCGCGCGCGGCGGTCGCACAGGGCTCCCGCGTTGCGCTTGGGCCCGGACGACCGACGTGGAGGGCCGGCTGATTCCTGCACGTTCCCCGGGGCCGCGCGTGCGGCCCTTGGCGTCTGGGGCGTGGGCGGCGGCCGGCGGGACAGGGCAGAAGCAGGAAGACGAGGATGAACGGACGTCGAGTCGTGGTGACGGGGATGGGCATCGTCTCGCCGCTGGGCAATGACCTGGCCAGCAACTGGGACGGTATCTGCAACGGGCGTTCCGGCATCCATTCCGTGGCCGGGTTCGACGCGTCCACCTACCCCACCCGGATCGCCGGCGAAATCCGCGATTTCGACGTCACCCGCTGGGTGAGCCCGAAAGATGCCAGGAAGATGGACCACTTCATCCATTACGGCATCGCCGCCGCGCTGATGGCGAAGGAGGAAGCCGGGCTGGACGTCACCGAGGCCAACGCCGAGCGGATCGGCGCGCTGATCGGCGCCGGCATCGGCGGAATCTGGGGCATCGAGGAGACCGCCATCAAGCTGCACGAGGGCGGGGTGCGCAAGATCAGCCCGTTCTACATTCCCTCCACCATCATCAACATGCTGCCCGGCCAACTCTCGCTGCTGCTGGGGCTGAAGGGGCCGACGTTCTCCGTGGTGTCGGCCTGCGCGTCCGCCAACCATTCGATCGGCATGGCGATGCGGATGATCCAGTGCGGCGATGCCGACGTGATGTTCGCCGGCGGCGCCGAGCGCGGCAGCTCGCCGACGGCGATGGGCGGATTCTGCGCGATGAAGGCGATGAGCACCCGCAACGACGATCCGACCCGCGCCTCGCGGCCGTGGGACGCCGATCGCGACGGCTTCGTGCTCGGCGACGGCGCCGGTGTGCTGGTGCTGGAAGAGTACGAGCATGCCAGGGCGCGCGGTGCGCACATCCACTGCGAGCTGGCGGGCTTCGGCGCCTCCTCGGATGCGTTCCACATGACCGCGCCCAGCGAGAACGGCGATGGACCGGCGCGCTGCATGGTCGCGGCGCTGCGCGATGCCGGGGTCAATCCCGAGGACATCGGCTACCTCAATGCCCACGGCACCAGCACGCCGCTGGGTGATCTGGCCGAAACCCACGCGATCCGCCGCGCCTTTGGCGCCCATGCGGATCGGGTCATGGTCAGCTCGACCAAGTCGATGACCGGGCACCTGCTCGGTGCGGCCGGCGGCATCGAGGCGATCTATTCGATCCGCGCGCTGGAAACCGGCATCATCCCGCCCACGATCAATCTGGACACCCCGGGCGAAGGCTGCGACCTGGACTACGTCCCGAACGTGGCGCGCGAGCACCGGGTCGATGCGGTGATGTCCAACGGCTTCGGCTTCGGTGGCACCAACGGCACGCTGGTGTTCAAGCGGGTTTGATCCGGCTTGCGCCGACATGACGGGCAGGCGATGACCTGTATCCGATCCTTCGACCCCGGTATCGATCTGCTCGACCTGCATCGGCTGGATCCGCAGCGCTATCCGGTGCTGCTGGAATCCAGCAGCGGCGGCGCCCAGGGGCGCCGGGACCTGCTGCTGGCCCATGCGGGCGAAGGATTTGCGCTGCACCGCGATGGCGCCGTGCGAACGCTGGCCGGGGCGCCTGTCCAGGGACGCTTCCTCGATGTGCTGGATGCCCAGTGGACGGCATCGCATGGCGCGGCCGGTGCCGACGAGCCGGCGTCGTTCCACGGCGGCTGGGCGCTGTTGCTGGGATATGAGTTGGCTGCCCAGATCGAGCCGGTGCTGCGGATGCCGCCGGCGGAAGGCGGCCTGCCGGTGGCGCTGGCTCTGCGCTGTCCGGCCGCGCTGCAGCGCGATCGCCGCACCGGCGGACTGTGCGCGGTGGCGGAAGCGGGCGCGGAAGCCTGGCTGGACCGAATCGCCGGGGATGCCGTGCGCGCCGCGGCGCTGCCGCCGCTGCCGGAATGGCGTCCGCCGGCCGCCGTCGAGGAGGACGATCCGCAGCGTTACCTCGATGGTGTCGGTCGCGTGCTCGAATATCTTGGCGCCGGCGACGTGTTCCAGGCCAATCTCTCGCGCGGCTGGCGCGCGCGTTTCGCGGAGGCGCCGGACCCGGCGGCGCTGTTCCTGCGCCTGCGCCGCCACAATCCCGCCCCGTTTGCCGGCGTCTTCCGCAGCCCCTGGGGCAGCGTGGTCAGCGCCTCGCCGGAGCGGCTGCTGTCGCTGCAGGGCGGCGTGGCGCAGACGCGGCCGATCGCGGGCACGCGCCCGCGCTTCGACGGCGACGACGATGCGGCGCGGATCGTGGAACTGGTCGGCCATCCCAAGGAGCGCGCCGAACATGTGATGCTGATCGATCTGGAGCGCAACGACCTCGGTCGCGTCTGCGAGCCCGGCAGCGTGCTGGTGGACGAATTGATGACCGCGGAAAGCTACGCCCACGTCCACCATATCGTCAGCAACGTGCGCGGCCGGCTGCGCGCCGGTGTGACGCCCGGGCAGGCGATCGCCGCAGTGTTTCCGGGGGGCACGATCACGGGTTGTCCGAAGGTGCGCTGCATGCAGATCGTGTCCGAACTGGAAGGCGTCGGACGCGGGGCCTACACCGGGGCGATGGGTTGGCTGGGCAACGGCGGCGACATGGATCTGAACATCCTGATCCGCAGCGCCGAGGTGGAGGGTGCGACGCTGCGTTTTCGTACCGGTGCCGGTATCGTGATCGATTCTGATCCGCAGCGTGAACTGGACGAAACCCGCGCCAAGGCGCGCGGGATGCTGCGGGCGCTGGGATGCGAATGATTTCGGAGCGGATGCCACAGACCTTGGCGCACGCCCGCGCAATTGCGCGGGCACTCCCCGATACTCGCTTTGTGCGCCAAGGTCTGTGGCATCCACTCTTCGCGACACGGCTGGACACGACATGATCTACTGCGGCAAAACCATCCAGCCTGCGTTTTCTCCCGCCAACCGAGGCCTGAATTACGGCGACGGCCTGTTCGAAACCCTGCGTGTGCATGTCGGCGAACTGCCGCTGTGGCCACGGCATCTGGCGCGGCTGCGCGAGGGCGCGGGACGGCTTGGCATCACGTTGCCGGACGCGGATTTCCTCGAGGCGCGCATCGGCGGGATGATCGCCGGCGAGGAAGCCGGCGTGCTCAAGCTGCTGGTGACCCGCGGCGATGGCGGGCGCGGCTATGCGGCTGCGGCGGCGATGGAGCCGGTCTGGCAGCTGCGCCTGCACCCGCTGCCGCCAGCGCAGACTTCGCTGCGGCTGGGCTGGTGCGAGACCCGACTGGCGATCCAGCCGCGTCTGGCCGGCATCAAGCACTGCAACCGGCTGGAGCAGGTGCTGGCACGCGCCGAGATCGACCGGGTCGGCTGCGACGAAGGCTTGATGCGTGACGGCGAAGGCCGGGTGGTCGGCGCCACGGCGGCCAATCTGCTGGCGTTTCGGCAGGGGCGCTGGCTGACGCCGCCGGTGGAACGCTGCGGCGTGGCCGGCGTATTGCGCGGCGTGCTGCTGGAAGCGGGGCTGGTCGATGTTGCCGAGATGACGGTGGCGGACGTCGAAACCGCCGAGGCGCTGGCCTTGTGCAACGCCGTGCGCGGTATCCTGCAGGTTGGACAGCTGGGCGAGCGCCGGTTCCGGTCGCACCCCGACTTGTACGGACTGCAGATGGCATTGTCGATGCGTTATCCGATGTTTTCCACGCCCGGGGAATCCGCATGAAGATGCGCTACTCGCTGCTGGTGGCGGTACTGCTCTCTGCCGTCGTGCTGGGCTGGGCATGGCTGCGCTACGACCGCATCGCCGCGACGCCGCTGGCGGGCATCCAGGAAGGCGAGAGCCTGGTCGTGGCGCGTGGCGACAACCTGCCCAGGATCCTCGACAAACTCCAGGCGCAGGGCGTTGCCACCGGCGACCGGCTGCTGTGGCAGCTGTTGGCGAAGGACACCGGCGCCGCCGGGAAAATCCAGGCCGGCGAATACGCGCTGAACCCGCAGACCACTCCGCGTTCGCTGCTTCTGGCCATGCGCGACGGCAAGGTGGAGCGTCGCATGTTCACCATCATTGAAGGCTGGAACATGCGTGACCTGCGCGCGGCGCTGCGCAAGGTGCCTCTGCTCGAACAGAAAGTCGCCGACATGGACGACGCCGCGTTGATGGAAGCGCTGGGCCAGAAGGGGCAGCCGGCGGAAGGACGCTTCCTGCCCGAAACCTATGCCTGGACGCGCGGCGAATCCGACCTGGACATCCTCTGGCGCGCGTATGCCGCGATGGATCGGGAACTGGATGCGACGTGGGCGGATCGCGCAGAAAACCTGCCGCTGAAGAACCGCAACGAGGCGCTGATCCTGGCTTCGATCATCGAAAAGGAAACCGGCGTCGCCGACGAGCGCCCGCAGATCGCGGGTGTGTTCCTGCGCCGCCTGCAAAAGGGCATGCGGCTGCAGACGGATCCGACCGTGATCTACGGCATGGGCTCGACCTATGCCGGCAACCTGCGGCGGGCGGATCTGGAGACCGATACCCCGTTCAATACCTACACCCGCGATGGGCTTCCGCCCACACCCATCGCGATGCCGGGCAAGGCGGCGCTGCGTGCCGCGGTCCATCCGGCGCCCGGCGATGCGCTGTATTTCGTCGCAGTCGGCGATGGCAGCGGCCGCCACGTGTTCAGCGCGACGCTGGGCGGGCACAACGCTGCCGTGCGCGACTACGTCCAGCGCCAGCGGGAACAGCGCAGCGCGGCACAGGCGGGGGCGGCACCGAAGTGAACCACGGGCTGCAAACCCGGCCGCGCCTGCTGACCCTGGAAGGCGGCGAGGGCGCCGGCAAGAGCACGGTGCTGGCGGCGCTGCGCGACGCCTTGCTGGGCGATGGCCAGGACGTGGTATGCACGCGCGAACCGGGTGGCACGCCGCTGGCCGAACGCATCCGCGAACTGCTGCTGGCGCAGGCCAACGAGCCGATGGACGACCGCGCCGAACTGCTGCTGGTGTTCGCCGCCCGCGCCCAGCACGTGGCGGAGGTGATCCTGCCGGCGCTCGACCGCGGCGCCTGGGTGATCAGCGATCGTTTCACCGATTCCAGCTACGCCTATCAGGGCGCGGCGCGCGGGCTGGATCCGGACTTCATCGCGGAACTGGAGCGGCACGCCGTGGGGATCGTGCCGGGGCTGACCCTGCTGTTGGACCTGGACGTGGCCCGCGCGCGCGAACGCACCCGCGGGCGCGACCTTCTGGGCGAGGCGGTGCCGGACCGGATCGAATCCGAGCGCGACGGTTTCTTCGAGCGCGTGCGCGCAGGCTTTCGCGAGCGCGCCGCGCGCGATCCCGGGCGGTTTCGGGTGCTCGACGCCAGCCAGAGCCCCGAACAGGTCGCCACGGACGCGCTGGCGGCGCTGGCGGATTATCGCAGGAGGCTGGCGTGAATCCGCTGCCGCCGCTCGCTCCGTGGCAGCAGCGCGCCTTCGATCAGGCATGCTCGGCGCTGGACGCCGGGCATTTCGGCCATGCCACCCTGATCGTCGGGCCGCCGCGGATCGGCAAGCGTCTGCTGGCGGAAACCCTCGCCCGACGCGTTCTGTGTGCCGCTCCGGAGGCAGACGGCGCGGCCTGCGGACGTTGCAGAAGCTGTCAGCTGTTCGCTTCACGGGCGCAGATGGAGACGCTGGAGATTCGCCCGGACGGCAGTCCATCGCACCCATGGGGCCACAGCGCACATCCCGACCTGTATTTCCTCGGCTACGAGATTCACCCCAGGACCGGAAAGCCGCGCACCGAAATCGTGATCGATCAGGTGCGCGCCCTGTCGGATGCGCTGACGCTGACCGCGCAGCTCGGCGGCGCCCAGGTGGCCATCCTCGATCCGGCTTCGGCCGTCAACTGGTCGGCCTGGAACGCCGTGCTCAAGACCTTGGAGGAGCCTCAGCCGGGGCGTTTCCTGTGGCTGCTTGCGGACAATCCCGCGCGCCTGCCGGCGACCATCCGCAGCCGTTGCCAGCGGCTGGAACTGCGTTTGCCGCCGCAGGACGAGGCGCTGGACTGGTTGCGCCAGTGCGGTCATCCCGCCGGCGATGCGGCCGAAGCGCTGGACGCGGCTCGCGGCCATCCGGGCCTGGCCGATGCCTGGCTGCGCGATGGCGGCATGGCGCTGCGCCGCGAGGTGCTGGCCGATGCGCGGGCCCTGGAGCAGGCGCGTGCCGAACCCGACGCGGTGGCGCAGCGCTGGCTGGACGAAGGCAGGGCGGAAGAACGCCTGTGGCATCTGGCCGAACTGGCCCGATCGCACGCGGCGGACTTGACCGGATCGCACGCAGACCGCACGCTGATGGGGCGTTTCGATGCCGCCAACCGTGCACGCGACCTGCTGCGCACGCAGGTGCGCGCCGAACTCGCGATCCACGAGGCGCTGCTGGCGTGGCGCGCAACAACAATCAAGCGATGAAGGTGCAGTGATGGCAGGACCCACGGGTGGAGCGCGGCAGGGCATCCTGTCGCTGGTGATCAAGGACAAGCCGACGCTCTACAACGCCTACATGCCGTTCCTGAAGAACGGCGGGGTGTTCGTGCCGACCACCCGTCGCTATTTTCTCGGCGACGAAGTGTTCCTGCTGCTGACGCTGCCGGATTCCACGGAGCGCCTGCCCGTGGCCGGCAAGGTCGCCTGGGTGACGCCGACCGGCTCCCAGGGCAACCGCGCCGCCGGCATCGGCGTGCAGTTTGCCGACACTCCGGATGGCGAGGCCGTTCGCGGCAAGATCGAGACCAACCTCGCCGGCACCCTCAACGCCGACCAGCCGACGCAGACGATGTAGGGAACGGATTGGCGTCAGCCGTGGAACCGCCAGTGCCACGGCTCGTAGACGATGCCGTGCGGATTGTCGCGCGGGTAGCTCATGCGGAAGCCGAACTCCGGCGCACGGGCTGACAGCCACGCGAATGCGGGCGTCGACTCGAAGGATTCCTCGGCGGGCGGCGCGTCGGGAGTGCCGATGTCCAGCGCCTGCCCCGAGTGGTGTTCGGAAAATCCGGGCGCGGCGTTGACGGCGAGGATGTCGGGGACGCCGAGACCGCGCGCCAGTTTGCGTTCGAAGATGCCCAGCTGGTAGTCGTGGCTGCGGTAGCCGGAGATCGCTTCCAGCGCGATGCCGTCGGCCAGCGCGGCATCGCGCATCCGCAACCACGCGCGGGCGGCGTCAAGGCGCAGCCACAGCGCGCGCCGCCAGCGGTCGAAGCCGGCGAAGGCCAGCCGCTCGGGTTCCGGAACCAGTGCCAGCCCGGTGCGCGTCGCGTAGGCATCGGCGTCGAGTCCCAGCGCGTGCAGACGTTGTTCCAGTCGGTGCAGCGGCAGCGTTCCGGCCGGGTCGATGCCGGCGCGGCGCGGCGCGTGGAACGCCTCCATCGCGCGCCGCGCTTCGGCCATGCCGGGCTGTCGCGCAAGGTCCGGCACCAGCGGCTGCAGGCCGCCGTCGGCTGCTGCCGCGAGGTACTGGCCGTCGCGTTTGCACCGCAGCACGCAGCGTGCCCGTGCCAGCAGGCGCGCGTGGGCGTTGCTGCGCGCGCGCAGGGTGCCGGCGGGCCACAGCTCGACCTCGGGCGTGTTGACCAGGAACGATTGGAGTGGGACCGGGCCGTGGCGCATCGGGCAAGGATAGGACGTTGCCGCTCCGGCGTCAGGCCGAGGTCGTGCGCAATGTGTCCAGCAAGGCCTGGGGACGTTCGAGACTGAGCAGGACGAAGCTTCCGTCGCGCAGCGGAAGAATCAGCGTGCGTTCGCGCTGGGTGAGCAGGCAGAACGCCTTGCTTTTGTTGCGCAGGCGGAAATGCCCGGCCTGGAAGCCGGGCAGGGCGTAACCGTTGGTCTTGATCCAGGGCCGGTAGTCGGTGTGCTCATCGAGGTTGGCGATCCTTGCGCGGTCGAGATCGAGCGCGGCCACCGGCAATTTCTTCGTGTAGATCGTGGCTGCGACCACGAGCATGCCATCACGCAGTTCGACCCGGCGGCGTTTGAGGAACAGCAACGAGCCGCCGCAGAGAACGACGATCAAGGCCGGGACGGTCGGCGCCGGAACCCTCGGCATGGGGTGCGATTGCGGAAGCACGAGCACGGCAATCGCGATGATGATCGGCAGCACGCCGAGGAGCAGTACTGCCGACCAGAGCGAGATCGCTTGCAGCGGTGCCGGTTCGAACCTGCGCATTTCGTTCGCCATGTTCGACCTGCCCCTCAGTGCGCCTTGATCCATGCGGCGATGTCATTGATCAATTTTGCATCGACGTGGCCTGGTTGCTGGTACTCGGCCAGCGAGCCTTCGCCCTCGCCGGCGATGCCGAGGTGGTTGAGCGGCTCGTAGAGCTTGAACGTCGCCTTGGAATCGTCGTGGAAGGCCTCCTTCCAGCCCTGCCAGTCGGCGTCGACGACCTGGATGTCGCGCGCGCCCTGCAGCACCAGCATCGGCAGCTTGACCTGCTCGGCCTCCGCCACCGGATTGACGGCATCGACGCTGCGCCAGTAGCCGACGGGCTGGCCGAGGACGGTCCTGGCGTCGGCGGCGGTCTGCGGGTCGCGGGTCATCCGAACCTGCTCGGCCAGCGCGTTGATCGCGGCGCGTTCGGCATCGTCGATCCTGCCGTCGTTGAGCGCGGCCAGCCGGCGGGTCTGTTCGACCACGATGTCCAGCAGCGGCCGCGACGGCGCGGCCATCAGGATCAGTCCATCGACATGGCCGGAAATGGCGGCGATCCGCGGCGCCATCATCCCGCCCTGGCTGTGGCCGAGTACGAACACGCGGTTCGGATCGATGCCCTCGGTCTTGCGCAAGGCATCGACGGCCAGCACGGCGTCGTTGGTGGTCTCGTCGTCTATGGTGAAATTGCCGCCGGCGAAATCCTGCGGGCGAGCCTTGGTGCGCTTGTCGTAGCGCAGCACGGCGATGCCCTGCGCGGCCAGACCACGCGCGATGTCGAGGAAGGGTCGGTTGGGGCCGATGGTTTCGTTGCGGTCCTGTGGCCCGGAGCCGTGGACCAGCACCACCGCCGGGAACGGCCCGTCGCCCTTGGGCATTGCCAACGTGCCGGGCAGGGCGTGATCGCCTTCGTCAACGGTGATGTCGCGCTCGGTGAATGGCGCATCGGCGGCGACGGTGGGCGCGGCATCGGCTGCGGGCGCGGGCTGGATCAGGAAGCCGACGATCCTGCCGTCGCCGTCGAAAGCGAACCTGGCGATCAGTTCGGCCTTCTCGAAATGCAGCGGAATCTGCACCAGCGTCGCGTCGCCCTGTGTGGACACTTCGGCGTCACCGCGTCCGGTGGCGGCACCGGCCATCCCCGGCAGCGATTCCCAAACTGCCTTGAGCTTGTCCTCCGGAACCGCTGCCGCCATCTGCGCGCCGAACAGTCGTTCGACCTGCGCGTATTCGCCGGCGTCGAGATGATTCAGTGCTTGTCGGGCGACCGCTTCGGGCGTGGCGGCGTCTTGCGCCCACGCGCCGCCGGTGGCGGCAAGGCAGGCGGTCAGCAGTACGGCAAGAGTTGCATGGCGCATGTCAAGCTTCCTTCTTGAAGATGAGGGTGGGGGAGGACACGGTGGGCGTGGCGTGGACGACATTGACCAGCTCCCAGCCGTTGCGGCCCTGCTTGTCGAGTTCTTCCTGGAGTGCCTCATGCTTGAAGCCGCCCATCAGACCGGTTTTTACTTCCACCACCAGGTATTTCCAGTTCCGGCTCATGCTTCATCCTTCGATTTTTGTTTGGGCGCAGGCAATCGTCCGGCCTTGCGCAGCGCGTCGCGCAGCACGTATTCGATCTGTGCGTTGAGGCTGCGCAGCTCGTCGTCGGCCCAGCGCTGTGCCGCCGCCAGAACTTCGGCATTGATGCGCAGCGGATAGGCCTTCTTTTCCGCCATGGCTCAGTACAGCGAGCCGGTATTGACGATCGGCTGGGTCGCGCGCTCGCCGCACAGCACCACCAGCAGGTTGCTGACCATCTGCGCCTTGCGCTCCTCGTCCAGTTCGACGACGGCGTTCTTCTTCAGTTCGCTCAGCGCCATCTCGACCATGCCGACCGCACCGGCGACGATCCGGGTGCGGGCGGCGATGATGGCATTGGCCTGCTGCCGCTGCAGCATCGCCTGGGCGATTTCCGGAGCATAGGCGAGGTGGCTGATGCGGGCGTCGATGACCTCGACACCGGCGTCGGTGAGGCGTTCCTGCAGTTCTTCCTTCAGGTGCTGGCTGATCTCGGCGGCGTGGCTGCGCAGCGACAGCTGGCCGTCCTCGTGCTGGTCGTAGGGATAGCTGGTGGCCATCGCCCGCAGCGCCGACTCGGACTGGATGTGGACGAAGCTTTCGTAGTCGTCCACGTTGTAGACTGCCTCGGCGCTGTCCATCACCTGCCAGACGATCACGGAAGCGATCTCGATCGGGCTGCCTTCCAGCTCGTTGACCTTGAGCTTGCCGGACTCGAAGTTGCGCACGCGCAGCGACACCTTCTTCTTGGCGAAGAACGGGTTGTTCCAGCGCAGGCCGTCGTGCTTGACGGTGCCCACGTACTTGCCGAACAGGCTCAGCACCGCGGCCTGGTTGGGCTCGACCTTGTACAGCCCGGTCAGGCTGATAAGGGCAAGGCCGCAGACCAGCAGGCCGGTCAGCAGCATGGACAGTGATACGGGACCGCTGCCGTCATCGTGGTTCGGGCCAAGGCCGGTGAAGAACATCCAGCCGCCCATGAACGCCAGCAGCAGGATGAAGATCAGGAACGGGATGCCGGGGAAGGAGTAGCGCTCGGATTCTTTCATGACGGGCCTCGAAGGGTGCGATGGAACGTTGCGGATAAAAGATATCATAATGATATCAAAAAACGCAAGCCCAGCTCGAGTCAGTCAGGTTTCGTTCATTGCTGGGGAACCAGGTAGAAGATCGGCGCCGGACTGAACTCGCCGGTGGCGTACAGACCGGCGCCGCCGGCGCTCCAGGTCAGCGCCTCGGCCTGCGGGATCGGTGGCACATCGTGCGCTTCGGGCGGGTGGGAAACGGCGTCCGCCCAGTCCTCGTTCGGCGCGCGGCGGTAGAACAGCACGCTGCCGTAGGTCAGCACCGCCAGCGTCGCGCGGTCCGGGGAAATGTCGGCCGCGGTCACCTGCGAAAACAGGGCGGCCAGACCGGGATCCTTGCGCCGCAACTCCTGGCTGGCCTGCGGCACGCCCACCAGGCGCCCGACCCGCCGCGCTTCCAGCACCGCACCGTGCGGATCGGCCAGCGGCAGGGTGAACAGTTCCGGCGGCACCCGCTTTTTCGAGATCAACAGGATCTGGCGCAGTCCGGGGTCGACCGCCACCGCCTCACAGTCGCGCGCGCCGCCGTCCGGCCAGCGGGCGTGGAGGCTCCAGAGCGGGCGCAGGCTGCCGTTTTCGAGCTTGGCCGGCTCTTCGAACAGATACAGAATGAAGTCGCGCCTGCGTCCGCCGTTGTCGCCGGTGTCGGCCAGCAGCAGGTAGTGGTGGCCGTCCAGCTCGAAGCTGGCGATGTCTTCCCAATCGATGTTCCTGGCGCCCACCACGTCATAGCGGGCCAGCAGCCGCCCGCGCCGGCTGATGGCGTACAGCCGCGCCGGGTTGCCGCTGTCGTTGTGCGCCCACAGGACATCCTCATGGGCGTGCGAAGCCGCCAGCCCGCTGATTTCGTCGAGCTGGCGGTTGGTCACCAGCCCGGCCAACCGGTCAAACGGCAGGCTGGGCGCCGAGCAGCCCGCGACCAGAAGCGTCATGGCGGCAACGATCAAACCGGAGAGCAGCGGGCGCCTTGGCATGGTGCAAGGATCGCATGCGCGGGCGTCGCCGCGTAGTGTGGCTCACGCAAAGGCTGGCCGCGATTCGCCACGTGTGCGAGGATGGGGAATGGCTGAATCATCCGGGTTTGCGGTGTTCTTTTTCCCCCAGGCGCTCGAAGCGCTGGGCGACGGCATCAAGCCGTATCTGCAACTGGGGCCGGCGGGGCCGTTCGTGCCCTGTCGCGAAGTCGATACCGGCGGCGCCTTCGTCGAGATGACGCTGGAAGGGCGGGCGCCGGACGGACGCACTGTCGAACTGGAACTGATGGTTCCCGGGAACATGGTGCGGATGATCGTATCCGCCCGCGCCGACGCCGAGTTCGGGTTCTACGACCGCGCCAAGTCGGTCGCCGCGGGAATCAAGGAGACCGTGGAACCCGCGCCGGACGCACCGCCGGCGGACGTGGGTGGCCAGCCGCCGGCGTTGCCTACGCCGTAGGCCGCACCCCGACGGCGGGCCAGGCGGCGCGCGGCGTCATCCAGCGCCGGCCTGCCCGTCCTGCGTTGGTTCGCGCGGCGCGCCATCGTCGTCCGTCCACGGTCGCCAGCCGCGGCCGTCGAAACGCTCCAGCGGCTGGAACCGGCGCTTGTAGTCCATCTTCGGATGCCCGGCGATCCAGTAGCCGAGGTACAGGTGCGCCCGGCCGTCGCGGTGCGCCCATTCGATCTGGCGCAGGACGCCCAGCGTGCCCAGGCCGCGATCCGCGGCGTCCGGATCGTAGAAGGTATAGACCGCCGACAGCGCGCCGGGGACGAGATCGGTGACGGCTACGCCCAGCAGCCGGTGGTTGCCGCGCTCGCGCAGCTCAAGGAAGCGGCCTTCGTTCCAGCTTCCGATCAGGAACTGTTCGAACTCGTGGGCACCGTGGCCATCCATGCCGCCGCCCGCATGGCGTGCGCCGAGGTAGCGCTGGTACAGGGCCAGACGCTCCTCGTTCAGTTCGGGTGGGACGATCCGGGATTCGATGTCCGCATTGCGGCTCAGGCAGCGTCGCTGGCTGCGGTCGGGCCGGAACCGTTCGACGGGAATGCGGACCGCAACGCAGGCGCGGCAACCGTTGCAGCTGGGTCGGTAGAGGATGTCGCCGGAGCGGCGGAAACCCCAGTCCAGGGCCATCGGGTAATACAGCGGCAGGCGCGGGTCGCGCTGGTCGAGCACCAGGTCGCGCGCCTCCCGCTCGGGAAAGTAGCCGCACGGATGGGGCGCGGTGCGAAACAGTCGCAGGGAATCGTCGCTGCCGCCCATGCCGCAAGCATAGCCGCTTGTTCAGCCGCCGGCAGGGTTGCGGCGTCAACGCCACGCGGATCGGGGCGTTATCAAGGCATCCCCGGACGGTTCCGGGAGGAGATCAGTTCATGAAAAAGACCCGCCTGCTTGTCCTCGTCCTCGCTTCCGCCGGCCTCTCGGCGACCGCATTCGCCCAGAGCGCGACTGGCAATGCAACTGCCACATCGGGCCAGCGCCCCGAGCACGCCATGCGCATGGATGCCAACGGCGACGGCGTGATCACCCGGGATGAAGCGTCGAAATTCCCGCGCCTGGCCGCCAGCTTCGACCAGATCGACGCCAACAAGGACGGCAAGCTGTCCGCCGACGAAATGAAGGCGTGGCGCATGCAGCAGCGCGGCGACCGCCCCGGCCGTCGCGGCGACGCGCCTCGTGAAATGACGCCGGAAATGCAGGCGCGCATGCAGCAGCAACGCATGGCCTGCTTCGACAAGGCCGATGCGAATCATGACGGCCAGCTCAGCCGCGACGAGTTCTCGAAGCTGCACGAAGCGTGCGGTCCGATGATGGGACAGCGCGGCCAGCACGGCCAGCATGGCGGGATGGGCGGCACGGCGCCCGCCGCGCAAACGCCGGCACAGTGAATTTGGCGTCGTCCGGGCCCGGCCTTGTGCCGGGTCCGGCATCGCCGGATGAATCCGGGACGGATCGTTCGGCGTTGCCTTGGAATGGAGGGTGCGTGCGAAGCCTGGATCCGCAATGCTTCAACGCGTTTCCTGCACCACGCTCCAGTGAGTGCCGTCGCGCCGGACCCGCAGGGTTTGCGCCGCGGTCGCGCCGGTTTTCAGCTGGACATCGCCCTCGCCGCTGCCATCGGTCATGTAGTCGTGGATTTCGACCCGCAACGCGTGCGGATCGGTGCAGGCGGACGCGGGCTGGACGCTGACGCCCAGCGCGGCGGCTTGCTGCACGATCTCGGCGGCGGGGTTCTTGCCGTCGATCAGCACGCAGGTTTCCTTGACGTCCTGCCGGGTGGCGGCGACTTCGATCAGCGTCGCCGCCAGCGCCTTGGGCATGTCCATCCGGAATACCGCGGTTTCGGTGAGAACTTCCGGGATCGCCGATGGCGCAGTGGTGCGCGATGGCGCTGAAGCCACCGTGGATGTCGGCGCGGTCTTGTGGCGCGGCAGGAACACGATCAGGGCGATGGTGATGCCGATCAACGCAAGCAGCACCAGGCGCATGCGCTTGCGTCCCGGCGTGTTGGCGCCCGATCCCGGGGAGAACTCGAATCGGGCATTTGAAATCGCGTCGGGATTGCCGTCGCGGGTGGATTCCAGCAGGCCCAATTCGCGCAGGATCTGGCGCGCGCGCGGCTGGTCGTCGGCGTTGACGATCCACAGCGTCGGCAGGGATTCCGGATCGCGGGCCTTGCGCAGGTCGTAGCTGAAATTGCCGCGCCGGTGGCCGCGCCAGGAACGCCCGTTGGCGATCTTGACCTCGATCCCCTCCTTCCGCATCAGCTCGGCGGCGGCCTCGACGTTTTCCAGCCGCTGGCTGCGAAAGACCTGCCTCACGCCTTCGTTCCGTCGGGAAGCACGCGGATCAGGCCTTCCTGGGCGCTGCTGGCCACCAGACGCCCACCGCGGTCGAAGACCTGCCCGCGCGCCAGCCCGCGCGAGGACTGCGCGCTGGGACTGTCGATCGAATACAGCAGCCAGTCGTCGGCGCGGAACGGGCGGTGGAACCACAGCGCATGGTCGAGCGAGGCCATCAGCACGTTCGGCTGGTAGTAGCTGATGCCGTGCGGGAAGGTGGCGGTGCCGAGCAGGTGGAAGTCGCTGGCGTAGGCGAGCAGGGCGCGGTGCAGCTCCGGTGCATCGCCGACCGGCGCCGACAGCCGGAACCAGACCTGCTGGAACGGTGGACGCTTGGGTGGGTTGAGCTCGTCGCGCGGATAGACGTGGCGGAATTCGAACGGGCCGGTGCGGTCCAGCCAGCGCTGCACCTTGATCGGCAACAGGGCCAGTTTTTCCGGCGGAATGGCCGGCGACGGTTCGAGATCCTCGGGCTTGGGCACCTCGGGCATCGACAGCTGGTGCTCGGCGCCGTCCTCGCGGTCCTGGAACGAGGCGGCGCAGAAGAAGATCACCTTGCCGTGCTGGATCGCCGTCACGCGCCGCACCGAGAAGCTGCCGCCGTCGCGGGTGCGATCGACGTTGTAGACGATCGGGGCCTCGATGTTGCCGGCGCGCAGGAAGTAGGCGTGCAGCGAATGCGCGTCGCGCGGCTGCGACAGCGTGGCTTGGGCGGCCGACAGCGCCTGCCCGAGCACCTGCCCGCCGAACACGTACTTGGTGCCGATGTCGCGGCTCTGGCCGCGGAACAGGTCATCTTCCAGCCGCTCCAGCGACAGCAGCTCGATCAATTCGGAAACGGGGGCGCTCATGCCGCGAATTATAGAGGTCGCGTGCGGGCGGCGGATTCAACTTTGAAGTGCAACGTGGTCGTGGTTGAAGAATACCTCGCTCGGAGTCAGATAGCCGAGCCGTTTGCGCGGTCGATCATTGAGCTGGTCCTCGACCCGTTGCAGTTCCTCCGAGGTAATTGTGCTGAAGTCTCGGCTGCGCGGGAAGAACTGACGTAGCA
>WBZO01000680.1_pt1 | contig 65530 bp, 76 predicted proteins | sample 5204261 | NCBI WGS metagenome assembly WBZO01 (sample SAMN12412400, study PRJNA552823) | activated sludge metagenome | isolation source: activated sludge from anammox sidestream of wastewater treatment plant... | place: USA: North Carolina | collected 2017-09
TATATCGGGAAACATAATTTTGATATTATATTTCCAAAACAACGTGTTACTATAAAAATATCAGGAAAATACTACTTCTTCCTAACCCGCCTCATTTTGTAACTCGAATTTTTAGAGGTGCCCTTATATCTATAACGAATTGACTAAAGCGGTTATTCCCATACCTATCCCTCCTGTTACACCGCTCAATCCACCATTGGGGCTGATTCCCCCGATTCCCGGTAATCTCGGTGAACTCAAACCATTTCGGGCAGATCTGTCCAAATACTCACTCCCCAAAGCCATCATGATTGGTCTGGCCGATGCCTCACTCGCCGCCGAGGCAGTCACCGGATCCGGCAGCCTGGATGTGCTGCGTTATGGAAGGATACTGAAAGCCCGGCAACTGGTCGGTGTACGGGGTGTAGGGACTGCTTACGATGGACTGCATTATGTTACTAATGTGAAGCACAGGATAAAACGAGGTGAATATAAACAGGATTTTGAACTGAGCCGTAACGGACTGATTTCAACCATACCCAGGGTGTTGCCATGAGTACTGATGATTCCGAAGCACTGAAAAAATACTACGGAAAATACCGGGGTACTGTTGTCAATAATGTTGATCCCGAGCAGCGAGGGCGAATCATGGCGATAGTTCCCGATGTCCTCGGAATGATCCCTTCCAGTTGGGCGCTGCCTTGTTTTCCTGTAGCTGGTAAACAGAATGGTGTTTACGCAGTTCCGAAGATAGGGGACGGGGTATGGATGGAATTCGAGCAGGGAGATCCCGATTATCCGATCTGGGTGGGGTGCTTCTGGGGTTCCGCGGCTGAAGTACCGCTTGCAGCCCTGGCTGGCAATCCGGCTGATCCGAATATCGTCATTCAGTCGTTACTACAGCAAACCATCATCGTGAGTGATATGCCTCCATCAGCTCCGCCACCGGTAATGCCCCCTGTGCCAACGACTGGTGGCATTATTTTACGGAGCACAACAGGTGCCTCAATAGTAGTTAATGATGCGGGAATTTTTATTTCCAACGGCAAAGGCGCCACTATCAATATGGTGGGACCGGCAATCACAATTAATAACGGTGCTTTGGTCATTACTTAGGAGTGACGCATGCCTGGATTTCTGGTTCACGTCGGCGCGCAGGTGCTTTGTTCTCATGGAGGACAGGCACAGCCCACGGCGCCCAATCCAAGAGTGCTGGTAAGTGGTCAGCCGACGGTATTGATAACCGCGCCTTATAGCGTGGCCGGGTGTGCACTGCCTCCACCGCCGGGAGCGAATGGTCCCTGTGTGACTGGACAGTGGTTGAGTGGCACTACTCGTGTTTTTTCCAATGGTCAGCCGCTCGTTGTGCAAAGCAGTTCTTCAGTTTGTGCCCCGACCGGTACGCCATTATTGATTATTGCGATGCAACCGCGTGTCAGCGCCATGTGAGGAGATTATGAATATCGACTTTCCTTTTCATTACGATAGCCTGGGCCGCACTGCCACCACTGGCGATGACGACCACATCCGCGACATGATCGAGCAGTTTCTGTTCACCAACCCCGGTGAACGGGTCAACCGGCCGGATTTCGGCAGCGGCCTGTTGCAACTGGTTTTTGCGCCGAATAGTCCGGAGCTCGCTGCTACTGTCCAGCTTACCGTGCAGGCCGGCCTGCAGAATTGGCTGGGTGATCTGATTGAAATCCAGCTGCTGGAAGTGAACAGTTCGGATGCGACCCTGAGTGTTGATCTGCAATACCTGGTCAGGCGCACGCAGGAAACCCGTGTTGAGAATTTCCAAAGGAGTATTGCATGAACACGCTGATATGCCACGCCACATTGCGGCGCGGGCAGGTTCGTCAACATCAAGCACTCAACGGGTTGGATTATCTGGAAGTCGGATCGGATCAGCGTACGTTGACGGTTTATTTCCTCGGCAAGGTGACAATTTCTTTGCAGCCGACCAATGTCATTATCGAAGGAGGTCGGCGTATCCGGGATCTCCAGGTTGAAACAGTCAGAGTGATACGGGATGAAGCCGCCGAGTCCGACAGTTATATGGAAGTGACTGTCAACAAGGCGGGGGATTTTTCCACGTATACGTTGCGGGTGGTCGAAGGTAAAGATGAGAACGAGGAGTGGATGCGCCATCCCGCTTTCGATATCCGTTACGACAAAGTCGAATTCAGTTTCAAGGTGGATTGCCCGAGTGATCTTGATTGCAGACAGGAAGTGATTTGTCCGCCCATTCAGCGTGAAGAACCTGGGATCAATTACCTTGCAAAAGACTACGCCAGTTTCCGGCAACTGATACTGGACCGGCTAGCGCTGGTAATGCCGGACTGGAAGGAACGGCACGTGCCCGATCTTGGTATCACACTGGTGGAACTGCTTGCTTATGTCGGCGACCACCTGAGTTATTACCAGGATGCGGTAGCCACTGAAGCGTATCTCGATACCGCCCGGCAGCGTATTTCGGTGCGTCGTCACGCCCGGCTGGTGGATTATCCGATGCATGAGGGTTGTAACGCCCGCACCTGGGTGTGTGTGGAAACCGGGAGTGATCTCACCCTTGATCCGAATGATATTTATTTTATTACCGTGCAGGAAGGTATTACCCCGGTCGTTAGCGAGCAGGAATTACAGCACCAGGTTATCGATGGTGGCTACGAAGTTTTTGAGCCGGTATTCAAAACAGAAATCAGACTTTACGCTGGTCATCATAAGATTCTGTTTTACACGTGGGGCGACCAGGAATGTTGCTTACCGAAAGGGGCCACAACAGCGACTTTACAAGGGGTGCTGGTGAAAGATACCAGTCAGGATGACAAATCATCTTGGTGTGTTCCCAATACAAAGACACAGGATACAGAAAACCCCTTTTCTAAACCGGCAGGTTCTCTCGTTGCGAATAACGCCAACAGGCTTCATCTCAAACCCGGCGATGTGCTGATTTTTGAAGAAGTGATCGGGCCTAAAACAGGTAATTCAGTTGATGCCGATCCCAAGCGTCGCCATGCGGTGCGTCTGGTCGATGTACAGCCGGGTTACGATCCGCTCGATCCCAATAAGCCGATTACCGAAATCACCTGGGATGAGGAAGACGCGCTGCCTTTTCCACTCTGCCTCTCGTCGAAGGAACCTGCTCCTGATTGCACAGTGAAAAAAGACAAGGCCATCAGTGTTGCAAGAGGCAATCTGGTTCTGGTGGATCACGGTAAAACGATTGATGAGCCGTTCGATGAGGAGGTGAAGACCAAAGAATCCCTGGAAGCCTGTGATTGTCTGGGTAACGCGACTGAAAAAATACAAGTTCCTGAAACCTATCGGCCCATTCTCAAAAAAAATCCTGTGGCTTTCTGTCAGCCGGTTGAGCCTGGCATAGCAGCCGCCCGAATGCTGGCGCAGGATGTACAGCAGGCATTACCGCAAATCAGATTGACAGGCACTGCATCGGCAGGGGAAGTTTCCGAATGGACGGTACAACGTGATTTACTGGCTAGCGGAAGCACTGACTGCCACTTTGTCGCAGAGATGGATAATGAAGGCCATGCCCATTTGCGTTTTGGCGATGGCGAACTGGGTAAACCTCCCGCTGCGGGCACCCAGTTTAAAGCCAGCTATCGCGTGGGTACAGGCACTGCGGGCAACGTTGGTGCTGATGTCATTCATCATCTGGTCATTCGCAAGACTGTATTGAGCGGTGCTGTGATCAGAATCCGCAACCCTCTGGCAGCAACGGGCGGAGCGGTACCCGAACCCCTGGCCGAAGTCAGGCTGCTTGCGCCGCATGCGTTCCGCAAGCGGCTGGAACGCGCGATTACCCCGGCGGATTATGCCGATATCGTGATGCGTGAATTCCCGGCCCGGGTACAACGGGCAATCGCTTCATTGTGCTGGAACGGCAGCGGGTACGAAGTCCTGGTGGCGGTCGATCCGTTCGGGAGGGAAGTGGCGGATGACGTGCTGCTGAAGGAAATCGAGGATCGGTTGCATCGCTACCGCCGGATTGGCCACGATTTATCCGTGAAGTCTGCACAGCGTGTTCCGCTGGAGATCAGGCTTTCTGTATGTGTATTGCCGGGTTATTTTCGAGGCCACGTCAAAGCTGCACTACTGGCGGTGTTCAGTAATCGTTTGCTGCCGGATGGCCGACTCGGTTTCTTTCATCCGGATAACCTCTCTTTTGGTGACGGGATTTATCTCAGCAGAATAGTGGCAACGGCCCAGGCCGTAACCGGCGTGGCAAGTGTCGTCGTCGATGAACTCCATCGCTTTCGTGAACCGCCTGCTGGCGAAATCGAAAGCGGACTGCTGCCGCTGAAGCCCCTGGAAATTGCCCGGCTGGATAACGATCCCAGCTTTCCGGAAAACGGTTTGTTGACATTGAATATCGGAGGCGGACGATGAAAGCAGATTGCTGTTGTCAGCCCTGGGCACATCCCGATGCCTGCGGCTGCTGCGAAGGCACGGAGGCTCTGACGCCTTTGCCGACCCGCAACCGGCCCGGCCTGCCGGAATTATCGTACCGCGTGGGTACACACGCCACGTTCCTCGAAACGATGAAGGCGCGCCTGTCGAACCTGTGCCTGGGCAATGAAAACGATTGCCGGCAGGGAAAGGGCGCTTATCCTCTCGCAAAACTGACCTCCCGCGAGGCGGATGATTTTTCGATTGCACTGCTGGATGCTTGTGCAACGGTTGCGGATGTCCTGACTTTTTATCAGGAACGTATCATCAACGAAGGGTATTTGAGAACCGCGACCGAGCGTTTTTCAGTACGGGAGCTGGCGCGCCTCGTCGGTTATCAGCCACGGCCTGGAGTTTCGTCGAGTGTCTATCTGGCCTATACCCTCGACGATAACCTGAAGGAAGAAATTATCCTGTCGAAAGGTGCCAGATCGCAAAGCATTCCCGGCTCAGATGAAATGCCGCAAACCTTTGAAACCAGCGAGGATTTGAAGGCACGCACGCAGTGGAACATTTTGCGTCCGCGCCTGACTCAGCCGCAGACAAAAGCCAGTATTAAGGCAGGCGATGGTGAGAATCAACGTATTTATCTCAAGGGTATTTCAAATAATCTTAAGCCGAATGATTCTTTGTTGATTGATTTTGATGGGAACGGTGAGGCTAATAAATTTAAATTTGTCAGGATCAAGGATGTACAACCGGAACCAGTCGCCAATAGAACGCTGGTGATTTTGCAGTGTAAAGCTGAAGCTGAGCGCGAGAGTCGAAAAAATGGTAAGGCCCCAGGTATAACTTTCCTTGGAAATCTTATTCGCCCCTCAACGCCTCAACTTTCAAACAGCCTGAAACGGGAAGGTGATTTTGACGATTTTGCTATCAAAAGTAGCGGAGATGAAAATCCATTATTAAGGTCCTTGGCTCCTGCTGACGCTGCCCGCAAGATATTGAAAGCCTTTGCCCCTGAATTACAGACATCCCTTGCAACCGCAGAAAGAAATGCCGACGTAACGGAAGCCAATCCTATTCGGGTATATGCCTTACGATCCAAAGCCTATCTGTTCGGACACAACTATCCGGGAGCTTCATATTCAATCCGGTCGAATGATAGAGAAGGGGAAGCAGGATTGAAATTTACTACTGTTACTAAGCCAATCCCGCTTAGTAGGCTCTGGCCACCCGAGCTGTTAGAAGGGATAGAAAAAGGTTTTTCTCGAATCGCCATCGAGCCGAAAAATGACCAGCTCCAGCAGGAATCATGGATCGCGATTGAATGGCCGGATTTAGTAAAAAATGAAAGGGGTAATGATTGTAAAGAGAAAGGAGGACGCAGGTGTTCTTTTCACAAAATTACAGACACCAAGGAAATCGCATTAGGTGCTCGAAAAGCAGCAGAAGGAGGTAATGGTAATAATGGTGAAGGGATCGAAATCAGAAAAAGTAGTGGTGAAGCTGGCTATGTATCGAATGTAAATTTATTGGAACTGGAGAAATCATGGGAGCCAGGTGATATTTTGAGCTGTATTGCCTTGCTTCGTGAAACGATTATTTATACGCAAAGCGAACTGCTCGAACTTGCTGAAGAGCCAATTGTGGAGCCGTTCTGCGGTGAGGAAGGTGAGTTTCTGGAGCTCGACGATCTTTACGATGGATTGGAACCGGGCCGATGGGTTATCGTCTCCGGTGAGCGCAGCGATATCCCAGGCACCAGTGGGGTTCGATCCAGCGAACTGGCCATGTTGTCTTCCATTATCCAGAATGTGCGGTTTACCGGAAAACCCGGTGAAACTACTCCGCTTGACGGCGACAAGCTTCATTCCTTCATCAAACTGGATAAACCTCTTTCTTATTGTTTCAAACGCGATACCGTCACGATCTATGGCAATGTCGTCAAAGCCACGCATGGCGAAATCCGTAAGGAAGTTCTGGGTAGCGGCGATGGCGCCAAAGCTTTGCAATCCTTTGTGCTGAAGCAACCTCCTCTGACCTTTGTATCGGCGGCTAACTCCAGTGGAATCGACAGTTCCTTGCATGTGTTCGTCAACGACATTCAATGGCTGGAAAGCGGTACCCTGGCCGGGCTTGCACCTGCCGACCGCAAATTTATCACCCGTACGGACGATGATGGCAAAACTACCGTGGTGTTCGGCAATGGACGCGAAGGGGCGCGCCTGCCGACCGGTATCGAAAATATCAGGGCAGAATATCGCAGTGGTATCGGTAAAGCAGGGAATGTCAACGCCGGGCAGATTTCAATGCCGATCACCCGACCGTTGGGAGTTAGGGAAGTCATCAATCCGTTGAGGGCTTCCGGCGGTGCAGATAAGGAAACACGCGATCAGGCCCGCAAGAATGTACCGTTGACAGTCAAGGCATTGGATCGCCTCGTATCGGTACAGGATTATGAAGATTTCACGCGGATCTATGCCGGTATCGGCAAGGCAAAGGCGGCGGAACTGTCGGATGGGCGTCGGCAATGGGTGCATATCACCATTGCCGGAATTGATGATATGCCGATCGAAACAAGCTCCTCCGATCTGTACCGGAACCTTTATCAGGCATTACTCGACTGCGGTGATCCCTACCAGGCTATTCAGCTGGAAATCCGCGAACTGATGTTGATTGTGATCAGTGCCAATATCCAGATACTGCCGGATTATCAGTGGGAATCCGTGGTGACGGAAGTTCGTACGACATTGCTTGATACTTTTAGCTTCGAGCGACGGGAGTTGGGGCAGGATGTGCTGCTGAGTGAAGTGATCAGTGTCATGCAGGCTGTGCCAGGGGTAGCTTATGTCGATGTGGATACGTTGAGGGGAATTCCGGAGAAGATTGCGGATGAAAAAGGGCAGCGGCGTTTGCTGACACCGGATGAAATTGCCGACTATGTGGCCGGGCCGCTGAAGGATGTCCAAGGAAAAGAAATATCCCCTGCCTTTAAAGAACCGCTTGCTCGTCTTGCCGTCAATTTGGCCGGTCGTTGCAGCATAGGTGAAAAAGACTGCATGTCAGTCTATCCGGCGCAGATTGCCTATCTTACGCCCGAAGTTCCCGAAACGCTGATTCTTAACCAGATTAATTGAGGTCCCAATGAATAATAATCCGGATCGTTTATACGCGTTATTGTCTGTCATCCATCGCATGCGCGATGTGGAACAGGGTGAGCCGCTGAAAGCACTGTTACGGGTGATTACCGAGCAAATTGACCTGATCGACGCAGATATTGCGCAACTCTACGAGAATTGGTTCATCGAGACTTGCGAAGACTGGGTAGTTCCCTATATCGCCGATCTGATCGGGTACCGGCCAATCCACGAAGCCAGTGAGCCGGGTGATGCGCTGACTGAGCAAAGTCGTCTGCGTAACAAGACGCTGATTCCGCGCAGGGAAGTAGCCAATACGATTCATTATCGTCGGCGTAAAGGCACGCTGGCGTTGCTGGAACAACTGGCGAACGATATCGCAGGATGGCCGGCTCGTGCAGTGGAGTATTACAAATTGCTCGGCTGGAACCAGGCGCTCAATTACTTGCACATGGAGCGCGGGCGTATGGTCGATTTACGCAACAATGATCAGCTGGAGAAGCTGAACAGTCCTTTTGATCAGCTTGCTCATACTGTGAATGTGCGGCGCATCAATTCCGGATTGACAGCAGGCCGTCATAATATTCCGAGTGTTGGGGTATTTGTCTGGCGGCTCAAGGCTTACTCTGTTACCCAGACACCGGCTTTCTGCGTGGAAGCGGAAAGTCCACATTGCTTCACATTCAGCGTATTGGGCAATAATGCGCCGCTGTTTGTGAAACCGGAACCTGAAACGGATCCGACTCATATCGCTGATGAATTCAATCTGCCGATCCCCATCCGCCGCAATGCGCTGGTGAAGGATAGGGATCATCTGTACGGGGAACAGAGCAGTTTTTATATCTGGACAGGAGTTAAAAACGGCAAAGTCATCGTTTCCCCGGACAAAATTGTTCCGGCGGATCTGAGTGGCTGGCGATACCTGCCGCGCCACGGTACGGTCGCGGTGGATCCGGTACTGGGACGCATCGCATTTTCACCGAAAAGTGTACCGAAATACGGGGTATGGGTGAGTTATCACTATGGATTCAGTGCGGATATCGGCGGCGGTGAATATACTCGCCAGTTATCCCAACCCGCTGACCATGAGGTATTTCGTGTCAGGCAGGAGGAGGGTGCATATAAAACGATCAATGAAGCACTCAAACAGTGGGAAGAAACGAAACCTGCTCATGCGGTGATTGAGATTGACGACAGCCGGGTGTATGTCGAGCCCATTCATATCGAATTTGTCGAGGGCCATCAAAGTCTGCAGTTACGTGCGGCCAGTGGAAAACGTCCGGTAATCCGGCTACTGGACTGGCAAACGAGCCAATCAGATGCGCTGGCCGTAACCGGCAGCAAAGGGGAACGTTTTACGCTGGACGGTGTGATGATTACCGGCCGGGGCGTTCAGCTCGATGGAAATCTGGGCCGGGTGACGATTCGCCACTCCACGCTGGTGCCGGGCTGGAGTCTGGACAGTGATTGCCAGCCACAGTGCGTCACGGAGCCTTCCCTTGAAATTTTCAATCCTCAGGTTTGTGTCGTGATCGAGCACAGTATCGTGGGTCCAATTCAGATTGATCCGATTTGGTCGACTCCGGATGAACCGCTAGAGACACAGCTGGACCATCCGGAAGAAGGGCAACAGGCGCACTGTGTAGTGGACGAAAGGAATAATTGGTCTGATCCGATTCGGTTATGTATCAGCAACAGTGTGATCGATGCTACCCGTATTGATCGGGAAGCCATTGGTGGTCCAGGTTGTTCTGTAGGACATGCAGTTTTAACTATTGCGCGCAGTACCATTCTGGGTCAGGTACAGGCGCATGCCATTGAATTGGGTGAAAACAGTATCTTTGCAGGCCGTGTAACCGTCGCACGGCGGCAATATGGTTGTCTGCGCTTCAGCTATGTCACGCCGGGTTCACGCACGCCTTCCCGTTTCCAGTGTCAGCCAAATGGGGTCGAGGATGCAGTAGAACAGCGTTTGCGGGAGCAGAAGAAAGCAGGCGACGAAATCAAAGCTGATGACATCGAGGTCGCCAAGGCCTGTGAACGGCTGCGTGTAAAACCCCAGTTCAGCAGCGTGTATTACGGCACGCCAGCTTATTGTCAGCTGGCTTCGGATTGTGCGCAGGAAATTAAACGTGGTGCGGAGGATGAATCGGAAATGGGCGTATTTCACGACTTGTTTTACCCGCAGCGTGAAGCCAATCTCCGCATTCGCCTGGATGAGTATGTCCCGGCCAGATCCGATATCGGCATTATTTTTGCCAGTTAAACTCAGAATCAGGAGCATAACAATGAAAGGCGATTTTTCAAGGGATACTTTCAATGCTGAAAAACACTTCAGTCGCGTGCTGCAACAGCAGGGCCGCGTGCAATTGGATGCGGATACGAATGAACAGACGGCGATCCTGCTGCATTATCTGCGCACCCTGGCAGCAGACCTGATTGGGCCGTATGCCGGGCCGGCGGGGGATGGTTTCAAGATCTCTCTGACAAAAGATAAGAAGGATTTAAACATTGGCGAGGGTCGGTATTACGTTGATGGCATTCTGTGTGAAAACGATAAAGACGATGCCATATATACAAAGCAGGATGATTATCCTGGTGCTACGCTTCCCGATGATAAACCGTACCTGGTGTATCTGGATGTCTGGGAGCAGCATATCACCGCACTGGAAGATGATGATATCCGCGAAAAAGCCCTTGGCGGTCCGGATACGGCAACTCGTACCAAGGTGGTTTGGCAGGTTAAAACGCAGACTAGGTCAAATATTGGTGATTTAAAGCTAAATCCTGAAAGTTTGGATAAAGATGTACTGGCTGATAATTGGGAGAATTGGATCGAGCTTTGGCAATCCAAAAATCGTGGATTATTAAGAGCACGTGTCAAACCTTCAGAAAATTCAACCGAGCCTTGCCTGATTGCCCCTGACGCAAAATATCGTGGTCAGGAAAATCAGTTGTACCGGATTGAAATTCATGATGACGGTATAGCAAGTGAGGTAGGGGGGGATAAGAAGGCAACTTTCAAATGGTCTCACGACAATGGCGCCCTCGTCACCGGATGCACAAAGAATGGCAAGGAATTAATTGTAGATAATCCGTGTGGATTTACAGTCCCCGGATGGGTGGAGCTGACCAGTAAAGAATTGGAATTGAGAGGGGAGCCAGGGGTATTAGCCGAGATTGCTCAGATTAAAGGTAATATGCTGATACTGAAGATGAATCCAGTTTTACCACAGGGGATTAATGAAGAATCTCCTTTCTGGGCCAGGCGCTGGGAATCTGGCCCAATCTTGGTGACTGAAAGTTCAGATAATACTGGCTGGATCAGGCTGGAGAATGGCATCGAGATCCAGTTTGCGCCGGTTGGTGGTGGGAATCCTCCTTCTCATCGCTACCGAACCGGTGATTATTGGCTGATTCCCGCCAGGGTCGCGATCGGCGATATCGAATGGCCTGAAGATGACAACAAAAAAGGACCTTGTGCTCAGCCTCCTCATGGTGTGCAGCACTACTATGCACCGTTGGCTGTAATTGGTGAGGAGAATGTTGTTCCCAGGGATTTGCGCTGCGAATTTGAACCACAATGGAACTGTAAAAAAGGATGATTGATAGGGTATCCAGGAGTTTTTAGTGTTGTACCAGTATTTTGGAATAGTCTTTGATTTTTGATGATTCTGATCTGATTTTTCTACAGCGCTCCTGCGTCATCATGAATCTGATCAGGGCTAAATAGTTCATCTTGAATGTCACCCAACTCATTGATTTAGTGTATGAAATATCATTTTTTTCCTGATCTGTATTTGCCGGAAATGATAGAATAATGCTTTGACTCCTTGCAAATATTCGTGAGTTTTTGATGGGTCAGAAAGGCAAATATCCCGTGACCGGCGACTTGTTTCAGCAGCCCCTGGCTGAACTGATCAATCTCAAGCATCCGCTGGTGAAATTAGCCGAGTTGATCGACTGGTCGGTATTTGAGAAGCGTTGGGCTGAATTTTTTCCGTCCCGTACCGGGCGTCCCGCCAGTTCGCCGCGCCTGATCGCCGGGTTGCTCTACCTGCAGCACACCTTTGCCTGCTCGGATGAGGATCTGGTCTGGACCTGGGTCGAGAACCCCTACTGGCAGCATTTCTGTGGTGAAGCCTGTTTCCGGCACCAAGCATCGATTGATCCCTCATCGCTGAAACGCACAGCGCCGGCGCATCGGGGAAGAAGGGGTTGAGTGGCTGCTGAGCGAAACCATCGAAGCCGCCCGTCGCGGCAAGGTGTCAAGGCAAAGAGCTTTGAGAAAGTCATCATTGACACCACCGTGATGGAAAAGGCGGTGGCTTACCCGACTGACAGCCGCCTGCTCGAACGTATCTGGTAAAACTGGCAGCTGCACTCAACATTCCCCTGCGCCAGAACTACAACCGTCAAGCCCCAAAATTGGCTGCCCAGGCTGGCCGTTATGCCCATGCCCGGCAGTACCGGCGCATGAAAGCCACGTTGAAATCTCTGCGCACATTGGTAGGTCGCGTCTGGCGCGACATCGAACGCAAGCTCGACCACAAAAATGAACACCAGATAGCCAAGGCCAATAATATCCTGGCACGAGTCAAACGGCTGCTCGAACAAAAACCGAAGGACAAGAACAAGCTCTACAGCCTGCATGCGCCGGAGGTTGAATGCATTGCCAAAGGCTAGGCCCGCCAGCCCTACGAATTTGGCGTTAAGGTCACGGTTGCCATCACGTACAAGGAAGGTCTGGTTGTCGGCTTGCGCTGCATGCCGGGCAATCCCTATGACGGGCATACGCTGCCAGAAGCCATAGAGCAGGTCAGCATTCTCACCGATCAGAAACCCAAGATGGTGTTTGTCGACCGGGGCTATCGCGGCATCGCCGTCGATGGTGTGACGATCTGGCGCAGCGGCCAGAAGCATGGTGTCACCCCAGCGATCAGAAAGGCCATTCATTGACGAAGTGCCGTTGAACCCGCAATCGATCACATGAAAAACGAGGGAAAACTACGCCGAAATTGGCTCGATGGTGCGCTGGGCGATGTGCTCAACGCAGTGCTATGTGGTGCCGGGCACAATCTACGGATGATCCTGCGAGCCATCCGGCTTTTTTACGTCTGTCTGTTGTGTCTTGCACGGATCAATGACCGGCAACAGCAATCGCCGTATCCTGAAATCCACCGTTTCGCCTTAATTTGAAATGAGTTATTCAGGACGGATTCTTTAGCCGATTTTTAACGCAGAAATAACAACACAGGTGGTTTTTCAGAGGTTAGCTAAGCGCCATGTCCGTAAAAATCCTATTTGAATTTTGTGGCGATATGGATAAAAGATTGAAGGAGTCTTCCTTGACTAGCTAGTATAGATACTGTAGTATCTTCTGTCTTTTTTATGTTTGCTTGGTGAGGGTGTTTGTAAGAAGTGCATGGCAGTCACGCTGCCAAGGAAATGTCTCTGTAGTGAAAGATGGGAAAATGTCCGTGCTAAGTCGAATTAACAAAATTAAAACCAATGTGATGGAATTAAAATGCCAACGATAAGCCAGCTGGTGCGCAAGCCTCGTAAATTGAAAGAAGTAAAAAGTAAGGTGCCTGCGCTTGAGAGTTGCCCGCAAAAAAGGGGGGTGTGCACACGTGTATATACTACAACACCGAAAAAACCAAATTCTGCATTGAGAAAGGTTGCAAGAGTAAGGTTGACAAATGGGTTTGAGGTGAGTAGTTATATCGGTGGGGAAGGGCATAATTTGCAGGAACACTCGGTGGTTTTGATACGTGGCGGTAGGGTAAAGGATTTGCCGGGGGTGCGTTACCATACGGTTCGGGGTAGCTTGGATACTGCGGGTGTAAAAGATAGGAAACAAGGGCGTTCAAAGTATGGATCAAAACGACCCAAGAGTTCGTAGGGATATTTGGCGCAAGTTAGCGCAGAATCATTGAAAAATTTGGATTTTCAAAAAGAGATAAAGAGATGCCTAGAAGAAGGGAAGTGCCAAAGCGAGAGATACTGCCGGATCCAAAATATCATAATGTCGAGTTAGCGAAGTTTGTTAATGTATTGATGACGCGCGGAAAGAAATCTGTTGCTGAGCAGATTATTTATGGTGCATTGCAGCATTTGGAGAAAAAAACTGGAAAAGATCCGGTTGAATTATTCACGCAAGCGCTCTCAAACATAAGGCCGGTGGTAGAGGTAAAAAGTAGGCGAGTAGGTGGTGCAAATTATCAGGTTCCGGTTGAGGTGAGGTCTGTCAGAAGGAGTGCGTTGGCCATGCGTTGGCTAAGAGATGCGGCCCGAAGGCGAAGTGAGAAATCAATGGACTTAAGATTGGCTGGTGAGTTATTAGAGGCATCTGAAAATAGAGGGGCGGCTATAAAAAAACGGGAAGAAGTGCATAGAATGGCCGAGTCCAATAAAGCTTTTTCTCATTTTAGATTCTGAAATTAGCTGGTATCAAGCTCTGCAGAGAAATAAAAACAAATTAGGAAATTGAAGTGGCAAAAAAAATACCCTTAGAGAGATGTCGCAATATAGGCGTTATGGCTCATATAGATGCAGGTAAGACAACAACGAGTGAGCGTATTCTCTTTTATACCGGAGTATCTCACAAACTAGGAGAGGTGCATGACGGTGCCGCTACTATGGATTGGATGGAGCAAGAGCAGGAGAGGGGGATAACAATTACATCTGCAGCTACCACTTGTTACTGGAAGGGGATGGCGGGTAATTATCCGGAGCATAAGATAAATGTTATTGATACTCCTGGCCACGTAGATTTTACAATTGAGGTTGAAAGGTCGTTGCGTGTGTTGGATGGGTCATGCACGGTGTTTTGTGCGGTAGGTGGGGTGCAGCCACAAACAGAAACTGTATGGCGGCAAGCTAATAAATATGGAGTTCCGAGGATCGCATTTGTTAATAAAATGGATCGGTCGGGTGCAAATTTTATGCGTGTGCGTGAGCAAATGATTGGTAGGTTAAAAGCAAATCCAGTGCCAATACAGTTGCCGATTGGGGCGGAGGATGGTTTTTTGGGTGTGGTAGATCTAGTAAAGATGAGAGCAATTTACTGGGATGACGCGAGTCAAGGGACCAAATTTGAAGAAAGAGAAATTCCAGAATCCTTAAAAAAAGATGCTGATATCTGGCGTGAAAGAATGGTAGAAACAGCTGCCGAAGCTAGTGAAGATCTCATGAATAAATATTTGGAATCTGGAGATTTGGCCGTTGATGATATTAAAAGGGGTTTGCGCCAAAGAACTATAAATAATGAAATAATCCCGATGCTTTGTGGTACTGCTTTCAAAAATAAGGGTGTTCAAGCAATGCTTGATGCTGTGCTTGATTACTTGCCATCTCCATTAGATGTTTCGGCAATCAAAGGCGAGAACGAAAAAGGTGAAGAAGATGAAAGAGAGCCCAGTGAAAATGCACCGTTTTCTGCATTGGCATTTAAAATTGCAACTGATCCTTATGTAGGTCAATTAATATTTTTTCGAGTTTATTCGGGTATTATCAAATCAGGGGATGTTGTATATAACCCGGTTAAGGGGAAGAAAGAAAGAATTGGACGTTTGCTTCAGATGCATGCTAATCAGCGTGATGAAATAAAGGAGGTTTGGACGGGGGATATAGCGGCTGCAGTTGGCTTAAAAGAGGTAACCACTGGTGATACGTTATGTCATCCCGATCATGTAATAACTTTAGAAAGGATGGATTTCCCAGAGCCGGTAATTCATGTGGCGGTTGAGCCAAAAACCAAGGCTGATCAGGAAAAAATGGGAATTGCTTTAAATCGTTTAGCTCAGGAAGATCCTTCGTTTAGAGTTAGAACAGATGAGGAGTCTGGACAAACCATTATTTCTGGAATGGGTGAGCTTCACCTTGAAATTATTGTTGATCGAATGAAGCGTGAGTTTAGTGTCGAGGCTAATGTTGGAGCTCCACAAGTTGCATACAGAGAGGCGATACGGAAACAGGTTGAAATAGAAGGTAAATTTGTCAAACAAAGTGGGGGTCGAGGTCAGTATGGGCATGTTTGGTTGCGAATGGAGCCAAATGAGGCCGGTAAAGGGTTTGAGTTTATAGATGAAATTAAAGGTGGAGTCGTTCCTAGAGAATATATACCCGCAGTAGAAAAAGGTTTGTTAGATTCATTGGCAAATGGAGTTCTCGCAGGTTACCCTGTAGTGGATATAAAAGTTGCTTTATTCGACGGTTCGTACCATGATGTTGATTCTAATGAAAACGCTTTTAAAATGGCAGCTTCTATAGCGTTTAAAGATGGGATGAGAAAAGCAAACCCAGTTTTATTAGAGCCAATGATGGCAGTGGAAGTGGAGACTCCCTCTGAGTTCATGGGTAATGTAGTGGGTGACTTGTCATCACGTCGAGGAATTATACAAGGAATGGATGATATTCCTGGGTTTAAAGTAATTCGAGCAGAAGTTCCTTTGGCAGAAATGTTTGGTTATTCAACAATACTTCGATCAGCAACTCAAGGTAGAGCAACGTATTCGATGGAATTTAAGCATTATTCAGAAGCTCCAAAAAATGTAGCTGAGGCGATAATCAATAAGAAATAGTGCTATTTACAAAGATTAAAAGGTTTAAAAATGGCGAAAAGTAAATTTGAGCGGGTGAAGCCGCATGTGAATGTGGGAACGATTGGTCATGTGGATCATGGTAAAACAACGTTGACGGCAGCGATCACGACAATACTGACAAATAAGTTTGGCGGTGAGGCTAAGTCGTATGCTCAGATAGATTCGGCGCCCGAAGAACGTGCGCGTGGAATTACGATCAATACATCGCACGTTGAATACGAAACCGACAAACGCCATTATGCGCACGTAGATTGTCCTGGTCACGCAGATTATGTGAAGAACATGATTACAGGTGCGGCGCAAATGGATGGGGCCATTTTGGTGGTCTCATCGGCAGATGGTCCGATGCCGCAAACCCGCGAGCACATATTGCTGGCCAGGCAGGTTGGGGTGCCTTATATCATCGTCTTTATGAACAAGGCAGATATGGTGGACGATGCCGAGTTGCTTGAGCTAGTCGAAATGGAGATACGTGAATTATTGTCCAAATACGATTTTCCTGGTGATGATACTCCGATCATAGTGGGTTCGGCCTTGAAAGCACTAGAGGGAGATAAGAGTGAAATAGGCGAGCCTGCTATACTGAAGCTTGCTGAGGCGCTGGATACGTATATACCGGAGCCACAAAGAGCGATTGATGGGGCGTTCATTATGCCTGTTGAGGATGTGTTTTCGATTTCTGGTCGTGGCACGGTAGTGACTGGGCGTGTTGAGCGAGGCGTCATTAAGGTAGGTGAGGAAATTGAGATTGTTGGATTGAAGCCAACGGTCAAGACGGTCTGTACGGGTGTGGAAATGTTCCGAAAATTGTTGGATCAGGGGCAGGCCGGTGACAATGTGGGTATTTTGTTAAGAGGTACCAAGCGCGAAGAGGTGGAGCGCGGCCAGGTATTGGCCAAGCCTGGCAGCATACTTCCACATACAAAATTTACTGCAGAAATTTATGTATTAAGCAAAGAAGAAGGTGGTCGCCATACGCCATTTTTTGCTGGGTATCGTCCACAGTTTTATTTCAGAACTACGGACGTGACTGGTTCAATTGAATTGCCAGCAGGAGTTGAGATGGTGATGCCTGGGGATAATGTATCTGTGACCGTTAATCTGATTGCGCCAATTGCAATGGATGATGGTTTGCGGTTTGCTATTCGTGAAGGTGGACGTACCGTTGGAGCAGGTGTTGTTGCTAAAGTAATTGAATAGCACTGCAGACATAGCTTGGCTATAAAACTTAATAAATATTTTTATGCAAAATCAAAAAATTCGTATACGCTTAAAAGCGTTTGACTATAGATTAATAGACAAGTCAGCTTTGGAAATAGTAGAGACAGCGAAAAGGACTGGAGCTGTTGTTAAGGGTCCTGTTCCTTTGCCTACTCGAATTGAACGTTTTGATGTTCTTCGATCACCTCATGTAAATAAAACTTCTCGTGATCAATTTGAGATCAGGACTCATTTAAGATTAATGGATATTATTGACCCTACAGATAAGACGGTTGATGCATTGATGAAACTGGATTTGCCTGCTGGTGTTGACGTGGAAATTAAGCTTTAAATATAGATAAATAAACAACACAAGTACAAGATTTATTAAAGAGGAAAAAATGAAAGTAGGTCTAATCGGTAAAAAAATTGGAATGACAAGAATATTTACCGAATCGGGTAGCAGTACCCCTGTTACCGTGCTTGATGTTTCAAATAATCGTATTGTCCAGATTAAAACAAAATTAACTGACGGATATAGCGCCATACAGGTGGCTCAAGGGAATTGTGGAAAAAATAGAATAAGCAAGTCCATGTCTGGTCATTTTTCAAAAGCAGGTGTAGAAGCTGGGAAATTTATAAAAGAATTTAAAGTTCATGATGAGATAACAAACATACTTCAATTGGGTGGTGAGATTAACTTAGAGGTCTTTGAGGTTGGAGCTAAGGTTGACATAAGTGGAACTACAATTGGTAAGGGTTACGCAGGTACAATTAAGAAGCATAATTTTTCTTCTAACAGAGCTAGTCATGGAAATTCGCGTTCGCATAATGTCCCGGGCTCAATAGGGATGGCGCAAGATCCAGGAAGAGTGTTTCCAGGAAAAAAGATGACTGGTAGATTGGGAGGGGTGAGATGTACGGTACAAAATCTGGAGATAGTGCGGGTTGATAAAGATAGGGGTTTAATTTTTATAAAGGGATCTATTCCGGGAGCTAAGGGTAATGGGATCATTATTCGCCCAGGGGTTAAACAAATAAATCAATAAAATGGATGGGTGTTAATAAATGATTAAAGTCCCTTGTAGATATGAAGATGGGAAAATAGAAGAGATAGAAGTGCCAGAAACTATTTTCAATAGATCTCAAAATAAAACATTAATTCATCAAGTTGTAATATCTTATTTAGCAAACGCTAGAAGTGGGACCCGTGCCCAAAAGGATCGTTCAGAGGTGGCTGGTACTACCAGAAAGCAGTGGAGGCAAAAAGGGACAGGTAGGGCAAGAACTAGCTCAGCCAAAAATCCAATTTGGCGTGGAGGTGGAAAGATATTTCCCAATAAACCAACAGAAAATTTTCAACAAAAATTAAATCGAAAAATGTATCGATCGGGTATGTGTTCGATATTTTCAGAGTTGCTAAGAGATCAAAGACTTGTGTTTATTGACAAGTTTCAAGTGGATCTGGCAAAGACTAAAAGTTGCGTTGAAAAATTAAAAAAATATAATTTACATAATGCAGTAATTATTATTAATGAAATTGATGCCAATTTGTATTTGGCATCAAGAAACATACCAAATATTAAAATAATTCGAGCGAAATCCATGGATCCAATCAGTTTATTGTCTTATGAAACTGTTGTGGTTACGAGTGGAACGATCAATACAATTGAGAATGTGTTGCAATGAGTGAAAATACGTTAATTAGTGAAAGGATGTTAGAAATAATTAAGGCTCCACAAGTATCTGAAAAATCAACTTTTATCGCAGAAAAGAATAAACAGGTTGTTTTTTTTGTTTCTCGTGATGCCACTAAAATTGATATAAAATCCGCAATTGAATATATTTGGAAATCGCAAAATATTCTGGTCGAGAGTGTAAGAACTATAAACGTCAAAGGAAAGAAAAAAAGAGTTGGGCGTTTTATAGGTAAAAGATCTGATTTCAAAAAAGCATTTATTAGTCTTAAAGACGGTAAAGAAATTGACTTTACTGCTATAAAATTATTTGGAGACAAATAATGACTTTGAAGAGAACTAAGCCTACTTCGCCGGGCAGAAGAGCAGTAGTTAAAGTAGTTAATAATTTTATATATAGAGGAAAACCGGTTTCTGCTTTAATTGAAAAAAAGAAGAAAACGGCGGGTAGAAACAATAGTGGTAGGATAACAATGCGTCATATCGGTGGTGGACATAAGCAACTGTACCGATTGATTGATTTTCGTAGAGATAAAGATAATATTCCAGCAAAAGTTGAGCGAATAGAATACGACCCTAATAGGAGTTCAAATATTGCGCTGGTTTGTTATGCAGACGGTGAAAGAAGATATGTAATTGCTACCAAAACTATTGAAGCTGGCGCTATTTTAATCAATGGTCCAAGTTCGCCAATCAAACCTGGTAATGTATTGCCAATACGAAACATACCGGTAGGAAGTGTAATTCATTGTATTGAACTAAAGCCAGGAAAAGGAGCTCAGCTTGCAAGATCGGCTGGTTCGTCAGCCCAATTGATGGCTAAGGAAGGTGAGTATTCACAAGTAAAATTAAGATCTGGTGAAATTAGAAAAATCCACATAAATTGTAGAGCGGCAATTGGTGAGGTTGGTAACTCTGAGTATATATTGCAATCAATAGGTAAAGCCGGGGCAATGAGGTGGAGGGGTATAAGGCCAACTGTGCGAGGAGTTGCGATGAATCCGATTGATCATCCACACGGTGGTGGTGAAGGAAAGACTGCTTCAGGAAGACATCCTGTTAGCCCGTGGGGAGTTCCGTCAAAAGGATCTCGCACTAGAAAAAATAAGCGAACTACTAATATGATTGTTCGCAGTAGATATTCCAAGAAAGGTTAAAAATGAGTAGATCTATTAACAAAGGCCCATTTGTAGATCTTCATCTTGTTAATAAAATTTTATCAGCACGTCAAAGTAATGATAAAAAGCCTATTAAGACATGGTCAAGAAGATCAACAGTTTTACCAAATTTTATCGGTCTTACTATAGCGGTGCATAACGGAAAGCAGCATGTGCCGGTTTATATTACTGAGAATATGGTTGGTCATAAATTAGGTGAGTTCTCGCATACAAGAACTTTTAAAGGACATGCTGGGGATAAAAAAACAGCTGGTTCAAAAAGATAGGATGAAATATGGAAACTTCCGCATTATTGCGTAGCGTAAGGTTGTCAGCACAAAAAGGTAGGCTTGTTGCGGATCAAATAAGAGGTTTGCAGGTAGAGCAGGCCATCAAACTCTTAACCTTTAGTCCTAAAAAAGGTGCGTTTATCATTTTGAAGCTTCTCGAATCAGCGGTGGCAAATGCAGAGCATAATGAGGGAGCGGATATTGATGAATTGAAAATTAGAGAAATTTTCATTGGACAGGGATCTACATTAAAACGAGTGAGTCCGCGTGCTAAGGGAAGAGGTAATCGTATTTCTAAACCAACTTGTAATATTTCTCTGACTGTTTCTAATAAATAAAATTTAAAATAGGCAACTTATGGGTCAAAAAATAAATCCAACTGGGTTTAGGCTGTCCGTTTCAAAGAATTGGTCATCACGTTGGTATGCACAAACCAAAAAGTTTTCTGAGTTTTTGAAAGAGGATATAGGCGTAAGGCAATATCTTCAATCGAAACTAGCACATGCATCAATAGGAACCATTGTTATTGAAAGGCCGTCGAAGAACGCCAAAATAACAATACATACCTCCCGCCCTGGAGTTGTGATTGGCAAAAAAGGTGAAGAAATCGAAATTCTTCGTAGGGAAGTGGAAAGGTTAATGAACGTGCCGGTGCATATAAATATTGAAGAAATTAGAAAACCAGAAATAGATGCTCGATTAATTGCTTCTAGTATTACACAACAGCTTGAAAAAAGAATAATGTTTAGACGGGCAATGAAAAGGGCAATACAAAATGCAATGAGGCTGGGAGCTCAAGGAATTAAGATTATGAGTTCTGGTAGGTTAAATGGAATTGAAATAGCTCGGAAGGAGTGGTATAGAGAGGGCAGAGTTCCACTACATACCTTACGTGCTGATGTGGATTATGGAACATCAGAAGCTAGGACTACTTACGGTATTATAGGGGTCAAAGTGTGGGTATTTAAAGGTGAGCAACTTGGGATTAAAGAAAGGCAAATTTCTCAATAAGTGACGCATACCTAGTCATTGATAGCTAAACTAATTAAATAAAATCCTAAGTAAAACAAGGAAAAATAATGTTACAGCCTGCTCGAACTAAATTCAGAAAACAGCACAAGGGTCGTAATACTGGTATTGCAACTAGAGGATCGAAGGTAAGTTTTGGTGAATTCGGATTAAAAGCTATTGGTCGTGGGAGATTAACTTCAAGACAGATAGAAGCGGCTAGGCGTGCAATGACACGTCATATTAAACGTGGTGGAAGAATTTGGATTAGAGTATTTCCAGATAAGCCTGTTTCGCAAAAGCCTGCAGAAGTAAGAATGGGTAAAGGAAAAGGTAATCCCGAGTATTATGTTGCTGAAATTCAGCCAGGCAAGATGTTGTACGAGATGGATGGGGTTGATGAGTCTCTTGCTCGCGAGGCATTTAGACTTGCTGCTGCAAAGCTACCCATGCAAACTACTTTTGTAATACGGCATTTAGGGAGTTAATCATAAATGAAGTTGGATGATTTACGACAAAAAACGATATCTGACCTTAAAGAAGAGTTAATTTTACTAAGAAAAACTCAGTTTGGTTTAAAACTGCAACATAAGACACAACAATTAGGCAATGTGTCTCAAATTAGAAAAATCCGTAAGAATATAGCACAACTTAAGACTATAATTGGTGAGAAAAAAATTAGCTATGAGTTTAAATAAACAAACTAAAACCTTAGTAGGGCGTGTGGTGAGTGATAAAAGAGATAAAACAGTCACAGTTAAGGTTGATAGAAAAGTAAAGCATGAGTTGTATGGTAAAATTATTGTTCGATCTAGTAAATACCATGCGCATGATGAGTTGAACCAATATAAATTAGGTGATACCGTGCTCATTAGTGAAAGCCGTCCTATATCCAAAACAAAATCGTGGAAGGTGGTTAACTTGGTAGAAGTTAACTAAAGGTGGGTTTATTTAGATTAATTTTCTATCTGGCAGTTTAATTAAAATTTATTGGGTAACAAATATGATTCAAATGCAATCATTACTGAAAGTAGCTGATAATACTGGTGCACGTACAGTAATGTGCATTAAAGTTCTAGGTGGATCCAAGAGAAGATTCGCTGGGATAGGGGATGTTATAAAAGTTGCAATAAAAGATGCGGCTCCTCGAGGAAAAATTAAAAAAGGTGAAGTCTATAATGCGGTAATCGTGCGCACAGCTAAAGGTGTGCGTCGACCTGATGGTTCGTTGGTTAAGTTTGATACAAACGCAGCTGTTATTTTAAATAACAAGCTTGAACCAATCGGTACGCGAATTTTTGGGCCGGTTACACGTGAATTAAGAACAGCTAATTTTATGAAAATTGTTTCACTAGCTCCCGAAGTTATATAAAAGGGACTTTAAAACTATGAAAAAAATTAGAAAAGGCGATAAAGTGGTTATTATCGCTGGCAAAGATAAGGGAAAGCAATCTACTATTATTGGTTTTGAGGATTTTGATAAAATTTTAGTAAGGGATATAAATAAAATCAAGAAGCATGTTAAGCCTAACCCGAATAGGAATGAAGTAGGAGGGATTGTTGAAAAAGAAAGTGGAATACATATTTCAAATGTAGCAATTCTTAATCCTGTTCACAATAAAGCAGATCGAGTTGGGTTCAGATACAACGAATCTGGTATTAAAGTGCGTTTTTTTAAATCTGATGGCACTTTAATTGACTCCTAATTAAGTGGAAATAATAATGGCACGCTTGCTCAAATATTATCGGAATACCATTACTAATGAACTAATACAGTTATTTAGTTATAAATCGGTAATGGAAGTACCAAAAATAACTAAAATTACATTGAATATGGGTGTGGGTGAGGCATCAGCTGATAAAAAAATTATCGAGAATGCTTTTGGAGATTTAGAAAAAATAGCTGCACAAAAGCCAGTTATAACAAAAGCAAAAAAATCGATAGCTACATTCAAAATTAGGCAGGGTTATCCTGTCGGCTGTAAAGTGACTTTGCGGGGCGGAAAAATGTATGAGTTTCTTGATCGCTTGGTTAGTATTGCAATTCCACGCATTAGGGATTTTAGAGGTATTCAGGGAAAAGGGTTTGATGGTAGGGGTAATTTCAATGTTGGTATAAAGGAACAAATAATCTTCCCTGAAATAGATTATGACAAAATTGATAAAATTCGAGGCTTAAATATAACAATAACAACAACAGCTAAGACGGATAAAGAAGCTAAAGCACTCTTGACTGCTTTTAAATTCCCATTTAAAAATTAAGAGCTTATTGTGGCAAAAAAATCTATTATAAATCGTAATAAAAAAAGACAAAAAATTGTCAATAAATTTTTGGATCGTAGGAAAGAATTGATTGCCATTTTAAAAAATGTAAATATCGACCTAGATGCAAAAGAATTAGCAAGGAATTCTCTTCAAAAGTTACCTAAAGATTCAAGTCAAGTTCGTCTACGTAATCGATGTGCGTTAACTGGTAGGCCGCGTGGAGTATTCCAAAAATTTGGATTGGGGCGAATAAAATTACGAGAGATAGCTATGCGTGGAGAAATACCTGGTCTTGTTAAAGCAAGTTGGTAATATTGTGAATATACAAATCCTCGATTTTCAAGGTTAAGGAATGGTTAAAAATTATGTGTATGACAGATCCCGTAGCAGATATGCTTACTCGCATTAGAAATGCCCAAGCTGCTGAAAAAAAAGAAATTAAATTGCCCTCTTCTAGAATTAAGTTATCAATTCTAAAGATATTAGAGGAAGAGGGTTATATTCAAAAATATCAAGAAAATATTGAGCAAAAAAAGAGATATGTAGTAATTACGCTTAAATATTTTTCTGGTTCTCCAGTTATTAGTACGATCAAGAGAATTAGTAAGCCCGGGTTAAGAATTTATAAATCTAAAGATAACTTGCCAAATGTTATGAATGGGTTAGGTATAGGAATTATATCAACTTCAAAAGGTGTTCTATCTATACGACAAGCTAAAAAGATCGGTGTTGGTGGTGAGTTGTTGTGTATAGTTACTTAAGGTGATAGCTAATGTTCCAAGTTAATGCAATTACAAGGCTTATAGAAATACCAAATTCTGTAACAATTAAGCTGGAAAAAAACGGTATAGCAATTAGTGGGCCTTTGGGAGATTTATTTCAATCTATTGATTCAACTCATGTTCAAGTGGGTGTGGAAGCCAATCAGTTATTTGTTAAAGCTATAAATTCTACCAAATATGCTAAGTCTATTGTCGGCACTTTAAAAGCTCTAATATCAAATATGATCAAAGGTGTCACAGAGGGTTTTGAAAAGAAATTACTTATCGTTGGAGTTGGATTTAAGGCGCAGGCTAATGAGGGCAAATTAAATCTAAATCTTGGGTATTCTCACCCAATTGTTTATTCTGTTCCGGGTGGTATAAAAATTGATACACCAACAGCGACAGAAATAACAATTAAAGGGATAGATAAGCAAAGTGTTGGTCAGGTAGCTGCAGAGGTAAGAGCATTTCGTCGTCCTGAACCCTATAAGGGTAAGGGAATTCGTTATTCAAACGAAAAAGTTGCTATAAAAGAAACAAAGAAAAAATAATTAAGAGCCTTATTATGTTATTAAACACTAAACTTAAACGTTTGAGACGTGCTAAATCGACGAGAATTAAAATTGAAAACTCTGGAAAATTTCGTCTAGTGGTTTATAAAAGTAATAATCATATTTATGCTCAAATCGTTGATCCTTCTTCAAGTAATATAATTGTTAGTTCTTCTACTACAGAAGAAAAAGTGAGAAAACAACACCCTCGCGGTGGAACTATTGAAGCTGCAAAATTTATAGGGCAGTTAATTGCAGAAAAATCTATAAATGCTCAAATTACTGAAGTAGCTTTTGACAGATCTGGTTTTAAATATCATGGTCGAATAAAAGCATTGGCTGATGCGGCAAGATCTTCTGGAATTAAGTTTTAATTAGAGATATATAAGGTGAGTAAAATGGCCAAACCTTCAACAAATAAATTATCGGATGATCCCAAAGCTGATGGATTGAAGGAAAAAATGATTTCTGTCAATAGAGTAACTAAGGTCGTTAAAGGGGGGAGAATTCTTGGTTTTGCTGCTTTGACCGTAGTAGGTGATGGGAAAGGAAGTGTTGGTATGGGTAAGGGAAAATCTCGCGAGGTTCCAGTGGCTGTACAAAAAGCAATGGACGAAGCTCGTCATCATCTTTTGAAAGTGAATTTGATTAATGGAACACTGCACCACTCTGTTATTGGACGACATGGATCTGCAAAAGTGTACATGCAACCTGCTTCCGAGGGGACGGGAATAATTGCGGGTGGAGCAATGAGAGCTATATTTGAAGTCGTTGGTGTACGTAATATCCTGGCTAAATGTTTAGGTTCTACTAACCCTTATAATATCGTACGTGCAACTTTAGATGGTTTAAGTAAAATTCAGACACCAGCAATGATTGCCGCTAAAAGAGGAAAACGAACTGATGATATAGTAGAGTGTTCGAACAATGGATAAAAATAAAACAGTGCAAGTTACACTAATAAAAAGTCTTATTGGTACTAAAAATAGACATAGATTGACTGTAAGAGGCTTGGGTTTGAAAAAAATAAATCAAACTGTCTCATTATGTGATAACTCTACAATTAGAGGAATGATTAACAAAGTATTTTATTTGTTAAAAGTCGAGGAATAAATGAGGTTAAATACAATTCGACCTGTAGTAGGTTGTTCTAAAGATAAAAAACGTGTTGGCCGTGGAATTGGAACAGGATTAGGAAAAACTTGTGGTAGAGGCCACAAGGGTCAAAAATCTCGATCTGGCGGATTTCATAAAATAGGTTTTGAAGGTGGGCAAATGCCATTACATCGGCGATTGCCGAAAAGAGGTTTTGTTGTCCATAACCGTTTGATACAACAAGAAATTAAGTTATCGGATTTTCAAAATTTGGAGATTAGCAACATTAATCCAGAAACTTTATTGAGCAATAATTTAATTCACTCTTTATCTCAAAGAGTGAAGGTTATTGTAGGAAAGCAATTATTTGATAAGAAGATCCATATTAGTGGATTGAGTATTTCTGCAAACGCAAAAAAAATAATTGAGAAATTTGGTGGATCTGTTGAATTAATTAGTAATGGCATACATGGCAAATAAACCAAAGCAAGCACTAACTGATAGATTTTACGAGCTAAAAAAGCGTTTTTGGTTTTTGTTGTTTGCCTTGGTCGTATATCGTATTGGAGCTCATGTACCTGTGCCTGGTATTGACTCAGCAGTTTTAAAAGATCTTTTTGATTCACAAGAAGGTGGAATTCTGGGCATGTTTAACATGTTTTCAGGCGGAGCTTTATCTAGGTTTTCTTTATTTGCACTCGGGATTATGCCCTATATATCTGCATCAATTATTATGCAGTTAGGTACTATAGCAGTTCCTTATTTAGAAACATTAAAGAAAGAAGGCGAGTCTGGCAGAAAAAAAATTACTCAATTAACTAGATATGGAACATTATTTCTCGCTTCCTTGCAAAGTTACGGAATTTCGATTGCTTTGCAATCCCAACAAGGACTAGTTATAGAACCTGGTTTCCATTTTATAGTTACAACTGTGATTACTTTAGTAACTGGTACCATGTTTTTGATGTGGTTGGGTGAGCAAATTACTGAGCGAGGTATTGGGAATGGTATTTCATTAATAATTTTTGCTGGTATTGTGGCTGGTCTTCCAAGTGCGATTGGAGGTACTCTTGAACTTGTCAATACCGGAGCAATGCATTTTCTTACAGCGTTGATTATTTTTATTGCTGCCGCAGCAATTACTGGTTTTGTAGTCTTTATAGAACGTGGTCAGCGTAAAATTTTGGTTAATTATGCGAAACGCCAGGTAGGCAAGCAAGTTATGGGAGGCCAATCTTCTCATTTGCCTCTTAAGTTAAATATGTCTGGTGTAATTCCTCCAATTTTTGCTTCAAGTATTATTCTTTTTCCTGCTACCTTAGCTGGTTGGTTTTCTGATAGTCTGTCACTGAATTGGTTAAAGGATTTTAGTAGTGCCCTTTCACCAGGTCAGCCGTTTTATGTAGTTCTATATGCTTTTTTAATTATATTTTTCTGCTTTTTTTATACTGCACTTGTTTTTAATCCCAAAGAAACAGCTGAGAACCTAAAAAAGAGTGGTGCTTTTATACCAGGTATAAGACCTGGTGAGCAAACAACAAAATATATTGAACGTATAATGTTAAAGCTTACTTTGATCGGCTCGTTATATATAACGTTAGTCTGTTTATTACCTGAGTTCCTGATTTTAAAGTGGAATGTTCCTTTTTATTTTGGAGGGACTTCGCTTTTAATTATTGTTGTCGTGACTATGGATTTTATGGCACAAGTCCAATCCCATGTTATGTCTGGACAGTACGAGAGTTTGTTGAAAAAAGCAAATTTTAAATCAACTTTAATTTCCTCTCGTTAAATATGGCGAAGGAGGAGACTATTCAAATGCAGGGTGAAGTTATTGAAACTTTACCAAATGCAACATTTAAAATAAGATTGGAAAATGGTCATATAGTGTTAGGGCATATTTCTGGAAAAATGAGAATGAATTACATTCGTATTTTGCCAGGTGATAAGGTGACTGTTGATTTAACGCCATATGATTTAACAAAAGCTAGAATTACATTTCGAACAAAATAATTTTTTTGTTTTGGATTTGAATCTTAAGAGAAAAATATATGAAAGTACGAGCTTCAATAAAAAAAATTTGTAGGAACTGCAAAATTATTAAGCGACATGGTGTGATACGTGTTATATGTGTTGATGCTCGCCACAAGCAAAGACAAGGTTAATACATTTTTAATTCTTAGGATACGTTAGATGGCTCGAATTGCAGGTGTAAATTTACCTAGCCATAAGCATGTCAATATTGCATTGACATCTATTTACGGCATAGGAAATACTACGGCACGTAAGTTATGTTCGGATTTACAAATCCAACCTTTTGTTAAACTTAAGGATTTAGATGATACTAAATTAGAGGAGCTTAGAGATCACATTTCTAAGATACTAGTTGAAGGCGATTTGCGACGTGAAATATCCATGAATATCAAGAGATTGATAGATTTAGGGTGTTATAGAGGCTTGCGACATCGACGAGGTTTGCCTGTACGAGGACAAAGAACAAAGACAAATGCTCGTACTAGAAAAGGTCCTCGCAAAGCAATCGGCGCTAAATAATAATTTTTTAATTTGAAATTTAAAACCTAATGGTTAAGTCTTCATTAAAAGCACGTAAAAAAGTAAAAAAACATGTTGTAGAAGGTGTGGCACACATCCACGCTTCTTTCAATAATACCATTGTTACTATTTCCGATAGACAAGGGAATGCGCTTTCATGGGCTACTTCTGGTGGGGTTGGATTTAAAGGTTCTCGCAAAAGTACACCTTTTGCAGCGCAGGTAGCTGCTGAGCATGCCGGTAAACTAGCTTTGGAATTTGGTGTGAAAAACTTAGAGGTGCGTGTTAAGGGACCCGGCCCCGGTCGTGATTCTGCTGTGAGAGCACTTAACGCAGCCGGTTTTAAAATTACCAGCATAACTGATGTGACGCCTGTTCCACATAATGGCTGTAGACCACCTAAAAAACGTCGAATTTAAGAAGGAGAGTATTTGTGGCAAGAAATTTAAACGCCAAATGTCGTCAATGTCGGCGTGAGGGCGAGAAGTTATTTCTTAAAGGTGATAAATGTTTCAGTGATAAATGTCCAGTAGAACGAAGAAATTATCCTCCTGGCCAACATGGCCAAAAGAAAGCGCGTTTGTCTGATTATGCTTTGCAGCTGAGAGAAAAACAAAAAATAAAACGAATATACGGCTTGCTTGAAGGTCAGTTCAGGAATGTATATAAAAGATCCGAAAAGCAAAAAGGCATTACAGGGGACAATCTTTTAAAGATACTGGAAAGTAGACTTGACAATGTAGCATATAGTATGGGTTTTGGCTCTTCTCGTTCGGAGGCTCGGCAAATAATTCGACATAATTGTATTCTTCTAAATGGTAAGCGTGTGAATATCCCTTCTCATATTGTTGAGCCGGGTGATACTGTTGAAGTTGCAGAGCATGCCAAGAATTACATTAGAATTAAATCTTCAATCGAATCGATTAAGCGCCGTAGTATTCCAACATGGATGGATGTTGATTTAGATAGTCTAAAAGGTTCTTATAAAAATAAGCCAGATCGTAGTGATTTATCCTCGACAATCAACGAATCGCTTGTCGTTGAACTTTATTCAAAGTAATTGTTTTTTTAATTTGGCGGGTTTATGTCAGCAAATAGTTTTCTAACACCGCGAATAGTTGAGGTGCATAATATTTCACCACTTCATGCTAAAGTGGTCATGGAGCCTTTTGAGAGAGGTTTCGGTTATACATTAGGTAATGCTTTGCGCAGAGTATTACTTTCATCCATACCTGGCTATGCTCCTACTAAAGTTACAATTAATGGAGTAGTCCATGAGTATTCTACAATTGATGGATTGCAGGAAGATGTTGTCGATTTGATTCTAAATCTTAAAGGGGTTGTTATTAAGCTTCATGGTAACAAGCTAAAATCAGTCCTAGACTTAAAAAAAGATCAGGAAGGTATTGTTACTGCTGCAGATATAGAAATCGGCCATGATGTTGAAATTTTAAATCCAGATCATGTAATTGCTCACATTACAAGTGGCGGTAAAATTGAAGCCCAGATTACTGTTGAGAAGGGCAGGGGTTATTTGCCTGCGACTAGTCGAAGCAGAGAAGATAAAAGTTCTTCTTCATTAGGTGATATTTTACTGGATGCCTCTTTTAGCCCAATTAAGCGGGTAAGTTATAGTATTGAAAATGCTCGTGTTGAACAGAGGACAGATTTAGATAAACTAATTATAGACATTGAAACAAATGGATCTGTAGATCCAGAAGAAGCTATAAGAAACGCTGCCAAAATTTTGGTAGACCAGTTTTCTTTTTTTGCTGATCTAGAAAGTACTCCTTTACCAACAGAGCAACCTAAAGCACCCGTCGTTGATCCTATTTTATTAAGGCCAGTTGACGATTTGGAACTTACAGTACGTTCTGCAAATTGCTTGAAGGTCGAAAATATTTTTTATATTGGTGATTTAATACAGCGTACAGAAGCTGAGCTTTTGAGAACTCCCAATTTGGGTAGAAAATCTCTAAATGAAATAAAGGAAGTTCTTGCAGCACGTGATTTATCATTGGGTATGAAATTAGATAACTGGCCACCAGCTAATTTAGAGAACTATATAAAGGAAACAGGTCATGCGTCATCGTAATGGTTTGCGGAAGTTAAATCGAACTTCTAGCCATCGTCTTGCTATGTTTAGAAATCTTACTAATTCTCTGCTTGAGCATGAAATAATAAAGACAACTTTACCAAAAGCTAAAGAACTACGTAGAGTCGTAGAGCCGGTTATAACACTCGGAAAAAATCCAACTCTAGCTAGTAAACGATTGGCGTTTGATCGGTTACGAAATAGAGATAATGTTCTAAAAGTATTTGGGGAATTAGCCCCACGTTATCAAAATCGAAATGGTGGTTATGTTCGTATTTTGAAGTGCGGTTTTAGGAAGGGAGACAATGCTCCTATGGCGATAATTGAATTATTGGATAGGAAAGAAACTGAAGGAAATATTGATAGTAATAGCAACTAGTGTTGTTATAGATTGTTGATTGGAAATCTTTATGGCATATACTTTTTGTTTTTTTTGTGTATTTCTTATTAAGAATTAACGAGAAAACTAGTATTACTGTGTTATTCCTTAAATAAATTATTGTTAAGATCACTTCTATATAATTATAGGACATCAGCCGCAGTAACTCAGTTGGTAGAGTAGCTGATTCGTAATCAGCAAGTCGGAGGTTCGACTCCTCTCTGCGGCACCATGGTGGTCTTAATTTATATAATCTTCCTAAGCTTCTTAAAAACTACATTGCTTTTATACTAAGGCTGTTGATTTTATAAATACAGCCTGGCTTGTGCTTGGCTGAAAGTTAAAGCAAAGACTACACAAATTAATCTGTGGATTTTAGAGATTTTATTTTTCTTCTGGCTTTAGGGTCTACTGATAATAATTTATAAATTTCAATACGATCATTCTTTGCAAGTATTGTATTTAAATCCCTAACCTTACCGTTTATTCCCACCGCATCTATATCTAAATTTTTTTTTAAGTTAGGATAATTTTTGTTTCTGCACAGGGATTCAATAGCATTACTTATAGACGCCCCTGTTGGGATACGTAGCTCTTTCACATATTGTTTTTGTGATAACGTATAAGCAATTTCTATTAAAATTAACTCTGAATCAAATTCCTGGTCCATACACCTCCTCAGCACGTTCCACGAAAGCTTCCACGAAACTATTTGCTATTACGTAAAATACGGGCCCCACTAATTTCTCTAATATTTTATGAGAAAACGTGTAATGTAATTGGAATTCTATTTTGCAAGCATTTTCTGATAACGGTATAAACCGCCAGTAGCCGCTTAATTTTTCGAATGGTCCTTCTACGAGTTCCATTCTAATTAATTCTGGTGGCCGACGTGTGTTTTCTGTGGTAAAGCTCTGTTTAATATGGTGATAATCAATTTTAACGGTGGCTTGTACTGTTTCTTCATCTTCCAACATTTTCATAGAGGCGCCTGAGCACCAAGGTAGAAATTCCGGATAATTTTCCACCGTGTCTACTAGACGAAACATTTGCGTTGCTGAATAACCTACTAAAACTGTTTTCTCTATTTCTGCCATAACGTATATTCCTTTATTCAGGCTGTAAGGATACTAAAAACTGTTACACTTATTAACAGTTTTTTATTACTGATTCTCTTTAGTAGCGCCTTGATGAGCATTGCACAAAATAAAAAAGCCTTCCACGATTACTTTATTGAGGAACGGTATGAGGCCGGGATTGTGCTTGAAGGATGGGAGGTAAAATCGATACGTGCGGGCCGAGTTCAATTAAAAGAAGCCTATATTATTGTTCGAAAAGGTGAGTTATTCCTTATTGGTTGTCACATAAGCCCACTTTCTACAGCTTCTACACATGTAACCCCTGATCCTGTTAAGACACGAAAATTGCTTTTGCATGCTTCGCAAATCAGGGAATTGATCGGAAAGGTAGAACGCGCTGGATATACGCTTATTCCTCTGGATATGCACTATAAGGCGGGTAGAATCAAAATTGAAGTTGGTCTTGCTAAAGGTAAGAAGCAGTACGATAAACGTGAAACTGAAAAACGTAAAGAGTGGGAGCGTGATAAGCAACGTTTGCTACGAATGCGTCATTCTTAGTTTATATTTTTTTCTATATTAATTTATTCGATCCTGTGACTGTTAAATTGACTGATAAATTTAATAAAAACAATACATCTATTGCGATTTGGTTATTTGTCTGTTGTGCATTGGTATTTGCTATGGTAGTTGTCGGAGGAGTTACCCGGTTGACAGGCTCAGGGTTGTCCATCGTTGAATGGAAGCCGATAGTTGGAACAATACCACCGATAACCCAGGAAGATTGGGAGGTGCTGTTGGAGAAATACCGCCAAATTCCACAATATGAGCAGGTAAATAAAGGTATGTCGCTCGATGAATTCAAAGGGATATTTTGGTGGGAATACTTTCATCGGCTTCTTGGACGTCTAATCGGCCTCGTTTTTTTTATTCCTTTTATTTATTTCTTGTTACGTAAGCGTATAGATCAAGAGCTGGGCCTTAAGTTAACAGGTATTTTTATGCTCGGTGGTTTGCAGGGTTTAATGGGCTGGTATATGGTAATGAGCGGGCTGGCGGATAATGTTTATGTTAGCCAATATAGGCTAACAGCGCATTTGGGGCTCGCGTTTATTATCTATGCTGCTATGTTTTGGGTGGCAACTGGATTGATTTCCCCGGTTAATATTCATTCTTCGGATTTTGCTGCGATACGTAAATTGTATCGATTTGCGGGATTTCTGGTTTGTTTGATTTTCTTAATGATTTTGTCCGGTGGGTTGGTTGCTGGTATTCATGCAGGCAAAGCATATAACACATTCCCCTTAATGGACGGTTCTTTTATTCCGTCTGCTTTATTTGTCTTGGAACCTTGGTATCGTAATTTCTTTGACAACATTACCACAGTGCAATTTGATCATCGGATGATTGCCTGGCTTCTTATTTTTTTAATTCCGGCGTTTTGGTTTAAAGCAAAAAAATTGGCTTTGACGAGATCTGGCCATTTGGCATGTCATTTACTGTTGCTCATGGTGATGATTCAGGTGGGACTGGGTATTACAACCTTGTTATTGTCTGTTCCATTGGCGTTTGCCGCAGCTCATCAAGCGGGTGCAGTTTTGCTGTTCACTGCAGCGTTATGGGTTTGTCGTAAATTAAGCTGACAAAAAATGTCTTACCCAATTGTCGTGATGGACTTGGTTTGTTGTATGAGGTTTTTAGCTAAAATGGGCAAGCAGTGCGAGGATTTACGTTAATGGATGGGGTTGTGCCGGGTTTTGGGCGCCGGATGCTGGCATTGATGTACGAAGCTTTGTTGCTTTTGGGTGTTTGGTTTATTGCCGCCTTTTTATTTCATCTTGTTTTCCGCGATCCAGCCGCTGAGTATTTTAGGCCTCTTTTCCAGTTTTATTTACTGGTGGTAGGTGGCATTTATTTTATTTGGTTTTGGACTCATGGCGGCCAGACCCTAGCTATGCAAACCTGGAAATTACGTCTGGTTTCTGCAAATGATGAAAGGATAAGCACACAACAGGCCATGGTGCGTTATCTGATGGCAGTAATTGGTATTAGTTTCCTCGGGTTTGGTTTGTTATGGGCTTTGTTCGATAGGGATAGGCAATTCCTTCATGACAAAGTAGCCCGAACACGAATTATAAGAGTGAGCTGATTTTTGTGGCTGAGTTCATTTAGTAAATTTTGGATGCCCATGGTTGCCTATATTGAACACTGCGGCTTAACTTGTATTTTTTGTGATTTTCTAAATCCTGCTGTCTTTGGGTGTTTTCTTGGGGTAGAATACGCACTTGGCGGGCCTCCCCGCATTGTAAGGTAGTGAATCTGGTCAGATCCGGAAGGAAGCAGCCACAGCTATTTTTTGCAAGTGCCGGGGGTTCGGCTCGCCATTTTTCTTTGTGCAGATTATTAAGTCTGTTTCCTTTTGGTTTTGCCATAATTCAGTTCGTGTTTCTCATCTTTTCGGCTGAAAACCTTGACTGATTCTCAGGTACTCGCCCGTAAGTGGCGTCCCAAAGATTTTTCGGAGCTCGTTGGACAAGAGCATGTTGTCAGGGCGCTAATCAACTCAATGGAGCAAAGGCGCCTCCATCATGCCTATTTGTTTACTGGTACGCGTGGCATAGGCAAGACTACAGTAGCCAGGGTACTGGCTAAAGCCCTGAATTGTGAACGGGGGATGACAGCAACACCCTGTGGAGAATGTCCAGCTTGCCTGTCAATAGATCAGGGAAATTTTATAGATCTAATTGAATTGGATGCGGCTTCCAATACTCAGGTGGATGCCATGCGAGAGTTACTGGGTAATGCGCAGTATGCGCCGGTGACAGCCCGCTACAAGATCTACCTGATTGATGAAGTTCACATGTTGTCCAGATCGGCATTCAATGCAATGCTTAAAACTCTGGAAGAGCCGCCGGATCACGTCAAATTTATTCTCGCAACAACGGATTCTCAAAAAATACCGGTTACCGTATTATCACGTTGCTTGCAGTTTAATTTGAAGCAAATACCGCCTTTGCTGATTGTTTCACGTTTGACTGAAATTCTTTCCTCGGAAGGAATTCCAGCAGATGTGGCGAGCTTGCGTTTGCTTGCGCAAGCAGCCAAAGGCAGTTTACGGGATGCACTTAGCCTGCTTGATCAGGCGATTGCTTTTGGCGGTGGAAGTGTGAATGAGACTAGCATTCGCGTAATGCTTGGAACGCTGGATCTGGATTATTTGTTTGCACTACTGGAGGCTTTGGCTGAACAAAATGGATCAGCGATGCTGGCTATTGCGGATCAGATGGAGGCTGCCAGTGTGTCGTTCGACCAAGCATTACAAGATCTGGCATCAATGCTGCACCGTTTGGCAACGATCCAGTTAATTCCCGGGATGCTGGATGAAGCACTGCCGGATAGCGTTCGATTGCTTGAATTGTCAAAGCAATTTAATCCAGAAGATATTCAGCTGTTTTACCAGATTGTTTTGCACGGCCGGGCTGATCTTGCGCATGCTCCGGATGAATACAGTGGCTTTAGCATGACATTGTTGCGAATGCTGTCTTTTATACCCAATTCGCTGTCATCCGGACAAATAATTGCCGGTGACAAATCCAGGTCCACTCCTGAGATCAAGACTGAATCGGCGGCATACACAGAAAAAGCGGCGAAGTCAGTATCAAAACATTCTCCCAATGACGCTTGGCTTGCTTTGGTAAATCAACTTAAGTTGGTTGGCATGACGCGGATGCTCGCGCAATATAGTGAGGCCAAATCTTTTTCAGAAGAGAAAATAGAGCTATATGTTGCGGAAATGCACAAGCATTTGCTGGAAAAATCCTATCAGGATAAATTGAAATTTCAACTGGAAACGCATTTTGGGAAGCCGGTTAATGTAATTTTTTCCCTAGGTAGTATTACCGGCGTGACTTCAGCCGTATTACATGATCGCGATAAACTTGCCAAACATACAAAAGCTGTTGAAGCAATAGAATCTGATCCCTATGTTCAGGAATTAGTCGAACAGTTCGATGCAAAATTAAACGTTTCTTCCATTAAACCAAATAACTAACGGAGATTTTAAATTGATGAAAGCCAATTTGGGCAATCTGATGAAGCAAGCCCAGCAAATGCAGGAAAACATGAAAGCCATGCAAGAAAAGCTGGCGGCGATGGAAGTGGAAGGACAGGCAGGGGCGGGTATGGTCAAGGTTACCATGACCTGCCGCTATGGCGTGAAACGTGTCAACATTGATAATAGTCTGGTTGGGGACGACAAGGAAATGCTGGAAGATCTGGTGGCGGCTGCCATGAATGATGCTGTGCGCCGGGTCGAATCCATCACTCAGGAACAAATGGCGAGTGTGACCGGTGGCCTGGGTCTGCCTGCTGGAATGAAGTTTCCTTTCTAAACAATCTAGTTACACCCAATCAACACACATACGGGATACAAAACCATGTCGGTTAACCGGCCGAAGGATCAAAGAAACCGGAGGACACACAGATCACTTTCTGATCTTAAGAAATCCGGTGTTGTAGCTGATGCTGCTGAAACCTGCCGGTTGCAGAAATTGCTCGCGCGCAGTGGTTTGGGCTCCCGGCGGGAAATCGAAGACATGATTGTTGCTGGCCAGGTAAGTGTTAATGGCGTGCTGGCCAAGCTTGGTGATCGTGCTGGAGCAGGAGATATAGTGCGGATAGATGGGAAAATTATTCGTTTTCGGCTGCCGACCCTTTTGCCTAGGGTTATTATTTATCACAAACCGGAAGGTGAGATTGTCAGCAAACATGATCCGCAAGGGCGGCCATCGGTATTTGATAAGCTGCCGCAGGTTAAATCTTCCAAATGGATTGCAATTGGGAGACTGGATTTCAACACAAGTGGATTATTGATTTTTACTACGGATGGCGCACTTGCCAATCGTTTGATGCACCCTCGTTACCAGATGGAACGGGAGTATGCGGTGCGTATCGTTGGAGAACTGACACCGGAACAAATCATTCATCTGACGACTGGTATCGAGTTGGAAGATGGATTGGCAAAATTTGATCTGTTGCTGGATGAAGGTGGAATGGGAACAAATCATTGGTATCGCGTTGCACTGAAAGAAGGGAGAAATCGTGAAGTGCGTCGTATGTTCGAAGCACTCGGGTTGACTGTCAGCCGCCTGATTCGGGTCAGATTTGGTCCTGTTAATTTGCCGCCCCGGCTTAAACGTGGCATGTGGATAGAGTTGATGGATACAGAAGTAGAGCAATTATTGAAATTGATTGAACCGCCGGTTTCTGCAACTCCGGATAAGCCTTTTTCTACACGGGCAGGTCGCCGCGCCTGATCATCAGGACAAATTGGTCTCCCTCTCCGGTTTCTAGCCAAGTACACGGAAGCTGGGGAAACGCTTGTTCAAGTTCAGCCTGGTTGTGGCCAATTTCCATGATCAGCAAGCCATCTTCCGTCAGGTAGTGCGCTGCTCCTTCGAAAATACGGCGGACAATATCCAGTCCATCTGCTCCCCCGGCAAGCGCAATGGAAGGTTCGTGGCCGTATTCTTCGGGAAGTGTAGCCATTGATGGGGCATTGACATAAGGAGGATTGCTGATAATAAGGTCGTATTTCTTGCCTTGCAATCCGGTAAAGAGATCAGAATGAATCAGGTTGATGCGATCCAGCAGGTCGTAATTCCTGACGTTTATGGCTGCAACATCCAATGCTTCAGTGGAAATATCCACTGCATCAATTAAGGCATGCTCAAAGGCATGTGCCATTAAAATAGCAAGACAGCCTGAGCCAGTGCAAAGATCAAGAGCGGTGCCAATATCATGCGAATCCATTACCCAGGGAGAGAGGCGATCCTGCAGCAAGTCGGCAATAAATGAACGCGGGATGATGACCCGCTCGTCAACGTAAAAATTAAAATCACCCAGCCAGGCTTCGTGTATCAGATAGGCTACCGGGATTTTCTCATTCACGCGTCGTTCAATAATACGGAGTATCTGTTCACGTTCGTTACGGGTCAGCGCAGCATTCATAAACAGATCCAGCTGATCGGTATTCAGATGTAGTGTGTGCAGAATTAGACAGGCGGCTTCATCATAAGCTGTCGGCAGACCATGTCCGAGGAAAAGATCGGAGCGGTTGAAATAGCTGACTGTAAACCGCAACATATCGCGCAAGGTACGCAATTCCTCTGCGGCCTGGCGGATGGAAGAATCGCCAGGAGAATCGTTTGGTTGCCTGATAAGATTCATGATAGTTGGTTCCGGATTTGTCTGATAGGCAATTTAGCATAAAAAAACCGATGAAAATACAGGCGATTCGCGTACCGGTTCAGGCCGAAGACGAGTATTTCATGCGTCAGGCGCTTGATCTTGCTCGCACGGCGGGTGTTGCAGGAGAAGTACCGGTAGGGGCTATCATCGTCAGAGATGGATTGATCGTGGGTCGTGGGCATAATTCCCCGGTCACAGCTTCGGATCCAACCGCGCATGCTGAGATCAGCGCCTTGCGTGATGCTGCTCACAAGCTGGGCAACTACCGTCTGCCGGAGTGTACATTGTACGTCACCCTTGAACCCTGCTTGATGTGTATCGGATCCATGTTTCATGCCAGAATCAGGCGACTGGTTTATGCGGCAGATGATCCCAAAACCGGTGTCTGCGGCAGCCTGCTTGATCTGACCGCTGATACACGGCTCAATCATCATCTGGTTGTCAGCCAGGGGATATTGGCAGAAGAGGCGAGCACCCTTCTAAAACAGTTTTTCGCTGCCAGGCGCAGCCTAAAAGACCGGAATACAGCATGAAAATCACAGTCGATATTGCACAACAACAAATGATTCTGCTGGATGAAGCAGGGCGGGATATTAGGCGTTACCTGATTTCTTCTGCGCAAAAGGGTACAGGACAGGAACGCGGCAGTTATTGCACACCATTGGGTAAACACATCATACGTGCCAAAATCGGGCAGGGTGTGCCGGTCAATACCGTATTTATCCGTCGGCGGCCCACCGGTGAAATCTATACACCGGAACTGGCGGCCAACCACCTGCGCCGGGACTGGATCCTCACACGCATACTCTGGCTTTCGGGATGTGAACCGGGGTTCAATCGCCTGGGTTCGGTCGATACCATGCGGCGCTATATTTATATTCACGGCAGCCCTGATAGTGCCAGGATGGGCGAACCCGGCTCGATCGGCTGTATCCGGATGCATAACCATGATTTGCTTGATCTGTTTGAACGTGTATCCGTTGGCACTCCGGTTGAAATTTATGCCGGACAGACGACATGATGAAAATTGTGCGTGGCAGAGCATTATTGAACGATCCGGCACACAACAAATCCACCGCCTTCAGCCTGGAGGAGCGTGATCGCTATGGTCTGCAGGGCTTGTTGCCATACAGCGTAACCGATATCAAAAAACAGCAGCAACGTGTACTGGCCCATTTGCGAAGCAAAGCCAGCAATCTTGAAAAGTACGTTTACCTGAATGACCTGCTTGAGCGCAACCAACGGTTGTTTTATCGTACGTTGATAGATCATATTGGTGAAATTATGCCCCTGGTCTATACACCCACCGTGGGTGAAGCTTGCACAAAATTCACACAGATTTTCCGCAAACCACAGGGGTTTTACATTACACCGGCAGATCGGGGGAAAGTATTGTCCCGATTCGAGAATTGGCCGGAGAACGATGTCCGTATCATCGTTGTCACCGATGGAGAACGCATTCTCGGGCTTGGAGATCTGGGAGCAAACGGTATGGGGATACCGATCGGAAAAATGGCTTTATATGTCGCCTGTGCGGGTATTCACCCCGATCATTGCATGCCGGTCATGCTGGATGTGGGTACTGGCAATCAGGCATTGCGCGATGATCCGTTGTATCTGGGTTATCCGTATCCGCGTCTGACTGGGCAGGATTACCTGTCGCTGGTGGATGAGTTTGTGGAGGCAGTTCAGTATAAATTTCCGGATGCATTGATCCAGTTCGAGGATTTCAGCAGCCAGAATGCATTTACTTTGTTGGATCGTTATGTTGGATCGATTCGATGTTTCAATGACGATATTCAGGGTACCGCCGCAGTAACGCTGGCGGGTATCCACGCTTCCTGCCGGATCACTCGTAAAACATTTTCCAAGCAGAAAATCATGCTGTTGGGAACCGGATCTGCCGCCACCGGTATCGCCGGATTGTTGTTATCAGCCTTCAGAAAGGCCGGATTGAGCGAAGCTGAAGCTCGTTCCCAAATCAGTTTTGTGGATAGGCAGGGGTTGGTAGTGGTTGCGCGGGAAAAAATCAAGCCACGAATCCAGCCATTTGCCAGCGAACATACCGCAATGGATTTCGTGAATGCCATTGCCGTGATCCAGCCGGATGTGCTGATTGGTGCGACAGGAACTGCGGGGGCATTCAGTGAAGCTGCCATCCGCACAATGGCGCAATACCAGGAACATCCCGTCATCATTGCACTCTCCAACCCCACCTCACATACGGAATGTACAGCTGAACAGGCTTACCGTTGGAGCGGCGGACGGGCTATTTTTGCCAGCGGCAGCCCATTTGCGCCGGTGGTGCTGGGAGAACGGTGCTATTACCCCGCGCAGGGGAACAATGTGTATGTTTACCCCGGAATCGGGCTGGGAGTGATGGCGAGCCAGGCGCGATTGGTGATTGAACGTATGTTTCTGGCTGCGGCCGAAGAGCTGGCGAATCAGGTCACGACAGCCGAAATCGAACGTGGATCGATTTATCCCGATCTCACCCGGGTGCGCGCGGTTTCATTGCGAATTGCCATCAGGGTTTGCCAGATAGCCTGTCAGGAAGGGTTGGTTGGCGTGAAACTGCCTGATGACCTGGAAACGCACGTGCGAGCCTTGATGTATGAGCCTGACTATTGAAACGCGGGAGCTGTCCCCCGCCCACCGCTGGATGCGGGGAGAGGTAGAGCGGGATTACTCGAACAGGTTGATGATGCCGTCAAGCCCGACATGATTGAGTGAGAAAGTGGCTTTCTCACGCAAGATTGGCTTGGCGTGAAAAGCAATACCAACACCGGATTCTTCCAACATCTTCAGGTCATTGGCGCCATCTCCAACAGCAATGACCTGATCTTTTCTGAGTCCGAGTTCATCTCGTATGCGCTTCAGGATTTCTCCCTTGCCGGAGGAGCCGATAATGTTGCCCAGTACTTTCCCGGTCAATTTCCCATCCTGAAGCTCGAATGTATTGGCAAATGCGTAATCGAGACCGAGTCTGTCTTTTACCCGGTCGGTGAAGAACGTGTAGCCGCCCGAGATGACCATGGTCTTGATACCCACGGATTGCATGCGCTGGAGCATTTTTTCGGCACCCTGACTCAACCGTACCCGCTCATCATAAACTTTCTGAAGTGCTTCCTCTGGCAATCCAGCCAGAAGGGCAGTGCGGCGGGTAAGGCTTTCGGCAAAACTGATTTCGCCGCGCATGGTGCTTTGGGTAATGGCGGAAACCTGTGGCTTGACATCATGCATGTCAGCAATTTCATCAATGGATTCAATGGCAAGCAATGTCGAATCCATATCCATGGCGATCAGGCCAAAATCGGTCAGCTTTTTGCCAGCTGGGACAAAAGCATGATCCATGCGGGCTTCCTCGCAATACTGCGCAATGTCCGGGTGGGGTTGGGCTTCCAGTAGCCGGAAGGCCTCTCCGTTAATGCGGTCAATCTGGCTGGCGGCTGCAAGTTTGGCAACAGCGCGTAAATCGCTGTTCTGGATATCGCTTCCTTGAATGATAAGGTTCATGAGAATTGTTTTATTTTGATTGAGTGACGAATGCAGCCACTATACATGGAATGTTGTGCTGTATAAATGCTGGCCCGGGGATGCGATCAGGTTTTAAGAGGGGATGTGAGCACGGGGGTCCATTCAACCACCCGGTTACGGCCAGCGTGTTTAGCGGCATACAGTGCCCGGTCAGCTGCTTCCAGCATTTCACTGAAAGAATCGAAGGACTTTTCTTTATCCATGTTGACAGCCAGACCGATCGAAGCAGTGATGCGGATAGTATTGGCTTCATCAGGCTTGTGTGTGATCTGCTCAATGCTTTCCCTGACCCTGGCCAGAATGTTGCGCGAGGCAGCAAGTGATGTGCCTGGGAGAATCAGGGCAAACTCGTCGCCACCATAGCGACAAAGCATATCGGTCTGACGGATCTGGTCAGCAATGGTTCTGGCAACAGTTACCAGCACGCCATCGCCTGCGATATGTCCATAGGTATCGTTGAATGTCTTGTAATTGTCGATATCAATCATTGCCAGAGAAATGGGTAATCCCTGCTGGCTTGAAAGCTGGAATTCGTTCCGGAATGCCCCATCAAAATAGGCCCGGTTGCGTGCACCGGTTAGGCCATCATGCTGGACCTTGTCCTCCAGTTCGCGAACTTTCATGATGGCGTGGGTTGTAAGCAATTCTCTTGCTTCGGTAATGATATTGCTGAGATGAACAGGGCTAAGGATGGAAATCTCGAACAGATCTTCCACATGCTGTAGCTCGGTTTGCATGACTTCAAGCACTTCTATCAATGCATGTGCATCCAGGCCGAGATAGGCTTCTGCTACGCGAGTAACTTCATCTATTTTCTTTTCCTTGTCTTGGGAAAGGAAGTAATCCGTAACGTATCCTGAGGCAGCGACACATTCTCTGATTCCGGCATTGGGTTTTTCCGGCGTGGCGTGACTATGCCGACAGGCGTCGGGTGCGTAACTGGGAAATTTCCAGTAGTCAAGCAGTGCAGCGCCCAGCACGTTATGCCCTATGCCAAAAATCTCGTATTCGGCAGCCAGCAGGGCATGATGATTATCGGTGGAAGAAAATACCGGAAAATATTCCTCAGGCAGGAGAGCATGAAAAGCGAGAATGCCGATATCCTGGAGCAATCCGGCCAGGAACAAATCGTCCAGTTGTTTGTGCATCCCAAGACGTTTTCCCAAGGCACGGCTAGCCAGCGCGGCAGTGATGGAACGACGCCAGAAGTTATTGCTATGGATTGCACCCAGTTTGGCTCTGGATTGTTTTACCAGAGAATCGGCAAGCGAGAAGGATAATGCAATCGTAATAACACCATATGTGCCCAGAATATTGGTTGCCTGGCTGATGTTGCTGACCGGATACCTTGATTTATACAATGGCGAGTTGGCGGTCTTGATGATTTTGGCGGTGAGCGCTGGATCATGCGAGATATAATGATTTATCTGTGTAAGGCTGGTATCCGATTTTCCTGCCAAATCAATGATTTTGAGCACAACAGAAGGCAAACTGGGCAGGTTGGAACAGAAACGCAATTGTTCAAGAAGATTCTCTTTCATACATCCTTTCTCTGTTGTTTTGCGGATGGCCAGCGTATTCATTTGGGATTTTCGGAAGAATAATTCTAACCGATATAATCTTGCGTTGACACCGGAAAAAGGCGGTAAAACAGGCTTATTAGTGCCAAATACCGCAAGCAGGGTTCCAGAATTGGCGAGGTATTCGGCTTTTTATCGGGATTGGGTATTGGAAAATGTGAATGTAGCCATTATCAAAAATAAATAAAACAGGAGAAACGCATGGATTTTGCAATCAAATCCGGTAGCCCGGAAAAATACCGTGGTGATTGTATTGTTGTGGGTGTATTCGAATCCCGTAAATTGACCGAGGCAGCCAGGGCGCTGGATGAAGCCAGTCAGGGCTATCTGGCCAAGATTATCAGCCATGGGGATATGGATGGCAGGGCAAACACGACGCTGTTACTGCATGGCATTCCCGGTATCGGCAGCAAACGTCTGTTACTGGTAGGGCTGGGTAAAGAGAAGGAGTTTGGCGAAAAGATATTTTTGGGTGCTGTACGCGCCACATTCAAGGCATTGCAGCAAACTAACGCAAAAGATGCCGGTTTGTATTTAACCGACCTTTCCATCAAGCAAAGGGATATTGCCTGGAATGTATTGCAAATGGTTGTGCTGGCTGAAGATAGTCTGTATCGCTTTGATCGCCTCAAGAGCAAACCGGAAGAACATCAGCCATCCTTGTCCAAAGTCAATCTGTGCGTGACTGACAAATCTGCTGCTGCCATGGCAGAAACGGCAGTGCAACAGGGTGCGGCTATCGCACGTGGTATGAAAGTGACCAGGGATCTGGGTAATCTCGCGCCCAATATATGTACCCCTACCTATTTGGCGGAACAGGCTGCTGACATGGCCAAGTCATACAAGCTCAAATTTTCCGTGCTGGAAAATAAGGAAATGGAAAAGCTGGGTATGGGAGCATTACTGGCAGTGGCGCGGGGAAGCCGCCAGCCGGCCAAACTGATCGTGCTGGAATACCATGGCGGAAAAGCAACAGGAAAACCGGTGGTGCTGGTGGGCAAGGGCGTTACTTTCGATACCGGGGGTATTTCGCTGAAACCGGCGGGTGAGCTGGATGAAATGAAGTACGACATGAGCGGTGCGGCTAGTGTGCTCGGTACATTGACAGCCGTGGCAGAAATGAAATTGCCACTCAATGTGACGGTGATCATTCCGGCGACCGAGAACATGCCGGGTGGCAACGCGACCAAGCCCGGTGATGTCGTCACGAGCCTTTCCGGGCAGACAATCGAGATACTCAATACCGATGCCGAAGGTCGGCTGATTCTGTGCGATGCGCTAACTTATGCAGAGCGCTACAAGCCGGAGGTTGTGGTGGATGTTGCAACCCTTACAGGCGCTTGCGTGGTTGCATTGGGTCATGTGGTGTCTGGTTTGATGGGTAACGATGAGAATCTCGTTGAGGAATTACTCCAGGCGGGAGAGCAGTCCGGTGATCGCGCATGGCAACTGCCATTGCGGGATGAGTACCAGGAACTGCTCAAGAGCAATTTTGCAGATGTTGCCAATATCGGCGGCCGCTGGGGTGGAGCCATCACTGCAGCGTGCTTCCTTTCACGTTTCACCAAGAAATACCGCTGGGTGCACCTCGATATTGCCGGCACAGCATGGAAATCCGGCAAGGAAAAAGGTTCGACAGGACGCCCCGTTCCTCTGCTGACACAATTTCTGATCAACCACGCCAGAAAACACACATCATCGTAAACGGGCGTGACACAGATCGATTTTTATACCGGGGCACCAGACCGGTTGTTGATTGCCTGCCGTTTGTGTGCGAAAGCGGTGCAGCAGGGGTTGAGAACCATCGTTCATGTTCCGGATACGGATCTGGCAGAGCGGTTGGATAAACTGCTGTGGACTTTCATGTCCACCAGTTTTGTGCCGCATTGCCGGGTGGGAGACAAACTGGCAGAAGTTACCCCCGTGGTGGTGAATAACCAGCCTGGATTATCAGGAGCTGGCAACTTCGATGTCTTGCTTAATCTGGACGGGGTTGTGCCACCGGAAATCGGGCAATTTCGGCGCGTGGTGGAGGTTGTCGATGAGGCGGAGGAAAACAAGTTGCTGGGGCGCAAGCGCTACCGGATTTACCAGGGACAGGGATATGACATTCGTCATCACCGGCTTGGCGGAAGTTAGTGGATATTTGGCGATATACAGGTTGTCTGTGTGCCGGATAATATATTTTTCACCCGATCAGGAGCAAACAGGTGACGGATAATCAGCCTGATATCGCGGAAGAATTGGAAGACGAGCTTTTGCTCGGGAAAGTGGATTCAATGTTGCGTCGGCATCGGCGCGAGCAATTTTCCCTCATGCAATCGGCGGAACCGGTGGTATCCGAACAACGTGACCTCGTGGGGGCTCCATCAGCTGAAGCTGGCTTGGTGGAACTATCCCGGGAGGAAGCTGATGCCACCACCGAAGTGGGTGGGATTCCGGTGCTGACCGAACAGGTGACGCTTGTCATGGAGACGTGGCCATCGCAATCCGAAATCTCCGAATTGCTGTATTTTGCTTTTGACGAAGCGCTCAGGGAAGCATCCATCAATCTCGACCCTGCCAAACGGTTGATGCTGGTCCAGGCGCTGGGAAAACGGCTGCCCAAAAATCTTTAGACCATCAACCCTCCCCCCATTCGCTATAATAGCCGGTTTTATTCTACCGGTTCACGCCGGAAAACCCTGAAGAACGATTGCATCTGACCACATTCCGAAATTGGTCGTGTTTCATTCTTTTCAGTGTTTTTTCAATATTTCTGATCGCCATGGAACTTGCAAAAAGCTTCGATCCAAAGGACATAGAAACCCGCTGGTATTCAGCCTGGGAAGCCGCCGGCCATTTCAGCCCATCCCGGCATGAGAGCGCGGATGCCTACTGCATCATGCTGCCCCCCCCCAACGTGACTGGCACGCTGCACATGGGGCATGCCTTCCAACATACCCTGATGGACGCACTGATCCGTTATCACCGCATGCTGGGTGACAACACCTTGTGGCAACCGGGTACGGATCACGCCGGGATCGCCACGCAAATCGTGGTTGAACGGCAGCTGGACCAGGAAGGCAAGGATCGCCGCCAGATGGGACGCGAGCCTTTTCTCGAACGGGTCTGGCAGTGGAAGGAAGAATCCGGCTCCACCATTACCCGACAGATGCGGCGGATGGGCACATCGTGTGACTGGTCGCGCGAGCACTTCACTATGGATGAAACGCTATCCCGTGCGGTGACTGAGGTATTCGTGCGCCTTTACCGGGAAGGACTGATTTATCGTGGCAAACGGCTGGTGAACTGGGATCCGGTATTGCAAACAGCGGTGTCCGATCTGGAAGTGGTCTCGACCGAAGAACAGGGGTCACTCTGGCATATTCTTTATCCGTTTGAACAATCGGAAGGAAATGGCGAGGGCAAGGGGTTGGTGGTTGCTACCACTCGTCCGGAAACCATGTTGGGAGACATGGCCGTGGCAGTTCATCCGGAAGATGAGCGCTATCGTCATCTGATCGGCCGGCATGTGCGCCTGCCGCTATCCGAGCGCACGATCCCGATTATTGCCGATAGCTATGTCGATCCTGCTTTTGGTACCGGTTGCGTAAAAATCACCCCGGCGCATGATTTCAATGATTATCAGGTGGGGCAACGACACAAGCTGATCCCGCTCAATGTTTTCACGCTGGACGGCAAAATCAATGACAGTGCCCCGGCTGAATTTCAGGGGTTGGATCGTTTTGCAGCCAGAAAGAAAGTGATTGCTGATCTGCAAGCGCAGGGATTGCTGGTTGAAACCCGCCCGCACAAGCTGATGGTGCCGCGTGGAGATCGCACCAATACTGTTATCGAACCAATGTTGACCGACCAATGGTATCTGGCGATGGAAGGGCTGGCCAAACAGGGTCTGGCGGCGGTTGAAAGTGGCAAGGTCAGGTTCGTACCGGAAAACTGGACGCATGTATACAACCAGTGGCTGGAAAATATCCAGGATTGGTGTATTTCCCGGCAACTGTGGTGGGGGCACCGGATCCCGGCATGGTATGACGAGGACGGCAACGTGACTGTTGCTTATGATCTGGAAGAAGCCAGAAAACTGTCCGGTAAGGAAAACCTTCGTCAGGACGAGGATGTGCTCGACACCTGGTTTTCATCGGCATTATGGCCTTTTTCGACACTGGGCTGGCCGGAGCAAACATCTGAGCTCAAGACTTTTCTGCCAGGATCCGTGCTGGTCACCGGGTTTGACATCATCTTCTTCTGGGTGGCGCGCATGGTGATGATGTCCCTGCATTTCACCGGAGAAGTACCTTTCCGGGAGGTGTATATCACTGGCCTCATCCGTGATGCGGAAGGCCAGAAAATGAGTAAATCCAAGGGAAATGTGCTTGATCCGCTCGATTTGATCGACGGTGTTTCGCTGGCTGAACTGATCAGAAAACGCACTACCGGCCTGATGAATCCCAAACAGGCGGAATCCATCGAAAAAACTACCCGCAAGCAGTTCCCGCAGGGCATTCCTGCCTTTGGTACCGACGCACTGCGTTTTACCTTTGCCAGTCTGGCATCGCATGGGCGTGACATCAAATTTGATCTGCAGCGTTGCGAGGGCTATCGCAATTTCTGCAACAAGCTGTGGAATGCTACCCGTTTTGTACTAATGAATTGTGATGGCAAGGACACTGGCCTGGATGAAACCTTGCCACTGGATTTTTCAACGGCAGACCAATGGATTGTTAGTCGTTTGCAGCAAGCTGAACAGGGCGTGGTACGGGCTTTCGATGAATACCGTTTTGATCTGGCTGCGCGCGAGATGTACGAATTCGTCTGGGATGAATACTGCGATTGGTATGTGGAGCTCGCCAAAGTACAGTTGAACGGCGGCAATGAAGCGCGTCAGCGTGCCACACGCCGGACGCTGGTGCGCGTTCTGGAAGCAGCATTGCGGCTGGCTCATCCGGTTATTCCGTTCATCACCGAAGAACTTTGGCAGGCCGTTGCTCCGCTTGCAGGCAGAGCCGGCGGCAGCATCATGTGCCAGCGCTATCCGCAGGCCGATCCTGCACGTATGGATGAGCACGCTGTTGCGGACATCCATTTGCTCAAGGAAATCGTGAACGCCTGCCGCACACTGCGCGGAGAAATGAAATTATCACCAGCGGAACGGGTGCCACTGCTGATGGCAGGAGATCGCACCCGGCTGGATGTTTTTTCACCTTATCTGCTGGCATTGGCCAAGCTGTCTGAAGTGGCCATTCTGCCAGATGGATTGCCTGATACCGATGCGCCGGTTGCCATTGTGGGCGAGTTCAGACTGATGCTGAAAATCGAAGTGGATGCTGCTGCCGAGCGCGAGCGTCTTGACAAGGAAAAACAGCGCTTGATAGCCGAAATCGGAAAAGCCGGAGCAAAACTGGATAATCCCGATTTCATTCAGCGCGCACCGGAAAAAGTTGTATTGCAGGAAAAAGAGCGGCTGGCTGCTTTCAGCGCGACTCTGGAAAAACTGGAAGAGCAATTGCGTAAATTGGGCTGACGGTATTCACTGCAATAAAATTGCTGTGAATCCGGCTTTAACCGCTTAATCATTTTCGGGAATTTAAGGGTATTTATGATGACCAAACTGGAAAACGACACTTTCATCCGCGCGCTGCTGCGCCAGCCTGTGGACTATACCCCCGTCTGGATGATGCGCCAGGCAGGCCGTTATCTGCCGGAATATAACCAGACCCGGGCCCGGGCGGGCAGCTTTCTATCGCTTTGCAAAAGCCCTGATTTTGCCACGGAAGTGACATTGCAGCCTTTGGCCAGATTTCCGCTCGATGCAGCAATTCTGTTCTCCGATATTCTGACAATTCCGGATGCAATGGGGCTGGGGCTGTATTTTGCAGAAGGCGAAGGGCCGCGTTTCGAACGTCCGTTGCGCGAGGAATGGGAAATCCGCTCGTTGACTGCGCCTGATCCCGATACCCATTTGCGCTATGTCATTGATGCTGTCAGCCAGATCCGCAAGGCACTGAATAATCAGGTGCCGCTGATCGGATTTTCAGGCAGCCCGTTCACACTGGCCTGTTACATGATAGAAGGAGCAGGCAGCAGCGAGTTCAGGCAAATCAAGACCATGCTGTATGCCCGCCCTGATCTCTTGCACCATATTCTGGATGTGACAGCACAAGCGGTAGTGGCTTATCTAAATGCCCAGATCGAAGCTGGTGCACAGGCTGTAATGATTTTCGACAGTTGGGGCGGTGCGCTTTCCCATGCCGCTTATCAGGAATTTTCACTGCACTATATGAATCAGATTCTGGCCGGCCTGAAACGCGAGCATGAGGGTGTGCGCATTCCCAATATCGTGTTTACCAAGGGCGGCGGGCTGTGGCTGGAATCTATTATGGCCAGTGGTTGTGATGCCATCGGCCTTGACTGGACAATTGATATTGGCGAAGCACGCCGGCGTACCCAGGACAAAGTGGCACTGCAGGGGAATCTGGACCCGGCCGTACTATTTTCTTCTCCGGAGGTGATTGCTGCGGAAGCCGAAAAAATACTGGCAAGTTATGGCCATGGCCATGGCCATGTATTCAACCTCGGACACGGTATTTCGCAATTCACCCCACCCGAGAATGCACGTGCACTGATTGAATCAGTCCATGCACAAAGCGTGCGCTACCATAAATAAAATTGCCGAGCGGGTTATCAGATGCTGATGGCCCGCTTCTCCCATTCTTCATTCCCGGGAAACAGTACCAAATCTTCAAAACCTTGGATGAATGCTCAGTGACAGCATGGCTGATAGCTGGCACAGCGGCCTTCCCGAATTTTGCTGTAACTGATTGAAAACATCCTGTATTGCTTGCAAATCGCGCTGACTGGCCGGTTCATGATCAATAACACCTTCAACTTTCAGCCGTGCTACAACATCACTGGTCAGCAGAAAAGTATCTTTCCCGGCCAGCCGTAAAAAACCGGCAGCCGAGCGTCCGCCCAAACGAGCACCACGTTTCGCCAGTAAGCACCATAAACCAATGATATTGGAACCCGGCCAGTCAGCAATAAATTCACCAAAACTGCAACCCCGCTCCTCGCAAATTTCCAGAATAAACCGGGCATTCAGGGGGATGGTCTGCAACTTGGTGTAATGGCGAATGATATTGCTATTTTTCATATAGCCTTCGATCTGCTCTGGACCGAGCAGCACCATTTTTCCGGGCGCGAAACCCCAGAAGGCTTCTTCAAAGGCAGGCCACCTGGCATCGACCACCGAGTGTTGCATCCCGGCCTGAAACACCCGCTGGCTCATGGCGGAAAGATAACGATCATCCCCTTTTTGTTTTAACTCTCCGGAAGTAAGTGCCTTGGGCAGGAAAATCTCCATCGCCTCGTCAGATTCAAAACGGCTGCGTACCGTTTCATAAAGCCAGCGATAGTTAATAGCCATACTTGTGTACATTAAAACCAATCGGTTGTTACGTTTCTCAGGGATGATTAACTATCTCTATAGCGAAAGAGTTTTATCGAGAAATCAGTTGGGCTGGCTTAACTTAAAAGCCAATGCCCGCCTAAATTCTCAATTTGCTTTTAATGACAGTGCGGGTGCACTGCCATTAAAAGCGGGGCAATTCTGGCAGGATGCCGGCAGGGTTTGCGAAGTCCCTTGCCAGATCAGAGTCTGGCCAGAACCTTGGCGACGGTTTCGCCCATGAGTGATGGGGTTGGGCAGATGGTCACGCCGAGTTCCTTCAGGCGTTCCACTTTTTCTGCTGCGCTTTCTCCGGCTGAGGAGATGATTGCTCCGGCATGTCCCATCCGCCTTCCGGGGGGAGCGGTCAGGCCGGCAATATAGGCGACCAGCGGTTTGCTCATGTTTTCCTTGGCGAATATCCCGGCTTCCACTTCCATAGGGCCGCCGATTTCACCAATCATCAATGCGATTTTGGTTTCCGGATCTTCTTCCAGTTTCTCCAGCACATCCCGGTGTGAGCTGCCAATGATCGGGTCTCCGCCTATACCGACCGAGGTCGAGATTCCAATATTCAGCCGCCGCATCTGATCAGCTGCTTCATAGCCGAGCGTACCCGAACGGCCTACTACACCCACGACACCACGGCTGTAAATATGCCCAGGCATGATACCGAGCATTGCGCGTTCCGGGCTGATGGTGCCAGAACAGTTCGGTCCGGTCAGCATCATCCTGCTCTGTTTGGGAAACAGGCGCAGGAAGTTCTTGACTGTCATCATGTCCTGAGTCGGGATGCCGTCAGTGATGGATACGCAGTACTTGATTCCGGCATCGGCTGCTTCCATGATGGAATCAGCTGCAAATGCCGGTGGGACGAATACAATGCTGGCTTCCGCGCCTGCTTGTTCAACCGCTTCCCTGACGGTATTGAATACCGGTAGCCCCAGGTGTTTTTGTCCACCTTTCCCGGGGGTAACGCCCCCGACAACATTGGATCCATAGTCGATCATTTCCTGAGCGTGGAAGGTGCCGATCCGGCCGGTAAAACCTTGTACGATGATCCGCGTCCGCTCATTGATGAGAATTGCCACTTTTTATTCCCCTTTTCTATATCGTTATTCAGGCTGCGGTCTGGTTGCGCGCCTGTACTACTTTTTCGGCGGCATCGGCCAGGGTTTCTGCAGTGATGATCGGTAATCCGCTGTCAGCGATGATGCGGCGGCCTTCTTCCACATTGGTGCCGGACAGCCGTACTACCAATGGAACGGTCATGCCGATATTGCGCACAGCCTGGACCACGCCTTCGGCAATCCAGTCGCAGCGGTTGATACCGGCGAAGATGTTGACCAGCATGGCTTTCACGTTTTTGTCGGCCAGCACTAACCGGAATGCTTTTTCGGTCCGCTCGGCCGAGGCGCCGCCGCCTACATCAAGAAAGTTGGCTGGTTCGCCGCCTGCCAGTTTGATCATGTCCATCGTGGCCATGGCCAGCCCGGCGCCATTGATCATGCAGCCGATGTCGCCATCCAGCCCGACATAGCTGAGTCCGGCATCTGCTGCCGCGACTTCGCGCGGATCGATTTGCGAATTGTCGCGTAGTTCGGAAATCCGGTGGCGGCGGAACAGCGCATTTTCATCAAAGCTCATCTTTGCATCCAGTGCGATTAGCTCATTGTTGCGAGTGACCACCAATGGATTGATTTCAAGGATATTGGCATCCTGATCACGCAGCGCGCGATAGCAACCTCGGATGGTTTTGACGGCGTGATTGAGCAGATCGCCATCCAACCCCAAAGCAAAGGCCATAGTTCTTGCCTGAAAATCCTGCAGGCCGACTGCCGGCTCAATATGAACTTTCTTGATAGCATCCGGATTGGTAGCAGCCAGGGCTTCGATATCCATGCCACCTTGAGCGGAGCCCACCATGACGATACGTTCATGGCTGCGATCTATCATGAAGGCAAGGTACACTTCTCTGGCAATATCAGTACCAGCCTCGATATACAGTTTTGAGCACAGCTTGCCTGCCGGGCCGGTCTGGTGTGTCACCAGTTTTTTTCCCAGTAATGATTCTGCTGCCGCTTCGATTTCTTCGTGTGTCCGGCATAGCTTGATACCGCCTGCCTTGCCACGTGCGCCGGAATGAATTTGCGATTTTACAACCCAGACGTTGCCGCCAATTTCCCGGCTGCGTTGCACCGCTTCTTCCACAGTGTGTGCCAATCCGCCTTCAGCCAGTTTGATACCGTATTCAGCCAGGATTTCCTTGGCTTGATATTCATGGATATCCAATATGTTCTCCCTTGAGTTTTATTGAATTGTGCAGGATGTGTTTGTATGGTTATTTGCTCTTGGCAGCAATGGCTTCAGCCATTCTGACGATGTTGTTTGCCATTCTTTCCGAAGCGGCATCAATCAGCCGTCCGTCAAGTGAGGCGGCACCTCTTCCCTGGGCAGCGGCTTCTTTCAGTGCGACCAGAATGCGTTTGGCTTTGTCAACCTCGGTTGTCGGAGGGGTAAAGACTTCGTTGGCCAGTACAATCTGCGATGGATGAATGGCCCATTTGCCTTCGCAACCCAGCGCAGCAGCGCGTCTGGCGGCGAGTTTGAAACCTTCGGGATCCTGAATGTCACCAAACGGGCCATCAATCGGCCGCAAGCCAAATGCACGGCAGGCGACGGTCATTCTGCTGATGGCTGCGTGCCATTGATCACCAGGGTAATCCGGATTGAGACCGCCGATGTTGGTGGTGCGGGCGCGGTTGCTGGCAGCGTAATCAGCAACGCCGAAATGTAGCGCTTCCAGACGCCCGGCGGTTCCCTTACGGGCGATATCTTCAACATTGGCCATTCCCAGCGCGGTTTCGATCAGCGCTTCGATACCGATGCGGTTTTTCAGCCCCTGCTGCATTTCAAGCTGATTGAGCATGGCCTCTACCATGTAGACATCCGAATACACGCCGACTTTGGGGATCAGCAATGTATCGATCTTGTGCCCTGCCTGCTCAACCAGATCGACCACATCGCGCACCATGTATTGAGTATCCAGCCCGTTGATGCGCACGGAAAGGGTGATGCCATGGCCTTTCCAGTCCAGATCATTGATTGCCTGGATAATGTTCTTCCTTGCCTGGATTTTGTCATCCGGTGCGACGGCATCTTCCAGATCCAGAAAAATGAAATCCACTCCGCTTTTCAGCGCTTTTTCGAACATTTCTGGTCGGGAACCCGGCACAGCCAGCTCGCAGCGATGTACACGCGGGGTTTTTGTTTCGTATAGTGTATGACTCATTATTCCTCCAGCTGATTAAATAGGATGTGATGCGTGAATACCGGGATGCAGGGGTAACAGTATGTGAACGTTACGGCTGCTTGTGACGAAGCCAGCTTTTTGAAATGCAAACCGGGGGTAAATTTTTCCCTTGAAGGGCAGAATTGGGTACACGTAAGTGGTGTTTTTGGACAATTTGGCAGCATTACCAGTCGGATTTGCGAAATTATAGCACTGGCAGCAGCCTGTTTTCAGCCATTCCTGATGTTCTCAGCCGATCTATCTCCGGATGGAGCGGGTGCCGTCGCTGTTATTTTCCGATACAAAAATTGGAGAAAATTTCGCCTAACAGATCATCACTTGTGAATTCACCAGTGATGGAAGATAGCGCCTGCTGTGCGAGACGTAGCTCTTCGGCGAGCAGTTCCAGTTGATCAGCGCTTTGCAGCCAGCTTACTGCCTTGTCTAGTAATTCCCGGGTGTGCGTTAGCGCTTGCAGGTGACGTTGGCGGGCCATATAAATGCCTTCCCCGGCAATGTTGGCCTGCCATCCGGCGGTTTTAAGTAATGCCGCTCGTAGCAATTCCAGGCCTTCGCCACTTTTGGCCGAAAGGTAAATGGCGGTTTCGGTGGTGCAGTTTTCCATACGGGAAATCTGGCCAGATAGATCGATTTTGTTATAAACCGTGAGCACGGGTAGTTGTTTTGGCAGGCGTTCCATCACTGCACGATCTTCTCCCGTTATGCCGTGGCGGCTATCCACCAGTAACAATATTAGATCGGCCTGCTCGATAGCTGTATAGGTGCGGGCAATCCCATGTTGTTCAACGATATCGCTGGTTTCTCTCAGTCCTGCTGTGTCAATCAGATGCAGTGGAATGCCTTCGATTTCGATGGATTGGCGAACAGTATCTCTTGTGGTGCCAGGGATATCGGTGACAATGGCAATTTCGTCTCCAGCAAGCCGATTGAGCAGACTGGATTTGCCGACATTGGGCTGGCCTACCAATACGACCTTGATGCCTTCCTGTAGTAAATTTCCTTGCCGGGACGCAATCAATACTTGTTCCAGCTTTGTCTGAATGGTGGTTAGTTGTTCTGCAGCTTGGGCGGATTGCAGGAAATCAATTTCTTCTTCGGGAAAATCAAGTGTTGCCTCGACCAGCACACGCAGATCAATCAGTGCACTGACCAGCTGCTGGATGGTCGCCGAGAATTCGCCGTGTAGCGAGCGGATAGCACAGCGTGCGGCATTAGCTGTGCTGGCGTCTATCAAGTCGGCGATGCCTTCGGCCTGTGCGAGATCCAGCTTGTCGTTGAGGAAGGCGCGTAGAGTAAATTCTCCCGGCTCTGCCAGACGGGCACCCAGTTGAAGGCAGCGACCCAGTAACAGATTCATCACGGCGGGGCCGCCATGTCCCTGCAGTTCCAGTACATCTTCGCCTGTATAGGAATGAGGGGAGGGGAAGTACAACACTATTCCCTGATCAATGATTTGTCCGTTCTTATCAAGGAAATCAAACAATCCGGCATGGCGCGGATCGGGATGCTTGCCAAGAATTTCCCGGGCAAGCTGTGCTAGATTGGTTCCGGAGATCCGGACGATACCAATGCCACCCCGGCCAGGTGGGGTGGCAATAGCTGCGATGGTGTCATTGTTCTGCACAGAAGCGATGAGCTGTTGCATCTCTTTTTCATTTCAAGAAATGCAGAACAAGCAGAGTCAGGAACGTTTATTATCCTTGGCTTTTTTCTCGATTTTTTTCGGTTTGCTGGCAGCTGATCCAGTCTCATCCTTATTGGCTGGTTTGCCGTACATCTTTGTAATCTGCCACTGTTGTGCAATCGAAAGAATATTGTTAACCAGGGAGTACAGAACCAGACCTGCCGGGAAGAAAAAGAAAATGGCACTGAACGCAATCGGCATGATTTGCATGACCTTGGCCTGAATCGGATCAGTCGGTGTCGGGTTAAGCTTGGTTTGTACAAACATGGAGATGCCCAGCAATGTCGGCAACAGATAATATGGGTCAGGTGAAGACAGATCATTGATCCATAAAGCAAATGGTGCATAACGCAGTTCTACAGCAGCAAGAATTGTCCAGTACAGGGCAATAAAGACCGGGATTTGTACCAGGATGGGTAAGCAACCACCCATCGGGTTGATTTTTTCCTCCTGATAAAATTCCATCATGGCTTGGTGCATCCGTTGCCGATCACCTTTGTATTGCTCCTGGATACGTTGCAATTTTGGCGTTACCAGCCGTAACTTGGCCATGGAGCGATAGCCGGCCGCAGATAACGGGAAGAATAGAAGCTTGACCGTCATGGTCAGCAGAATGATTGCGATTCCCCAGTTGCCAATCCACGAGTGATAGAAGGAAAGCAGGCGAAACAGTGGTTTGGCAACCATGGTCAGCCAGCCGTAATCTACGGTAAGTTCAAGGCCGGGAGCCAGTTCTGCCAGATCATCCTGTTCCTCTGGACCTGCATAAAATGGCATGGTGGTTGTGATGGTTTCACCTGGCGCGGCTGCTCCTGCAGGTACAATGACACCGGCTGTGTAGAGATTATCACTCTGCCGTTTGGCAAAATACTCGCGAGGTGTTTGTTGTTGCGGCAACCAGGCTGTCAGGAAATAATGCTCCAGCATGGCAATCCAGCCATCGTTTGCATTGGTTGGATAATCTGCATTGCCTTTGTCCAGATCGGAAAAGGGTATTTTCTGGTATTTGTTTTCTTCCGTGTAAACAGCCGCACCCAGATAGGATGGAATCATCATCGTTTTGGCAGGCGGTGTGTTGCCGTCACGCAGCATCTGAAAATAGGCAAACGGACGAACTGTGGCATCCCCCCTGTTTTCTATTTCAAAGCCGACATCAATTACATAACTGTTGCGGTGAAAGGTATAGGTTTTGATAACTTGCACACCCTGATTTTCGGGTGCCAGCAGGCGAATGACAACTTTGTCCTCACCTGTTAGAAGTTCATAGTTGCGCGTATCGGATTCCGGACGATAGGTTGTTTTATGGTTGGGCAAGCCTTCGCCAACCAGACCGGATTGTGCAACATAGGTACGCGCTGCTTCGCTGTGCAGCAGGGCATAAGGCGTATTTTTATCTTCCGATGAAGGTTGCTGCAGTAGTTCCAGGCGGCGTAAATCGCCCCCCATGGTGTCAATTTCAGCAATTACCCTATCGGTGACGACACGAATCTGTTCTCCTGCTGGCAGAAGACGTGGAGTAGCCGAATCCTTGTTTTCGCTGCTTGCGGGTATCCCGTTAGCATCTGTGGTTGTTTGTGATGATATGAGTTCGTTGCCGGGAACAGGAAGGCTGCTGTCATTATGAGATTGCGCCAATCTGGTTGAATTACCGGTTTGCGTAATCGCTGGGGGATTTTTAAATTTTTCCTCTTCCTTTATCCATGCATCCCATAAAAATAGTAACGATGTCGAAAAGATGATAAGCAATACGATTTTTTTATTGTCCATTTTTTTGGAACTCGGAAAAGCTAAAAATTTTAGTGGTAAATGTTGAGTAACTGATTAATACAAAGATATATTCTCTGTTTTTTATGGAACGGGATCATGCCCACCCTGATGCCACGGGTGGCAGCGCAACAAACGCTTGATGCCCAGCCATAGACCTTTGGCAAGGCCGTGTTTGTCCAGGGCTTCATGCATATAATTCGAACAGGTTGGGTAAAATCTGCAAGAAGGTGGAATCAAGAGACCAATGCTATACCGGTATAGTTTGATAAGGCCAATGATCAGTTGTTTCATAATTGATTCGCTGCTTTGTTAAAAAGCATCACAGCTTCCCGGTATATGCGAGGCGAGTCCAATAATCCAACCGAATGCCGGAGCTGCACAACACAATCTAGACCCCTGAGTACCTGCCGGTGTCTTCGGAATGCTTCCCTGATCAAGCGTTTGATACGATTTCTTTTGACGGCCTTGCGTTCAATCCTTTTTGCCACGATCAAACCGATACGTGCATATTCCAGATCGACCGGTTTTATATATAGCCTTAGTGAAAGGCTTTCATATACAACACGATTTCGTAGCGCGGCGCGAAACTCATCCGCTTTCCGCAATCGGCACTGTCTGGGGAGTGTGCAGATTTGTCCGGTTGACAAAAATAAAGCCTAAACAGAGAACTGGATTTGCATTTATGGCTACACGCTGAGTCTGGCTCGTCCTTTTGCTCTGCGGGCGCGAATAATAGCTCTCCCGCTGCGCGTTTTCATGCGGGCACGAAATCCATGGGTACGTTTTCTGCTAATGGTGGATGGTTGATAGGTACGTTTCATTTTTTAACAATGTCCATTGTTGCGGTAAGAAATCCAAGTGTGGTCCGAAAAGTTCAGATCTCTATTAGAACTTCATATTAACGACCTGCCCTTTGTGGACCGGGCATTATAGCGTAATCTAAAAAGATTGCGCTATACGTGTTTTTTGGATGGATTGGGTGGATATAAACCATCGTTACTTGTGGATGGCGTGTTGCGCTGCGGATCTGGTGGCTTTACACTTGGTTTTAGTTTCGATTGAGGTGTCGGGTTGATACCTTGAGAGGGGAAAAATTAAAACAAATTTTTACCAAGAGGTAATAAATGACAAGCCAATTTGCCATGGATCAGCGATTGCAGGAGAGGAGAGCCAGGGTTTCCTTGGTTTGTCCCTATCAGCTGGGGATTAAGCAAGGTAGGCGGGTTGCTCAAAGACGTGCAGGTAAGGGCGCAGCTTATGTTGATAGATATGGCTGGTCGTTGATGTTTTGTTGCCTTGCTATTGTATTGCTTAGCGCAACGGATGCCTTTCTGACGATCGATATATTGTCTGGTGGGGGGGCGGAACTCAACTATTTTATGGCAGTGCTATTAGAAGAAAACACGGACAAGTTTGTACACTTCAAATTGCTCCTGACTTCTCTGGCGGTAATTATCCTGACGATGCACCATGAAGTGCGGATTCGTGGCGTATTTCGGTGTAGGCATCTGCTTTATATGATCTCAACGGGTTATGCGTGCCTGATTGGATATGAGCTGGTGTTGTTGCAGGAGATCGGTTTTTAGCTCAGAAACTCATTGGATTGCCAAATGGCCGCAGTTGGCTATAGAGATACAAGCAGCGATGCTACCTAAGGAATCTCTGAAAAACCACTTGCATTGTCTTTCTGCGTTAAAAATTGGCTCAAAATGCTTATTATTACGCCGCTTTTACGCCGATTTTGCCTTGAACTGACTACCTTACTGACGTTTTTCAGAGGTTCCCTAGTAGATTATTCGGGTTTAATAAAATTCGTAAATTTTCCCTGAGTTTTTCTTATTGATTGAGTGGGGCAGATGGCGAAATGGTTGATGTTTGGGGGTGTGGTATTGCTTGCAATTGGCTTGGTGTTGCATTTTGCGCCCTGGTTGCTGAATTGGTTTGGAAAGCTGCCAGGTGATATCCGGATTGAAACTCGACATAATAAGGTGTTCATACCTGTCACTTCCATGATTGTTGTCAGTATCGCATTAAGTGTAATAATCAACTTGTTCAAAAAATAATCTTCAATATTTTTCCTTGTTTTTGTAGTTCATCCATTAATAAAGATAGCGGTTATTTTATGAAAATCACTTTTATCGGTGGCGGAAATATGGCGGGAGCCATGATAGGAGGGGTGATCAGGCATGGGTGGTCTCCTTTGCAAATCACCGTGGTGGAGATTGATGCATTGCGGCAGCAGCAACTTTCAGAACAGTATGGAATTTTAGCTACGGCATCCTTGCCTGATGGTGTTCACGACAGTGAGGTTGTGATACTCGCTGTAAAACCTCAGCAGTTGCATGATGTGGTAAGCCAATCTGTTCAATTTTTTCAGAATAGATTGGTCATTTCAATTGCTGCAGGAGTTCGTGCCAGTGATTTGAGTCAGTGGCTGGATCAGCATGAGTTTATTATTCGTGCTATGCCCAATACCCCGGCCTTAATTGGGGAAGGTGTTACGGGCTTGTATGCAATGCCCCAGGTTGATATCCGGCAGAAGGAACAGGCTGCTTCCATACTCAAGGCCATTGGAACGATAATTTGGGTGGATGAGGAATTACAGCTGGATGCAGTGACTGCTTTATCAGGCAGTGGCCCAGCCTATGTTTTTTATTTCCTTGAGGCCATGCAGGAGGCTGGGGTGGAGTTGGGCCTGACAGCTGATATGGCGAAGCAGCTGGCAATGCAGACATTCCTGGGCGCGACACATCTTGCTGCACAAAATGCGGATCCACTTGCCTTGCTGAGGATGAAGGTAACATCAAAAGGCGGGACAACCGAACAGGCTTTACTTAGCATGGAGCAAGCCGATATCAAGGGGGCATTTATCCGTGCCATGCATGCTGCCCATGATCGTTCCAGACAAATGGGCGAGATATTAGGGCGTGCATAATCAAGCCTGAAACCGGAAGCGGTTTTGCAAAATCCATCAATTTCGATAGAAAAAAACATGCCCAATCAAATCATCATATTTTTGCTGGATACTGTAGTTGGTTTGTTTTCCACCGCGTTGTTGCTAAGGTTCTACGTGCAGCTATCACGTGTACCTTACTATCATCCGTTTTCAAGGTTCCTGGTTACGGTAACGGATTTTGTTGTGCGGCCAGCGCGCCGGGTTATCCCCAGTTGGCGGGGTCTTGATATATCCACATTTGTGCTGGCTTGGCTGGCTCAATTTATTATTCTGGCTGGTATCAATATGCTGGGAGGTTTTGGCGCAGGAGGCAGCACACTCGCATTCGTTTTGCTGGCTTTGGTTAAACTGGCCGGTACGACACTCAATATCCTGCTGATCACGATCATTGTTCAGTCCGTTTTATCCTGGATTAATCCGCATAGTCCGCTGGCACCGGTGCTTGAAAGTTTCTCCGGCCCTATCCTGCGGCCATTGCAGCGTATTATTCCTCCCATAGCCAATATTGACCTTTCTCCCTTGTTTGCGTTTATCTTGCTGCAGGCGTTACTGATGGTGGTTGAAAATCTGCAGCGCCAGATCATGCATATATTTTAATGAGCTGGCATAGCTTGGGCGGCAACGGCAGTTTGATACTGAAACTCTATGTTCAGCCAGGTGCCAAGCAGACCGAGGCTGCCGGCGTATATGGGGAAGAGTTGAAAATAAAACTGGCAGCCCTTCCTGTTGATGGCAAAGCTAACCGTACATTAACCGAATTTCTGGCAAAACGTTTCAAGGTTCCCCAAAAGGACGTCACTTTGAAACGAGGCGCGCAGTCTCGTCATAAAATTGTTGAAATCCTGCGGCCATCCAGTGGGCCGGAGGTATTGTTCAGTGAATAAATGCGAAACAGTCTGTCGTATCAAGCTTCCGTTTTGCCAAATCATATCTGTTATTCTCGGTTGTTATCGGGTCATGCATCAGAATTGACAAAATTTCTCGGAGTATAAACAGGAGGTTGTTTTCTTATGTTGGGCAGAGATATACAGGATCGTGCTGCGGGTGCCATCATGGGAGCATTTATCGGAGACGCGTTGGCGCTGGGGCCGCATTGGTACTACGATCTTGCCGAGTTGCGCCGGGATTATGGTAACTGGGTTGGTGACTATTCTGACCCCAAACCCAATCGATACCATGCAGGCTTGAAGGCAGGGCAGTTGTCGCAATCCGGTTTCATTTTGAAACTGATGATTCGTTCGCTGATTGAATGTGGTGGCTATGATGCTGAAGATTTCTGTCGCCGTATGGATGAAGAGCTGTTCCCGTTACTGGATGGCACACCAGTCAACGGTCCTGGTGGCTATACCAGTCAGTCGATTCGTGAAACGTGGCGGCGGCGTGTGAAGCAGAAGCTGCCTTGGGGGCAGGCTGGCGGTCATGCGGATACAACTGAGGCGGTGGAGCGTGTGTTGGCAATCGCTGTTCGTTATGCGTATCAGCCAGAGCAGCTTGCGGCGGCAGTTTCTGCTAATACAACACTGACCCAGACAGATGAAACAGTCGTTTCGATGACCGTTGCATACGGTGCGGTGCTGGGGTTGCTGGTTCAGGGGCATACGCTTGATACCAGTTTGTCGGGAAAACTTATGGATCTCGTAAAAAGTGGTGTGTTGCCGTTCCACGCTGTTACTGGTGATGATCTGCAACCGCCGCGCCCTGGTGATCCGGATCCGCCGCGTGCGGGCCGCTTTGCTTCTCCGGATGCGTTACTCACACCTTCGTACATGGCTGCGGCAGCTGTAGACCCCGAAATTCGTATTGAACCGGCATGGAGGGTATCTATCGTGTATGGTATGCCATGTGCAATTTATCATCAGTTACCAGCTGCCTATTATTTGGCGGCAAGGTTTTGTGACGATTTCAAATCAGCCGTCCTTCATGCGATCAATGGTGGGGGGCAGAACCAGGCGCGTGCCATACTGACTGGGGCGCTCGCGGGTGCACAAACCGGTTTATCCGGGATTCCGCAGTATTTGCTTGATGGACTCGATGATTCTGCGGTACTAGGCAAGCTGGCTGTGGAACTTTCTGCCAGTGTGAATCCGATCTGAGATTGCACCCGGAATAATCGCCGGAATTCCTGATTGACCGGGTGCTTCCTTCTGGCCATCTCTATAAAGGAGGGAATATGGAATTCGGTATGGTGGGTTTAGGGCGCATGGGCGGCAATATGGCGCGCCGCTTTGCCCGGTACGACAAAAAAATTGCGATAACCAACCGCAGTTTTGATGTGACCGAGACATTGGCTAGGGAAACGGGGCATATCGCATGTCGGGATTATATTGATCTAATTGCTGCTCTGAAGAAGCCGCGTATTGTGTGGTTGATGTTGCCAGCAGGTGAAGTAACCGAGAGGGCTTTTTCGGCATTATTACCAATGTTGTCACCTGGGGATCTGATCGTGGATGGTGCTAATGCCTATTATGCAGATGATGTGCAGCGAGCCGAGCGTTGTGCAAAATTGGGTATTGAATTTGCTGATGCTGGAGTTTCTGGAGGGGTGTGGGGATTGGAAAATGGCTATTGCATCATGTTCGGTGGATCTGATACGGCGGCGATACGATTGGGGCCCTATCTGGAAATTTTGGCACCTACTCCAACAACGGGATGGCTGCACACCGGGCCGGTTGGCTCGGGGCATTATGTAAAAATGGTGCATAACGGGATTGAGTATGGAATGATGCAGGCGCTTGCCGAGGGATTTTCATTAATGAAGGATAAGCCCGGATTTAATCTTGACTTGGCTGCGATTGCAGAATTATGGCGGCATGGGAGTGTGGTGCGTTCTTGGTTGCTGGATCTGTCTGCTGATTTTCTGGCAGAAAATCAAGCGCTGGAAGATGTGGCTCCTTTTGTGGCGGATTCGGGTGAAGGGCGCTGGACATCGCTTGCGGCGATCGAGCAGGGTGTACCTGCTCCCATTATCTCGCTTTCATTGATGATGCGTTTTGCGACCCAGGGAAAAAATGACTATGCAGCAAAAATGCTTGCCAAAATGCGGCAGGGATTTGGCGGTCATGCCATCAAAAAGGAGGAGGGGTAGTGGATGGCATGAAATCAGGTCAGATTGAAAATTTACCTTGCTCATTTGTCATTTTTGGCGCAACGGGCGATCTGGCTTCAAACAAGTTGCTGCCAGCATTATTTGATCTGGAGAATGCTGGACGTTTGGCGGAGAACCTTTCGATTATTGCTTTTTCGCGCCGTGAATGGACAACAGATGAATGGCTTGAGCATCTACGCGAAATTCTGAAAAACAAGATTGGTCAGTCTTTTCAGGAATCAGCTCTGAACCGGTTTCTTGCGCGTTTCAGATATCAACGGGGAGATCTTAATGATGTTGAATCCTATCGCACACTGGCGGCTGATTTAGTACCCGGACCGACATGTTCTCGCACTGTATTTTATCTTGCCATCAGGCCAGCTGACTTTGTTGCAGTGATCAAGAACCTCAAGGCAGCTGGACTCAACGAGCCGCGTGGTATGAACCGGGTGGTGATAGAAAAACCGTTTGGGGAGGATCTTGAATCGGCGCAGGTTTTGAACAAGTTGCTTCACCAGTATTTTGACGAAGAGCAAATTTATCGTATTGACCACTTTCTTGGCAAGGAAACGGTGCAGAATCTGCTGGTTTTTCGATTTGCCAATACACTGATCGAACCGTTGTGGAATCGTAATTTTATTGATCATGTGCAAATTACGGTAATGGAATCAATCGGTATCGAGAAACGGGCGGGCTATTATGATCGCGCGGGCGCCTTGCGCGATATGCTGCAAAATCATTTGATGCAATTGCTTACCGTGGTTGCCATGGAGCCACCGCCGGCTCTTGAAGCGGATGCCTTGCGTGATGAAAAGGTCAAGGTATTACGTTCAATTCGCCCAATATCAAGGCAGGCAATACATGCTCATGCTGTGCGAGCACAGTATACACATGGAAATGTTGATGGGCGCGTGGTGGCGGGCTATCAGCAGGAAGACAATGTTGAGCGGGATTCAATCACTGAAACTTTTGTGGCGGTGAAATTTTATATAGATAACTGGCGCTGGCGAGGGGTACCTTTTTATTTGCGTACCGGCAAGCGTATGCCGAAACAAAGCTCAATGATCGCTATTCGTTTCAAGCATCCGCCCCAGCAACTTTTTCGAGAAACACCGTTGGAATGGATTGCGCCGAATTGGGTGCTGCTTTCGATCCAGCCTGAAGAATCCATGCATATGGAAATCCATGTTAAACAGCCTGGCCTTGACATGAATACCAGGGTAATGCAGATGAACGCGAGCTTCCTTAAAACAGATGAGCAGGCGTTAGATGCTTATGAGGCGCTCTTGCTTGATGTTATTGAAGGAGATCGTTCACTCTTTATACGTTTTGATGAGGTTGAATGGGCATGGCAAGTCATTGATCCGATACTGAAACATTGGGTTGTGGAGCGCGAGTATATTCCTACCTATCCCGCAGGAAGCTGGGGCCCACCAGAGGCTAATCGTTTGTTTGACAATGATGATCAAACTTGGCGCAATGAGCTTTAATGAGCCCTAAATACAGATAAAGCCGAGATAAGGGCACCTCTAAAAATACCTAAAAAAAGCAAATCAATTCAACCAGGAGGACAATTTCACTTGATTTTTGAAATTTTTCTATCCAGGAATCAGATTTTTCTAAATTCAGGGTGATTCAGGTTGC